>Ga0136846_1210879_pt1 | contig 11286 bp, 8 predicted proteins | sample HopSoiMetagenom2_FD_96841 | JGI IMG/M metagenome (GOLD analysis project Ga0136846, IMG submission 96841) | Grasslands soil microbial communities from Hopland, California, USA - 2 Assembly 2016 (version 4) | ecosystem: Environmental > Terrestrial > Soil > Grasslands | place: USA: Hopland... | reverse complement strand
GCGCGCAGCGCCGCCAAACGCGGACGGACATCGTCGCGGCGCGTATCAATTCGCTCAATTTCTAGCGGCTGAACCATTGGCAATTCTTCATTGTCCGAGACACTCGCACAGCCAATTGTGTTCGCCCCTTCCCTACCCCGCTAGGCCGCTCTAGGGCCATTTCCCGCCAAACGTTACGATTGACCATTGTTGTCCAATCCAAAATCTAAAATCCAAAATCTAAGATCCTCTGCCCATGCTCGCCGTCCGCAAACTCAAGAACGAGCCCGGGCTTTGGCTCGAGCGCAATGCGCCCGTTCCCCAAATCGGCCCCCGCGAGGTGCTAGTCGCCGTCACTCACGCCGGTATCTGCGGCACCGATCGCCACATCTATGAATGGGACGCCTGGAGCAAAAGCCGCGTGAAGCTGGGCATCACTACCGGCCACGAATTCGTCGGCCGCGTTCACGCGATTGGCAGCGCCGTCACTCGCACGGCCGTCGGCCAGCGTGTCAGCGCCGAAGGCCACATCGGCTGCGGCGTCTGCCAGCCCTGCCGCACCGGCAACGGCCATATCTGCGAGAAGGTCGATATTCTGGGCATTGACACTGACGGCTGCTTCGCCGAGTTTGTTGCCGTCCCGGAAGAAAACATCTGGCCCGTCCATCCCGACATCCCTGATCACATCGCCGCCATCTTCGACCCACTAGGCAACGCGATGCACACCGTCATGGCCGCCGGCGTCAGCGGTCGGAGCGTCCTGATCACCGGCGTCGGCATCATCGGCCTCATGGCCGTCACCATCGCCCGCGCCGCCGGCGCCGGGAAAATTCTCGTCACCGACGTCAGCCCCCGCCGCCTCGAACTGGCCAAAAAACTCGGCGCCGACGTCGCCTTCGACTCGAAAGACGACACCTGGCCCGCAACCGCCCGTGAGCTCACGCACGATCAGGGCCCGGAAGTCCTGCTGGAAATGAGCGGCCATCCCAAAGCCATCCGCCAAGGTTTTTCCGCGCTCCGCAATGGCGGCACCGCCGCCCTTCTCGGCCTCCCCTCTGAACCCGTCCCGCTCGACCTGCCTAACGACATTATCTTCAAAGGCGCGACCGTCCTGGGCATCAATGGCCGCAAAATGTTCGAAACCTGGTATCAGGTCGAAAACTTTCTGCTCTCGGGAGGCCTGAATCTTGAGCCCATCGTCACGCATCACCTGCCGCTGACCGACTTCGAACGCGGCCTCAAACTCATGCAGTCCGGCGAAGCGATCAAGGTTGTCCTCGAAGTGCCTAAGCCCTAGCGCGACTTGCTCTTTCTGACTCGCCCCGTCGCATGAGCCTGGCGAAGGTGTAAGCTGATGCTGTCGTTGCATCTCGTAAGCGCCGCTATCACCGGGCGATATCACAGCAGCCGCTCCTGCAAAGCAGCGCTTTCTCGCGAAAGGAAGTCACGCAATGAGAACTCAATGCCAGCCGTCGGTGGTTATCAGCGGATTCATGTTTATGCTTGCTGTTGCGCCTAACGTTGCACCGGCGCAAGGCAATTCGAATCGTGGTGGAGCATCCGCCCAGTCTGCAGCTTCGTCCAGCGAAGTCGCGCTGCCCCCGTGGGTTGAAAAGCTAAACCTCGCATCACAGCAACAGCAGCAAGCCCGAGCCATCGTTCGCGATTACGACAGCAAAGTTGTAGCCGCCTGGCAGCAGTTCACCGAGTGCTACCAGCAAACGATCAAGATCGAAGCCGTGTTGCTTACGGCCATCGAGGACAACCTGAACGACAGCCAGCGCAACCAGGCTCGCGACCTGCGGCGCAAAACGGCCCAAAGCGAAAACTTCTCCTCAGCCGCCGCAATCACGCCTATCACGCTCACGTCGGAGCAAGAAGCCGCGGCTGACAAGATCAACGCGAAGTATCTAAGCCGCCTCCGCTCGCTCAATCGCGACATCACGGCCCTGCACAATCGCCTGGTCTCGCTCGAAGCAGACAAGATTGTCGAGATCGAAAAGATTCTCACTAAACCGCAGATCCAAAAGCTCAGTGAGATTCGTCAGGAAGCTCCACTTCCTCCCGCGCCAGCCATCAACACGAGGATTGGTACCAAAAACGAATAGTCGAGCTAACTTAGAAGCCACAAGGAGCTGACCGTGCGACTTTTGCATTCTCGATCCGCGTGTTGGCGCTTCCTAATCGTCGCTGCACTCGTCTTTTTTTCATCCAATTCAAACCCACCTCTTGCCGCGCAGTATTTCCCCAACACCCAAGCCATCACCTACAACCCCTACGGTAGCGGCCCCTATGGAAACACCGTTGCCGGCTGGGATGCCAACGCCCGCCTGAATCTCGGCGCTCTTCCAGCCGCCTATTCGCAGCAGCTGCCCTCGGCCGGCGCCGGCTACAACTTCGTCCGACCTTTCAATAACAATTCTTATGGCGGCGGAGGCTACCAAGCCGGATCGAATTCCAATTACTACAACTACAATTATTCCTACGCGCCCTACGGCTACGGGCGCTAACAGCCACTTCTTGATAACCGCCTGAGTTATGCCGAATCCCGCCTTTGACACTCGCGCCGCCGACCTCCTTAAATCCCTCGCCGACACCCGCCAAGTAAAACGTTTTTACCACATCACCGGCCCACTTGGGCCCACCGCCACAATCGAAGGTCGCGGCGAAGTAATCGTCCTCTGCTCCAACAACTACCTCGGTTTGGCCAATGACCCCGAAGTCGTCACCGCCGGCGTAGAAGGTCTGAAAAAATTCGGCGCCGGCACCGCCTCGGTCCGCTTCATCTGCGGCACACTGCAATGCCACCGCGAAATCGAAGAATCCATCGCCCGATTTGTCGGCACACCTGCCGCGCTGACCTACACCAGCTGCTGGGCCGCGAACGAAGCCGTCTTTCCCACGCTCGCAGCCGAGGGCGACGTGATCCTCTCTGATGAGCTGAACCACGCCAGCATCATCGACAGCATTCGCCTCGTCTCCAAATCGATCTCCCGCGAAGTCTATAAGCACAGTGACCTCGCCGATCTCGAAGCAAAACTAAAGGCGCACAACGGAAAAACCTGCCCGTGGGTCGTCACTGACGGCGTCTTCAGTATGGAAGGTGACGTCGCCAAACTCCCCGCGCTCGTCACCCTCTGCCGCCAGTACCAGGCAATTCTCGTCGTCGATGATTCGCACGGGGTCGGCGTCCTCGGCGGCGGTGGTCGTGGCACACCCGAACATTTTGGCCTGCACGGCCAGATCGACATCCTCACGGGAACACTGGGAAAGGCCCTTGGCGGCGCAGCGGGCGGCTACGTCGCCGCCGCGCCCCACGCAATCGAAGTCCTGCAGCAGCGGGCCCGGCCCAGCCTGTTTTCCAATGCCCTGCCCGCAACCGTCGCCGCGAGCGCCAAAAAAGCGATTGAAATCGTCGAGCGAGAGCCCCAGCGCGTCGCACGCCTCCACGCCAACGTCCGCCGTATGCGCGACGGGCTAACTAAGCTCGGCTTTCACCTCCAGGACTCGCCCACCGCCATCATTCCAATCATGATCGGCGACGAAGCCGCTTGCCTCGCCAAAAGCCAGCGCCTTCTCGACCTGGGCGTCATGGTCATCGGCTTCGGCTACCCCGTCGTGCCCAAAGGCCAGGCCCGATTGCGGGTACAAGTGTCGGCGGCGCTCGAAGATCATCATTTGCAGCAGGCCCTCGATGCTTTTGCTAAGCTGTAGCTCGCTGCTTCTAAAGCCTAAAACCTGAAGTCTAAACCTATGATCGCGATTGATCTTCGTAGCGACACGGTCACCCGTCCGTCTTCCGAAATGCGCGCCGCGATGGCCAACGCCGACGTCGGCGATGACGTGATCGATGTCGATCCGACGTGCGAGCGACTGCAAAAGTTGACGGCTGAAATTCTTGGCAAAGAAGCCGCCCTGTTCATGCCTTCCGGCTCGATGACCAATCAGGTCGGCGTCCGCATCCACTGCAAGCCGGGCGACGAGTTTCTGTGCGAGGCCGGCTGCCACATCTACAACTACGAGCAAGGCGCGTTCGCCCAGCTCAGCGGCGTCGTGGCGAAAACCGTCGAAGGCAAAGCCGGCGTCCTGCACGTCGATCAGCTCCGCGGCCTGATCCGACCCGAAAACGATCACCTTGTTCGCACGCGCCTCGTCTGTCTCGAAAACACGCACAATCGCGGCGCGGGGAAAATCCAGCCGCATGAAAATGTCGTCGCCATCTGCCGGTGGGCCCACGAATCAGGCCTGCGTACGCATCTCGACGGCGCTCGGCTCTGGAATGCGGCCGCGGCCACCGGCATCGCCGAGGCCGAATGGGCCAAACATTTCGACACGGTCAGCGTCTGCTTCAGCAAGGGCCTCGGCGCTCCCGTTGGCTCCGCCCTCGCCGGCCCCAAAGACCTGATCAAAGAAGCCCGCCGCCATCGAAAACTCTTCGGCGGCGCAATGCGTCAAGCCGGCATTATCGCCGCCGGAGCGCTCTACGCATTGCAGAATAACCGAAAGCGCCTCACGCACGACCACGCCAACGCCCAAATCCTTGCCGAAGCCATCCGTGCCGCGGACGGCCTCTCCCTTCAACCTGACACCGTCGAAACCAACATTGTCATCTTCCGCGTCGAAGCGCGCCTCGGCTCTGCCGCCGAATTCGCTGCCGAGCTAAAAGTCGCCGGCGTCCTCTCCCTCGCCACCAGCCCCACCCAAGTCCGCCTGGTCACCCACCTCGACGTAACCGAAGCTCAATGTAGTCAAGCCGCCAAAATCATCGGTGAGACCGCCCAGCGCCTAGCCGGCGGCAAGAAATCGGCCAAACAGCTCGAACCGGCCTATTAGTCGTTTGACCGACAACCGCTCAATCGGCTACTGACGCTTGGCCCCTCCCGCCGTCATCGCAATCCGATTCACGGCCGTAAGAATCGCCTGCACCGTCGCCTCGACCGTGTCGGTCGAAACGCCGCGCCCGCGGACAGTTTGATTGCCCTGAGCGACAGAGAGGTTTACTTCGCCCAGCGCATCATGCCCCAGCGTCGCACTCTTGACTTGGTAGTCAATGCACTTCAGCTTGATGCCTGTGATTTTCTCCGTCGCCAGAAACGCCGCATCGATCGGACCGTCGCCGTCGGTCACCTCCTCGGTAAATTCCTTCTCACCGCGCCGCAGAGTCAGTTTCGCCCGCGGCTTATGCCCGCTACCGCTGGAGACTTCGAACGAAACGAGCTTCCATTCGGCCTCGGCCGGCGCGCCGTGCATCTGCTGCTCGATCAGCGCGATAATATCGCCGTCATAGATGTCCTTCTTTTTATCGGCCAGCTTCTTGAATTCATTGAACACCTGATGCAGCGTCTCGCCGCTGAGCGAATAGCCCAAAGCCCGCGCGCGATCAGCCAGCGCCGCCCGCCCGCTGTGCTTGCCGAGCACTAAATCGGTGGCTTGAAAGCCAACGTCTTCCGGCCGCATGATTTCATACGTGCTCCGCTCCTTGAGCATTCCGTCCTGGTGGATCCCCGCTTCATGCGCAAAGGCGTTGCGCCCGACGATCGCCTTGTTCCGCTGCACGTGCACGCCCGTGATCGACGACACCAGTCGGCTCGTTGGTACCAGACGTTGCGTGTTGATTCCCGTCGTGCACTTATAGTGATCGGCCCGCGTTCGCATGGCCATCACTACCTCTTCCAGCGAGCAATTGCCCGCCCGCTCGCCAATGCCGTTGATCGTGCACTCGATTTGTCCTGCCCCGTTCTCGACCGCAGCCAAACTGTTGGCCACGGCCAGGCCCAGATCGTTGTGGCAATGCGTGCTGATTACCGCCTTATCGATGTTGGGCACACGATTTTTGAGCAGTGCAATTGTCGCCCCATATTCCTGAGGCGTGGCGTAGCCAACGGTGTCTGGAATATTCACCGTCGTCGCCCCGGCTTCAATCGCCGCCTCAACGACCTGACACAGAAAATCCCGCTCCGTTCGCGCGGCATCTTCCGGCGAGAACTCCACATCATCGCAGTAGCCGATGGCCCGCTTCACGCCCGCCACCGCTCGCGCCACGATCTCCTCCCGAGTCATTTTCAGCTTAAACTCGCGATGAATCGCGCTCGTCGCCAAAAACACGTGAATCCGTGCTCGCGGCGCTCGCTTCAGCGCCTGCCAAGCCCGGTCAATGTCGGCATCGTTACAGCGAGCCAAGCCGGCAATGACGGAGTTGCCGCGAACCGTGTTGGCGATCTCACGCACCGCCTCAAAATCGCCCGGCGAAGCGATCGGAAAGCCGGCTTCGATAATATCGACACCCAGATCGACGAGTGCCTGGGCGACTTCCATCTTCTCTTGCAGGTTCATGCTGCAGCCGGGCGACTGCTCGCCATCACGCAGCGTCGTATCGAAAATCTTGATTATTCGGGGCTGATTTGTATCGGGCATGGCTGAGAGTCCTTATTGGCTGGTGATCGTAACAAAGCCGCGACCGTTGGTCGCGGGACGTTCGGAGACGCGATAAGGCCGGCCCTACGCCGGCCCGCGAAGCACCAGCCGTGCCCTCGTTCCAATCGTCTGCACGTTCATCGTCATCTCCAGCCAACAAAAAACCCCGACAGCCTCACAGGCCTCGGGGTCATTAATTTGCAGTCGGTCGAAAACCTGCACGCCCCTACAGCCTGCCGATGGCAAGCGTAAGCAAGGAAAGCGTTAGCAGGGACAGGCGGTTCATTTTTGTGATATTTCTCACGCTTACACCAATTGACTGTAGCCCCGCTTTGCGACAAGGTCAAGCGTAATTCGATTCCAAACTTCGCCCCGATAGAGGCTCGGTTTATGAAAAAGTTCACCCTCCCGACATTGCTTTTGTTAATTGTTGCCCCGCTCGTTGCCGCCGACAAAAAGCCCGATGCTGACGGCTTCGTTGCGCTCTTCGGCGGCACCTCCCTCGATGGCTGGAAGAAAGCCACCGAAAACTCGGACAGCATCCAGCTCAAGGACGGCGCGATCGTTGCTAACGGCAATCGCTGCCATCTGTTTTACGTCGGCGACGAGCAGCCGTTCAAAAATTTCCACTTCAAGTGCGAAGTGATGACCTGGCCCAACAGCAACGGCGGCATTTACTTCCACACCAAGTACCAAGACACCAACTGGCCCGCGCAGGGCCACGAGTGCCAGGTCAACAATACGTTCGAGCGCGACCCGCTAAAGACGGGCGGGGTCTATAACGTCGCGAAGGTTCTCGAGGCCCCCGCTAAAGACAACGAATGGTTCAAGTACGAGATCATCGTCGACGGGAAGCATGTCATCACGAAAATCAACGATAAAGTTGCAGCCGATTACATCGAAGATCCCGCAGCCCTCGGCAAGGACAAGAAGATCGAGCCCGGCCGCCGCGTCGGCGAGGGCACCTTCGCCCTGCAAGCCCACGATCCCGGCAGCACGGTGATGTATCGCAATATCAAGGTAAAGCGGCTGCCCTAGCGCCCTTGCTTGCGGCCACCCGAAGCGCGAACTACGATAAATACCGGCTCTTCGCCTGTCTCTTGGAGATTCCCTGCCCGCAGTTTTGCCCGTAATGCGTTGCACGCCCTGGGAGCGTTGTACATGGTCAGATTATTGACGTCGGTCACCGCCCTATTGGCTCTTTCGGCGGCGACCTGCCTCGCGCAGGACGCCATGCTCGAAGAGCTCTACGGTCGCGGCGTGCATGCCTTCTTTGCCGGCAACATCGGCGGCGCCTTCGATTCGCTCAACGCCGCGATTCAGAGCGGCTGTCGCGACCCGCGGGCGTTTTACTACCGCGGCCTGGTGCTGAGTCGGCTCGGCCGGCCCGATGAAGCAGGCGCCGACTTCCGCAAAGGCGCAGAGCTGGAATTGCTCGGCGGCGAGCCGTACCCGGTCGGCAAATCCCTGGAGCGCATTCAAGGTCCAGAGCGGATTCAGCTCGAAGCACACCGCCGCAACGCCCGCCTGGCCATTCACAACACTCAGGCCGCTCAGGAGCGCGTCCGCTACGAGGAAGCGAAGCGAGCCGAAAACGAAGTGCTTCGCGGCGGCGGACGAGCGTTGCCGCCACCACCGCCAGTGCGCCCCGGCGCTGATGCAAATGATCCGTTTGGCGCTCCGCCGCCGCCCCCGGCGCCGCTACCGGCGCCCACCGCGACGCCAGTGCCCATTCCGGCTCCAGCGGTACCGCCCGCTTCGCCAGACCCCTTCGTGCCGACGGCTGAAGCACCGCCGCCGCGTCCGCTGCCGGCCGAGGCGCCGCCGGCACCGGCCCCTGCACCCCCACGCCCTGCCCCGACACCTGCGCCTGCTGACGATCCATTTGCTGAAACACCCGCCACTGCGGCGCCAATAGCGCCGGCACCAGTTGCTCCAAGGCCCGCGACGCCTCCGCCCGCGAACGATCCATTTAGCGACGCACCGGCAGCCGCTGCACCGGCAGTGCCCGCACCGGCTGCGCCAAGGCCGGCCACACCTCCGCCAGCGAATGATCCATTCGACGATGCCCCGGCTGCTGCGCCGCCTCGACCGACTCCTGCACCGACTGCTCTCGCGCCAACACAGCCGGCTCCTGCCGCCGATCCCTTCGGTGACGCGCCGGCCACTTCACCGCCTGCGCCAGCACCGGCGACTCGAGTTCCCGCCGCGCCTACAACGCCCGCACCTGCACCGCCCGCTCCGGCACCCGCTGCTGATCCCTTCGCCGACGCACCGACCGCCACGCCTCCTGCCCCAACACCCGCGCCGGCCCCCGCCCCTACTACGCCTTAGTTTCCATTCGTTTCGGTTCAGTTCGTTAACTCGGCTCGGCTCCTACCATGAATTGCCGCAGGGCTTTTCGTTGCTGCATTGCTGCGGCTTTGGCGACACACTTGGTGAACGCCTCGCCGTCTCTCGCCGCCCCGTCGATCACGAGCGTCACGCCCCGCGGACTGCAAATCGGCCGCCCGACGACGCTCGTCATCACTGGCTCCGACCTGTCGGCCGACATCCAGGTCATCAGCCAAGCCAAAGTCGCCAGCCAAAAAGTCAAGCCCGGCGCCAAGGCCGACCGGATTGAAGTCGAAGTCACTCTGGATGCAACCACGCCGCCGGGCCTGTACGACTTCCGCCTCGCCGACGCCGGCGGTATCTCCAGCCCTGTCGTGCTCGGCGTCGATCGTTTGCCGCAGCGGGCCTTCGATGGTAAGTCGCTGGAGTTGCAAGCGGCGTACAGCGGCGTCGCGGGCGGCGCGCAAGTCCTGCAATCGAAGCTCCAAGGCAAAAAAGGTCAGCGACTGATTATCGACGTCGAAGCCCAGCGCCTCGGCTCGGGCCTGAAGCCAGTCGTGCGGCTCGACGACGCCCGCGGTACGCAGATCGCCTGGAGTCCGCCGCGATCCGTCATCGGCGGCGATGCCCGGATCGAAGCCACGTTGCCTACCGATGGCGAATACACACTGGAGCTGCATGACGAGCTGTTTCGTCCCACCGGCCCTGGCTTCTTCCGTCTGAAAGTCGGCGAGCTGCAATATGCCGACCTCGCGCTTCCGCTTGGCGTCGCAGTCGGCAGCAAGCAAATCATCGAGTACGCTTCTTCGAACGTCCACGCCGCCGTCGAGCTCAACGCCGTCGAAACTACGGTTCCCGGCGAAACAACCGTGCCCGTTCCCACGGCCGAGCGGCTCACCGGCGCGTCGCCGCGCGTCGCCATCAGCGATTTTCCCGAGCTAGGCGAAGCGCCCTCGTCCAATGGCAAGCCGCAAGAGCTGCCCTCCGCGCCTCTGGCCGTTAGCGGCCGTCTCGCCGCCGGCGGCGAAGAAGACAAATACGTCCTGGCTGTAACGGCGGGCCAGAAACTACGTTTCGACGTGACCGCCCGCCAATTCGGGTCTCCAATGGACGGCGTCCTTTTCATCCGTAAAGAAACGGGCGAGCAGCTGGCCACCGGCGACGATCGCCCCGGTAGCAGCGACCCGCTTGTCGATTTCACGGTGCCCGCCGGCGTCACGAAACTGCAAATCGCCATCAAAGATCTCCTCGGCCGCGGCGGTAGCGAATACGTCTATCGCATCGTTATCCGCGACCAAAGCCGTCCCGATTTCTCGCTGTCGCTGGCCACCGACAAGATCAACATTTCCGCCGGCGGCACGCAAGTCATCCCCGTTCAAGTCGCGCGGATGAACTACAACGGGCCCATCGAGCTCACGCTGTCCGATCAACCTTCAGAAGTCTCGCTGCTGGGGAACGTCATCCCTGCCGGCGCTACCATCGGCCTGCTGACGCTCAGTGCCCAGGACGTCTCGCCCAAAGCCGATCTGACGCACCTCATCGGCCGTGCCACCGACGCCAAGCCGCCCTTACTTCGCGCAGCTCAATCCGGTGATGTGCCCGGCTCCAAATATCAGCCGCGAATCAAAACCGACCTTGGCCTGGCCATTACGCGCCGCTCGCCGATCAGCCTGGCCTGGATTCCCGGCGACAACGACCAGCTCTACCTCGGCGGCAAAACACCCGCTCGCGTCCAGTTCACCCGCGCCGAAGGAACCAAGGGGAAAATCCACCTGAAGCTCCTCAGCTCGCAACCCACCCCCAAGAAGACCATCAAGGAAGGAATGCAGGATAAAGTCGTTGATGACGTCGATCGCACGCTGCGGTTGGAGGGCGATCCGATCTTCGGCCCCGATCAGACCGACGTCACCACCAATATTCTCGTGCCTAGCGACCTTCCGCGCCAGCCTTGGGACCTGGTGCTCGTGGCCGAGCTGCTCTCTGCGGACGGCAAGAGCGTCGTAAGCTCGCTGGCCGCCCCGGTCCGCACGCTCTCACCCGTCGCGCCGTTCAATCTGGCTCTCACCGGCGAAAAAACGGCCGAAGGAAAAGCGGGGTCGGGCGAAGTTGGCAAGCTCGCCGGCAAAATCAATCGCTCGAACGGCTACACGCAACCGGTCGTTGTGACGCTCGACGGTCTGCCGAAGGGCTACACGGCGCCGCAAGTGTTGGTACCCGGCGACAAGTCGGATTTCGAGCTGCCGCTCACGTTCAGCTACAGCACCAAGCCTGGCGAGCTGAAAGGCGCCAAGCTGATCGGCCTGGCCGCCCCGGTCGTCGTCTCATCGGTCAAAAGCAATGCCATTGATGTGTCGGTGAAGGTCGTGCAGGGCGAAAAACCGGAGCAAGAGCAGCCTAAGGAAGTGTTCGAGGACGACGAAAAGTTCATCGCCATGCTGACCGAGGGGAACGGCCGTGCGATCCCCGATCAGCGGCAAGCCTACAGCGGCAAATACGGCCTGCGCGTCACGCCCGATCAAAAATTCAATGCGAAATTGCCCAACCTGGGCGTCAAAATTC
>Ga0136846_1227033_pt1 | contig 11287 bp, 11 predicted proteins | sample HopSoiMetagenom2_FD_96841 | JGI IMG/M metagenome (GOLD analysis project Ga0136846, IMG submission 96841) | Grasslands soil microbial communities from Hopland, California, USA - 2 Assembly 2016 (version 4) | ecosystem: Environmental > Terrestrial > Soil > Grasslands | place: USA: Hopland... | reverse complement strand
TAAACGCACCGCTTCGTTATTCAGATAAAGTTGTGGTCCGCGTAACTCAATCTTACGACAACCAAATGTATGGGTTACCTGGTCGGTAGGCTGATCGTTTTGCTGCAGCGTTACCTGTACCTGGTAAAGAAAAGGATCATTAAAATGCCAGAGATGCACTTTGCCCAGATCAAGCGTTGTATTAAAATCATCACCTGACTTTGTCAACGCTACTGATTGGGTGAGCACTGTTTTATTCGACCGCTTTTCATTGATCCGAACAACAGCCTGTACTGCTGTCACCTCTTCTTCCCACAATGTAAGATCAAGTTGCGCTTTGGCGGTTGAATCGACGCAATTGACAGCAGGCGTAATATGCACGTACCGAATAGAAGGTTTGCCTGTTACCTGTAAGCTTACGCCCCGGATGATGCCACCATCGTTACACCAGTCGAACTTTTTTTTGTAAGGCAGATTGGTTTCAGAAAACGCATTGCTTACCGACACCACCAGTTTATTGGGCGAGCCGAATTTCACCTGTTTGGTAATATCCACATAAAATGTGGTATAGCCGGAATTGAGATGTGTGGCCAGTTGAGCGCCATTCAGGTAGATCACGGCATCGTGATAGACCGCATCGAATATTAACCGTAGTTGTTTATTGCTGTTTTGCGCCGGCACCGTGAATGTTTTTTCATACCAGGCCAGTCCACTGTAATTCTCCAGTCCCTTCATTACATTCCAGGTATGCGGCACCTGAACAGTGGTAGCCTTAGCCGGCAACCCGGCAGCCCAGTTTGACGTTTGACCGGTATGGGTTGAATCGGAGATGAACCGCCAGTTCCCGTTTAAGGAAATGGTACTCCTTCCCTGTTGCGCATGAGAGAATAGCATACAAAAAAGTAATACCAGGCAGCAACTAATCCTTTTTTTCATGAATGGCAGCATTGTTTTGATCGTATGAAAATTATTATACAAATATGCCGGATAGCAATAAGCAGGAAAATAGAGATTATTATTTATTTGATGGACAATATTATTTCCCGGGGGTATTATTTATCGATTATATTTATAGACAAATTAAGAAATTGCCTGCCATGCCTGTACCTAAAAAAAGAGAAGGTTTTCAGGGCCAACGGTCCATTGTGCTCCCACGGAAGATCGTAACCGAATTCAGCAACAGCCACACCATTGCATCCGGCATATACATTACAGATATCGGCTATTACCCCAAGGCAAAATACCATTACCGGCAGCGCACGCATGGCAGCGATCAGCATATTCTTATTTATTGCCTGGAAGGCAAAGGCAAGGTACAGGTAATGAAAAACAGTTATGACCTGCAGCCGGGTTCATTCATTATTATACCAGCCGGTACTGCCCATAGCTATTCCTCTGCCGAGGAAGATAGCTGGACAATTTACTGGATCCATTTCACCGGCGCCCTGTCGAAAAGAATGGTGGAAGCTTTTAAGCAAAAAATAAACGGTTATTGCAGCCGGGTGGCGTTCAAACAAAAACGGCTCGACCTGTTTGATGATATGTATGCCTGCCTGGAACGTGGTTATGGGAACGACAACCTGTGTTATGCCAATATATGTCTGCATCATTACATCAGCACCTTTTTGTACGACGATCAATTTAACCTGGCGGAGAAGGTGCATGCCGATGATCCCGTAGAATTGTCCATTAGTTTTATGCAGCAGCATATTGCCCAATCACTTTCGCTGGAAGTCATTGCGAAGTCGGTTAATTTTTCTGCGTCGCATTACTCTGCGCTCTTTCGAAAAAAGACAGGCTTTGCGCCGATCGAATATTTCAATCATTTAAAAATACAGCTGGCCTGCCAGTATTTGCATTTTACCGAATTACGGGTAAAAGAGATTGCCGATAAACTGGGCATTGAAGATCCTTATTATTTTTCGCGGTTATTTTCCAAGTTGATGGGCATGTCGCCGAATCAATATCGTAGTAGTAAGTAGTAGCATGGCACTCAGTGCGTACAAATGAACGCAATTAAGGATCCCATCAGCCTTGACCAAAATCAATTCTTCGCTCCCTCTCCCATTCTTCCTCATTTTTTCTATATTTTTTCAACTCACAATCGTTAGTTAATATTATTTTAGCGGTTCAGCACCAAAACCTTGCTAGAATGGGAAAATTTATAATCACCAAACGGGTGGATGGAGAATTTCAGTTTAGTTTGACGGCCGGCAATGGCGAAACTATACTCATCAGTGAAGGCTATTCCACCAAATCAAACTGCCAGAACGGAATTGATTCCGTAAAACGCAATGCACCAGATGATAATAAATACGATCTGCGGATAGCATCAAACGGAAAATTATATTTCACCCTGGAAGCGGCCAATGGCCAAACGATTGGCGTGAGCGAATTATACGAAAGTGAAACCGGCCGCAATAATGGCATCTTATCGGTTAAAACCCATGCGCCAGATGCTATTATCCAGGATGCAACTGTTTAGGATGTGCAGAGCAATTCAGCCAATGCGTTCCGAAAGGAGCGCATTTTTTATGCCCCATCCTGTAGCATTCACTAATCCCTGCTACAAAAAATTAACCTTAATTACCCCGACATTCCCTTCAATCATCATTTTTTTGCCAAGCAACAACCGCTGCTCACATTTGCTCGTCATGTGGTTTGATTTTCATTAACTTTATCAAAACCAATATCATGGCTACCTATACAATTACCATCAACAATAAAAAGCATACGGTTGATGTTTTGCCTGATACTCCACTACTTTGGGTTTTGCGCGATGAGCTGAATTTGGTAGGCACCAAGTTTGGTTGCGGCATTGCTCAATGTGGCGCCTGTACGGTACTGATGAACGATAATGCCATCCGCTCCTGTTCTTATCCGGTTTCAGCGGTAGGCACCAACAAGATCACCACCATCGAGGGACTAAGCGAAAACGGCGATCACCCGGTTCAAAAAGCCTGGGACGAAATGGACGTTCCGCAATGTGGCTATTGCCAGGCTGGTCAGGTGATGGCGGCTGTTGCTTTGTTAAAAAGAAAGCCCAATCCTACTGATGAGGATATCAACGCAGCCATGAGCAATATTTGCCGTTGCGCTACTTATGTTCGTATTCGAAAGGCAATACACATAGCTGCAGGCAATGCAAGTAAATAGCAGTTCATAAGTTATTGAGTTATTAAGTTCATTGTTTACTGAAGTTTTCAACCTAAGAACTTAATAACCTCCTATGAACTTAAAAACTAAAATACATGAAACAAGCTCCCTCTAATATATCACGCAGACACTTTTTAAAAATTAGCAGTTTAGCAGGCGGCGGCGTGCTTTTTGGTTTTGAAATGCTGGCCAATGCAACGGCTGAAACGGTGGCTGATGCACCGCTCTTCTCCCCCAATGCTTATCTCTCTATAGATCCACAGGGCATTGTTACGCTGATGGCGCCCAATCCCGAGATCGGACAGGGTGTAAAAACTTCGTTGCCCATGCTGTTGGCCGAAGAGCTGGATGTGGATTGGAATAAAGTGGTGGTTACCCAGGCGGTTTTTGATAAAGAAAAATATGGTAACCAGTCTGCCGGTGGTAGCGGGGCCATTCGTGGCCGGTACGAACCAATTAGAAAAGCCGGCGCTGTTGCCCGCCAAATGCTGGTAGCCGCTGCTGCGCAAACCTGGAATGTTCCCGAGCAGGAATGTTCAACCGAAAGTGGTTTTGTGTTGCACAAAGCGAGCGGTAAAAAACTCAGCTATGGTGAACTGGCTTCCAAATCGGCTTCCATGCCGGTTCCCGATAATATAAAACTGAAAGACCCGAAAGATTTCAAGATCATCGGTAAACGCATTAATAACATCGACAATAAAGGCATTCTTACCGGCAAACCTTTGTTTGGGATTGATACCCGCCGCGAGGGCATGCTCTTTTGCATGGTATCGCGCCCGCCTGCTTTTGGTAAAAAACTGAAGTCGTTCGATGATACGGAAACGCGCAAGATACCCGGCGTAAAGAACGTGGTGCGCACCGATACGGTTGTAGCTGTACTGGCCACCAATACCTGGGCGGCTAAAAAAGGACGTGATGCCCTGAAGGTTGAATGGGAAGACGCTGGCAAACTGGAAAGCACCACTGAACATATTGCTGCCTTTAAAGACCTGGTTCAGCAAAAAAGCGACAAACCCGACAGAAATGACGGGAATGTAGAACAGGCCCTGACCAGCGCCAAAAAAGTGATGGAAAGTATTTACGAAGTGCCCGTGCTTAGTCATGCACCTATGGAGCCCATCAACTTTTTTGCCGATGTAAAAGATGGCAAAGCCGACTTATACGGTCCCACCCAGGTTCCGGGCAAAGCCATCAGCGATGTGGCGAAAGCATTAGGGATTGCCGAAGCCAATATTACCCTGGGCATGCCCCGGCAGGGTGGCGGTTTTGGCAGAAAACTACGTGCCGACAATGTGGTGGAAGCTGCCCAGATCTCTGCTGCCGCCAAAGCGCCTGTACAAATGCTCTGGACACGCGAAGATGATATGCAGGGCGATTTTTACCGCCCCAACGGGATGTATCGTTACCAGGCCGCCATTAACGCCAATAACGAACTCGATGGCTGGTACCTGAACGCGGTTGCCCTGAATGCTGGCCGTGCGGCTGCCTCGGAAAACTTCCCTGCGGGTGCGCTGGCCAATTACCGGTGCGACAGTCATGGCGTTCAATCAAACATTCAAACCGGTCCCTGGAGGGCCCCTACCCATAATTCTATTGGTTTTGCAGAACAAAGCTTCCTCGATGAAATTGCGCATGAATTAAAGAAAGACCCCATCGCCTTTCGCCTTGAATTGCTGGAGAAAGCCAAAACCAGCCCGGTTGGCAAAGTGAGTTACGATGTGGAGAAATTCAAAAGCGTTATAAACCTGGTAAGCCAAATGAGTAACTGGGGTACAAACACGCCCGGGCGATTTAAAGGCTTTGCATCGTATTACTCCTTCAACACCTATGTAGCCGAAGTGGCCGAAGTTTCCATAGTAAATGGCAAACCCAAAGTACATAAGGTATGGGCAGCCGTAAACTGCGGACAGGTAGTGAACCTGAGCGGCGCCGAAAACCAGGTACAGGGTGCCATTGTTGATGGCCTGGGCCATGCCTGGTACTCTGAGATCACGTTTGATAAAGGCGCCGTACAACAGAAAAACTTCAACAGCTATAAAATGATGCGGATGGCCGATGCGCCGCCCGAGGTAGAAGTGCAGTTTGTAGCTACCAATGAAGCGCCTACGGGTTTGGGCGAGCCTGCATTGCCACCTATTGCCGCCGTAGTTTGTAATGCTATTTTCGCAGCAACGGGAAAAAGGATCAGAAAATTACCGTTTGGGAATTCACTAACGCAGAACGCTTAACGCATTTTTTCCTATTTTTACGACGATATGATCAGCAAATTATCCTGGTTAAAACGTCTTAAAGATAGTTTTACTAATCAGCCAACAGATTCCGAATCCTTTTCACGGTTCCTGATAAAAAATGATCTCAATAAAAAATACCTGCTCATAGCTACGGCAGGTATTTTTATTCAGTTTATCGTTTTCAAACTTTGCTACCCGTTTGCCAGTTATTTTACCGACAGCTATACGTATATCGATACGGCTGCCAACAATTATGTCATCAGCGTACGGCCAATAGGATACTCCCGTTTTCTGTCGCTGGTACATAGAGTAAACACTTCCGACACAGCCCTCGTTTTCGTTCAATACCTGACCATACAACTTGGGGTGTTGTATTTCTTTTTTACGCTCCGCTTCTTCTTTCCCTTGGGCAACAGCATCAGTCATATGTTGTTTGCTTTCCTTATATATAACCCCATTACTATATACCTCAGTAATCAGGTGAGCAGTGATCCCCTATTTGCGAGTGTAAGTATTATCTGGTTTACGTTGTTGATCTGGCTTATATTCCGGCCTGGCTGGATCCACCTTTTATTAATGGCAGCATTACTGTATCTCCTGTTCCAGATCCGTTTTACGGCGTTATACCTGCCGGCGGTGGCTATACCGGCTGTATTATTCAGCCGGCGGAACTGGCTGTTCAAAGTTTCAGGAATTATTCTGGTGGTGGCGCCCATGTACTTAGGCATGCAACATATTAAAAGACTCACGCAACAGGACACAGGCACGGCGGTATTTTCTGCCTTTGGCAGCTGGATGGCGGCCAATAATGCCCTGCAAGTATACCCGCATATTTCTATGCAGGACAAAGACCTTCCTACAGCGGATTGTAAGGCGCTCAATAAAATAGTAAAACAATATTTTGATACATTGCCTGCATCGGCAAAGCCAGGTCCGGATGAGTTTTTATGGAGCGCTAATTCACCGCTGAAAACCTATATGTATCAAGTGCAGGAGCAAAAAAAGATCGACGGGTATTTCAGATCCTGGCATGCCGTTGCACCTGTTTTTACGCAATACAGCAATAGCCTGATGCTGCATCACCCGTTGGCCTATATGCGATATTTTATTCTGCCTAATTCGAGGACATTCTTTTTGCCATCGTTGGAGTGTTTTCTTTCTTATAATGAAAAGAAAAACACCGTGGATTCTGTCGCTATGAAATGGTTCCAATATAAAAGCGACCGGGTAACCTGTGTTAACAAAACAGTTCAGGCAACCCTGCTGGCCCCCATACCCTGGTTATGGCTGCTGTCGAACATTGTTTTTTGCAGCGGGTTACTATTGGTAGTGATCCGGGCGAAACGATACAAACTTTCTCCTCAATTATTACGCACACTAATATTAGCCGGCACTTTCTGGGGCGTTCACCTTTGTTTCAGCATCTATGCCTCAACAATCGTTTTCCGGTATCAATATTTCCCCATGATCGTTTGTGTTACGTTCTCTTTAATTCTTATAAACATCCTTACCACTCATTACCGCCATAAGCCCGCGTCCACAATGTAACATGCAACAACACCGCTTTACACCAGGCCTTGTGCATTTTTTCAATCACACCCAGGCTATGTCCGTTTTTAGCCATAAATGGTTTGATGGAATCATTCACAACGGCAGTAAACGCAATTACATACCGCATGGGAATAAACGGAGCTGCATTGGCGTTATCAGTTTTATTCTTTTTGGCCGACATATGCCGCAAACCAATCTCATGCTGGTAGTTCAACCAGTCCTGGTCATATGGTTTGTAGCAAAGGTCCATGATCCATTGTTTGAACCGTTCTTTCACTTTTGCTTTATATTGTTCGTCGGTTTTACCAGCTTCATTTTTAAAATAGAACGCCAGATGCGGCATTGAACTGATCACCCCCCGCCACATATTGATGATAGATTCAGTTTGCGGTTCCAGCACATCACCTGCCATGCGCAAAAACTTTTGATCGTCTGAATCGAGCGTGATGGTTTGTTTTAACAGCTCAAGATCTTCCATAGTTACCGGTGAGGTGGCCAATTCATTTGCACCATATTCGTACCCGGCGATATTGTCCACTAATGTTTCCATAACTAATTGCTTTTATTTACATTAAACAACTTTAATAAATTCTTAAAAAACCGTACCATCTACCAATTCCAGCCTGGCAGGCAAAAAAATACCCAGGCTAACCTGGGTTGCTATTAATGTAAGTTGAATCGGGTAAGTATTTCTATTATGAAGAAAAGTTTCGGCAGCCCCGTTTTTCTATAACCCTCACCTTGTCTAGGGTTTTCAAGGTTAACAGGTAATTATATAAATATTGAAGTTCTTTATCGTTGGGGGCGCCCGTGAACTCTTTTTCCGCTACGTGCGCATCGCTTGCTGAACTCAGGCTACCCATTGCAAAGTGTTGATCAATGTTCTTATTAATGATTTTTATCAGGATCGTTCATGCATATAACGGCAAAAACGACATAAAACCAATATAGTACTACAGTACTATATTGGTCAATTATAGTATCCCAGTACTATATTCATAAATTATAGTACTGTAGCACTATATTCACTTTTCTTCGCTTACAATAAGGGTAGTACCTCTCACCCTACCAATGTTTCAACTTATATAAATTCATCCTAATACCACATTTGTACTCACCTCGGTACAAATTTGTACTGACTTGACAATAATCAAATTAACTAAACGAAGTTGCCCATAAAAAACGGCACCATGGGTAAAGTGAGTATATTCGGCGCCATATCGCTAACTGACTATGAGACGACTGTTTATAAAGTGGATGCTGCTCGCCAGTTCACTGACGCCCGTGGCGCTTGTGGCCCAGAATATTAGCCTCAACAGATTATTGTCGTTGCAACGATCATCCCTGATTACAATACAGGACTATTTAGAAACGAGCACCTGGAAGCTAAAACGCATTACTTCCCTGAATGAAGCAGATAGCAATGTGTTTCAATCCCGAACTCGGTATTTTTTAGATTCCCTGGCGCAAGCCCGTAAACAGGAAAGCGGTTCTTTAACCACCAGCGGCAGCTATTATATGGCCCGGTTGCTCGAAGGCACCAGGCTGGAAGCGCCGGCCTGGGTCGAATACCTGAGCCAGGTGGAAACCAGGGTGAGCCCCACTACCCTGTTCACCAATTCGTTCACCATCACCCTACCGAAGTATTTTTTGTTCAACGCCATTAATTTAAAGCTATCAGAGTATACCAGGCGCACCTTTCATCATGCCCTGCGCTTTAGCTTTGGCGATGCAGACACCTTCAAATCGATCATCACAGAAATTGGTATTTTGAATTTGCCTGATAGCGTTTGTTATATTATGTACAACAAGCCGTTAATCACGCGTGTATATAAACTGTCCGACCAGGTGATCAACCTCATCACCATCGATACGCCTACTCCTTCTTATTCGCTTGAAATTTATGCGCGGGCTGATTATGAGTATCTGCACGGGAATGAGCAGGAGCTCAAAGGGAAAGTAGATTACATACAGTAAGCTGTCTGAACCTGGATTTATGGGATGCTTGGGATGACTGGGACAGGGACTCCTGCCTTGCGTTCCGGCAACAGGTGTTCGTTCATTTTTGCATCGGGATTCAGAATATAGGTAGCAACGGTATTGTCATCCATTACTTCCACCATACGAAAACCTTTATACGCAGTTCCCCAGCTTCCGCCAATATGAGAATCGAACAGGAATGGGATACCTTCCCGTTCTTTCATATCGTCCTGGTCGTGATCGTGGCCATTGAATACACAACGAACATTTTTATAGTCCTTCAACAGATCTATAAACTCCGGACAATCCACACCATATTCCGTCCATTTAACCGGTGTAATATGAATGGCGATAAACACATTCGGCGCCTTTTTATATTTTTCCAGCTGGGCGCGCATCCAGTCAAGATCGGGACATAGGAAATCGCCTTTTTCATTAGAGGTAGTGGCCAGCAGAAAGACCTGTTTATCTTTTACGAAGGAATGATTGAACGGCATGTTCCAGGTTTTGCGCCACACCTCTTCATTCACTCTGTCATGATTACCCTGCGTAACATAATAGGGCATCTTTAACTGATCGAGCTGTTGTTTCGCCAATGGCATCATAGCAGGATCGTTATGAATGATATCGCCGTTAATGATGCAGGTATGCAGCCTGCTTTGTTTATGTTGCTGATTGATGTGTTGTATAATGCTGGTATAATTGCTCTCCCAGGTTGTTTTGGGTTCGCCAAAATGCCCGTCGCTTGCCACCGCAAACCGGAACTTTACTTTATTGCGTGTGGAAGCCAGTTCTGAAAGAGAACGATACATCAGTTTGCCGTTTGTAAGTAACAGCAGTACCGGTGTTGTGTTTTTGAGAAAATGACGACGATGCATGTTAATGTGAAAATTAGCAAATTTGAAAATGGAAGGCAAGTTGACCAGTTGACGAGTTAACAAGTTGACCGGGTTGAAAAACAGAGAGGAATACTACTCTGTCGCGAGCCCTTTCACGTTTGACGTTTCACGTTTCACGATTGTCTTTTGCCCTCTGCCTGCTGCCTTTCCTCCTCTAAATTTCTTATCCAGCATACGCATAAAATAACCGCCTACCACACTACGGGCCTGAAAGCCTACCTGTTTTCCATTGGTGGTTTCGTGCCAGTCGCTCAATGGTACCCGGGTTGGCGTTTCTGTAAGATACTTATAAAGCGGGTCGGTGAGCGCTTTAAAAACTGTTGTATCGTTTGTGAGCGTGGCCGTCCACATGATCCAGTCGCTTTTGGTATAGGTTTTCCGGCTGTCTAATGGCAAGCCAAAGGTATTTTGTTTGGTGAGATAGTATTTTATCTCTTTGTTATACACTTCCACCGGGAACAAATGCAGGTTCAGCACCCTGTCCCAAACCAGGTTATACTTCTGGCTCCAGGTGTTTTTATCGGAAAAAGTAAGAGAGTAATGATCGCCATCGTTGGCCAGCGTCATCCATTTTTTAGCCATGTTAATGGCGGTGGTGCGGTACTTCATACTGGTAGGTACATCGTGCATCATTTCGGCCAGCATCGCATAACAGCCTATAGCCACAATTGCCTTTACAGACAGGTTTGCATTGCGCGCCAGGTGGCCGGCAAAATCATCGGTGCACAGCTGGTTGGCAGGATCAAAGCCTTCTTTCTCCAGGTAATCGACCCAGGTGGTCAGCGTTTTCCAGTGCTTTCTGGCGTAATTGGCGTTCCCTTCCGCTTTGGCAATGGCAGCCGTTAAAATGAGCATATTGCCCGATTCTTCCACCGGCATATCTTCCCCATAGGTTTGTCCATTAGCCAATGGATAGGTTCCCAGATCATGTGCCGCAAAAGGTTTCGCAAATTTGCCGCTTTCGCTATAATAAAAGATCCCATTCAGCATACCCTTTAACAGGTCTGGGTTGTACAGCAGGTACAACGGCGCCGAAGGATAGGTTACATCTACTGTATTGATAGATCCATTACTGAAATTCTCTTTCGACAGAAATAAGATCTCCCCATTCGGGTCTTTCAGGATCTTATGTGCTGCCACACTCTGGCGATAACCGGCCACACATAATTGCGCATATTTTTCACCTCCGGCTTTTACGGCATCCGCATACAGGCGATCATCAAAGGCAATGCATTGCTTCATCACACTTTTATAATCGGCTGCGGCATGGGCCAGTTCCTTTTCTATGGTACGTCCTTCGGTACGCCAAACCGGAGGCAGGTTTTTGCCGAAATATTGTACGGAATACAAGTCATCATACCCCAGCATAATGAATTGCTCCTGCGGAACACTGGTTGTTTTCAGGGCTGGTAAAGTCGTACGCAACAGAAAGTTTTTACCTGTGGAGGAATCAGCTGTTTGGGCATCACCAATCACCTGTTTCGTACTGGC
>Ga0136846_1225941_pt1 | contig 11287 bp, 10 predicted proteins | sample HopSoiMetagenom2_FD_96841 | JGI IMG/M metagenome (GOLD analysis project Ga0136846, IMG submission 96841) | Grasslands soil microbial communities from Hopland, California, USA - 2 Assembly 2016 (version 4) | ecosystem: Environmental > Terrestrial > Soil > Grasslands | place: USA: Hopland... | reverse complement strand
GGCTACCTGCCGCATTTGACGAGCTGCGTCGAGTGCGGCGCCGCCGGCGGCCTCGTCGGCTTCTCGGCGCGCGCCGGCGGGGCGGTGTGCGGCGTTCACGGGGCCGACGCGCTGCGTCTTTCCCAGGAAGGGCTGACGGGCATCGAGCGGCTGCTCTCGACGCCGCTCGCCGACGCGCCGGCCGCGCAGCTCTCCGACCGCGCGTGCCGCGACGCGCTGGCCGTGGTCACGTCGTCGTACGAGGAGCACGGCGGCTTCCGGCTCAGGACCCTCTCGGCGTAACACGTGAAGCGCGACCTGGGCGACGGCATCGAGCTCGACGACTCGAAGGAGCGGATCGACCGCGACGAGGTGCACCGCTTCCTGAGCGAGATCGCATACTGGTCGCTCGGCCGTCCGCGCGAGACGCAGGACCGGCTGATCGACGAGGCGGCGCGCGTCGTCGGGCTGTACGACGGGGAGCGGCAGATCGGCTTCTGCCGCGCGGCGACCGACCGGACGTCGTTCGTCTACCTCGCGGATGTCTACGTGCTCGAGGAGTACCGCGGACGCGGGCTCGGTGAGAAGCTCGTCCGCGAGATGGTCGAGAACGGCGAGCTCGCGCACGTGCGCTGGCTCCTGCACACGCAGGACATGCACGCGCTCTACCGCAAGCTCGGCTTCGAGGAGCCGAGCTACAAGGTGATGGAGAGGAGCCCTGCGAGGAAGTCGACCGAGAGCGGATAGCGCCACGTCAGCCGGGCGTGCGTGCCCTCGAACAGCTCGAAGTGCACCCGGTCGTCCGGCACGCCGGCGGCGGCCACCTCGCGGTGGAACGCCACCGCGCCGAGGTCGAGGTGGTACTCGTCGGAGCGGCCCGAGTCGATCCAGATGGCGTGCATGTTGCGCAGCACCTCGGCGCCCTCGGGCGTCCGTGCACGCATCACCGGGTCCCAGTGGAGCCAGCGCTCCCAGACCTCCGGGATCGTCTCGCCGGTCTCGACGTCGAACGGCAGGTCGATACTCCCGTCGTCGTTCGCGGAGTAGGCGGCGGCCATCGCGTAGATGTTCACGAGTAGCGCGTCGTCGGCCGACGCGAACGGGGCACGACCCGAGCGGAAGTCCTCCCAGAACTTGTCGAACGACCCGTCGTAGCGGTCGCGCAGCGCGCGTGCCGACGGCGCGAAGTCGCGCGCGTAGCAGACCTCGAACAGCGCGTCGCCTGCGTGCGTCGCGAGGCCGCCGAACAGGTCGGGGCGCAGGAACGGCGTGATCATCGCGCCGTAGCCGCCCGACGACTTGCCCTGGATGCCGCGGTGGCGCGCCTCCGGCACGGTCGGGAAGTTCGCGTCGACGTACGGGACGATCTCGTCGCAGAGGTAGGTGTGGTAGTTGCCGGTCCCCGGCGAGTCGAGGAACTGCGAGCCGCCGACCGCCGTGAACGCGTCGACGAGTACGACGACCGCGTCCGGCGCGAGTGCGGAGATGCGGTCGGGGAACGACGCTGTCCACGGCTCGACGTTGAACCACGCGTCCGCCATCCCCGTCATCCCCTGGATCACGTAGACCGAGGGGTAGCGTCGCGCGTCGTCGACCGGGACGTAGACGTGCAACGGCCGGACGTGCGGGTCGCCCAGGGGGTTCCCGCGCAGCGCCTCGGAGGTGAACGACAGCGTCTGCCAGCGGTCCGTACGATGAGCGCCCATGGCGCGGCGAACCTACCAGGAGATCATCCTCGCCCTCGAGCAGTACTGGGCGGACTACGGCTGCGTCCTGCTCACGCCGTACCACACGGAAGTCGCGGCGGGCACTATGAACCCCGCGACGCTCCTGCGCAGCCTCGGCCCGACGCCGTGGAGGACGGCGTACCTCGAGCCGGTACTGCGACCGCTGGACGGCCGCTACGGAGAGAACCCGATGCGCTTCCAGCACTACTTCCAGTACCAGGTGCTTCTGAAGCCGACGCCCGACGACGTGCTCGAGCTGTACCTCGCCTCGCTGCGCGCAATGGGCCTCGACACGGACGTGCACGACATTCGCTTCGTCGAGGACGACTGGGAGCAGCCGACCGTCGGTGCGTGGGGGCTCGGCTGGGAGGTCTGGGCCGACGGGATGGAGATCACGCAGTTCACGTACTTCCAGCAGGTGGCGGGCATGGAGCTCGACCTGATCCCTGCGGAGATCACCTACGGGCTCGACCGGCTCGGGATGGTGATCCAGGACAAGCCGACGGTCTTCGACATCGAGTGGGCGGAGGGCGTCACGTGGCGTGACGTCTTCCAGGAGAACGAGCGCCAGTTCTCGCACTACAACTTCGAGGACGCGGACGTCGAGATGCTGATGCGTCATTTCGAGGACCACGAGCGCGAGGGGCGCCGGCTGATCGAGCGCGGACTGCCGCTGCCGGCCTACGACCAGATCCTGAAGGCGAACCACGCGTTCAACCTGCTCGACGCCCGCGGCGCGATCTCCGTCACGGAGCGCGCCGCGTACATCGGCCGCGTGCGCAACCTGGTGCGCGCCGCCGCGCAGGGCTACCTCGAGCGTGAGGAGGAACGTGCCGCGGCTGCTGTTTGAGATCGGCTGCGAGGAGCTGCCGGCGGCCGCCTGCATGGAGGCGGCGCTGCAGTTGCCGGAGCTCGCACGCGAGCACCTCGGCGCGCAGACGCTCGAGCTGTACGTCGGCCCGCGGCGGCTCGCGTTCCCGGTCGACGTGCCGGAGCGCACCGCGGACGCCTGGGTGAAGGGGCCGCCGGAGAACCTGCGCGAGCGCGCCGCGGCGGGCTTCGCGAAGAAGCAGGGCGTCTCGGTCGACGAGCTGACGGTGCGCGACGGCTTCCTCGGCGTCGAGGTCGCCGGCCGCCCGATCGCCGAGGTGCTGCCGGAGCGGCTCGCGGCCGTCGTCACCGGCCTGCAGTTCACGAAGTCGATGGACTGGGGCGCAGGCTTCCGCTTTGCGCGCCCGGTGCGCTGGCTGTGCGCGAAGCTGGAGAGCGAGACGATCGACGTCGCGCTCGAGCACGTGCCGAGCGGCGGCTACTCGTACGGGCATCGGCAGACGCATCCCCGCCGCGTGGAGATCCCGTCCGCGCACGCGTACCTCGCCACGCTCCGCTCCGTCGGCGTCGAGCCGGACCGCGCGCAGCGCTACCGCGTGATCTGCGCGGGGCTCGATGCGCTCGGCCGCTGGCAGGACCCGCTCGACAAGCTCGACGAGGTGGTCTACCTCGTCGAGTGGGCGCGCCTGCAGGAGGGGACGTTCGACGAGCGCTTCCTGCGTCTGCCGGAACGCGTGATCGTGCTGACGATGCAGTCGCACCAGCGCTACTTCCCGCTCGGTGGAAACCGCTTCGCGTTCGTTGCGAACGGCGGTGACCCCGGCGTCGTGCGCGTCGGGAACGAGTTCGTGCTGCGCGGGCGACTGGAGGACGCGGAGTTCACGTTCGAGCGCGACGTCGAGGTCGGAATCGACGAGCTCGCGAGGCGCGTCGGCTCGATCACATACCTGAAGGGTGCGGGCTCGTTCGCCGACAAGACGCAGCGGCTCGTCGACCTCGTGCGCGCGCTCGGCGGCGACGAGCACGCCGTCGAGGCGGCGCGACTCTCGAAGGCCGACCAGGCGTCCGAGCTCGTGCGCGAGTTCCCGGAGCTGGAGGGGCACATCGGCGCGACCTACGCGGGGCTCGCGGGGCACCCCGACGAGGTGGTGCGCGCGATCGACGAGCAGTACCTGCCCGACTCCGCCGGCGCGCCGATCCCGCGCACGGCGGCGGGGCGCGTGCTCGCGGCCGCGGACAAGCTCGACCATCTCGTGACGGCGTTCGGCCTCGGTCACGTCCCGACCGGATCGCGCGACCCGTACGCGCTCCGGCGCGCCGCGATCGGCCTCAACCGGCTCGGAATCGAAGGCGGCGTGCCCATACGGCGCGAGCAGCTCGGTGCCGCGCAGGAGTTCGTCGAGGACCGCCTCGAAGGACTGCTCGACGTGCCGGTCGAGTTCGTGCGCGCGGCGCGCGCATCCGCTGCGACGGACCTCGCGGGGATCGCGCACCTCGCGCGGGCCCTGCACACGGCGGAGCGCACGGACGAGTTCGCATCGGTCTACGAGGCGTTCGACCGGGCGCATCGGCTCGCGGGCAAGCGCGACGATGCCGCCGACGCCGTCGACGAGAGCGCGTTCGAGCACGACACCGAGCGCGAGCTCTACTCCGCGCTGCGCGCGCGGACGCTCGAGCCGGAGGACTTCGACAACGCGCTACGCAGCGCGGCCGAGATCTCGCCGATCGTCTCGCGCTTCTTCGACGACGTGATGGTGATGACCGACGACGAGCGCGTGCGCGCGAACCGGCTGCGCCTGCTCCTCGACGTGCGGGACACGCTCGGCCGCCTCGGCGACCTCTCGCTCATTCCCCGCTGACCGGCTCGCCGTCCCAGTAGTCGAGCGACTCGAGGCGGCCGATCACGCCGAGCCCGCGGAACGCGATCTTGTTCGAGCGCGGGTAGTACGCCAGGTCGTTCGGCTTGCGTGTGCCGTAGATGAGCATCGTCAGGCCGCCGGCGCCCGCGCGGAACGCGTGGCCGACGCCCGTGCCGGGCGGGCGCGCGACCACGTGGCCCGGGCGCACGGGCACGTCCTCGCGCTCGGCGCCGGAACGCGCGGCGCCCGGCGACGGCCACAGCTCGAGCACGCCGTCGCCCTCGAGGATCACGAACAGCTCTTCCTCTTCCGAGTGGCAGTGCGGCGGCGGGCCGGTGCCGTGCGGCTCGAGGCGCTCCCAGTGGAAGCCGGCTTGCTCGGACCGTTCGCGCGTCGCGAGCGGCGCCGCCACGGCGGAGCCGTAGCGGAAGGGCTCGACCTCGTCGACGTTGAGGATGTTGCCCGGCCGCGGCTTCGGGTCGCCGTAGGCGAGCGGCGGCGCCTGCGCCTCCTCGTCCCACGGGTCGTCTGCGCGCGCGTGCGTCCACACCTTCCCCGTCAGCAGCACGCCGGAGCGCGGGAGCCAGCCGAGCTCGGGCCGGTGGTGGCGCGTGCCGACGACGAGCAGCTCGAGCCCGTGGTCGCCGGCCACGAACGTGTGCTCCTGCCGGTTCGGCCTGTGGATGACGCAGTCGCGCTCGCGGATCTCGTGCACGTCGCCGTCCTGCCACGCGAGCCCGGACCCGCCGAGCACGTAGAACACCTCCTCGGACGCGCGGTGCGAGTGGGGCGGCGTCGACAGACTTCCCGGCGCGATGCGGATGCGGTTGCACCCGACGCCGACCGTGCCCGCCGCGTCACCGAGGAGCTGCCACGTCGCGTCCATCTCGCCCTTCGCACGATGCTGCGCCTCGACGTCGTCCCAGTGCGCGATGCCCATCACAGGTCCTCCTCGCCGTCCCAGTAGTCGAGCGACTCGACACGGCCGACGAGGCCGAGGCCGCGCCAGAAGAGCTTGTTCGAGCGCGGGTAGTAACAGACGTCGTTCGGCCGGCGCGTCCCGTAGAGCAGGAGCGTCAGGCCGGGCTCGCCGGCGCGGAACGCGTGCGCCACTCGTGAGGACGGCGGGCGCGAGACGACGTGACCCGCGCGCAGCGGCACGTCCTCTCGTTCGGCGTCCTGGTCGGCCGCGAGCGGCGACGGCCACAGCTCGAGCGTGCCCTCGCCTTCGAGCACGACGAACAGCTCGTCGTCCTCCGAGTGGCAGTGCGGCGGCCCGCTGAGCCTGCCGGGCTCGAGCTGCTTCCAGTTCAGGCCTGCTTGCACGGCGCCGCCGGCGGCGGCGAGCCCTGCCCACGCGCCGGACTTCCCGTCGTGGCGCTCGACGTCGTCGAGCCCGACGATGTTCTCCGGCCGCGGCGCCGTCTCGCCGACGCCGAGCGGCGGCTGCTCGGCTTCGACGTCCCAGGGGTCGTCGTCGCGGCCCTGCACCCACGGCCAGCCGAAGCGCACCGCGCGCGAGCGCGGCAGCCAGCCGAGCTCCGTCGGGAAGTTCGTGGCGAAGACGAGATAGTCGAGCCCCTCCGGCCCGGCGACGAACGTGTGCTCGTGCTCGTCGGCGCGGTGGACGACGCAGTCGCCAGGGCGCACCGCGTGCACCTGCTCGTCCTGCCACGCGAGCCCCGAGCCGCCGAGGACGAAGTACAGCTCCTCCGACGCGCCGTGCGAGTGCGGCGGCGTCGGCAGCCTGCCGGGCGCGACGCGCACGCGATTCAGCCCGACCGTCTGCGCCCCCGCCGCGCGGCCGAGGAACTGCCACGTCGCGTCCATCTCGCCCTTTGCGCGGTGATGCCGCTCGACCTCGTCCCAGTGCGCGATCCCCACGCGCGGGACGATAACTACGGCCTGGTGACGAAGAGGCTGAACGCGCCGCGTCCGGAGACGCGCTGCACCTTCAGCGTCAGCGAGCGCTCGCCGCAGACCTGGAAGCGGATCGTGCCGCCGCGCGCGACGAGCGTCCCGCCGTTGTAGAGCGCGAGCTGCATCTTCGCCTTCGTCGGCGCGACGAGGTGCGCGGCGAACGAGCCGTCGAGGGCGGTCTTCACGGCGAACGTGCGCACGACACCGCTGCCGAACGAGCCGTGCAGCGTCGCCTGCGTCGGGCCTTTCCACGGTGTCGTCACGTCCTGCTCGAGGAGCTTGAGCGCGGTCGCGTCGGGGAAGAAGCTGTGGTCGACGATGTCCCAGCCCGGGGTCGCCTGCCCCTGCTTCTCGAGGTTGAGCACGCGATAGGACTCGGCGAACGCCTCGCCCGAGTTCTGGAAGTAGTGCGTGCCCTCGTCGCCGGGCGACGCGGTGCCGGCGGCGGCCTTCGCGCAGATGTTCTCGTACGAGGACCAGCGCTTCGTGCCGTAGTCGAGCGCCGCCCAGGGCGCATCGTCGCTGCTGTTCGCGAGGTGGTGGCCGTACTCGTGCGTCACGACCTCCTTCGCCGGCGGCTCGTTCAACTGGTCCTCCGGGGAGGCCCAGATCGCCTGCCGGTTCGGGTCGTAGCAGGCGAGCGCCTGGGCGCCGCAGGTCGCCTGCACGACGTTCTCCGGAACGAGGTTCAGCGTCAGCCGCGACATCTCCGCTCCGTGCAGGAGCGTGCCCAGGTACGTCGCCCAGTCCTGCGGAAGCGCCTGGTCGACGGGGTACGAGTCCGAGACCTGGATGTTGACGAAGGAGCCGAGGGTGTCGCCCGTCGGGTACGAGCCGCCCCAGGCAAGAGCGGACGCGGGAAGCGCCAGCGCGGCCAGCAGCACGAGCAGCAGGCGCTTCACGCCGCACAGACTGCCCGCGATTCCTAAGAGCTGCATGAGGAGGCGGTTAATGTCTCGCCGTGAGCCACGTCGAGCTTCATATCGTCTCCGACTCCACGGGTGAAACCGCCCAGCGGCTCGTGCAGGCCCTGGAGGCCCAGTTCCCCGAGCAGGAGTTCATCGAGATCCGGCATCCGCGTGTCGAGACGGTCGGCGACCTCCAGCTCGCCGTGGAGCGGATGAAGGGACGGGCAACAGTCGTCGTCTACACGCTCGTCGAGCCCGAGCTGCGCGACCAGATGCGCACGCTGTGTCGCAGCGCCAAGCTCCACTACTGCGACCTGCTCGGCCATCCGATCGAGGCCGTCGCTCGCGTCTCGGGCCGCGCGGCGAAGATGACCCCGGGCGCCCGGCCGCCGCTGAACGACGCCTACTTCCGCCGCATGTCGGCGATCGAGTTCGCCGTCAAGTACGACGACGGCGTCGGCACCGGCCTCGCGCAGGCGGACATCGTGCTCGTCGGCGTCTCGCGCACGTCGAAGACGCCGCTCTCGATCTACCTCGGCTACCTCGGCTACAAGACGGCGAACGTGCCGCTCGTGAAGGGGATCGACCCGCCGCCGGAGCTGTTCACGGTCGAGCCGTGGAAGATCGTCGGCCTGACCATCGACGCGCAGCGGCTGTCGGAGATCCGCGGCGAGCGCATCCGTTGGATGCGCGGCGACCGCCGGTACGCGAGCCTGGTCGAGATCTACGAGGAGCTCGACTACGCCTCGCAGGTGCACCGCCGTCTCGGGTGCCCGGTGCTCGAGGTGAGCGAGCTCTCGATCGAGGAGATCTCGCACCGCATCATCCGCCTCGTCGAGCAGCGCGGCGCCGAAGCCAAGACCGCCACCGCGTGAAGCCCAAGCCACCCGTCCCGAAGTGGCGCTGGGCCGCCTGGTACGCGACGCTCGGCGCTGCGCTCGTCGTCTTCTACGGCCTCTTCACGCCGTTCTGGTTCGGCCTGCGCGCGCTCGCGTGGCTCGCCGAGTTCCGCTCGCGGCGGCGCCGGGCGGGGTAGATTCCCCGTCCCGTGGCCGACCGCTACGTCTTCGACTTCGACGAGCCTACGACCGGCGGCCGGGAGCTCCTCGGCGGCAAGGGCATCGGGCTCGCCGAGATGACCCAGATGGGCGTGCCCGTGCCCGCCGGGTTCACGATCACGACCGACGCCTGCCGCGCCTACATGGCCGAGTCGGACCTGCCGGCGGGCCTCGAGGAGGAGGTGGACGAGCACGTGCGCCGACTCGAGGAGCGGGCCGGGAAGCGCTTCGGCGCGTCCGACGACCCGCTGCTCGTCTCCGTCCGCTCCGGCGCGGCCGTCTCGATGCCCGGGATGATGGACACGATCCTCAACCTCGGCCTGAACGACGAGGCGGTCGAGGGGCTCGCCGCGCGCACCGAGAACCCGCGTTTTGCGTACGACTCGTACCGGCGTCTGATCCAGATGTTCGGCGAGGTGGTCGACGGGATCGACGCGCACCGGTTCGCGTTCGACGACTCGGACGAGCTGCCCGAGGTCGTCGAGCGGTTCAAGCAGGTCTATCGCGACGAGACCGGCTCCGAGTTCCCGACCGACGCGCGCGAGCAGCTGCTCCGCGCCGTGCGCGCGGTGTTCGACTCGTGGAACACGCCGCGCGCGCAGGTGTATCGGCACGCGCACGACATCTCCGACGACCTCGGGACCGCGGTCAACGTCGTGCAGATGGTGTTCGGCAACAAGGGTGACCGCTCGGGCACCGGTGTCGCGTTCACGCGCGACCCGTCGACGGGCGAGACCGGGCTGTACGGCGAGTTCCTCGCGGACGCGCAGGGCGAGGACGTCGTCGCGGGGATCCGGACGCCGCAGCCGATCGAGACGATGCGCGACTCGCTGCCCAAGGCGTTCGACCAGCTCGTCGACACGATGCACCGGCTCGAGCAGCACTACCGCGACATGCAGGACATCGAGTTCACCGTCGAGGACGAGCAGCTCTATCTGCTGCAGACGCGCTCGGCGAAGCGCACGGCTCCCGCGGCGTTGAAGGCTGCCGTCACGATGGTCGACGAAGGGCTGATCGCGCGTGAGGAGGCCGTGATGCGTATCGATCCCTCGCAGCTCGACCAGCTCCTGCATCCGATGATCGACCCGAAGGCGTCGCTCGAGGTCGCGGCGAAGGGGCTCAACGCCTCGCCGGGCGCGGCATGCGGCGCGATCGTCTTCGACGCCGACACGGCCGTCGAGCGCGCGAAGAGCGGCCCCGTCATCCTCGTCCGCTGGGAGACGACACCGGACGACATCCACGGGATGATCGCGGCGGAAGGGATCCTCACGGTGCACGGCGGCATGACGTCGCACGCTGCCGTCGTCGCGCGGGGCATGGGCAAGCCGTGCGTCGCGTCCTGCGAGGAGCTTTCGCTCGGCGACGGCACCGCGCGCCTCGGCGGGGAGGAGCTGCGCGAGGGCGACACGATCACGATCGACGGCGGCACCGGCCGCGTGTTCGTCGGTGCCGTGCCGCTCGTCCCGCCGCAGATCAACGACGACTTCGAGACGATCCTCGGCTGGGCGGACGAGCAGCGCCGGCTGAAGGTGCGCGCGAACGCCGACAATCCGGAGGACGCCGCGAAGGCGCGCGAGTTCGGCGCGCAAGGCATCGGCCTCTGCCGGACCGAGCACATGTTCTTCGGCGACGAGCGCCTGCCCGTCGTGCAGGAGATGATCCTCGCCGACAGCGAGTCCGGGAGGCGCTCCGCGCTGGACAGGCTCCTGCCGTTCCAGCAGTCGGACTTCGAGGGGATCTTCGAGGCGATGGCGGGGCTGCCGGTCACGATCCGCCTGCTCGACCCACCGCTGCACGAGTTCCTGCCCGACGAGGAGGACGCGCACGACGACAAGATGCGCGCGCGCATCCGCGCGCTGCGCGAGGCGAACCCGATGCTGGGGACGCGCGGGTGCCGCGTCGGGCTGATGTTCCCGGAGATCTACGAGATGCAGATCCGTGCGATCGCGCGCGCGGCGCGCGCGGTGCAGGAACGCACCGGCGACGCCCCGCTCGTCGAGGTGATGCACCCGCTCGTCGGGTTCCGCGAGGAGCTCGCGCGGCTGCGGGAGCTGACGGAGTCGGTATGGGCGGAGGAGGCCCCGTCGGTCGAGCACCTCGTCGGCACGATGATCGAGGTGCCGCGCGCCGCGCTGCGCGCCGACGAGATCGCCGAGGTCTCGGACTTCTTCTCGTTCGGCACGAACGACCTGACGCAGACGACGCTCGCCTTCTCGCGCGACGACGCGGAGGGGAAGTTCCTGACGCGCTACCTCGAGGACGGCGTGCTCGAGCGCAACCCGTTCGAGGTGCTCGACGTGGAGGGCGTCGGCGACCTGATGCGCATCGCCGTCGAGCGGGGCAGAGCGACGAAGCCGGAGATCAAGCTCGGCATCTGCGGCGAGCACGGCGGCGAGCCCCGCTCGATCGCGTTCTGCCACGAGCTCGGCCTCGACTACGTCTCCTGCTCGCCGTTCCGCGTCCCCCTCGCGCGCCTCGCTGCGGCGCAGGCCGCGCTCGAACATCACGAATCTGATTCGGCGCAGCCGAATCAGATTCGAGCCTACTCGTAGCGCGCGACGATCTCGTCCAGCGGCTTGCGGACATCACCAGTCTGATTCGGCGCAGCCGAATCAGATTCGAGCCTACGCGTAGCGCGCGACGATCTCGTCCAGCGGCTTGCGGGCGAGATCCGGCACCTCGGCGTCCTCCGCCGGGTAGCCGACCGGGATGAGGATGAACGGCCGCTCGTTCTCCGGGCGGCCCAACAGCTCGGCGAGGAACCTCATCGGGGACGGCGTGTGTGTGAGCGCGCACAGGCCCGAGACCTGCAGCGCCGCGAGCAGATAGCCGACCGCGATCCCGACCGACTCGCGCACGTAGTAGTGCTTCAGCTTCTTGCCGTCCGGGCCGAATCGCCACGGCTGCTCGAAGACGACGATCACGTACGGCGCGTCGGTGATGTGCGTCTTGACCCAGTCGGTGCCGATCGGCTCGATCGCCTCCTTCCACTCGTCGGTCGCGCG
>Ga0136846_1222311_pt1 | contig 11288 bp, 11 predicted proteins | sample HopSoiMetagenom2_FD_96841 | JGI IMG/M metagenome (GOLD analysis project Ga0136846, IMG submission 96841) | Grasslands soil microbial communities from Hopland, California, USA - 2 Assembly 2016 (version 4) | ecosystem: Environmental > Terrestrial > Soil > Grasslands | place: USA: Hopland... | reverse complement strand
TTCGGTATCGCTCAATCTGGGAAGGAATTGGCCCCGTTGTCATCCTCACTATAATAAGGACGATGCTCCGCACCCATGAACTGTTGCCCGTGCCTGCTCCCAAGGCCGGTCCAAGGATAACCGCATGACGCCGCAGCAGCGCCGCAATCTGCTGAAAACAATCCCCGGTTTTCTCATCAGCGGTTTTTTTCTTTGGTACACCTTCCGCAGTGTTAACTATGCCGGTCTGCGGCAGGTGCGGCTGGTAGAACCTGCATGGATACTGGTGGCCATCGTCTTTCTGGTTGCCGGTTATACACTACGGTCGCACCGGTGGTGGCTGATGATGCGTGCTTCCAGTCGCGCGAAATTCTCCGCCTGTGCCCGGGTACTGATGACCATCTTTGCGGCGAACAACATCATGCCGCTTCGCATTGGAGATTTTCTCCGCGTTTTCAGCTACGCCGGCGACCTGGATTCAACCGCGCCTGTAATCTTAAGCACCGTGGTTCTGGAACGCGTTCTGGACGTCTTCACGCTGCTGCTTCTGTTTGTGGCTACGCTGGGACGCAACTCGACGCTGATTTCGCACAAAACCCAGATCGTGGCGCGTGTGCTATTGCTGGGAGTGAGCGGTGCGGTGCTAGTGCTTCTGCTGGCTGCGGGAAAGCTAAAATCGCCCATCAAGAAGCTCTTGAACCTGTTACCGCATCCCGGGTTGGTCGGCAAGATTGAGGCTCGGTTAGTCTCGGCGCTGGATGCAATTGCCATCATCTCTCTCCCGGTGCGACTGGCCCTCCTGCTGGAGTCTTTCGTCTTATGGGCGTGTGAGGGAATGATCTTTGTCGCGGTGGCGCGTGCCCTGGGAATTGTGAGTGACTGGATCGGTCCGTGGGGCGCCCTGGCCTTCAGCAATCTTTCTTATCTCATCCCGAGTTCGCCGGGCGCTGTGGGGACCTTCGAATTCACCGCCAAGCTGGCTATGGTCTCGCATGGAGCAGCGGAGACACCTGCTGTGGTCTTCGCTCTGGTCGTCCATGTCTTTATCTTGTTCACGGTAACCGCTGCCGGCGGTGTCATGTTCGTGTCGCATCGGGCGCGGCGCGGCCCGCACCCTTCGTTATCCCAGGAAGTCCAAGAGCTTCCTGTTGAGTTTCCGTAAAGTAGAGAGTGTATGTATCGCAAGATTCAATTAGATTTGCTGCGGCAGATTGCCGCTGTCGTTGAGAAAAAATACGGAATCGAACTGCCCCAGGTTGCCGTGGAGCAGCCGCCGAAGATTGAGTTCGGCGAATATGCGCTGCCTGTAGCGCTGCAACTGGCGAAACGGGTGAAAAAGGCGCCGCGAGCGGTTGCCGAGGAGCTTCGTCCTGAGCTCGAATCGATCGATGGTGTCGCCTCGGTGGAGATCGCTGGTCCGGGTTATCTGAATATCAGGCTCGATCGCGGCGTGGTTGCCGGCCGTATTGCAACCGGTGAGCATGCCGACATTGGTGGTTCGGGGTTCCGGCTGGTGGAGCACACCAGTATCAATCCGAATAAGGCCGCCCACATCGGTCATCTGCGCAATGCCATTCTGGGCGATACCTTTCAGCGTCTGCTGCGCAAAGACGAATATAAGAGCGGTTATGACGTTGGCGTTCAGAACTACATCGACAACACCGGAGTGCAGGTAGCCGATGTAGTGGTGGGCCTGGCGGCCCTGGACGGTCGCTCCCTTGCCGGCGTGAAATTGTTGCTTGAAGAACTCGCAGCTGGCAACGAACGAGTCGACTACTACATGTGGGACCTGTATGCGCGCGTCTCGCAGTGGTACACGGCCGATGAGGCGGAGAAGGAAGCACGGAAGGCGCTACGTCTCGACACACTGCACGCTATTGAGCACGGCGGCAATGAGACTGCTGAGGTTGCCGATCTGATTGCAACAGCCGTACTGCGGCGGCATCTCGAGACCATGGAGCGGCTCAGTATCGAGTATGACTTCCTGCCCAGGGAGAGCGAGATCCTTCATCTCAAGTTCTGGGATGCGGCACGGGCACTGATGATTGAGAAGGGAGTGCTTTACCAGGAGACCGAGGGCAAAAACAAAGGTTGCTGGGTGATGCGCCGCGCCGGCTCGGAGGTCCCAACCGAAGGGCCGGATGAGGATGCGAAGGTGATCGTACGGTCAAACGGCACGGTGACCTACGTCGGTAAGGACATTGCTTATCATCTGTGGAAGTTCGGCCTGCTGGGCAAGGACTTCGGCTATAGGCCGTTCCATCAATACCCAAACCATATGTGCTGGATTTCGACCGAGGACGGCGAAGAGCAGCATCCATATTTCGGCCGCGCGGATGCCATCTACAACGTCATCGACTCGCGTCAGAATGATCCGCAGAACAACGTCATTCAGGCTCTGCGCGGCATGGGATACGAGGATGCCGCGGATCGCTACACCCATCTGAACTACGAGATGGTGGCGTTGACGCCACGTTGTGCGATTGAACTGGGCTACACCGTCAGCGAAGAAGATCAGCAGCGTGCCTACATCGAGGTGAGCGGGCGCAAAGGATTCGGCGTTAAGGCCGACGACCTGCTGGATAAGCTGATTGCTGCAGCGAAGGTCGAAGTAGACGCGCGTCATCCTGAACTGGACGAGGCAGACCGCTTCGAAACCGCGCGTAAGATCGCTGTTGGTGCTCTGCGTTACTTCATGCTGAAGTACTCACGGAATACCGTCATCGCATTCGACTTCCGCGATGCATTGAGCTTTGAGGGCGAGACCGGACCATACGTGCAGTACGCTATCGTGCGGGCCGCAAATATCTTCCGTAAAGCCGGCGTCGATGAGCAGGACGCAGTGTCTGACCTCGCGGCAGGAGATCTGCTGGAAGGGGAGAGCGGCGTCAGCATCTGGGAGGTATGGCTCACGGCATCGAAGCTGACGATGGTGATTGAGCAGGCCATCCAGAATGCAGAGCCGGCGATCCTGGCGAAGTATGTCTTCCAGTTGGCGCAACAGTTCAACAACTTCTACCACAAGCATCACATCCTGACTGAGACGGATGCGGCAAAGAAGAAACTGCTTCTGGCTACCGCGGCTGTGGCTAAACGCGAGATGGTTCGCGCCTTGTCGCTGCTTGGGATTGAAGCTCCCGAAGTGATGTAGGGAGCTTTCTCCGCCTTGGCGAGGACGGGCAACGGTGAGGGCCGGGACGCTGTCTTATCTCCCCACATGGAGGTAAGAGATGGCAAACGATCTGACTGGGAAACGTGTTGCGATTCTGGCCACGGATGGTTTCGAGCAGTCGGAACTTACGGAGCCTTACAAGGCCCTGCAGGCGGCTGGAGCGACGGTAGAGATTGTTTCTCCGAGATCCGGGGAGATCAAAGGCTGGGACATGACAGACTGGGGAGAGACCGTGAAGGTCGATGTCAATCTCAAGTCAGCCCAGGCTTCGACCTACGATGCTCTGGTTTTACCAGGTGGTGTGATGAATCCGGACCGCCTTCGTATGGATGAGAATGCGGTCAGCTTCGTCAAAGAGTTCTTCACGGCAGGCAAGCCGGTATCAGCGATCTGTCATGGACCGTGGACTCTGATTGAAGCCGGTGTGGTCAAGGGCCGGACGATGACCTCATGGCCCTCGCTGAAGACGGACCTGATGAACGCCGGAGCCATCTGGGTGGATCGCGAGGTTGTCGAAGACAAGGGGCTCGTGACCAGCCGCAAGCCAGATGACCTGAAGGCGTTCAACGACAGAACGATCCACCAGATCGCTGAGTCCGGGCTGCGGAGATCTGCAGCCTAACCCTGAATCGTAATGTCCTTGAGCGCGGAGAGTAGGATCTCGCGCCGAATAGGTTTAGAGAGCACTTCCCGAATTTTGAGGCGGTGCTTTTCCGTCTCCGGGAAGTCGGCTGCATCGGAGTACAGGACGAGCGAAGGCTTGTCCGGAACCTGTTCGATCAATTGCGCTCCGCTGATACCGGGAAGGTTGTAGTCGGTCAGCAGAACATCGACGGTTTCTCTTTGCAGAATCGCTAAGGCCTCTTCTCCGCTCGAGGCCGTTAGCACGCGGTATCCGTGCTGCGCGAGCCACAGGGGGAGAAGCTCGCGCAGGACGGGTTCGTCATCGACGAAAAGAATCGTTGGTTGTTGCGGCATTCTGAAGCGTCTACTTCTTGTTTTTACTGAGTCGAGCGAACCCACTCCACGATGGAGCGCACGGCGAAACCCGACGGGCCTTTCGGCATCCAGGGTTTGTCTGCGTCCTGCCAGGCCAGGCCGGCAATATCGAGGTGGATCCAGGGGGTTTCACCGACGAACTCCTTCAGGAAGGCCGCTGCAGTGGAGGCTCCACCCCAGCGTGTGTTGGAGGTGTTCATCAGGTCGGCGATGGAAGACTTCATGAGTTGCAGATACTCGTCCGAGCTGGGAAGCGCCCAGAAACCTTCTCCGGCGATCTTGGCCGCACCGGTAAACGCTGTGCTGGTGGTCTCATCGTTAGTGAACAGGCCGGCGTTGATCAGTCCCAGGGCGACGGCGCAGGCTCCGGTAAGGGTGGCCGCATTGACGAGTTTGGTTGCGCCAAGCTGCTTGGCGTACCAGAGGCCATCGGCCAGCACCAGGCGGCCTTCGGCATCGGTATTGTTGATCTCAATTGTCTTTCCGCTGGCTGAGGTCAAAATGTCCCCAGGCTTGTAGCTGCGGCCAGAGGGCATGTTCTCGCAGGAGCAGATGACAGAGATAACCTTGAACGGCGGCTTGAGCGCGGCAATGGCCTGCATGGCGCCCAGCATGGCGGCAGCGCCCGCCATGTCGTACTTCATCTTTTCCATGCCGTCAGCCGGCTTGATCGAGATGCCGCCGGTGTCGAATGTAATGCCTTTACCGACCAGGCCAAACACCGGAGCATCGGCCGCGGGAGCCGACGGTGGCGTATAAGTCAGCACGATGAGCGCAGGTGGTTCATAGCTGCCCTGGGCCACGCCGAGGAAGGCGCCCATGCCCAGCTCTTTCATCTTGTCGGTGGAGTACACTTCGGCGGCGAGACCGGACGTCCGGGCCATCTCCGCAGCACGCTGCCCCAGAACGGTGGGGGTAAGTTTGTTCCCGGGTTCGTTGACCAGCGAGCGGGCAAAGTTCTGTGCAGAGGCGATGATCTCGCCCTCGGCGACGCCGGTCTCAATGGCTGCCCGCGCTCCTGAAGGAGCAAACACGCTAAGGGTGGCAATGCTCTGGTCCTTGCGATCGGACTTATAGGTATCCGGATCGAAGTCGGCGATCACTGCGCCTTCAACGATGGCCTGCGCCGAACGAGCCGGTTCGATGGCAAGATCCTGCCCCTCAGGGAAGATGATTGCGACCTCGCGAATCGCGCGAGGTTTGGCAAAGCGGACTGCAGCGCCGGCGGCCTTCCGCAACTCAACGGCGGAAAGGGACTTTGCTTTGCCCACGCCGACAATCAGGAGGCGCGCAGCCTTCAGCCCGGCGGGGTTATGCAGTAGCAGGGTCTCCGTAACCCCTCCCTTGAACTCTCCTGAGGTCAGCACGGCAGCGGCTGCCGACTGTACGACAGCAGACACAGAGAGTAGGGCGATTTTCGGGTCGCCTTCCTTTTCCGTGTTCTGGTCGAGGGCGAAAACTGTTAGCAGGGGGGAGGCGGAGGATGCGGCATCCTCAAATACAAGCTTGGTCTGCATATTCCTCATGGTAACGCTGGACAGGAAAGTTCCATCGTAGACGGAGTGTCGGCAATTCGACAATCTCCTAATCCTGTGGCTTTGGATAAATCTGCGAATGCTGTTTTCTTCGCAGGAAAACGGCGATTTGCTCTAGCGCCGCTGGCCGCGAGCGACGGCCGCGCGGGCCTCTTTGTCGGCTTCCCGACGCCGCTCGGTTTCACGCTTGTCCCAATCCTGTTTACCTCTGGCCAGGGCCAGCTCGCATTTCACGCGGCCGTGCCTGAAATAAAGGCGTGTTGGGACAAGCGTAAAGCCCTTCTGTGTCGTCTTACCTACTAGCTTGCGAATCTCTTCCTTGTGCAGCAGCAGCTTGCGGGTCCGCAGCGAATCATGATTCATGGCATTGCCATGAGAGAAGGGACCAATGTGCGCGTTAAGGAGGTAGATTTCTCCGTCTTTTACCAGACCGTAGGCGTCTTTCAGGTTGGCTTTGCCTTCGCGGACGGATTTGACCTCAGTACCGCGCAGGGCAACGCCGGCCTCAAAACGGTCGGTCAGGAAATAATTGTGGCTGGCAGAGCGATTCTGCGCGGCGTCCCGCTCTCCCGTCGCCACGGGATCACGCGGGCGCGTGGGGCGCGCCTTCACAGCTCCTGGAACGGGTTGGCTTACAGAACGGGCCATCTGGACGTTTGATGTTAACACGCGGCAAAAGATTCCAACTCTGGCCATGTCTTCGGCGGCCAGCCTCAGGGGCAGGGTCGGCGTCTAAGAGAAACGGAATGCTATACTTTCGCCATCAGCAAGCGGGGAGCGGTCCGATTTCACCCACATATTTGAGCCTCTATAGAAACATGGATCGCAGCTTTACGTCCCTTCGCAATGTAGCCTTCGTCGTCACCATTCTCGCCGTCACCGGCGGGGCAGCGCATGCCCAGTCTGCCGGCTCGTTTTATAAACGAGGACAGCAAGCCGAAGAACGGCAAGACTACGACGCGGCGTATGAGGCATATCGCCAGGCCCTCGCAAAGAAGCCGAGAGATATTCGCTACAAGGTAAAGACGGAGCGCCTGCGTTTTGAGGCGGCAACGGCACATGTGGACCGCGGACGCCTTTTGCGGCAGGGGGGCGACCTCGGCGGAGCTCTTACGGAGTTCACGCGTGCGTTGCAGATCGATCCCGCGAACCAGACCGCACAGCAGGAGATGGATCTCACTCAGAAGATGGCGGCCGCTCCCCCATCACCACAACTGCAGTCGCTGGAGAGCGGAATTCTGGCCACTCAGGCCGAAATTTCCGGGCTGGGCGGACCGGTCTCTCTCAAACCCATCTCGAATGACCCCATCACGCTTCGCATGGTGGAAGACACGAAGAACATCTATCAGGCCATCGGCAAGGCCGCGGGCCTGAATGTCCTGTTTGATCCGGCATACACCTCCACGCGTATCCCGGTGGAGTTGAATAATGTGTCACTGTATGACGCCCTGCGCATTGTGGGCGCCATCTCCGGCACCTTCTGGAAGCCGGTGACAGAAAACACCATTCTGGTGGCGCAAAACACCCGTAATAAGCGTCAGGATCTGGACGAGATGGCGGTCCAGACCTTTTATCTGACCAATGCCACCCAGACCGCTGACACCAACGAAATTGTCACTGCGTTGCGCAACGTCTTCGGTACCGGGCAGAACGTCGGCGTCTTTGCCATTCCCAGCCAGAATGCGGTCGTGATGCGGGCCACGCCTGACCAGCTTCTGTTGGCGCAGAAGCTTCTGAACGATCTCGATCGCACCAAGCCGGAGGTCGTGGTCGATGTAGCCGTACTCGAAGTGAACCGCGAGAAGGTTCGTAATCTGGGTATTACGCTTCCTCAGTCCTTTTCGGTCACTCCTGTTACAACGAACACTACCAGTAGCAGTTCGTCGAGCTCCAGTTCGAGTTCCAGCTCCTCCTCTTCGAACAGCAACAGCGCTCTGACGCTCAATCAGTTGGCCCACCTCAATGGAAACAACTTCAACGTGAACATTGGAACCGGCACGGTGAATGCGCTGCTTACGGATAGCGACACGCGCATTCTGCAGAATCCTCGCATTCGTGCAACGGATGGACAAAAGGCAACGCTGAAGATCGGTTCCAAGATTCCTATCGCGACTGGATCATTCGCCTCCGGTACGACGACCGCCGTCAGCGCGCTTGTGAACACGCAGTTCACTTATATCGACGTTGGCGTCAATATCGACATGACTCCGACCGTGCATACGGATCGGGATATCACGCTGAAGATGAAGATCGAGGTTACCTCCCAGAGCGGCTCGGTGACTATCAGTTCTGTCACTCAACCGATCATCAGTCAGCGTTCGGTTGAGCATGTGATTCAGCTCAAGGAAGGCGAGCCCAGCATTCTGGCCGGTATTCTAAACCGCCAGGACTCGTTGAGTGTGAGTGGGACTCCTGGTCTCGGTGAGTTGCCGCTGTTGAAATATGTCTTTGGCTCCAGGTCAAAGACGCAGTCGCAGGATGAGGTCGTCTTCCTGCTGATTCCACATCTGGTGCGAGAGAGTCTGTTGAGCCGCATGAACACGCGCGCCATCGATACGGGCACCAGTCAGTCGATTGAGCTTCGCCGTGAAGCGGGGCAGGATGCTGCGTCGACCAGGACGACGGGGGCTGCCGGTCCCGGCGGGTCGCTTGTCCCGCCTGCACAGCGTACGACGGCTGCCGCCGCGGCAAATGCCGCTATTCAGCAACTTCAGCAGGACGGGTCGGCTACAACCTCGGCTTCGGTAGCGGCGCCCGTCAGCTTTGCGATTACGCCGGGCAACGCAACCCAGGCCGTTGGCAGCACCTTCCAGGTGGCGGTCATGGCCTCAAATGCTCGCGACCTGTACTCGGTGCCGCTGCAAATGCAGTTCAATCCGCAGGTCCTGCAACTGGTGAACGTGGACAGTGGAGAGATGCTGGGCCGGGACGGTCAGGCTGTAGCTCTGGCGCATCGCGACGAGGGCAATGGAATGGTCACGATCTCCGCCTCGCGTCCGCCTTCGACCAAGGGCGTCGATGGGCAGGGAAGCATCTGCGTACTGACCTTCAAGGCCACGGCCGCGGGTGATTCCAACCTCATGCTGACGAAGGTGGGCGCGCAGAACTCGGCGCAGGTGAATCTGCCGGCGGTCGGTTCTCAGGCCATTGTGCACGTGAAGTAAGCCATGCCGAAGCATGCTCCAAACCGAAGGGGGGAGGCGGGCGTCACCCTGGTGGAACTGATCGTAGCGACAGCGATCATCGCCATCCTCGCGTCTGCGGTGCTTCCGATTGCGCGGTTCCAGCTCAAGCGTCAAAGAGAACGGGAGCTTCGGCGAGATTTGTGGGAGATGCGTGCAGCGATTGACCGTTATAAAGATGCTGCCGATCGCGGCGCCTTTCAGACCAAGCTCGAGAGCATGAACTATCCGCCCGATCTGGAAACGCTGGTCAACGGTGTGGATGTACAGGGGCACAAGGTGCGTTTCCTCAGGCAGATTCCTAAAGATCCAATGACCGGAAATACCGACTGGGGGCTGCGCTCCATGCAGGATGATCCGAGCAGCGATAGCTGGGGCGGACAAAATGTCTTCGATGTACACACCCGCAGCACGGGCACAGCTCTTGACGGATCGAGGTACTCCGAATGGTAAGGAAGCGGAACCCCGAGCGCGGCTTCACTCTGATTGAACTCATCATTGTGATGACCATCATTCTTCTGTTGATGGCGATGGCCATCCCTGCATATCAGAATGCGGTCAAGAAGGCCAAAGAGGCCGTCCTGAAGGAAGACCTGCAAACCATGCGGCAGGCGATCGATTCTTACACCGTCGACAAGGAGAAAGGTCCGCAGACCTTGGAAGACCTGGTGCAGGCGGGGTATCTGAAAGCGATGCCGACCGATCCCTTTACCCATCGCAGCGACACCTGGCAGACCAGCTCCGACGGCACTTACAGCTCCGTCGACCAGACGGACACGGGCATTCAGGATGTCCACAGCGGATCGCAGGAGATTGGCACCGACGGCAGCATGTATTCGACATGGTAGACCGCCAGCTCTCTGCGTGGAGGCTCTACACGGCTCTGAAGGCACGCCGTGCCGATTGGAGTGGAAGCATCCTGATACATCGCGGCATGGATGACTTCGGTTCAGCACTGGCGGTCGCCGCCAATCTCTGCGGAGCTGTCTGCCTAAGCCTGGAACAGGATCCGGCGCAGGCTCGTGTTGCGATGCGTGGCGGATATTGCGACTTCCTGGTGAACACGCTGGATGAGGCGTTGAGGACCATGAAAAATGAGGTCCGCAAACGCCGACCTTTGACAGTCGTGCTGGAGGGGACTGCCTCCGCCATCCTGCAGGAGATGCGTGAGCGTGGCGTATACCCACAGTTGCTGGTAACGTGCTCCGCAGACGATGTAATTCCCGCTGAGCAGACAGAGGATCTGGTTCATTTGCTGCAGTCCGGAGCGACAGTTGCAGGGCAGCCGGGCTGGATTCCGTGCACGCTCACGGCGCAGTCGAATGCGGAGCTGCGTCTCGCCGACCAGGAGACCGCAGGTCTTGTTGTGGACGGTGATGCGCGCCGCGGTTGGGTTGTCGGTGCTCCGAAGTTCTTTCGCCGCGAACAGCCGCCGCGGCGTTATCTATGGCTGACGGAGCACGAACGGGACACTATGACGGGAGTGCTGCCAGCAGGCGCGACCATAGAGCCTTTGTCCCATCCGGTTTCTTAACCGAGCACGGGACGAGGTCATCGATCTGATGTTCCCGTTTCAGCAGTGCAATCGACTTCGCCAGTGTATTGTTCGAGAGCCGGTCTGCCTTCGTTCCGACAACCAGATACGGCCGTTGGTGCTGTTGCAGAAAGTCGATCAGCATGCGGTCGCTGGCCTGCGGCGGGATATTGGTATCGACCAGGCAGACTGAGAGGGCCAGTGACTCGCGATCAATAAGGTATGGCTCAATGAACGAGGGCCATTCCGCGGAGATCGACTTCGAGATCTTGGCGTAGCCGTAGCCCGGCAGGTCGGCAAAGATCATCTTCGCGGGCGCATTCGGCGCGGTGGACAGGGCAAAGAAATTGATGGCCCGTGTGCGGCCGGGCGTGGACGAGACCCTGGCGACGGTAGTTCCCAGTAACGCGTTGATCAGGCTGGACTTACCGACGTTGGAGCGGCCCAGAAACGCGACCTCAGGCACCGTGGGGGCAGGGAAATGCAACGGACTGGTGGCCGAGAGCAGGAACTTTACGGAGACCTTCACGCTCTTAAGTGTAGCGGGCGCGGAGAGATTCTCCGCGCCCGTTCTTGTTTTCCAGTCCTGACTACTTACGAACCGTCAGAGGAGCGGTGAGTGTGAAGTTGATAAGGGTCTCCGCGGGGATCGTGACATCCTTGTTCCCGGTGAAGGCCGCGCCAGCCGTGCCGGCTCCGGCGCCAGAGGCCGCACCGATCGCAGCACCTTTACCGCCGCCAGCCAGGCCGCCGATAAGGGCGCCCAGACCAGCGCCGCCGGCGATGAATCCGGTAGTACGCTTGCCCTTACCCTTGACCGCAACCTCATACGGAGAGGATGAGACACGCATTCCACCGATCTCACTCAACTCAATGCCGAGAGCGCC
>Ga0136846_1222150_pt1 | contig 11288 bp, 8 predicted proteins | sample HopSoiMetagenom2_FD_96841 | JGI IMG/M metagenome (GOLD analysis project Ga0136846, IMG submission 96841) | Grasslands soil microbial communities from Hopland, California, USA - 2 Assembly 2016 (version 4) | ecosystem: Environmental > Terrestrial > Soil > Grasslands | place: USA: Hopland... | reverse complement strand
GGTGTTACGGAGACGCTGGTTGCGGGAGAACGGGATGGGTGCGGTGCGCATGGCATCTATCGGCTGCTCTCCGCGGTGCGCAGTATGCGGCTTGGAAAGATCAACCGGCACGCGTCTCCCACTGTTACGGAACCGGGGCCTTCGCTTGTCCGCGTAGATGGCGATCGTGGCTTCGCGCAGCTCGCCTTCGAAGCCGGACGGCCTCTTTTGATCGAGAAGGCTCGCCACTATGGCATCGCGGCACTGGCTCTCAACCGCTGTGTCCACTTCGCCGCGCTCTGGCCGGAGGTGGAAGCCATTGCCAGCGAAAATCTGGTCGCGATTGCAATGACCTCCAACCATGCCTGGGTGGCCCCAGCCGGTGGCACACAGCCGCTGTTCGGCACAAACCCGATTGCCTTTGGATGGCCCCGGCCGGGGCAGGAACCATTTATCTTCGACTTCGCGACCAGCGCCATCGCGCGCGGTGAGCTGGAACTTCATCGCCGTGGAGGAAGACAGCTTCCACCTGGTTGCGGCGTCGATCGCGATGGAAACCCTACCACCGACCCTGCGGCCATCGCCGCTGGAGCCATGCTCCCCTTCGGAGGTCACAAGGGTTCCGCACTGGCATTAATGGTGGAGCTCCTCGCCGGTCCCCTTATCGGCGACCTCACCAGCAAAGAGTCTCTGCTGATGGATGACGGTGCGGGTGCAGCGCCCATTGGAGGCGAACTCATCCTTGCGATTGACCGTTCCAGGTTCAGCGACACCCCTGCGTCAGCCGATCAGGCAGAGGCATTGTTTCAGCAGATTGTCGGGCAGGGCGCGCGGCTGCCATCGCAGAGACGCTACATCGCTCGCAAAAAGAGCCTTGCTGAAGGCGTGCATATTCCGGCCGCTCTCTATGAAGAACTTGCTGACCTGAGTCGATAGAGCTTTTTGCTGGTATCCCGGAAGCGGTGTGTAGAGGCGTTTTCATTGCGGAAAACGCCCAATAGGATAGGAAGCCCTACATCACACCCAAAGGGGAAAATGCTCTCGCCGGCGCTACCAACTACCGCGCTCTCCAAAGATGTCGATGACGTGCCCCAGCCGGTCCGCACCCTTGATCCAGTTGTTCTGCAATGCGGCCTCTACACCATCTGGATCGCCGCGACGCACCGCCGCAATGATGGCGGCATGTTCGCGAACGGACATATGCAAATCGGTAATGATGGAACTGGCATACAAACGCCAGTAGCGCTCCGCCTGCGGCTCGACTGCGCCATGCAGTGTGGCAAGCCGCGGCCCCGCGCCGGCGTGGACAATGGCGCGATGGAAGTCGCGGTCCACGTCGAAGATATCTGCCGTACGTCCCTTACCCTTGGAGATTGCGGCCAGTTTGTGATTGAGATTCTCCAGAGTATCCGCCAGCTTCTCCCGGTCTTCCGCCGAAGCCTGCGCCGCACCGCGGCCTGCAAGACCTTCCAGCCTGCCGATAATCAGGTAGAGCTCGTTGGCGTCTTCCTTGGTCAGGGGAGAGACAATCATCCTGGACTTGCTTACATTCCGCTGCTCCAGCACATAGCCTTCGCGTTGCAGCCAGTGGATCGCCGCACGCACCGGTGTACGGCTCATGCCCAGACGCTCCGCCAGGTCTGCTTCCACAATCCACGTTCCCGGCGACATCTTGCCATGAACGATCAGCTCACGAATCTCCTGGAAGGCAGTCAGCAGACTGGTGCCGTGCTCGGCTTTCTCGCGCTCACCTGTTGGAGATACCGTCCGCACCGCGGTAGTCTTGGTTTTTGTTGGCCCAGCAGCGGTTTTCTTCACGTATCTTTCTCTCAATTCCTACTGTAGCGCACGATGGCCGGGCAGGCACCCTTGAATGAAAAAGGCGTATTTGTATCCAACTTCGTCTACAATTCAGGCATGCCATCGCCACTGCCCGTCTTCGTCTCTGTCGTGGACTCTCACACGGCTGGAGAACCGACCCGTGTTGTCATTGAAGGTGGGCCAGATCTGGGATCCGGACCGCTGGCAGAACGCCGGGCTCGGTTTCAAGCTGAGTATGATCACTTCCGCAGCGGCGTAGTCTGTGAACCCCGCGGCTCCGAGGTCGTAGTCGGAGCATTGCTCTGCAAGCCCGTCAATCCTGATGCCGCGGCTGGAGTCATCTTCTTTAACGATGTCGGCTATCTGGGCATGTGCGGCCACGGCACCATTGGTCTCATTACCACACTGGCTCATCTGAAACGCATCGGCCCGGGTAAGCACGTGATTGAGACTCCGGTTGGGGATGTTCACACCGAACTGCATGCAGATGGCAGCGTCTCTGTGCGCAATGTGCCCGCATATCGGTATCGCGAAGCAGTCCGTGTCGATGCTCCCGGCTACGGCATTTTTACCGGCGATATCGCCTGGGGCGGGAACTGGTTCTTTCTGGTTGACGGCCATGGTCAGAAGCTCATTGCCGCCAATCGCAATCCCCTGGTCGCGCTGACCACGGCAATACGCGAAGCTTTGATCGCGAACGGCATCACTGGAGCTGACGGTGCACTGATCGATCACATCGAGCTCGTCTCCGCACCGGAAGACCCAACGAACTCAGGCCGCAACTTCGTCCTCTGCCCGGGTGCTTCGTTTGACCGCTCTCCCTGTGGCACAGGAACCAGCGCTAAATTAGCGTGCCTGCATGCCGAAGGCAAACTTTCAGAAGGGCAGCAGTGGAAACAAGAGGGCATTCTTGGGACGGTATTTACCGGCTCCGTTGTTTCACACGGCGATCAGGTTATTCCAACCATCAGCGGACGCGCGTGGATTACAGCGGAGTCGAAGCTTTATTTTGATTCCAGCGATCCCTTCGGTAAAGGAATCGCGTTCTGATGCCTGGTTTTGACCTCATCATCGTCGGCGCCGGTATCGTCGGCTGTGCCTGTGCACTGGAAGCTGCACGCGCGGGCTTGCGGGTGGTCATCGTAGAACGCGGCGTCGTCGGTGGAGGAACAACCGCAGCGGGCATGGGCCATGTCGTCGTGATGGACGACTCTCCGGCCCAACTTGCACTCACAGCCTACTCACGATCCTTGTGGCTAACCATGGCTCCGGAGCTTCCCGCAGGCGTGGAGTATGAGTCGCGAGGCACGCTGTGGATCGCGGCCGATGACGAAGAGATGGCCGAGGTCTTCTCAAAACAGACGACCTATGCCCAGGCCGGCATCGCCTCACAGGTTCTCGATCCTCGTGAACTGGCCGAGGCTGAGCCTTATCTCCGTTCCGGGCTCGCCGGTGCTCTGCTGGTTCCTGACGATGGAGTGCTCTATCCCCCCGTCGCCGCGGAATACTTCCTCTCCGAAGCGCGACGTTTGGGCGTTGTGTTTCTCTCCGACCATGAGGTTGTGCGTTGCGGCAAAGGCCGTGTTCAGTTTGCGAACGGCACCTCCATCGAAGCGGAGCGGATTCTCCTTGCCAGCGGCGCCTCTATCGATCTGTTGCCTTCGCTGCCCATTCAAAAGCGAAAGGGGCATCTGCTTATCACTGACCGCTATCCCGGCGTGGTGAGTCACCAGTTGGTCGAGCTTGGCTATCTGAAGAGCGCGCATAAACTCACGGCCGATTCGGTGGCATTCAACATCCAGCCCCGGCTTACCGGTCAGTTGCTGATCGGTTCTTCGCGCCAGTACGGCGACGAGAGCCGCGAGATCAACCACGCCATACTGCGCAGCATGCTTGAACGAGCCATCGAATACATGCCCTGCCTGAAAGGGCTTTCGGGGATTCGCGTGTGGACCGGCCATCGCGCTGCGACGGCGGATAAGCTTCCTCTCATTGGACCAACGGCGGATCCTACGCTGTTTCTTGCCATGGGCTTCGAGGGCCTTGGTATCACCAATGCGCCCGGAGCCGCCGTACTTGCCATCGATGCTCTTCTTGGCCGAGCGTCGGTTATCGACGCTACGCCGTATCTACCGTCGCGTATCCGGCAGGAGGCCGTTCATGCCTGATCAGCAGATCGTGATTCATGTGAATGGATCGCCTATCTCTGTGCCTGCGGGCTGTACGCTGAGCGCGGCATTGCTGATGGCATCGGCGCCCTGCCGCATTTCAACGACAGGTCAGCCTCGCACTGCTCTCTGCGGCATGGGGATCTGTCTTGAGTGCCGCGCTATCGTCAATGGGGTTCCGCACACCCGCACCTGCCAGACCGTATGCCAGGAAGGCATGCGCGTGGAGACCCAGTCATGAAGCCGGCAGATGTTCTGGTCATAGGCGCCGGCCCCGCCGGTCTTGCCGCGGCAACCGCGGCTTCGCGCAATGGCTGCCGTGTCGCCGTTCTCGACGATAACCCTGCAGCCGGCGGACAGATCTGGCGTGCAGACATCACCCGCCCCCACCAGGAGGACGCGGCACGTGCCGCCGCGATCGCGGCCTTTCACACCTCTGGAGCCGCTCTACTTCCTGGCCGCCGTATCGTCGATGTCCCTTCCCCATCAACGCTGCTGGCCGAGGCCGGAGGTCACTTCGAGACTTATCGCTGGGACCGCCTGATCCTCACTACCGGTGCGCGAGAACGCTTTCTCCCTTTTCCTGGATGGACTCTGCCTGGAGTCTTCGGTGCGGGCGGTCTGCAGGCCCTTGTCAAAGGCGGATATCCGGTTGCGGGCAAGCGGATCGTTGTTGCAGGAACAGGACCGCTGCTACTCGCCGTCGCCGCTCATCTTCGTGAATATGGAGCCTCGATTGTCACCGTTGCGGAACAGGCATCGACTCTCCAGATGTTGCCCTTCGCAGCATCCCTCTTACGCAGCCCGGGCAAGCTGCTGCAGGGTGCAGGCTACCGCAGGACTCTCGGCGCAACGCCGTACCAGACAGGTTGCTGGCCGATCTCGGGGCAGGGCGATGAGAAGTTGCGCTCCGTCACGCTGACCAATGGCAGACGAACGTGGACGGTGGAGTGCGATCTGCTCGCCTGCGGCTTTCATCTTGTACCAAACACCGAGCTCGCTCAACTACTGGGATGCACGCTTCAGGGCAGCCTTGTTCAGGTCGACTCGCAACAGCAAACCCCCGTCGCCGGCATTTACTGTGCGGGTGAACCCACCGGCATCGCGGGCGTCGATGCTGCACAGGTGGAGGGAGAGATCGCAGGACTTGCAGCCGCAGATTGCGATCCCCTTCCCACGCGCCTGCTCGCTCGCCGCGCAAAAGAGGCTGCGTTTAGCCGCCGTCTGACGCATGCCTTCCGGCTTCGTCCTGAAGTGCTCAAGCTTGCTTCGCAGGAGACGATCGTCTGCCGCTGCGAGGATGTCACCTTCGGTCAACTGCAGACGCGTTCCAACTGGACAGACGCTAAGCTCCATACCCGCTGCGGCATGGGGCCATGCCAGGGCCGCATCTGCGGCTCCGCAACGGAGGCGCTTTTCGGTTGGCAGCCAACCTCTGTCCGCGCACCTCTTTTTCCGATTCCTGTCGCTGCCTTCTGCGACGAAAGCTCTTCGCTCAACGCATCATCAGCCCGTTAGGAGATCTCTATGAAGTGGACCGGAGTGATACCCGCTGTCACGACGCCGTTTGAACCCTCCCTCGCCGTCGACCACAACCTGCTCTTCCAGCACACATCGTGGATGCTGAAAAACGGATGCACCGGCCTGGTCATGCTTGGCTCTCTCGGAGAGGGAGCAACGCTGGAACATAACGAGAAGGTGGCCATTCTTGAGACGGCGCTTCGCGCCTCAGAGAAGACCGGAACTCCTGTGGTCGCCGGCATCTCCTCTCTCTCGACCGCAGCCGCTGTTCGTCTGGCAAAGGAAGCAGAAGACCTCGGCTGCGCTGGCCTGATGGTGCTTCCTCCCTATATCTACAGCACTGACTGGCGCGAGATGAAGGCTCATATCGCCGCGATCATGCGGGCGACGAAGCTCTCCTGCATGCTCTACAACAATCCGGTCGCGTATAAGACGGACTACATCCCGGAGCAAGTGAAGGAACTGGCGCAGGAGTTCCCCACCCTGCACGCCATCAAGGAGTCGAGCACCGATGTGCGCCGTGTGACCGCAATCCGCGCCATTCTTGATGATCGCCTTACTATCTGCACCGGTGTCGATGATGCGATCGTCGAAGCGGTTGCTGCCGGATCCAGTGCCTGGATCGCAGGTCTGGTCAATGCCTTCCCCGCTGAGTCCGTCGCGCTTTACGAGCTTGCGATGGCGGGAAAGCACCGGGAGGCCTTCGAGCTCTACCGCTGGTTCCTGCCTTTGCTCCGCCTCGATACCGTGCCGAAGTTCGTCCAGCTCATCAAGTGGGTTCAGGAGCAGACCGGTACTGGCACAGCCAGGGTGCGCCCACCGCGGCTCGAGCTCGTCGGCGCAGAGCTTGAAGAGGTGAAGGCAGTGTTGGCAACGGCGATGGCCAATCGTCCTACGATCAAGTCCACACCTTTCCCTGTTCTGCAGCAGGCGTAAGCCACTCGACGGCGGCTGCATTCCCTTCATGCGGCCGCCTCGCAAGATCAGCCTCCCCTTTTCGAATACAGCTTCAGGAGCCGCCGTGAGCTTCTCTCCGTTGTTCCGCCTGTCTCGTGCTGTCCTGTTGTCCTCGCTCATAAGCAGCACACCGAGTTGGTCTCAGCCTCCCAAGCCGCTTCCGCCTGGTCCCATGCTTGATGGCGGGCGCGTGGTGCTGAAAGGCAAAGAGCTCACTCTGGAGTTACTTACCTACTCCGGCACGGCAGCACAACTGAGGCCAGCAACAGATCCAATGCTGGACTACACTCCCGGCGATCTTCTCAAAGCCCGCTCGGCAGATACCTTCTACCACCTGGGCGATCTCGACCTGCGCCTTCGCGATGATGCCTCTACCGAATGGAAGGACTACTCGACGGCTTACCGCCGCAAGCCCGTCCAGGTTCTTGCCAACACACCCACTGCCTTTCGCGCCGATCTTGCGGCAACGCTTCCGGCTGAGATCCCGCTGCGTGTGGTGCGGGAGTGGTCCGTTCGTAGCGGCGACAACTATCTCAGCTACACACTCACCAATCGCACGCACAAGGCTGTGCATCTAGGCGGTATCGGCGTTCCGATGGTCTTCAACAACATCATGAACGGCCGCACGCTCGAGCAGAGCTATACGACCTGCTCCTTCTACGATCCCTATATCGGTCAGGATGCCGGTTATGTTCAGGTAGCGCGCCTCTCCGGCACAGGGCCCGTGCTTCTGATCGCGCCCGAAGGCCATGCACCGCTTGAAGCCTGGAAGCCGATCCTAGATAAACGGAACCCGGATAAACGTGTCGGCCGCGATGGTGAAGCCGTCTTGCTGAATGATCCCACGCGGCGCGGCATGACCTTTGAAGGGTCGTATGAGTGGATGATCCACTCCGCAGGCTTCGCCGATACCGAGTGGAAGGGCGCCGAGCAGTGGAACCAACCAACCGAAGCGGTCCTTCAACCTGGGAAGAGCATCACCTATACGCTACATCTATTCGTCGCTCCCTCCCTCCGCGAGATCGAAACAACGCTGACAACTCACGGACGTCCGGTAGCCATCGGAATTCCCGGATACATCCTGCCGCAGGATACGGATGGCCGGCTCTTCCTTCGTTCGGCGAGTACCGTCACCAGCATCGTCAGCGAGCCGGAAGGCGCACTCTCTGTCCATCACGACGGCTTGGCGCCTGACGGCAGGACTCAGGCCTACACCGTTCATGGTCTTCGCTGGGGACGAGCTCGACTGCGCATCACCTATGGGGATGGCACTGTACAGACCATCGCCTATCGCAGCATCAAGCCGGAGATACAGACGGTCGCCGATCTTGGCCGCTTTCTCTTTCATGAGCAGTGGTTCGAGCAACCCAATGATCTATTCCATCGCTCGCCTTCGGTTATCGGTTATGACAACGATGCCGGGAAACAGCTAGTTCAGGAGCCGCGTGTATGGATTGCAGGCCTGAGCGATGAAGGAGGCGCCGGGTCGTGGCTTGCAGCCGCGATGAAGGAAGCCATCGCTCCCGATCCGGAAGAGGTTCGTAAACTTGAGGCCTTTGTGAATCAAACCGTCTGGGGTCACCTGCAGGAGACTGAGGGCCCGCAGAAGTTCGGCGTTCACAAGAGCCTCTTCTACTACCAGCCGGACGCGATGCCCGCCGGGTACTACGACACGTCGATGAATTGGGGCACGTGGACCAGCTGGAATCGCAAGGATGCCGCCGATGTCGGGCGCTCGTTCAACTATCCGCATGTCGTCGCTGCGTATTGGTCCCTCTATCGCGTCGCGCGCAACACTTCTGGTCTTACGTCAAAGCAGGACTGGAAGTGGTATCTCGATCATGCGTATGAGACCACCATGGCCATGCGCTCCCATGCACCGTACTATACGCAGTTCGGCCAGATGGAAGGCACCATCTTCACGCTGCTGCTCCATGACCTGAAGATGGAAGGGTGGAATGAGAAGGCATCTGCCCTCGAAGGGTGGATGCGCGAACGAGCGCAGCAGTGGAATGGCGAGCCCTATCCCTTCGGCAGCGAGATGCCATGGGACTCAACAGGGCAGGAAGAGGTCTACGCATGGACGCGCTACTTCGGCTTCAAAGAAAAGGCTGATCTCACGCTCAATGCCATCCTCGCATACACACCGGTCGTACCCTCCTGGGGATACAACGGTAGTGCTCGCCGTTACTGGGACTTCCTCTATGGAGGCAAGTATCCGCGCATCGAGCGTCAGTTACATCACTACGGCTCCGGCTTGAATGCGATTCCGCTACTCAGCGAGTATCGTGCCCATCCCAATGACCTTTACCTGCTGCGTGCCGGCTATGGCGGCGTCATGGGACCACTTGCAAACATCGATGAGAAAGGTTTCGGTTCTGCAGCGTTTCACTCGTATCCCGATCGTATGCAGTACGACCCATATACCGGTGACTACGGTCCGAACTTCCTCGGTCATGCGCTCAACACCAGCGCATATCTCGTACAGGATCCCTCGCTGGGCTGGCTCGCTTTTGGTGGAAATGTGACAGTTCATGGAAACCTTGTCCGGTTGGCTGTACTCGACTCATCCCGGCAGCGGGTCTTTCTTGCGCCGACTGGTCAGTGGCTTACTCTTGATGGCGGAGCCTTCACTGCGGTGGAGTATGACATCTCTACACATCAGGTCACGATTCGTCTGGCGCCTGCGACTGCTTACGTCAAAGAGGTGAAGCTGCATATTGCTGCTCCTGCGACAGAGAAGCCTGAAGAAGTGCGGTCTGTTTCTCTGTCGTCTGAAGGGACCACGATATCGTTGCAAGCACCGCGCTGATTGTGGAGGCTTACGCGGGTACCTCAGCGGCTAAAGCCGCATGTGTTTCGGGTTCTGTATGGGACGGCTGAAGCCGTCCCCTTAAGCAAGGCATTCGCGCGTTGCGCGAACAAGAAACAAACTTTTACCTTGCCTCTCTTGTTTTGCTTAAGGGCATGGCTTCAGCCATGCCGCACTCGAGCCACGAGGTACGCGGCTTTAGCCGCTGAGGGACCCGCAGATTATTCCGCAACAACCTCATTCGAACCCCGTTGCGAAGCATTATGCTTCAGCAGGGCATATACGGGTATGCCACTCAGAATGATGATCAGTCCAGGCCATGTGGTTGATGTGCGATAGCAGAAGAGCACCACCAGCACCACCGCCGCTCCTACCAGATACAACGCCGGCAGCCATGGATATCCCCAGCAGCGATAGGGCCGTACGGCATCCGGCTTCGTCGCTCGCAAACGGAAGAGCCCGACGACGGTGAGGATGTAGAACAGCAACGCGGCTGAGATCACGTAGTCCAGAAGGTTGCTATAGAGATTGCCGTATTCTCCTGTAGCTGCGTTGTAAGTACGCGGCAGTACCAGCAGGAGTGACCACACACATTGCAGTCCGAGAGCCCATCCGGGCACGCGTGCCCGGTTCAGTACACCGGCGCGGCGGAAGAACAATCCATCCTGCGCCATGGCGTAATAAGCGCGTCCTCCGGCGAGCGTGAGCGCATTGACCGTTCCGAAGGTTGAGACCATGATCAGGAGGCTCATGGCGAGCTTGCCGATCCCGGGCAACACGGTATCCACCACCAGTGTCGCCACACGATCCTGCGGTGCGGTCTGGATACCTTCGACCGGGAGCACCGCGAGATAGCAAAGATTGCATAACAGATAAAGCCCGATAACGAGCGTGGTTCCGATCGCCAGCGACAGCGGAAGGTTCCGCTTGGGATTACGTACCTCTCCGGCGACAAAGGTGATGTCGTGCCAGGAATCCGCTGAGAAGAGCGAACCGGTTTGCGAGACACACAGGGCCACCAGCATGCCCCATGCTGTAGCGATCTCTGTACTTCCGATTGCCGTGACATGGATAGGAGTCCAGGCCCGCGCAAAGTTCGCATGGAAGATCTGCGGGTTCCGCAGGAATGCGTATGCAGCCAGCCCGAGCAGCGCCACGATGCCGGTGAGCTTCGCCACAGTAAAGACGTTCTGGATCAGCTTGCCCCACTCGACCCCATAGCTGTTGATCAATGCGATGAGAAGAATGATCACTAGCGCCAGCGCCTGCGCCGTCGAGAGCGAAAGCGCATAAGACGACCCCAGATGAATCGGCGCAATCAGGTACTGTTTCTCAGAGATGGCGGGTAAGATCGCTCCGCTGAACCGTGCAAACGCAATGGCCACGGCAGCGATCGTGCCAGTCTGAATCACCGTTACCAGGGTCCAACCATACAGGAAGCCGAAGATCGGCGAGAACGCCTCCCGCAGATAGACATACATGCCGCCGGCTGACGGCATCATCGCCGCCAGCTCTCCATAGCTGAGAGCTCCGGCGATGGTCAGTACTCCTGTGATCAACCAGGCCACCATCAGCCAGCCGGCTGAGCCCACCTGCCGCGTGATCTCCGCGCTGACAATGAAGATGCCGGAACCTACCATGACCCCGGCCACGATCATTACAGAGTCGAACAGGCCTAATGCCTTGCGAAACTCGCCTTCGCTTTCCTGCTGCTGCCCCATCCACTGTCCTCTGCAACCGTGATGTATGACGATGTACTCCCTTCATACCACGGCAACCTGTTTGTAATTCGTCGATTCTGCTCGAAGACATAGATGCCCGGCGCGAAGGCTTATGCCTGCCGCGCCGGGCATCCTGTTTTTCGCTGGTTAGAACTCGATGTTGCCGCGCAGCTCGATCCAGCGAGGATGATTGGTGACTCCGCTGTTGGCAAAATTCGTGCTCTGCACACTGCTGCCAAACGAGTTAGGCGTACTTCCAAAGACAGGATGATTCCAGATATTCAGAAACTCACTCTGCAGCTTGACTTG
>Ga0136846_1221473_pt1 | contig 11290 bp, 11 predicted proteins | sample HopSoiMetagenom2_FD_96841 | JGI IMG/M metagenome (GOLD analysis project Ga0136846, IMG submission 96841) | Grasslands soil microbial communities from Hopland, California, USA - 2 Assembly 2016 (version 4) | ecosystem: Environmental > Terrestrial > Soil > Grasslands | place: USA: Hopland... | reverse complement strand
GCCCGCCGAAGTGCGCTGGCTGATTCGCCCGTCCTTGGTGCGGTCGAACAGTGCGCCGTAGCTTTCCAGTTCCCACACCCGGTCGGGGGCTTCGAGTGCGTGCAGCTCGGCCATGCGCCAGTTGTTCAGGAACTTCCCGCCGCGCATGGTGTCCTTGAAGTGTGTCTGCCAATTGTCCTTAGGGTTCGTGTTACCCATCGCGGCGGCGCATCCGCCCTCGGCCATCACGGTGTGGGCCTTGCCGAACAACGACTTGCAGACCACCGCCACCTTCAAGCCACGTTCACGTGCCTCGATGACCGCACGCAAACCCGCGCCGCCGGCACCGATGACGACGACGTCGTACTGGTGCCGTTCGACCTCAGCCATAACCCCTCGCTATTCTCCGGAATATTTGATGAAAGCCGTTCTCAGCCAATGAATCTGAGATCAGTAATGGTGCCGCTGGCCACCAGCATGATGTAGAAGTCAGTCAGCATCAGGGTGCCGAGCGTGATCCACGCGTACAGCATGTGCCGCGCGTTGAGCTTGCTGATCTGTGTCCACATCCAGTAGCGCACTGGATGTTTGGAGAAGTGCTTGAGGCGGCCGCCGACGATGTGGCGGCAGGAATGGCACGACAGCGTGTACACCCACAGCAGGATCACGTTGACGACCAGAATCACATTGCCCAAGCCAAAGCCGAATCCGCCGGTCTTATCGGAATGGAACGCGATGATCGCGTCGTAGGTGTTGACCACCGAGATGAGGAACGCCGCGTAGAAGAAGTAGCGATGCGCGTTCTGCACGATGAGTGGCAACCGGGTCTCGCCGGTGTAGCCCGAATGTGGTTCGGCCACAGCACATGCCGGCGGTGACTGCCAGACCGACCGGTAGTAGGCCTTGCGGTAGTAGTAGCAGGTCAGCCGGAACGCCAGCAGGAAGGGCAGCGTAACGGCCGCGTATGGAAGCCACCACACATCAGGGAGGAATTGCGGCCAGAAGTGACTCGACCCCTCCACGCATCCCGTGCTCACGCACGGCGAGTAGAACGGCGTCAGGTAGTGGTACTGCTCCACCCAGTAGTTGGTGCCCAAGAATGCCCGCACCGTCGCGTAGATGACAAAGGCCGCGAAGCCGAGGTCCGTCCACAGTGTCGGCATCCACCACCGGTCGGTGCGCAGGGTGCGCTGCGGAATCTGGGCACGGCTCGGCGAAAAGACGCCGGTCGCCTTGCGGTCGGCGGTGGGTGCGCTCACTTTTCCCTCTCGGTGTGGTTATGTCCCGATCAGACAGCCGCGACGCTAGCCTGCGACTCCGCGGTCGCCCTCATCGCCCCAGAATCCGGTGTCGTACGGGGTGTCCGGGATCGGGATCTTCTCGCCGACGTGGTGGTGATGGCTCACGCCTTTGGCGAGCTCCAGCTCTTCGGCATCGATGTCGAGCCGATCGATGTCGTTGAGGAGGCGTTCGGCGTCATTGACGATGCGGCGCGTGGCGGGGCTGTCCCCGTACCTCGATGCCAGCGATGTCACGCACCGCCGCAGGCTGCCGATTAGCTCGTGCAGCTCGACAAGTTCGGTAGTGGTGGACAATTGACCTCCTTGGGCTGAAGGTGTCACGAATCACAGTACGACACCTGATGCTAGCCACATTATGGAGTTCACAGTGAGACGCATCACGTCGAGGAAAGCGGAGGTAGCCCCATGTCCAACCAGGTCCTCAAGGAGCGTGCCGAGAGTTTGCTGGCCTTGCACCAGCCCGGCAACCCAGTGGTACTGCCGACGGTCTGGGACGCCTGGTCGGCGCGGCTTGCAGTCGACGCGGGGTTCGTCGCACTGACGGTCGGCAGCCATCCGGTGGCCAACTCCGTGGGCAAGGCGGACCAGGAGGGCATGACGTTCGACGACGTGGTCACCCGCGTCAAGCAGATCACCGGCGCGGTCGACGTGCCGGTCTCGGTCGATATCGAATCGGGCTACGCCCAACCGGCCACCCGCCTGATCACGGGCCTGCTGGAGGCCGGCGCCGTCGGCCTCAACATCGAGGACACGGTGCACAGCGAAGGTGGGCGGCTGCGGTCGTCCAGCGAGCACGCCGAGTTGGTTGGCGCCCTTCGCAAGGCGGCCGATGCCACCGGTGTGCACATGGTGATCAATGCGCGTACGGATCTGTTCCTTCGTCAGGACGGCGACGAATCCGACCGCGTCGACCGTGCGGTCGCGCGGCTGAAAGAAGCGGCGGCCGCGGGCGCCGATTCGCTGTACCCGGTGGGCCGCCATGACCCGGAGACGTTGCGGCGCTTGGCCGCTGAACTCCCGTTGCCGATCAACGCGATCGCGCTGCCCGACGAGTCGGACCCGGCGTCGTTTGGTCCCCTTGGGGTGGGCCGGATCAGCTTCGGGCCGTTCTTCCAGTCCGCGCTTTCTGCGCGAGCGAAGGAGATGCTGGCCCGCTGGGCTTAGCATTCCGGCGTGAGCGGTGACGACGACGGCAGCTGGCATGACCAGCAACCGGTGATAGTGGCCGCGGGAGTGGCCGGGCTGGTGCTGTTGGCGCTGCTGGTGTGGGCGGTGATCCACACCGCAGACAGATCGTCGGCGCCACCCGAGCCCGTGGAGTTCGCCCCGTCCTCGGCGACCTCGTGGACGTACACCACCAGCTCGACGTCGAGCACGAGTTACACGGTCCCGAGTGTCCAAACCAGCCAGAGCAACCCGGTCGTGACCGGGCCGCCCGAGTCGACGTCCGATGTGCCCGATGATGACGAAACGATGACGTCGACTTCGACGACCACCAACCCGTACTTGACGACGACGCCGACCAACGCCGGCCATATCTAGGGGGACGCCATGACCCGTGCGCACAGGCACGACCATTCGATGACGCGGGTGGACGTCTTCACCGGCGTCGGATTCGACGAATTCCTAACGGCTTTCGAGGCGGCGGTGCCGGCCTTCGACCCGGCACCCGTGCAACGGATCGTCGAATCCGGCGGCAGCTGGGACGAAGTGCGCGCCACGGCGGCCGAGAACGCGCCCAACGAACTGATGGTCTACGCGAAGATCGACGCCACCCCGCTGCTCGGGGTTGCCGGTCACGACGTCAAGGCGGTCGAGTATCTGCTCGGAAATCACGTCATCGCCGAAACCATGTTCCGGCACGACCCGAAGGCGCTGTTGTACGCGCCGCTGCGGGTGCTGGTGCACAGCGACCCCGACGGCAACGCGGTGTTCTCGATGGATCAACCGAGCTCCGCCTTCGACAGCCTCGGCATCGCCGAGGTGACCGAGGTGGGGTTGGGTTTGGACCGCAAGGTTGCCAACCTGTTGCGGGTCATCGGGGTGAACCCAGGGGCGGCGTTCGGGGCCTGAAAGACGTGGCCGGCACCGCACCGGTCCGCTGCTTCCTTCAACTTGAGTCGACCTCGCGCACGTTCGAGCAACGCGTTCGCCGGCACCGAACGGCTCACACGTCGTCTGCGGCGACGGTGAGCAGACCGTGATGGGCGCTTCACATGAGGCGACATTTCGGCAATATCCGCTGCTTAACCTCGGCGGCATGCGGTCAACATCAAACGTCGTGGTCGTCGGCCACGGCATGGTCGGTCACCGGTTCGTCGAGGCGCTGCGGTCCCGCGACGCCGACGGCACCTGGCGGGTGACCGTGCTCGCCGAGGAAACCGAAGCCGCCTACGACCGGGTGGGCCTCACCGGCTACACCGAGCACTGGGACCGCGGCCTGCTCGCCCTGCCCGGCAACGACTATCGCGACGACGGCCTCGTCGAGTTGCATCTGGGAAGTCGGGTCACCGAGATCGACCGTGCCGGTAAGTCGGTGTTGACCTCCGACGGTGACCGCGTCGACTACGACGCCTTGGTGCTCGCCACCGGCTCGTACGCGTTCGTGCCGCCGGTGCCCGGCCACAACCTTCCGTCGTGCCACGTGTACCGCACGCTCGACGACCTCGACGCGATCCGCGCGGACGCGAAGCGTGCGCTTCAAACTGGACATTCGCGCGTCGGAGTGGTGATCGGCGGCGGTCTGCTCGGCCTGGAGGCCGCCAATGCGCTGAGCCAGTTCGGCCTCCAGACCCACGTCGTCGAGATGGCGCCACGCCTGATGGCCCAGCAATTGGACGAGGCCGGCGGTGCTCTGCTCGGCAGGATGATCGCCGATCTGGGCATCGTCGTGCACACGGGCGTCGGCACCGAGTCCATCCAGCCGGCACAACGCAATCGGCCCGTCCGACGATCCGCAGACGACGACTCGGTGCGGGTGACGCTGAGCGACGGGACGTACATCGACGCCGGTCTGGTGGTTTTCGCGGCCGGCGTACGGCCGCGTGACGAGCTGGCCCGCGATTCCGACCTCGCGATTGCCGATCGTGGCGGAGTGCTCACCGACTTGTCATGTGCCACCAGAGATCCCAACATCTATGCGATTGGCGAAGTGGCCGCTATCGAGGGCCGCTGCTACGGCCTCGTCGGCCCCGGCTACACCAGCGCCGAGGTCGTCGCCGACCGGCTGCTCGGCGGCGGCGCCGAATTCCCCGAGGCCGACATGTCGACCAAGCTCAAGCTGCTCGGCGTCGACGTGGCCAGCTTCGGCGACGCAATGGGGACCACCCCCGACTGCCTGGAGGTCGTCGTCAACGACGCGGTCGGCCAGACCTACGCGAAGCTTGTGCTCTCCGATGACGCCAAGACGCTGCTGGGCGGCATCCTGGTGGGTGACGCCTCCTCGTACGGCGTGCTGCGGCCGATGGTCGGCGAAGCGCTGCCCGGCGACCCGCTGGCGCTGATCTCGCCGGCCGGATCCGAGGGTGGCAGCGCCTTGGGTGTTGGCGCGTTGCCACCCGCCGCGCAGATCTGCTCGTGCAACAACGTCACCAAGGGTGACCTGTGCGACGCGATCGCCGGCGGCTGCAGCGATGTACCCGGGCTCAAGAAGTGCACGCTGGCCGGCACCTCGTGCGGATCGTGCGTGCCCCTGCTCAAGCAACTGTTGGAGGCTGAGGGCGTCGAGCAGTCCAAGGCGTTGTGTGAACATTTCAGCCAGTCGCGCGCCGAGTTGTTCGAGATCGTCTCCGTCACCTCGATTCGCACCTTCTCCGGTCTGATCGAACGGTTTGGCACCGGAAAGGGTTGCGACATCTGCAAACCCGCTGTCGCGTCGATTCTGGCGTCGACCAGCTCCGAGCACATCCTCGACGGTGAGCAGGCCTCGCTGCAGGACTCCAACGACCACTTCCTGGCCAACATCCAAAAAAACGGCAGCTACTCGATCGTGCCGCGGGTGCCCGGCGGTGACATCACGCCCGAGCAGCTGATCCTGATCGGCGAGATTGCAAGGGATTTCAAGCTCTACACCAAGATCACCGGGGGGCAGCGCATCGACATGTTCGGCGCGCGGGTGGATCAGCTGCCGGAGATCTGGCGGCGGCTGGTCGAGGGCGGTATGGAGTCCGGCCACGCCTACGGCAAGGCGCTGCGCACTGTGAAGAGCTGCGTGGGCAGCACGTGGTGCCGCTACGGCCAACAGGATTCGGTGCAGATGGCCATCGACTTGGAGCTGCGCTACCGCGGGCTGCGGGCGCCGCACAAGATCAAGATGGGTGTGTCGGGGTGCGCACGCGAATGCGCAGAGGCCCGCAGCAAGGACGTCGGTGTCATCGCCACCGAAAATGGCTGGAACCTCTACGTCTGCGGCAACGGTGGCATGACGCCCAAGCACGCACAGTTATTGGCCGGCGATCTCGACGACGAGACGCTGGTGCGCTACATCGACCGGTTCCTGATGTTCTACATCCGCACGGCCGACAGGCTACAGCGCACCGCGCCGTGGCTCGAGGCGCTCGAGGGCGGGCTGGACCACCTGCGTGACGTCGTGTGCAACGACTCGCTCGGGCTGGCCACCGAGTTCGAGGAGGCGGTGGCCCGCCATGTCGAGGGGTACGCGTGCGAATGGAAGGGCGTGCTGGAAGATCCGAACAAGATGTCGCGGTTCGTCTCGTTCGTCAACGCCCCCGACGTTGCCGATCCGACGATCGAGTTCACCGAGCAGTCAGGTCGCATAGTTCCGGCGCACGCTAGGAGCGCGACAGACATCGGTATGCCGAAGGTACGGGGGTAGTCCCAAACATGACTCTTCTCAATGACATCCAGGTATGGACAACCGCGTGCCGCCATGACCACCTGATCCCGAACCGCGGAGTGGGAGTGCTACTGCCCGAAGGTGCACAGGCTGCGCTGTTCCTCCTCGACGACGGCTCAATGCACGCCGTTGGCAACATCGACCCGTTCTCCGGAGCGGCGGTGATGTCGCGCGGCATCGTCGGCGACCGGGGCGGTCGCGCTACGGTGCAGACGCCGATCAAGAAGCAGGCGTTCGCCCTTGACGACGGCCGCTGCCTCGACGATCCGGAGGTCGCGCTGCCGGTCTACGCCACGCGCATCGTCGACGGTTACGTCGAAATCGGCGTCTAACTTTTCCAACGCGAGCAGACGCAAAACGACCCCAAAACCGCGGCGTGTCGGGGACTTTTGCGTCTGCTCGCGGAGAAAACTAGACGGCCATCGGCACGCGGGCGCGGCGGAACCTGTTCGCGATCAACCGCACCAACCCGGGATGTGTGCCGAGCGGTTCGGTCACGACATCGGCGCCGCTGGCCCGCAGCCGATCCTGAAACAGTCCCTCCGACAACAGGTACGACGCGACGACGATCCGGCCGCGGCGGCGTCGCCGCAGCATGGCCACGGCGTCGGCGACCCCCGGCTTTCCGGTGGCGGCGAATGCGAGTTCGACGCGGGAACCGGTGGTCGCCGACAACCAGGTGGCCATCATGTGCAGATCGCGCTGGGCGCCGGGGTCGGAGGTACCGGCCGCGGCCAGGATCACCGAATCGTCACGGCGCCAACCGGATTCAACAAGCCGATCCGCCAGGACCCGGACCAGCTGCGGCCCCGGTCCGAGTGCTTCGGTGACGGTGACGTCGGGATGCCCGCTGGCACCGACGTGCGTAGGAATATCAGTGGTGACGTGATATCCGCGCGACAAGAACGCCGGCACAAGGGTGACCGGCTCGTCGGGTGTTCCGGCGAGGACTTCGGACGGCGTCGGGCCCAGCACATCGACGAACGACACGTGCACGCGCTGCCCGAGCGTCGCAGACACCCGTTCGGCGATATCGCCGACCATTTCCACACCCCGCTGCTTGCGGGTGCCGTGAGCCACCAACACGAAGCTCATTGTGTGTGTGTCAATTCGTCGTCGATCGCGAGCCGGTAGCCGCGCTTGACCACTGTCGACACAATGTTCTTGTCGCCCAGTGCTGTTCGAAGGCGCAGCACCGCCGTCTCTACCGCGTGGGTGTCGGTGCCGCTGCCCGGCAACGCCCCAAGCAGATCGGTACGCGATACCACCGCGCCGGGGCGGTGCGCCAGCGCGCGGATGGTCGCCATCCCGGCCGGCGGGAGCGCCTTGACGACGCCGTCGACCATCACGCAGGTGCCGCGGATCTCCAGCAGATGCCCCGCCACCCGTACCGTGCGCGACTGCAACAGCGGCAGCTCGTCGGTGATGTGACGGGCCAACGCCCCCAAGCGCATTCGCACCGGCGCCGACGTCGGCACGCCCAGACGCGCCAGCGGCCTGGCAGTGACCGGCCCGACACACATCGCGTGCACTCCGGTCCGGAATGCCGAAAGAACCTGCTCCTCGATGCCCATCTCGGCCGCTCGCATCAGCACGGATGCCACCGCGGGCGCCGAGGTGAAACTGACCGCATCGAACTTCTCCTCCGCGATGCCCGCCACCAGTTGGTCGAAGTCACCGTTGCGTGGCGCCGGATGCCAGCGGTACACCCGGATCGAGACCACTTCTGCTCCCGCCGCGCGCAATTCGTCGAGAAACTCGGGGAACGGATCCCAGTCGTCGGTGGCGCCGTGCAGCTGCACCGCGATGCGTTGGCCCGCGATGCCGCCCTCGACTAGATAGTGCAAGAGTTCGCGCGACGACTCCGACTCTGGCGACCATTCCTCGGGCAGACCCGCGGCACGCAGCGCCCCAGTGGCCTTCGGACCCCTGGACACGACGCGGGCCTTGCCGAGTGCGACCAGCAGCTCGTGCGTCAGTCCCCAGCCGTCGGCAGCGGCGACCCAGCCGCGAAAGCCGATCCCGGTGGTGGCGATCACGACGTCGGGCGGCACGTCGATCAACGCCTCGGTGTGCTCGCGCAATTCGTCGTCGTCGGGCAGCGGCACCATGGCGATGGCGGCCGCGCTTGTCACGGTGGCGCCGCGGCGTTGCAGCAGCGCAGAAAGTTCGTCGGCGCGGCGTGCGGAGGTCACCGCCACCCGAAATCCGGTGAGCGGTGCCCAGTCGGGCTCACTCATGTTCTATGTGTAGGCAGCGCATGTTTCCAACCCATTACCCAGCCATTGCCTTGCCGTGTCGGCCGATGTGAGCAGGGCAACTCCGTTGTTGCCCTGCGGTCCTGACCCACACGAAGGAGGTCACGTCCGGGCCAAGTCCGAGACGGGTTCTGCACTGGCGACCGGGGTCGACACCGGCCGCCGCACGTACATCACCCAGGTCACCGCGCAGGCGACCACATAGAACACCAGGAAGATCCAGAACGCCGCAGTCGCAGAGTGGCTACTCAGATACGACTGCCTCAGCGCCAGGTTGATGCCAACGCCGCCGAGCGCGCCGACGGCGCCCGCGAACCCGATCAACGCGCCAGACATCGCCCGTGACCACGTGACGCGTTCGGCCTCGGAGACCTCCAGTGAGCGGCTGCGGGCCTCGAAGATCGAGGGGATCATCTTGTAGACCGATCCGTTGCCGATGCCCGACAGCAGGAACAGTGCGATGAAGCCGACGACGTAGCCACCCATCATCACGGCCGTCGCGGGACCGGACGTGTGGTCGTCCAGCGTGCTCACGCCAACCAGAATCCCGGCGCCAAGGATCATTCCGGCGAACACCCACAGCGTCACCCGGCCGCCGCCGATACGGTCGGCCAGCTTGCCGCCGTACACCCGCGACAGCGACCCGAGCAACGGGCCGACGAACGCGATCTGCGCCGCGTGCAGCGAAGCCTGCGCCGCGCTCTGTCCACGTGCGGCGAAGCTGATCTGCAGCACCTGTCCGAACGCGAACGCGAAGCCGATGAACGAGCCGAACGTGCCGATGTACAGCAGCGAGATCACCCAGGTGTCGCGCTCGCGCAGGATCGCGCCCATGGCCGTCAGGTCGATCTTGTGCTGCTCCAGATTGTCCATATACAGGGCGGCCCCGATCCCTGCGACCGCCAGCGCGACCAGGTAGATCGCGCACACCCAGTAGGGCTGCCGATTGCCGAGGGTGGCGATGACGAGCAGGCCGACGAGCTGAACCATCGGCACCCCGATATTGCCGCCGCCTGCGTTGATGCCCAGCGCCCAGCCCTTCAGCCGCTGCGGGTAGAACGCGTTGATGTTGGTCATCGACGATGCAAAGTTGCCGCCGCCGAAGCCGGCCAGCGCCGCGCACACCAGATACGGCCACAGCGGCAGACCCGGGTGGGCCAGCAGCCACATCGTGCCGACGGTGGGGATCAGCAGCACGAATGCCGAGAACACCGTCCAGTTGCGGCCGCCGAAGGTCGCGGTGGCCAGCGTGTACGGAATCCGCAGGCACGCGCCGACCAGCGTCGCCGTGGCGCCAAGCAGGAATTTGTCGCCGGCCGAGAAGCCGTAGATCGCTTCCGGCATGAACAACACCATCACCGACCAGATCGACCAGACCGAGAAGCCGATGTGCTCCGCCGCGACCGACCAGATCAGGTTGCGGCGGGCGATGTGCTTGTTACCGGCCTCCCAGGCGACGGCGTCTTCGGGATCCCAATCGGTGATGCGATGCGACATGCGACCACGCTAGGAATGCTTTATTGCGCGAAACCGCTCCGCGATAACCCCGCCGTGAACTTCCGCTCACGTTGCTGAAGGCGTGGGTGTGAGATTCAGTCGACGCGGTGGGCGTGCACGACGGTGAACGGCAGGTACACCCGGTCATCGTCGAGCAGGTCGGCGATCTTGGCGAACCGCTCCGTCACCTGACGCATCTGCTCCACTACGTCGGGCGGCATCTGATCGGCCATCGCCTTCGGAAAGGCGTCGTCACCGGTCCGGAAGCCGACGGCGTTGCCCAAATAGGTGGTGGGACCGAGGAAGTCGATACGCCAGCCGTTGGCCGTCAACGTGTCGCGGATATTGGATTCGGGCACGTGGCCCATCGGCGCGATCACGCCGTTGACATTGCCGTCGGAGAAACAGGACAGGTGCAGGCGGGCGCCGGGCCGGGTTGCGCGGTACAGGGCGGCGACGTAGGCCTGCTGGCCGTCCTCGTCGAGGCAGTGGTACAGCGCGCTGTCGACCACGGTGTCGAATCGACCTTCGTATCCGGTCAGTTTGGTGGCATCTGCGACGTCGAACGTGACGGTAACGCCGGCGGCGGCGGCGCGGCGGCGCGCCTCCTCGATCGCGGCCGGTGAGCCGTCCAGTCCGGTCACCGAGTGCCCACGCGACGCGAGGTAGATGGCGTTGTCGCCGAGCCCGCAGCCGATGTCGAGCACTTCGCCCGAAAAGCCGCCCAGCGCTTCGAGTTCCATCAATCGAGGTTGTGCCTGATGCACATCCCACGGGATGCCGGTTGGCGCAGGGGCGCCCTCGAAGGTCGGCTCACCGCGGTAGAGCTTGTCGAACGTCTCGGGGTCAGGACGGAACGAGGCTGGAGTGGTCACATTTCCAACGTACGCGCGTCACCAGACGTCGCCGTCGCGCCAGTCGCAGGTGATTTCGGCGGCGGTGTCGAGCTCTAGGTTGTTCGGCAAGCCGATCGGCAATACGAAAAGCCCGTTGTCGTCATCGGGCGTGCGCGTCACTCCCGCCGGCGCCAGCACCGACGTCGGCCCGCGCCACGGCAGCCAGCCGCGAGCCGTGTACATGTGGCGGCCTGCCTCCGACACGCTCAACGCCCCGACTTGGTACGCGCCCCGCAGCACCTGTTCCGCGGCGTCCATCAACGCATGCGCCAGTCCCTGCCCGCGCCAGTCCTCGCGCACGGCGACACCTTCGATGTAGCCGCAGCGCAGTGCGGTGTTGCGGTAGAGCAGTCTGCGCTGAACCACCGCGGCGTGTGCGATGAGCGCGCCGTGCTTCGAGATCAGGGCGTGCATGCCGCCGAGGGAGTGTTCCCAGTCGGCATCGGTGAACTCGCCGCCGAAGGCCTCGAAGACCATGCGGCGGGCATCCTCGCGAGACTCCTT
>Ga0136846_1210733_pt1 | contig 11290 bp, 4 predicted proteins | sample HopSoiMetagenom2_FD_96841 | JGI IMG/M metagenome (GOLD analysis project Ga0136846, IMG submission 96841) | Grasslands soil microbial communities from Hopland, California, USA - 2 Assembly 2016 (version 4) | ecosystem: Environmental > Terrestrial > Soil > Grasslands | place: USA: Hopland... | reverse complement strand
TGAAATACGCCTTGCTTCAGGTCGTATCCGCTGTACTCGGAGAACGGCAAAAGCTGCGGTTCCTTGCGGCCTAAAAAGCCGCTGCGTCGATAGCGAATTCCCTCCGGAGTGAACTTCAGATTACTGGTCCAGATGACGGAGCGGCCAGAGTGAAACTGGTCGAACATGCGGGCAGCGAGAATCCGGCTGATATGGTCGCGCAGATGATCGAGATCGTCGTCGTCGCCTTTGATGCGGGTGCTATAGCGAAGGGATGGACCGCGGTCGGCAGCCGATGGCCGGAAGCGCATCGTGACGTGTGTGCCGGTGTAAGCGCCACGATGATAGTGGCGAACGGCCGAAAACTGAAAGCTGCCAATATCGCCGTAACGCAGCGTCTTTTGCGAAAATATTGTTGCCTTCCACACGCCGCGCTCGTGACAGCGAAACGCGGCAAAGGCGAGCCACAAGCCGGCAACAGCCAGCACCGAACCGACGATGAGCAGCACCAGACCCGCGACGAACACGCCTTCATCGCCACGTTGTTGCGTGACGAATGTTCCCATGAGACCGGCGCCGATGGCAGCCATGGCGATGCCCGCAATGTCGCACGCCAGCACGGTGCTGCGATGCGTGCGACGCTCGAACAGCACGCGTCCCAGCCCGCCGGTTGCTCCGGGCACTTCAGCTTCAGAAGTCACCGGCAGAAATGGCCGTACGAGCGCCGGCAGCAGATGAACATTTCGCCCCGCAAGGGGCAGCTTGGCGACGGCCATATCGCTGCCGCGCTGCCAGATGCACATCCGACCGTCGAATGTTTCCACGGCGGTAATCTCGCTCAGCGGAAGCTGCTGATCGTTGGGCGGTCGGCCAAGCGTGAGAGCCGTGCGGCTTAAGTGCCAGCCATCGCCGCTGGCGGTTCCGCCGCTTGCCAGATTTTTCTCCATTCTCTGCTGCAATTGGGCCAGCAGTCGGTCGATCAAGCCGGTAAGCGGATCAGTTCGGCCGACCTTGATCCTGTTCTCCATCACGAGCGGGTCTAGCTGGTCCTCGGCCCAAATCCGGAATTTGCGCGTCGTCGAGGAGAATTCGCCGTTGACGAGGTTCTTTTTCGTTTCCAGAGCTACGGCAGCGACCTGCGAGTCGTGGATCGCCCGGTAGCCACGAGCGTCTTCGATTTCGATGCCATCCGGATGCAGCGTGAGCCACGTTCGCACGCGCCGCGCCTGCCAGGCTGTGATTTCGAAAATGAGCCACAGCGCGCCGCCGGCAGCTGCGACGACCCACCCCCAAGGCGCTATCACGATGGCGAGCGCGATGCCGGCGAGTGCGACTAGCGCGGCGCCAGCGCGCCCCACGTGGACCCAGCTGGACAGTTCGCCTCGCACTAAGATCCGCTCGTCCATGTTCGCTACGATAGGCAATAATTGCCGACGAACCGGAATCGATGAGGTCACATCACCGGCTGAATCGCGATCCTACGGCGTAGTGAGTTGGAAGATAAGCGGTTGTGGATTGCTAGGGTCGTAGTCGGCAGTGGTGTTCGAGTCGTAATTGTAGCGGCGGGGCAACGTTTCGGGCGCTTCTTCGATGAACTTGCCGGGATTGTCGTCGTCGGGAATGCGGCGCTTCGTTGCCGACGGAACGTAAAACTCGACGCGGTATTTGCCCTTGGTCGGACCTTGCTCGGCCGGCACGCTGAACTCACCGTCCTTGATGTCTGCCGCGACATTCACGCCGTTGGGATCGATAGCCATGAGGCGGATCTTACCCACGACGACCGGCTTGCCATTGACCGTGACCTTTCCTTCGAGCTTGCCGCGCTTTGCCGCCGCGGGCGCAGGCGAACAGCCACCGGAAAGGATAAGCACGGCCAGAAGCCAACAGAACCCGCGCATCAAAAATCACCAAGCGTTTCACCGGCGCCCATGCTGCTGGCGGCGACCCAGGTGAAGAGGCTGATGTTATTGCTTATGAAACGGGTGCTGCCGTCGCACATCGAAGCATTCACGCCGTTGGGATGCCGGCTGCGGGCCGCGATGTAAGTGCTGAAGGCGTTGGCGGAGGAAAGCCCGTTGCTGGCGGGGTCACACGGCCATTTCGGGTTTTCCGTCGCCGGGTCGCAAAAGCCGAAATCGCCTTTGGGCGAATTAGGTGGGATGCGAGTGCTGAACTCATAACAATAGGTGTCGTCGTTCCACATTCGCCCGCGCCGATCGACGAAGGCCATCGAAGGCGTCTGTATCCACGGGGTTTGGAGGACTTCTGACCACATCAGCGTGTTGCTCGTGCCGTCCGTGATTTGCGAAAACCGAGCCCCGAAGTTGACAAAAAACGGAGAACGTCCCTGCTCGTCCCCGAGGTTCAGCGGTGCGACGCCGTTGATGGGGCCGCCTTGCTGCTGGAAATTCCAGCTTCCCCAATTCACCGCATAATTGCCTTTGAGGTCGAACGCGGTGGGATGACCTGTCTTATCGCGGTTGTCGGAGGGACAGTCGAGAACCGGGAAATGCGTCTTGATGAGGTTGGCGTTCGGAAGCTGCGAATAATTCTTCGTAAAATCCCACTGCCCGGCAACTGCTGTCTGTTCGATGTAAGCCATGATAAACGGAATGAGCGGCGTCCGCGGCTTCCAATTGGGGGTGTTCATTGCGGGATAGGCCCAATTCGGGTCGGTGGTGTCCCGTCCTTGGGATCCCGGCGGCAACTTGAGGTTGACGTCGTGAAAGTTGTGCATGGCCAGCGAGAGCTGTCGCATCTGGTTAATGCATTGCGTTCGCCGCGCCGCTTCGCGGGCCGTCTGGACCGCGGGCAGAAGCAGGGCGACAAGCACGCCGATGATGGCGATGACGACGAGCAGTTCAACCAGGGTGAAGCCCAGGCGGAGAGAATGCGGGCGGCGCATGGGGACATGCTGCGGAGAGGTGAAAATCAGAAACTTGCTGCCGCTATTCCGTTCCTACGTGTTTTTACTGTAGTCGGAGAGAACGAGCGGTGTCAAATTGTTCTGGGCGGCCGACTGAAAGTGGCCGCCGCGAAGTGTTATGAATAACTACTGGGCCACGCCAGTCCCGACAGGCCGAGCGCCCGTTGTGCGAAGCGGATTGCCGCTTTGACTGGCAACCTCTTCGCTCAGATAGGCAGCAGGCATGACAGATGGCCGCGACGCCGAAGTCCGTGGCTGAACCCGGGTCTCTTGCGGCGGCGGCAGCGGACTGACGTCTGCTCCGCTGACAGGCGGCTGGGCAGGCGTCGGTTCGGCCGTCGGCAACTCCTCGGTGGTCGCGCCCAAAGCACCGGCGCCGCTGCTGACGGGCAGGCCCTGCGGAATTGGTCCACGGCTGACCACGCGGGGCCGCGTCCAGCCGTAGTCGATGTACCAGCCGGCGTCGCGTTCGCGAGCGCGAGCCAGCGCGTCCCAGTAAGCCTTTTGCGGCCACGGGCCTTCTTCGAGCATGATACCGTCGTAGTCCATGATCGAGCCCTTGCGGACATGAAGATCGGCGATCGATTTGTTGTATTCGACAACCGCGGACCAAAACGCCTGCTGAGCAACGGCCCGCCGGCGCTGAGCGTCGAGCACATCATCCAGCGACGACCGGCCAAATTCATACAGGGCGTTGCGGGCATTCACATCACGCTCGGTGGCAGACCAGCGATTGGCATTGGTCTGAGCGAGCTGGAAATTCGTTTCGAGATTGCGAAGCGCGTGAGCCAGGCCATGCGAAACGTCAAGCTCCGTGTCTTGGAGGAAGGCTTTCTCACGGGCCAGACGAAGCTGGGCGTGCCGAACGCCGGCCAATGCCTGCCGGAATCCGATTGGCATTTGAAACTGGAACAAGAGGCTGAATTCCTGGAAGTCACCGCCGGTGAGTGATTGCCACGCATTGGTGGAAATCGGGACGGCATCGCGTGTTGCAGTGGCTGGCACCGGCAGCGGATCGCGATTGGCATGAATCAAATCTTCGCCGACGCCGAGCCAACGATATTGGCCGGCGAAGTCGAGTTGGGGGAGGAGCTGATTTCGGGCGAGAATGAGTTCCAATTCACGCTGCTTGACAAACCAGCGGCGCTGAATCAATTCGGGGCGACGGGCAACCGCCTCGGCCAGTGCATCGGTCCAATCGAACTCGACGCGAGCGAGCGTCGGATCGTCCTTGGGACGAATCAGACGGCCGTCGGTTGCGGTCAGACCCATCAAGTATCGCAATTCGTTTTCCGCGTCGTATAGCGCACGCAGCGAGTTTTCAACTTGCGAGCGGAAGTTGTAGTATTGCTCCTGAGCCTGAGCTTCGAGTTGCACAGGCTCCGCGCCTTCCTTCACCTTGTCATAGACGATTCGCCAGGTAACCAGAGCGCTGTCACGCGCGACTTTGTTCGTTTCCAGGTTGCGATAGGCGAGATACAGGTCCCAATACCGGATTTCGACGTTGCCCAGGGTTTCCTGGACGTCGCCCATGACGGCGAGCGTCTGAATGTCACTGCCAATGCGGGCGATGATGATCGGCATGCGGTTGATCTGCGCCCCGCGGCCGCGAAGCAAGGGCTGCCGAGCTTCGAGCTGCAGAACCTGCGTCCAGGTATGCAGAAAGGGCTGACGAGGTTGTAGGGGGCCAGGCGGCAGACCAAACGAGAAGCCGCGGGTGTTGCCTTCGTTGTAATCCGTGCTGCTGGTCGCGGTGAAAACGGTGCCTTCGGCGGTTCGCTTCGAGATGATCGTATCCAGGCCGCCGTTGTGCAGGTTCAAAGGATTAGGGAAGAATGAAAAGCCGGCGGATGGCACGACGTTTTGCGGGCGGTTCGTCGTGCTCATGATGCCGTTGGAGGGATCGCTCTGGACTAGGAGCTGAGTATCGAACTGTGCCAGGGCGGCTTCGGCACCCTGGCGAACGTTGGCGACGCCGCCGTCGGTCGTGGATCCATTAAATCCGCCGCCGACGTTGCCCGCGCCTTGGGAAGCCTGGTTGTTGAGGAATGTCTGCAAGCCGCCGATTTGCTGACCAGGGTTCGATTCGACCACAGCCGTGTCGTAGGTGCTTGTGAAATTGCCTTGCTGCTCGACGAGGATGCCTTCGCGAATGCCGGCTTGAATTTGCCCGCCCTGCAGCGTCGGCGCCTGGCCACCGCGAAAGATTTTGGTGTTCTGGAGCGTGATCGAGACGCACTCTTCGAGCGTGAGATCCCAAAAATTGTCGAAATCAGGATGTAGCACGGACAACGGACGCTTCGATTGCACGACGTCTTGCAGCATATCGACGTTCAGGTCGGGATGCTCGGCATCCGTCGCCTTCGCGATATAGTGCGACAGGTCGCCGTCCTCGTGCAGGTAAAATGGCTGCGTCGGCACGCAGCCGGTCGTCGCGACCAACAGGCCGACGATGAAGACACGCCAAGAGGAGACTGGCCAGGGCATCGAATTTCCGTCCTTGGTGTGGGGCAGGCATTTCTGCCTGCCGTGTGGAGCAGACCTGCGTCTGCCAAAACTCGGTCAGGGCGCTCACGTCCAGCCCGTTGCTAGCGGGCTTGCCGCCTGGTAGCGGCTCGATCACCTTATTTTCAGGCCCCCCTGACCGATTTTTTTTGCCACAGCATGCGCAAGCGCACGCTCCAAGCATGGAAATCGGCAGCCATGTTATCGACTACCTAACCGTCAAACTTTCACAAACCAGCGGAGGCGTCCGAATAATTCAGCGGCGAACGAATATAGATTGCCTGTCTTGCGCGTCTCACCGTGCTTCGTGCTCTGCTACCTTAGAATGTCGCCAGCAAGCCCTCAAATGAATCAACCGCGTGCCAGCAGTCCGACGCAAGAACACGCCTACCGGCACGGCCCGCGGATCACGGCGATTGAGACGCTAATTCCGGACGGCATCATGCCGGGCCTGCTGCTGCTCCGCATTCACACCGATGCAGGCACGATCGACGGCAATTCGGTGATCGGTCACGGCGAGAGCTATTACGCGCCGCATGCAGTCGCCGCGGTGGTTCACGATTGGATGGCCCGGCGGCTGTTAGGCGCGTGTGCGACGGCCATCGAAAGCCACTGGCGCTTTCTTTACGAACGGGCGACAGCATTCGGCGGAAAAGGCGCTGAACTGCGGGCGATCTCGGCAATCGACCTGGCCTTGTGGGACATTCTCGGCCAAACAACGCGGCAGCCGGTCTGGCGACTCTTGGGCGGACCAGTGAGAGACGCCATTCCCGTCTATAACAGTTGCGGCGGTCCTGGCTACGGCCGACGTCCCCCAAATGCCCCCGACGGGCAAGGCTGGCCCGGGCACGGCGATCCAGGTAAGCCGGGGACGCTTGAAGACAATTACAACAGCATTCAGCACCCTGCGGAACTGGCCGAGGAGCTGCTGACTGAAGGCTACACGGCAATGAAGTTGTGGTCCTTCGATCGTGTGTTCCAGCGCTCGGGTGGCCATCGCATTTCCTGGGAAGACATTACCGAAGGTGTCCAGCCGTTCCAAGCGATTCGCGAGCGTGTTGGCCTGAAAATGGAACTGATGCTCGATGGTCACGGCTTTTTTTCATTGCCGGCGGCGGTGCGCATCGGCGAAGCGATGCGCGAGGTTAAACCACTTTGGCTGGAAGATGTGCTTCGGCCCGATTGTGCTCAAACCATGGCCGACTTTCGCGATCGCGCGGGAGTTCCAGTGGCCGTAAGCGAAATGCTCGTGAGCCGCGACGAATACCGGCAAGTACTGCAGATTGGGGCAGCCGATTATGTGATGATCGATCCCACGTGGGCAGGCGGTATCAGTGAAACGCGACGGATCGCTGAGCTTGCACAGGCATTCAATATTCCCGCGCTAATGCACGACTGCACCGGGCCACTCACGCTGTTTGCAGGTTTGCACGTCGCCGCGTCATGTGCGAACGTTACTTTTCAAGAGACGGTTCGCGCGCACCTCAAGACGCTCTATCCGCTGCTCATCGACGATTCGATCGCCATGCAGCACGGTCATTTGCCATTGCCATCGCGGCCGGGCCTGGGCGTACGGTTGCTATCGGAGCTGTTCCGACCCGGTCAGTCAGGCCATCGCATCAGCAAACTCGAATCGTAGGTCGAAGCCTTGCTTCGACTTGGCAGAGCTCGCTCTGGACGAAGCACGGCTTCGTCCTACGCGCTAATTCACGAGCTCATTCTTGGCCCGGTCCTTGATCTTGTCGCGCGAGCCGACCCAGAACCAGTCCAATCCGCCGGCGCCGATGAGACTGTCGATCGCTCCATCGTCGAAGACAGTCGTATTGTCGAGAACGAAAGCCCCGTTTTGGCCGCCGCCGTTGCGAATGTTGCTGACGCGCATGCTGTAGCTATTGCCGCTGGTCCATTCGTTAAGAATCGCTTGTAGCGCCTCGTCGTCCTCATCGTGAGCTGTCGACCCGGCGATCAGAATATCGTCGCCGAAATTGCCGTAGAGCGCATCGCGGCCGGCTCCGCCGATGATGATGTTGTGGCCGGGGCGGGCGATGATTTTATCGTTTCCGTCGCCGCCCACAAGAATGTTGTTGCCAACTCCGCCGATAAGCGTGTCGTTCCCGGCCTGGCCGTAGAGGTGATCGTTGCCCACGCCGCCGTCGAGCGTATCGTTGCCATCGCCGCCGATGAGGAGGTCGTTGCCCAGGCTGCCGGCCAAAACATCGTTGCCGGCCTCGCCAAAGAGCGTGTCATTTCCAATACCGCCGACGATCACGTCATTGCCATTATCGCCGCACAGGATGTTGGTGCCACGGCCACCGACAATGCGGTCACTTCCATTTCCGCCGGCGATCTGAGTATCGCCGCCGCCGGCGATGATCGTGTCGTTTCCTTCGTTGCCGATCAATACGGCTGGCACAAGCAGTCCGGCGTTGATCACGATTTTGTCGTTCCCTTGCAGTCCGAAAACAACGATCCGCTGCACGTCCTTCGAGATGAAGGTCACGATCACATGCTTGTTTTGGACGACCCGCATGAGACCCTGGCTCTTCGGCTGCGGCTCAACAACAATCACGTCGCCGCGAGAAGTGCCAGTAATAATCAGGACGTTGCTGCCGGGATTGTCGGCGTCCTCCGTGATCACGGCAGAGCCGAACCTGCGGGGCTCGTTGAGCGTGCTGATGTCGCACTCGGGCAGACCGGCTTTGGCCACGGTGGAGATTGCCGTGGAGCTGTTGTTGTCTTGATTGTTGTCGGTTGTGTCGGCTTTTACATTAGCCGTGTTGATAATCTGGCTGCCGATGGGTGCGTCGTTATCGACTTGAACGACCAACGTAAACGTCGCGGTAGCGCCCGGGGGCATCGCCGCGAACGGGCTCGTTTCTTCAACCGTGCCCATGCCGCCGATAACCGGGGTGAAGCCCACCGAGAACGGAAAGCCGGTTCCTGAAAGCGAAACGAAGGTCGTATTGGCCGGGATGTCGTCGGTCAAATCGACGTTGGTCGCGTCGCTGGGACCGAGATTGGTGACGACGATCGTGTAGGTCAGGTTTTGTCCCGGAACAACACGGTCGGGCCGATCCGCTTTTGTCACGCGCACGTCCGCTTGCGGCGTGAGCGTGTCGATGTCCTCGGAAGTGTTATTGCCAGGATTGGTATCCGTAACGCCGTTCGGTGTCGTGACGCTGGCGATATTGTCTAGCGAGCCGGTTGCCGACGGGCTGATGTGGCCGTGTACGGTGTAGGTGATCGAGCTTCCCGCGGGCAGATTCACCAGTTGATCGATATTGCCGCTGCCGCCGGAGAATCCGCCGGCATTGCCGGAACCTGTGGCCGTAAAGGTGATGCCGGTGAACTGGGGCGGAAACACGTCGGTGACGTGGGCGCCGGTGGCAGCGTTAGGGCCCGCGTTCGTAACGGTGATTGTATAGGTCAGGTTGGTGCCGGGCACCGCGGAGCTAACGCCGTCCGACTTCGTGATTTGTAAATCCGCACTGATCTGCGTCACGGTCACGGTGTCGCTGCAGGTATTGTTTTGTTCGTTCGATTCGGAGACCACATTGTTGGGATCAACCTGGCACTTGTTGGTGCTGCCACTGCGGGGATTCGCGAAGGTTCCTGTCGTGCTCGGCGTAGCTGTGAACTGCACGTCGAAGGATCCGGCAGAGAATTGCGCCGAGGCAAGGCGATAAAGATGATTGGCGTCGAGAAAATACAAGTCGCCGCTGACCGGTTCCCGCAAGATTCCCAACGAGCCGTTGAAGCCCGACGCGAATGGCGTGGTGATGCCGGTTGCCGGATTGATGGTTTCGACACGACCGGAATTGGTGCCATTAGCCGTGCCCACGAAGATCAGACCAGAGATGGGATCGAAGGCCAGGCCGCCGTCGATCGTGCCGCTCGAATTGCCGACGTGCGAATCGACTTTGGTGATTGGGTTGAACGAGCGGACCTCAGTGTCGAAGTCGGCATAGTAAATGAGGCCGGAGACTGGGTCGAATGTCATCGTTTCCGTTTCAGCCACTGTCGTAAAGGTCTGCACGAATGTCCCACTCGAGTCATATTCGTCGATCCGGGTGTTCCCGGCAGCGCCGGGGACCGTTGCGCCAAAGCCGACGAAAATATGTCCGTCGCTCGGTCGGACGACGACCGGCGAGCCCGTTCCGTTGATCGCCGCGCCCGCCACCAAAATGCTACTGGTCGCAGCAGGGACCGCTGTCCGGCGGAGCCCTTCGTTGAAATCGCCCGAATAAAGAAATCCATTGCCGAATCCCAGACCGTCCGCATCGCCAACAGCCGGTCCGAAGCCTGACAGGGTAATTGGCGTGCCCGTGAATAGCGCTGGATTGAATACTTGAAGCGGAATTCCGGTCGTATCGTTCGAGTTGTTGCCGATATAGACCTTTCCTTGAGCATCGGAGGTGAGGCCGAAGAGCTGCACGTTTCCCGGACCATTGGCAACAAGCGTGAAAGGGTTGCCGCTGAACGAGCTTTGCCCCAACGTCACCGGTCCACCGCTTGCCGTGCACGTGAGATCCTGGCTGCCATTGATCGAGCAGGAGATCGTGCCGCTACCAGCAATGTTAGTCTTGTTCGTTACTGTCACCGAACCATAGCTAATGTCGGCGTTGGGCAAATTATCTAGCAGGATGGTTTGTCCATCGGCGAAAGTCGCCGGCTCTCCGCTGCTGCTGACATGCACCGTCCAGGTCCAGGAATTACCGAGCGTCGTTGCACCGCTAACGTTATTGCTCTTTGCCACCTGTAAGTCGCCCGCCGCGGCTGTAGTCTCAAAAGCCCCAATATCGGACCGTCCACCTTGCGGACGCGTGATGCCGCGCTGGTCAGTGGCCGGAAAGCTCGCGGGGTTCGCCGCATTAATGGCCGGGCTGCCCGGCAACAGAGCGTGCGTGAACGTGAAGCCGCCGTTGTCGGTCAACGGGCCAAGCACCGGGTCCTGGCCAAGAATATTCCCCGTCGTAATGCCGGCAATGGTCGTGCCTGCCGTGCTCTTGATGAGATTGAAACCCTGCGAATTCAATGTGCCGGAGAAATCGGGTGATTCACCTCCCTTGTCGAAATTGCCGGCGATGATCGAGTTGTCTGCCTGAAACGCGCCCGTTGTGGTATCGGCCACACCTCCGCCATCGCCAGTTTCATTATCCTCTTGGTCGGCCGTGTTGTTGGTAATCGTCGAATAACTCAAGCTCACGGTTCCCCCGGCGGAATTGTTGATCCCGCCGCCGCTGCCGTCGGTTGTGTTGCCACTGATCGTGCTGTTGACGATTGTGATTGGAACGCGGTTGTAAATACCGCCGCCCCCGGCGGTTCCCGACATGTTGCCGCTGATCGTGCTGCGAGTGATGGACATCGACGTGCCCGTGTTGATGATCCCGCCGCCCTGCTTGGCCGAAATGTTGCCCGAAACGGTGCTTTCGGTAATCGTCACTACGCCCGAATTATTCAGAATCCCGCCGCCCTTATCGACCACGTTGAGACTGATTGTGCTGCGGTCCACCTCCAGAGTTCCGCCACCTGTTTGATAGACGCCGCCGCCTTTATCCGCATGATTGGCAGTCAGCGTGCTACTTGTCACCGTCAGCATGGTGCCTTCGTTGAGGATTGCGCCGCCGTTGCTCGTCGTCAGGCCGTTGCGGATCGTAAAGCCGGTCATCGAAACGGTGACTTGCGGCAGGACATGGAACACGCGATCAATACCGTTGGTTGCATTGGTGCCCGCTTGAATGATGGTCGTTGCCGCGCCTGCGCCGTTGAGGGTCAGATCGTCGGTGATGTCGAGATCACCGGTCGCCGCTGCGTCCTCGCCGGCGCCGGCGATGATGAGCGTGTAGATGCCTGCCGGAACGGTGATTGTATCCGCGCCGG
>Ga0136846_1238897_pt1 | contig 11291 bp, 10 predicted proteins | sample HopSoiMetagenom2_FD_96841 | JGI IMG/M metagenome (GOLD analysis project Ga0136846, IMG submission 96841) | Grasslands soil microbial communities from Hopland, California, USA - 2 Assembly 2016 (version 4) | ecosystem: Environmental > Terrestrial > Soil > Grasslands | place: USA: Hopland... | reverse complement strand
TTGGTGCCCCAGGGAAGCTTCGAGCTCTTGGTCGTCGCAAGGGCCGCACGGAGCTGACCTTCCTTGACGGCTTTCACCCCAGTGAACTTGAGCTGGTTCACGCGGATGACGCTCTGCTCCCCTTCTACACAGCCGCTGGCGACAGCAAGCGCACACAGAACGGGCAGGAGTGTGAATAGACGCGGTAATAGGCGGGTAGAGCGAGTGCGATCGAGATGCACGTCATGCGCTACAAACACATCACGTGCCAGAGACCTAAACTGGCCGAGCTCGACAGAGCGGTCGATCAGCTCAGCACGTGGCGCACGGTGCGCCAGCGGATTTCTATCCTTCGCGGGTGATTTCGGGCTTGCCTCCGGAGACCGACAACATGATCCCGAGACCGACCGCGATCACGAGGCCGATGATGATCCAGGCCGCGGACACATGACGGAGGACGCCGCCATACCACAACGCCGCCAACGCGCCGATCAACAGAATGAAGTACCCGATGAGATACATGTTGATGAAACGCATGGGACCTCTTCAGGAAAGACGGAAGACGGAAGACGACGGGCGGAAGCACGACGGACGAAACGAAGAAGGAGGACTTCCGTCCTCCTTCTTCCGTCTTCGTTCGTGGTCTGTCGCTACCGCGTGATCCTGACGATCATTGCGGCCCGACGGTTCAGGCGTCTGGTTTCCTCGCGGGCGTTGTCGTACTTCGGACGCTCCTCGCCGTAGCTCACGGTTCGCAGGCGGTCCGCGTTGATGCCGCGGGAGGTGAGGTACTCACGTACCGCTGTGGCGCGCCGCTCGCCCAGGGCGAGGTTGTACTCGGCCGTGCCGATGTTGCAGGTGTGGCCTTCAATCTCGATCCTGAGGTCCGGGTTCTCCTGCAGGGTGCGGACGGCTTCGTCGAGCGCGCGCGTCGCTTCCGGACGCAGGCTGTAGCGGTCGAAGTCGAAGTGCACGTCCTCGAATACGAAGTTCTTCACGGCCGGCCGAACGACCTGGATGTTCACAGTGTCGGTTGCCGTCTTGTTGTCGGTCGGGCACGTCACCGTCACCGTCACCGGCACGGGACCGTCCGTATTCGGTGCCGTCCACGGCGTCTGCTGACCGCGCGGGTTCGTGAAGGTGCCGGCGGGCGCGGTCCAGTTGTACGTGACCGAGCATCCCGTCGAATCGGTTGCGGTCGCCGACAGCGTCGAGGTCTTGCCGATTTCGACGGTGCACGGATCGCAATTCGCCTTCACCGTCAGATCGTGAGCGGGCGGTGCGGGCGGCGGCGCTGGCGGCGCCGGTGGCGGTGGCGGCACATAAATCCGCACGCCGGGGTGATATCCCACGCGCACCACGAGATCCATCTTGTCGCCGGCGCCATTCGTGTACTGGCTGAGGAACTCGTCGCGCGTATCCATGTTCAAGCGCCACGTCCAGCCCGCGCCCGCGAAAAACCCGTGCGGGTGCTGCCACGTCAGCCCGAGATCGACGTTGACCGGCGACGTGACATCCGAGATGAAGCCCGTATTCAGAAACGATCCGTCGGTGCCGAAGAGCGGCTGCTTTGTCTGCAGCGAACCGTTGGTGTACGCCTCGCCCTCGAGTTCCGCCGTGAGTCGCAGCGCCTTGCGCGACGGGAACCCGGCGCCGAGTCCCCACTTGAAGCTGTTGGTCGTTTCCACTTCATCGGGGTTGCCGCGGAAGAGGAACCCGCCGTAGCCGGAAAACTCGACGCGTTGATTCACTTCCTTGCTGACAATCGCATCGACTTCAAAATCCGCCTTGCCCGTGCTGGCGCCGCTGTCGGTATCACCCGTCGGCAGCTTGACCATGCCGCGCAACGCGAACGCTGCGGGCCGCTGCTGCCACTGCGACATCAGGTTCCACTTGCCGCCGACCCACAGGTCGCCCAGGTTATTGCCGCTCCACGTATCGCGCGCGAGCGGATTCTGCGGCACGACGCCCCCCGCCTGCGGGATCGAGTTGACGAACAGCGGACGGATGTCGCGATCGATTCGGTTCACGAGCACCCACGAGCCGAAAAGCTCCGCATGACCGCCCAGGCCGAATCCGAACGTGAGGGGCCAGTTCGACACGTCGGTGAATCCCTGGTTGTCGTCGAAATTCACGCGATACGCGCTCATCGACCATCGTTTCCGAGGCAACACCTCTCCTGTCGGGACGTACCAGAGCCCTGTGTCGCCCATGAAGGTGGTGGTCGCCGGCCGCGTCTGCACCTCGGTCGACATCGTGTCGCTCGGAGTGGTTCGCGGCTGCGTTGTCGCCTGTGACGTCGTGCCCGTGGTCGCCGGAGTCTGAGACGAAGACTGCGGGGACGCTCCGGTACCGGGCGTCGTCTGGGCCGCGGCGCCGCCGGCCGCAGCCAGCGTCAACCCTACGGCGAAACTCACGCTCTTCAACATACGCACATGCCTCCGTACGGATCCGCCCGGCGGGCCTACTCGCCCATCGGTTGCGCGGCTGTCCCCATTGTATCGGCAGGTTCGACCAGACGACCACGTCCACCGCGACTAATCTGGCCACCTTTCCGGCCAGCCGAGCGCGCCTCTTCCGACGTCCACTCGTGGGCGGTCCCTTTCTGGTGAGCAGCACGGCCACCCTTGCTCGCGATTTCCCGCTGTTTCTCGGGAGACATGGAGGCAAACCCGCGGCGTTCCTTGCGTTCTGCGTTGATCATCGTACGATCCTTTACATCACTCATCGCATTACTCCCGTATCAGTCCCGCCGTCCGCCCGCGAGACTACATAAGGGACCGTGGTAGGTTCAGCCGGCGGGTCCTGGACGGGCGCAGGTTGCGGTTCATCCGGTGGCGTCTCGGGTACTTCATCAGCCGGATCGTCGGGCGGACGACGCTCCTTATCTGTCTCAGCACCGCTATGACTCGTCGGCACAAGCTTTCTACCGTCGGGCTGCCGTATCAAACGATGTGCCAGAGTTAGACTGCCCGGGGGCTCCAGCAGCACCCGCAAGTTGCTGAAAAACGCAGGGATAGCGGGTCGTGCGTCAGGCCCGCGCGCCGCGCTGGAGCGAATCGCTACACCGACTGCTTGAGGTAATACACATGAGCTTTTCAGCTCTACTGTTCGTTCGGCCGAATGGCGAGGGCGACCGGGCGGCATTTCGTGATTCCGTCATTCCTCGGTAGGATGAATCGATGGCTCGAATGGTCATGTGCAAAAAGTTGCAGCGCGAAGCGCCCGGACTCGAGACTCCCCCGTGGCCAGGCGAGTTGGGCGAGCGCATTTACGAAAACATTTCCGCGGAGGCCTGGAAGCTGTGGGAGGAGCGGATGAAGATGATCCTCAATGAGTACCGGCTGATGCCCTGGCAGAAAGAGGCGCAGCAGCTGGTCGCGAAACACATGGAGGACTTCTTTTTCGGCGAAGGCGCGGCGCTCCCGCCAGGCTATGTCCCCCAGCAGGGAAAGCAGTAAGCCGCCTTACATGCTTTCTCGTGGCTTCCGGCTTTAGCCGGAAGAGGGTTCCCTTACATGCTCTCTGTGGCTTCCGCCCTCAGGCGGAAGTCCCTATTCCGGCTAAAGCCGGAAGCCACGGGAGAAGCCACAAAACCGATAGCTCTCACGCCTGCCCCGCAGCCTTCACGGCGATTTCATCATCAATCTGAAACTCCAGCGCGGCGTGCGCGGCGCGAACCGCGCGCTCCGCTTCTGCCGCCATCGTCGCGCGCGCGAAGATGAAACCGAGATAGCTGCCTGCTTCCGGCAGCGGCTCGAGCAACTGATCCCGCTTTGCGGTGATGCGCACCTCCTCGACGCCGGGGACCTGGCGGGCCGTGGCTTCGCCGGCGACGTTCTTGAGGAGCCCGCGCTTCGGGATTGGGATCATCATGACGGCGGCGGCGTCCGACTCGCGCGTGAAGCGATCGATCGGGTCCCCGACTGCGTGACCGAGCAGCACCTCCTCGAGCGACACCAGACCGGGTTGGAACCGCAGCACCCGCGAACAGAGCCCGCCAATCGGGCGCCCCGCAACCTCCAGCACATAGACGCGGCCTTCCAGCGTCGTCCGGCACTCGGCGTGGATCGGCCCGTGCACGAGGCCGAGTGCGCGCGCCGCACGCTCGACGTGCGCGCTGATGCTGACGTACGCCGCCGAGACGAGCTGCGGCGGCGTCACGTAGATGGTTTCCTCGAAGTAGGGGCCGACGAGCGGGTCCGGCTTGTCGAAAATCGCGAAGGTGGTAAGCGCGCCATCCGTCATGACGCCGTCGAGCGCGTACTCGCGACCGATGATGTACTCCTCGACCAGGATCTCGGCATCCAGCCCGTCGCGTGCGGCACGAATCTGCGGGCGCGCCAGTAACGCCTCGATACGCTGAAACGCCTCGGCGAATTCCGTTTCGGAGTTCGCGCGGATCACGCCACGGCTGCCGGACAATCCAATCGGCTTCAGCACACAAGGGAAGTCAACGGGTGCCGGCGGCCGATGGCGATTGCCGGTGGCCGTCGCCACCGGTACGACAGCGAAACGCGGCGACGGGAGTCCGGCCTCCGCAAGCGCGGTACGCGACCGATGCTTGTTCGTGCTGGCCGTCGCCCCTTCGACGCTGTGCCACATCAGTCCCAGCGCGTCGGCCGCACGTGCGGCAAGCACCATGGGACGATCACCGACAGCGATGACCCCGTCGACCGGCCGTGTGGCGGCGGCGTCCCGAATCGCGGCAATCGCCGCGTCGGGCTCGTAAAAGCGGACGGGAATCGCCGCATCCTGCCACGGGTCTTCGAGGTGATCGCACCGGTCGGTGGCAAACAACAATTCAACGCCCAGCGTCTCAGCCGCGTCGTTGAACGCGCGCAGCTGGTACCCGGTGGTGGTCGAGAAGAGGAGAACTCGTGGCATCAGATCAGAGCGACCTGCTCTGCGTGGGGTTCCGCTCAACAGTACCATGGCTCGTTCAGATAAGGGATCGCCGCGCGCGCGACGAGCGGCGCGCGCGGTGGAGGAACCCGGCCGGCCGCCTCGTGCGCGCGCGTCCAGACGCGCGAAAACATCTCGCTTCTGGACGCATTCAGTTTCGATCCGGCAACGGCCTCGAGCTCGCGCTGGAGCGCATCGACTCGCGGCTCCGCATGCTGCCAGACGTGAGTCAGCGACCCGGCGTCGAAGTGGCTGACACGCGCGCGGACGTCTTCGAGTTCGAGCATGCGCGAGCCCTGCGGAATCAGCAGACGAATCGCGTACTGGATCGGGGCGACGGCCTCGACGAGCCCGAGGCGATCGATTTCCTGGAGCAGCTCGCAGTAGCCGTCGAGGGTCGTCCAGGGCGTGAACGCGACGAAGGTGGGCGACAGGGTCAGCCCCACCGCCGCGAATGCCGCCACCACCGTTTCGAAGTCCGCGCGCGTGTGCCCTTTCTCGAGCCTGTCCAGAACCACATCGTCGATCGATTCCACCGCGCTGACGACGAACGCGCAGTTGGTGTCGCGGAGGAGCGGCAGCAACCCGCGCTGGGCCAGCAGGTGCTCGACCTTGATCGTGACGTCGTAGGACACCTCGGGAAATCCGCGGTGAAGCGCCTCGACGATCGCGACGGCGTGGCGCGGCCCGTTGAAGAAGTCCGGATCGCCGAACGTGATGTGCTGGGCGCCGGCGCGGACCTGCGCGGCGATGTCCGCCATGACGACGTCCACCGGGACGACACGGAAACGTCCGTCGTAGACCGGCACGATGGGACAATGGCGGCAACGGTGCTTGCACCCGCGGCTCGCTTCCGTGTAGCCGACGATCTTCCGCGACTCCCCCACCTGCAGCGATGCGTATCGCGACAATGGCGGAAGATCGGATCGATCCGGTTGCAGAAACAGAAGTCGCGGGAGTTCCACCGGATGACCCGTGGCTTCCCCCGACATTCCCGTGGCTTCCGCGTACGGGCGGAGGTCAGATGCCAACTTCACGAGATCCGCTTCGAACTCCGGACCGAGGACCGTCGCGACACCATGCTCGCGGAGGATCGCGGCGTTGAGAGGCGCATAGAGGCCGTAGGCACAAATGTGCGCGGACGGATTGATCGCACGCACGCGATCGATCACAGGGAGCGCCATGCGTGTTGCCGTGTGCATCGGCAGAAAAAACGCGACGAGTGCCGCGTCGCGCACGGCGGATTCATCGAGCTTCACGCGCGTGAGGTCCAGGCACCTCACCTGGTGGCCCGCCTGACGCAGCCAGGCCGCGGGTGATGCGAGACCGAACGGCTGTCTGCCGAGGTCATATGTCGAGAACAGGAGGATCCGCGTCAACGTTCAGCGCCCACGTTCATGATAAGCGTTTTGAACGGTGAGCACGGCTCATTGGGGATTGCTCTCCCGCCACTGGATGTCCGGCGTTCGATAGAAATTGATCCCGAGCGCGGTCCACCGCGGCGCCTGCGCGGCAACGCGCTCCTTGAACGTGTTCCACGAACGCTGCGCCTGAGGCGTCCAGCCAATCTCGGCCACGGCGGGCAGTCGTGGAAACGCCATGAACTCGACGTCTCGCATGTTCGTCAGCGTCTCGGACCAGACCGGCGCTTCGACGCCGACGACCGCGCCGGCCCGCGCTCCGGGCACGAGCGCCTCCGGGTCCCAGTCGTACGCCTTCTGCAGCGACACGTTTCCCGCCCAGTTCAACCCGAGGAGCGTCGAATCGTCATACTTCATGTCGAGATATGCGCGATCGGCAGGCGACAGCAGCAGGTGCGGCGATCCAGCCAGCAGCTGCTTCGACGCGTCAGGCCGCCAGTGCTGGACGATCGACGTCTCGAGCAGTGTGGCGACCGACACCTCGTCCCAGCCGACCATCTGCTTGCCGTGCGACTGGACGATCGTCTGCACGCGCTCGACGAACCTCCGATACTGGTCCGGCGTCAACGTCTTGACTTCGTCCCCGCCGGCGTGGAAATAAGGGCCCGGGGTCAGCGCCGCGATCTCCCGCACGATGTCGTCGATGAACTTGTACGTGACGTCGAGATCCACGCAGAGCGCGCTGAAGCCGACCTCCGTGCCCGTGTACGTCGCTGGCGCTGTCCCGTTGCAGTTGAGATCCGCGTAGGACGAGAGCAGCGCATTCGTGTGCCCCGGCATGTCGATCTCCGGCACGATCGTCACGAAATGGCTGGCTGCGTACTGGACGAGATCCGCGTACTGCTCCTGTGTGTAATACCCGCCGGGGCCGCCGCCGACCTCGCTTGCGCCGCCGCGCCGGGCGAGCTCGGGCCACGACTTGATCTCGATGCGCCATCCCTGATCATCAGCAAGGTGAAGGTGCAGGCGATTGATCTTGTAGAGCGCGATCAGGTCGATGTAGTGCTTGACCTCGTCGACGGAAAAGAAATGACGGGCGACGTCGAGCATCGTGCCCCGCCACGCGTACCGCGGCGCATCGACGATGTGCACGGCCGGCAAGGTAACGACCGGAGGCTCACGGAACATCAGCGCCGTGTATTCGGCCGAGTCGGGCAGCAGCTGACGGATGGTCTGGACGGCGTAGAACAGCCCCGCCGGCGTCCGTGCGCGCACCGTCACGCGCCCCGACGCGATCGTCAAGTCGTACCCCTCCTCCGAGGTCGAGGCATTGGCGTCGATGGTCAGCGCGATGACGTTCGCGGGCGGCGCGGGTTCAGGCCCGGCGACGACGGGCGGCACTACACCGGTCGCGCGGCGCAGGAACGCGACCAGTTGCGCCGCGACGTTCATCACCAGCGGTTGGTTCTCGCCGGCAACGATGGTGGTCTGCGGAGTGAACGTGAACCGCTCGCCGGCCGCGGCCTCGACGCGCTGCGGCAGCGGCAGCAGGCGCGCGAGTTGAGGCGAGGATGGCTGATGACTCACGGAGCGCGGAGCGTTCTCAGCCGCGCGCGGCGAGGTCGCAGGGGCCGGTTGGGGCGCCCTGGGTTTGGGGGCACGCGCGCATGAAAGGGCCAGCGCGAGCGAGAGGCACGTCAGGCAATATCGTTGTGTCATGGTGATCAGGCGCGTTCGGCGCACTCCAATCGATCGGACCTCGGACCTCGATAGGTTACACTCGCCGGGATGAGAGACCCAGCCGTCGCCTCGCCTGCCGAGGATTCCCGCGCCCGGCGGGATGGCCTCGACGAGCGCGACTACGGATTCTTCGGACACCCGCGCGGCCTCTCGACGCTCTTTTTCACCGAGATGTGGGAGCGCTTCAGCTATTACGGCATGCGGGCGTTCCTGATCCTCTACATGGTCGCGCCCGCCAGCGCGGGAGGCCTCGGCTTTGCCGATGCCCGCGCCGCATCCATCTACGGCACCTACACGGGCAGCGTGTGGGCCGCCGCGATCATCGGAGGGCTGGTCGCCGACAGGCTGCTCGGCCAGTACCGCACGGTCCTCCTCGGCGCGATCGTGATCGCCGCCGGGCACTTCACGCTCGCGTTCAAGACGCTGCCGTTTTTCTACAGCGGCCTCGGGCTGATCGTGATTGGCACGGGACTCCTCAAGCCAAACGTCAGCACGCTCGTCGGATCGCTGTACCCGCAGGGGGACGCGCGCCGTGATGCCGGTTTCTCGATCTTCTACATGGGGATCAACCTGGGGGCGTTCATTGGTCCGCTCGTCGCCGGGTATCTGGCGCAGCGGGTCAACTGGCATATCGGATTCGCATCGGCCGGCGTCGGCATGACGTTCGGGGTCGTGCAGTACATCCTCGGACGTCAGCGCCTCCAGGCTGGCATCGCGCGACTCGGACAGACACCGGATCGTCCAACCGCTGACACGACGGCTGCGCGACGCACTGCGCAGACGAGCCGCGGCTTCACACCCGAGGAGACGAAGCGGATCGGCGCGATCGTGATCTTCTTCCTCGCGGCGGTCCTCTTCTGGGGCGCGTACGAGCAAGCCGGATCGACACTGAACCTGTTCGCCGACCGCTACACGCGGCTCCAGATGTTTGGCCTCTCGTTCCCTTCGTCGTGGTTCCAGTCGGTGCAGCCGATCTTCGTCATCGCGCTTGCGCCGGTGTTCGGGTGGCTCTGGTTGCGCCTCGGCCCGCGCGAGCCGTCAGTGCCGGCGAAGTTTGCGTTCGGCCTGTTCTTCATGAGCCTGTCGTTCCTCGTCCTCGTGCCGGCCGGTGCGATCGCGAGCGGCGAAGGCATCCGCGTCAGCCCCTGGTGGCTGATCGTCTCGTACTTCGTGTCGGAGCTCGGCGAGCTGTGCATCAGCCCCGTGGGACTCAGCGCGGTCACGAAGCTCGCGCCGCTCCGCATCGTCGGCCTGATGATGGGTGTATGGTTTCTCTCGAACGCGTTCGGGAACAAGCTCGCCGGATGGGCCGCGGGGTTCTTCAGCTCCATGCCCCTCAACACGCTGTTCGCCATTGTCACGTCCGTGCTCCTGGGGGCGGCTGTCCTGATGTTCGCGCTGGTGAGACCAAGCAAACGCCTGATGGGAGAGGCGCGGTGACGAGGGAACGCGGGACGTCGGATCCGCTTCTCGAACCTCGAACCTCGAAGCTCTAACGCCGGCTCTCGGATCTCGGACCTCGGATCTCGGACCTGACCTCGGACCTCGATCATGGTTTTAGAAAAGTACAAACAGAAACGTAACTTCACCTCGACGCCCGAACCGTCAGGCGACGTGAAACTCGCCGAAGAGCGCGCGCAGAAGGAGAAGACGGCGACCGCGCACTTCTTCTGCGTGCAGAAGCATCTGGCGAGCCACCTGCACTACGACTTCCGTCTGGAGCATCGCGGCGTGCTGCTGTCGTGGGCGGTGCCGAAAGGCCCCTCACTCGATCCGAAGACGAAGCGCCTGGCGATGATGGTCGAGGATCATCCGATCGAGTACGGGACGTTCGAAGGGGTCATTCCCGAAGGCTACGGCGCTGGCATCGTGATGCTGTGGGATCAGGGCACGTGGACGCCGGAGAGCCCGGACGTCGACGCCGCGTTGAAGAAGGGGGATCTCAAGTTCACGCTCGACGGGTACAAGTTGAAGGGCTCGTGGGTGCTGGTGCGCACCGGCGGCCGTTATCCCGGCGGAAGTGGCGACCGATCGTGGCTGCTGATCAAGCATCGCGACGAATGGGCGGGAGACGTCGACATCACCGAGTTCGCGGCGAAAAGCGTGAAGAGCGAGGGAGACTTCGAGGACATCCTTGCGCAGGACAGGCCGGACGTGTGGACGTCGAACCGGCCGGCGCCCGCGAAGGGGGGCGAGGCGGGCGCGATGCTGGCGAAGATCATCGAACGCGCGGCCGCGATCAAAGGCGGCCGAGCAACCCCCGCGGAAAAACCCGCCGCACGTTCCACGCCCGCATCCCCGACGGCGGCAAAGGCGCCGAAGCGATCCATCACAAAAGCCAAGACGCCTCGGGCCGGCACGAGTGCGAAGCGCATACAGCGTCCGGCCGCACGAGCTGCGAGGCCCGGCGCAAAACGTCGAACGAGCTCGTGACTGCGGCTCCTTCTGACTCCTGACTCCTGACTCCTGACTTCTTACTTCTGACGTGTGACATGAATCGAGAAGACTACATCCTGTTCAGCGGCGCCGCCCCCGGCGCGGAAGCGGAGTTCGGCGCCTGCGCCGAGCGCCACGGCATCGAGGAAGTGAACTTCACGTTCGACGGGCACGCGGAGGCGCGCCGTCGCGGCATCCGCGTGCTGAATCACGAGGAGCTCCAGGCGGGCGACGTCAGCCTCGCGTACGTCTCGCGGCTGATGCACCGCCGGTACACGGACAGCCCGATGATCCGCAAAGTGCTCCAGACGCTCTGGTATCAGGTGAACAGCGGCCAGGAGATTTACGTCATCGGCGTGATCCAGGAGGACCAGACGGTCCGCGGCGGCACAGGATGGGGCGCCGAATTCGCCAAGCTGTGCAACAAGCCGCTGTTCGTCTTCGATCAAGAGAAAGACGGCTGGTTCCAATGGTCAGGTGAAGCGTGGACGAAGTGCGGCGTGCCGACGATCACTCACCCGCATTTCACGGGGACAGGCACGCGGCAAATCCACGAGAACGGAAAGAAAGCAATCGAGGCGCTGTTCACGAAGTCGTTCGAGTGAACGGGCTCGGGACTTCGGCGCCTCACCGGGCCGATCGTGCGACATCTTCGAGTTCGACCCAGCGTGTGAGCAGCTTTCCCAGCTCCGGCCCGATTGCGTCCAGCCTGGCGAGCACCGCGCGGATGTGGTCCGCGCCCGCCTTGTAAAACTCGGCCGAATGCGATTCCTCTTCCAGGCGCTTCTGCTCCTCTTCGAGTGACGCGATCTGTTCCGGTAATGCCTCCAGCTCGCGTTGTTCCTGGTAAGACAGCCTGCGCGGCCTGAC
>Ga0136846_1238061_pt1 | contig 11291 bp, 10 predicted proteins | sample HopSoiMetagenom2_FD_96841 | JGI IMG/M metagenome (GOLD analysis project Ga0136846, IMG submission 96841) | Grasslands soil microbial communities from Hopland, California, USA - 2 Assembly 2016 (version 4) | ecosystem: Environmental > Terrestrial > Soil > Grasslands | place: USA: Hopland... | reverse complement strand
GGCGTAACTCACCATGTTCATCATCGTCCCAGTTGGAATGAACTATCAGACGGAGCGGCGGCCAGTCGTGACGCTGACGCTAATGGGCGTAAATATTTTCGTTTACCTGGTTTGCCTCATCTTCGAAATCACCCAGGGACAGGAAGCAACCTTGTGGATTTACGAGCACCTGTGGCTCGTCCCGGCACTCTCGAGTTGGCACACCTACATCACAGACATGTTCGTCCATGCCGGCTTTTTTCACCTGCTCGGCAACATGGTGTTCCTGTTTTTGTTCGGTTGCTGTGTCGAGGACATCATTGGCCGCTGGAAATTTCTGGCCATATATCTGCTCGGCGGATTGGTTGCGAATTTCGTCTATATCATAGCTTCACCCGAACATTTCAGCTCCGAAACTCCCATGGGCGGCGCTTCCGGCGCCATCAGCACTTGCATGGGTGCTTACTTGCTGCTGCGTGCCGGTGTGGACATTGATTTCAAATACTTCGCGTTCTTCTTTTTCCGCCTTTTTGCCGGAGAATTTTCCTTGCCGGCCTGGGTCGCCATCACTTTTTGGTTTCTGAAGGATTTGTTCTTTATGGGTCTTTCCTTTTATTTGGATAAGGGCGGTGGCGGTGGCGTCGCGTTCGGCGCGCATGTGGGCGGCTTCCTGGCCGGGCTGGGCGCGGCCGGCGTGCTCAAATTAGTTCCGCAAAAACAACCCCCACCAGAGCGGGGACCCATGCGCGTCCATCTGCCGATGGCGGCCCGTCCCGAACTGCATACCGAAGCCCCAACGCTCTTTCTCTACGATGCGGAGGTCCAATCCGGTCCGTTCAATCAATTTCAAATTCAGCAAATGTTGGCCGAAGGGAGCGTAAGTCTGGAGGCGTTGTACTGGAGCGAGGGAATGACGGAATGGAGAAGTATCGCCGAACTTGCCGGTGGCGTGCCGGGCGTCTGAACGCCGTCAACGCCAGAAAGCCTCAGTGTTTTCGCGCGGCGGCCGAACCGGCGTTGTCACAACCACCGTCTTCAACCAGTATTGCCGCAAAAGTTTGCTCAGTTCGATGTAGTTTTCGAAATCGAGCGGCTTTACCAGGAAGGAATTTGCCCCCAGCTCATAGGCCTTGTTCACATCTCGAATCTGATCGGAACAGGTCAGCACAATCACCGGTATCGCTCGAAGTTCCTCTTGTTTTCGCACCCAGCTCAGCACTTCGAAACCACCCACCTTCGGCATTTTCAAATCGAGCAGGATCAAAATCGGCAAAGGATTGTCCGCGCGGTTGCCAAACTCTCCCTCGCCGGAAAGATAGGCAATCGCTTCATCACCATCGCGCGCCACTTGCACGGGATTGGTTAAGTGGGCCCGTTCGAAAGATTTCTTAATCAGGAGGACGTCATCCTCCCGATCCTCCACCAGCAGAATGACGGCGTCGTCGGTCACGAGTTAAACCAGCTATGCAAGCTAGACTCCCTGCACCGCACACTGAATGGGGTCTATAACCCATCACCTGAACCCAGCGTCCTGTAGCCTCGTTCCGTACGTCAAACTTGACCCTGTGCCGTGTGGTTACTAACGTGCCGTCATGAATTGCAGGTCTGTTTGCCTACCGGTGCTGCTGCTGCTCGTGGTGCTCGTCCCATTTCGATCGCCCGCGCCGCTCATTTATCGCCCCGGCGAAGGCTGGACATACGAATCCGTCGGTGGAGAAAGCGGCAAATGGATGCGTCCCCGCGCCAAAGAACAGCTCGAGGTCGCGCAGGAAGCCTTTGATAAAAAGGACTACGACCTCAGCCTCAAGGCGGCTCGCCGCGTGATGCACGTCTGGCCTCTTTCGGATTTCGCGCCCCAGGCTCAATACCTCGTCGGCCGTTCCTATGAAGCGAAAGGGCAGGACGAAAAGGCTTTCAAAGAGTACCAGACCGTCCTGGAAAAACAGCCGAAGATCGCCGGTTACCAGGATATCCTTCAGCGCCAATACATCATCGCTGACAAGTTTCTCGCCGGTAAATGGTTCCGCCTGTGGGGTGTGATTCCCTATCCTTCGAAGGACAAAACCGCCGAGATGTACGAAAAAATCGTCCGCAACGGTCCTTACAGCGACATTGCTCCCGAGGCGCAAATGAAAATCGGCGCTACCCGCGAAAAGCAGTTGGAATATCCCCTGGCGGCCAAGGCCTACGAAACAGCGGCTGACCGCTATCATGATCGCCCAAAAGTAGCTGCGGAAGCTCTCTTTCGCGAAGGCTTGGCCTACCACAAACAAGCTCAAACCGCCGAATACGATCAGAACACGGCCGCCCAGGCCATAGCGACGTTCACCGATTTCGCCACTCTTTATCCGGATGACTCGCGGGTGCCCGAAACACAAAAGCGGATCGCCGCGCTGAAAACTGAACAGGCACGCGGAAATTTCGAAGTGGCAAAGTTTTACGAGCACTATAAAAAGTTCAATGCCGCACTCATTTATTACAACGAAGTGCTGGTGCTGGACCCCAATGCTCCCGTGGCTGCCCCCGCCCGCGAACGCATTGCCGCACTGAAGAAACGCCTGGATAAACCCGCTAAATAGCTTCGTCGCGTGTCGGCTGCTTTTCTTTCATCCCGTGGCTGCTGGCTCGTCCTGCTGTCGCTCACTTTTTTCCTCGTGGCTGGTTGCGGTTACAAACTTGGTCCTACCAACGGAACCGTAGCCGGATCGAAATCCGTCCAGATCGCTCCCTTCTCCAACCAGACCCTCGAGCCCAGATTAACGGACGCCGTTGCTTCGCAGGTTCGCAAACAAGTGCAACGCGATGGCACCTTCAAACTGGCGACGCACGGAGAAGGCGATATCGCGGTCACCGGAATTATCCAGCGGTATGACCGTGGCGAAGTCACTTTCTCGCGCAACGACATTTTGGTTGTGCGCGATTACCGCATTTCGTTGACCGCCCGAGTCACCGCTCGCGAGCGCTCCACCGGCAAGGTCTTATTTGATCAGCCGGTTACCGGTCATACGCTGATTCGCGTGAACTCGGATCTCGTCAGCTCGGAACGGCAGGCCGTCCCGCTTCTCGCTGAAGATCTCGCGCGAAATGTCACCGCGCTGCTCGTGGATGGCAAGTGGTGACTCGGCTGCACGATTCATGAACGCCCGTCCTGCACTGCGAACTCTTTCAAAAAGCAGCCGGCAGTTTGAAGGGTTGCTCTCGCGCTATTTTGAGAAACTGCTGGAGGATACCCCGACCCTTGCGACCCAGCAGTGCGGATTGCGGTCCGGCGAGGGCAAGCTGGGGACTCTTTCGCCAAAATTTCATTTGAAGCGCGAGAAAGCGCGCCAAACAACACTCCGCGAACTCGACCGAATCGCACCCCGCGAACTCGCGCCCGAACAACACCTCGACCGCCTCGCCCTACGCAGCCATCTCTTGCGAGAGACCGAAGATTTCGCTCGTGGACGCCATCAACTGGAGCCTTCTGCGCCTGACGAAGTCTTGCGCATTCTGCTGCACGAACTGCAGCGCGGGAATGATGAGCCCAAGCGCGCCACCGCCAATCTGCGTTCCTTGCTGAAGCAAACGCCCGATTTCCTGGACGAAGCCGCCACAAACCTGCGCAAACCAGAACGCGTTTGGCTCCGTATCATGCAACAATCTGTCGCGGGCGCCCCGCTGTTGCTCGAGGGTGTTGCTAAGTTGCTGCACCACAACGGAACCCAATCGGAGGACGTTTCTTTGCTTGGCGGAGCGAAAAAGGCTTTGGAGCGTTACCGTAACCGAGCTTCGGCTCGTCCGCTGTCGCCCGCGGGTTCATTCGCTGTCGGGCCGGAAATGCTGCAACGCCGCGTCCGTGACGAACTTGGACTCGATTACACTTTGGGCCAGGTCGAAAACCTCGCAATCGCGGAAGTCAATCGCGTTGGCGCCCTGCTCAAGCAAGCTTGTAGCCGGTTCGGACGCAACCGCTCCGCCGAGGACGTCATTGCCGAGGCAAGAAAGCATTGGAAGCCCGCCAAGCCGCTGCTCGAACTCTACAACTTCGAAACAAATCGCGTCGCCGAAGGGTTCCGTCGTGCCTCCGCCGTATCGTTCCCCCAGAATGACGAACTGCGCGTGACACCAGTGCCTGACTTTATGCGCAGCGTCATTCCGACCGCTGCTTACACTCAGCCCGGCGCTTTCCTTCAAAAACAGCGCGGGATTTTTTGGGTTAATGATCTGAGCCTGACGAAATCGAGCGCCGCCGAAAAGCGCGCTGAGCAGCAGCAACATTTCGGCCTGCCGCTGACCTGTGCGCACGAAGCTTACCCTGGCCATCACCTCCAATTTGTCACCGCCAATCGCCATCCACGAAAATGGCGGCGGCTTTTCGCCCATGCCGTCTTCTATGAAGGCTGGACGCTTTGGTGCGAGCAAATGATGGTGGATCTGAAAATTGACCGTTCTCCCTGGCTCCCCGTCCAGCAATTGCACGACGCCCTTTGGCGCTGCCATCGCATTCTGGTGGACCTCCGATTGCAAACGCGCCGCTACTCTTACGAACAGGCCGTCGCGCACATGCAAAGAAACCTGGGATTCACTCGTGCCCGAGCCGAAGCCGACGTCAATTGGTACACCGGCCAGCCCGCCGTGCCGATGAGTTACTGGCTCGGACGCCTCGAAAACGAACGCTTGCATCGGCGCCTTGTAACTCGCCGTGGCTGGTCACTGAAGAAATTCAACGATTGGTTGTTGAGTTTCGGCACAATTCCGCAGGCCTGGCTGGAGAAATACGGCCTCGACTGAAAACGATCTGCGCACGCGATGAACGTCAACAACGGACTCCCGCTTATTCCACCGCGCGTGGTGCCGGTTTTGGATTCCGTCTTTCGCCCCGCGGTGCTGGCGAACCGTGCGTTCCGTGATAAAGCTCGCAACTCGCGCGACAAAGTACCCGTTCGCATCGCGCTCGAGCAGGGTGACGCCGGCATCTCTCACTTTGAGACCCACGTCTTCGCGGATTCGCAGCCCGATGCCGCGGGAAATTTCACCTATCTCGAGCGCATCCTGAAATTGCTGCTTTGGTCCCGCGGTGGTTTCCGAATTCATTTCGACGGCCCGCAATCTCTCGCGCAAAGGCTGGCCGCGCATTATCGCGAATCCTCAACCGGAAAATTTGATTCTCATATCGTTGCCGAAGGCATGTTCGACCACCCCGTGGAAGTCGTCCACACCAAGAATTTGCCTCCGGAACGCCGCTCCGCCGCCTCGCTTGGCCGCCATCTGGAAGGCTGCCGCATCGGTTTCGACCTGGGCGGCAGCGACCGAAAAGCCGCCGCGGTCATCGATGGTCAGGTCGTCTTCAGCGATGAAACGACTTGGGACCCCTATTTCCAGCCTGACCCGCAATATCATTTGGATGGCATCATGGACTCGCTGCAAAAGGCCGCGGCCCATTTGCCGAAGGTAGATGCCATCGGCGGTAGCGCTGCCGGAATTTATCTCAATAATCGTGTCAAGGTCGCTTCATTGTTCCGCGGCGTGCCCCCCGAGATATTCAAAGCGCGCGTGCGCGACATGTTTTTGGAGCTCAAGAAACGATGGAACAACGTTCCTTTTGAAGTCGCCAACGACGGCGAAGTCACGGCTCTCGCCGGCTCCATGTCACTGAACCTCAATCGCCTGGTCGGGCTCTCGATGGGCACCAGCACGGCCGGTGGTTACGTGAATTCGGAGGGCAATATTACCTCCTGGATCAACGAACTCGCTTTTGTCCCGGTTGATTATAACCCCAACGCCGCCACCGACGAATGGTCCGGTGATTACGGCTGCAACGTGCAATACTTCTCCCAACAAGCTGTCGGCCGGCTGCTCGTGCCCGCCGGCATTGAACTGGATGCGAAACTTCCGCTGCCCGAAAAACTCAAGCACGTTCAGCAATTAATGTTGAAACAAAACGAGTCGGCTCGAAAAATTTACGAGACGATTGGCACCTATCTCGGTTATGCGGTGGCGCATCTAAGCGATTTTTACGACCTCGAAAACCTGCTGATCCTTGGCCGGGTGACTTCCGGTCCGGGCGGCGACATCATTCTGGCAGGTGCAAAGAAGGTCTTGAGCGTCGAATTCCCCGAACTCCAAAACAAAGTCGCTTTCCATATCCCGAACGAAAAAGACAAGCGTCATGGTCAGGCCATCGCCGCCGCCAGCTTGCCGGAACTCGAGCGCGCGACCGAAGCATGAGCAAAAGCATTTCCACAGCGTTGGCGCTCTGCTTCCTCTGCGCAGGCATATTGTTTGCGGCGGACACCAACTTCTTTCCCATCATGGCGTGGAACTCCGTTCCCAATGATCCGGCCGTTTTGAAAAAGATGCACGAGGCCGGCATCACCATCGCTGGTTTCGCCGCGCCCGGCACCCTGGATGCCTGCCAGGCCGCCGGTTTGAAAGCCATCGTCTCGGATCCCCGCACTTCCGATTACGATTGGACCAAAGTTGATGCTGCACAGGCGCGTCAAAGAGTCGCCTCCCTCGTCAAAGAAGTTGGCATACACCCGGCGCTTTATGGCTATTATCTGCGCGACGAACCGAACACCGCTATGTTCCCTGGGCTCGGTCAGGTCGCTTCCCTGCTGCGCGAACTCTCCCCCGGTAAGTGGCCCTACATCAACCTTTTCCCAGACTATGCCGAGCCCGGGCAGCTTGGCGCGACCAATTACGAAGAGTATCTAGAGCGCTTTGTTGCCACTTGCCAGCCGGCACTGATGAGTTACGACAACTACTCACTCATGGATGACGGCTCCGTCCGCGAAAATTATTGGTCGAACCTCGAAGCCGTTCATGCCGCCTGCCAAAAGCACAAAATTGAATTCTGGAACATCGTGCTCGCGGTTGCTCATTTCAATTATCGCGAGCCCATGGCGGCAGATTTCCGTTTTCAAGCTTACACCACCCTCGCTTACGGCGGCCGCGGCATTTCTTATTTCACTTACTTCGCTCCGCAGGTCGGAAATTACCGCATGGCGCCCATAGACCAATTCGGGAATCCCACCGCCAACTGGGCCCACCTGCAAAACGTGAACCTGCAGATTCAAAAGCTCGCTCCGACCATCTTGCAACTGGCTTGCGATGACGTTTACCATATTGGCGCGATTCCTCGAGGCGGCAAGGCGCCGCCCACAAACAGCCTCGTCGCCACCGTCAGCGGTGAGAATTTTGTAGTCGGCGAATTCACGCATCGTGATTCGTCCCGTTATGTCATGATCGTCAATAAGGACGTGACGAAATCACGCCCGTGCTTACCGCAATTCCGGAAAGCTCCAAAACGTTTGCAGCACGTCTCTCCGTATACCGGCGCGCTCACTCCTTTCGAAGGCGAATACGTCTGGCTGGCCCCCGGCCAGGGCGTCTTGCTTAAGCTCGAGGATTAGAAAGCGCAGTATTACCTGGCTCCTCCCCAGACTTTCCTAATCGCCTTTTCATCCCCAAATCCATTTGGCACGGCAGTGCTCGGGTTGTTTGCAAAATACCAATGGATATCCGGCGAACTGACGGTCCTGCTTCCGGGCATTTGCAGATATCCATTTGGATCGGTTGTTCGCACCCAATCCCAGGCGTACTGGAGCCAATCCGCGCGGTATTCCTTTGACTGATGTGCGAACCAGGAAATCTCATCGTAACCCCAGACCCAGATCCCGCCCGCTTTGGCCTGACCCGGAGTTTTGCTCACGCCCCAGTTGTCCAGCTCGACCAGATACGGCAGATGTTCACACTTCCACCCGCTGAAAGTGACGCCGCCTTTGCTGCGGTTGTAAATCCCGTCCGAAAATCCGACCGCTAATTTCGCGTCGAGCGGTTTGTCTGGATTCTCTTTGATGCGCAACGGGAAGGCATGGAAATCCAAAAGCAAACGGTCATCTCGCGTCAGTCCACCGCTGGGTGTGTGTCCGTTGCAAAGCACCATGTGACGCCGCGCATGTTTTGCGGCGTAAGCGCGCACCAGCGTAAGCAGCTTTTCCCATTGCGCATTTTCGCGGTCGTTCCCATTCATGATCTCGACCTGGCCGAAATGAATGCCTTCGAACCCAAGGTCAATGTACGACGCCGCCTGATAAAAAAACCAAAGCTGCGTCTCCAATTTGCTCACGTCCGGCACTTGCGCGTTCCCCATGGGACGACGCTGGCCTGGTGGATAAATGATATTGGTATAAATAAAATTCCGTTGCTCAATCGGCAGGCTAAACGCCGAAAAAACCCAATCCGGAATCGCGATACGCTCGATGCGCGGGCTGTCCGTTTCGAACACGCAGGCTTCGAGCACGATGTCCGGGCAAGCCGCAATTGCCTTGGGCACCTCCCGTTTCGCGCGCTCCAGATTAGCAAGGAAATCATGTTCAGCCCCCCAGAGACAAAGGCTCCGCCCGGCATATTTCACTCCAAGCTCTTTCAGCATCCGGATATTGTCGTCCAAATCACCACGGCCATTGAACACGCCTTCAACTGAAATCGCCCGTGCCAGATAATTCTCGAGCACCGGTCGGGAAATCGTGCGGTCGAATTGATATCTGTTCGTTTCAGCGTGCGTCTCCGCCGAAACTTGCGTGCAAAAAGTGACCACCAAAATTACCGCTGTTGAAAAAGCCCTCATCACTTGCTTCTCTTAACCAGCTCAGCTAACGCCGGCACTTCTTCCGAAGGCGCAACCTCACCACGCAGCATACGCCCAGCATAACCCACCAGTCGCATATAATAATCGCTCGGCAAACCTTCGTAGGTCACAAATTGCGACTCCCCGTTCGGCGGATTGTTCGTGCACTTGAAAATGGCCGTGCCTTCGTTCACCTCATCGAACATCGCCTGATAAATCATCCTCGCGCCCGCCTTTTTGTCCTGCGCATATTGTGTCCAAAGGAACTGGCCTTTGAGCCGCGGGATCTGGTCGAGCGGCGAACTCGGCTTCATGTTGTGCCAGCTGAATCCGGGAAAGACCACGGGCAGGTATTCCTTGCCTTTCTCTTTGCACCAGGCGACATCCTGCTTCAGCGTGGTTTGCGCGTGACTCGTTGCCTGCGCCGGCGTGGTGTATCGGCCCACCGTCCATGGACTGACTATGTCCGCCTTTAAAATAAGTTCATGCATCACCCGATCTTTGACGCAGTCGCGCTCCAGCGCGCGCCAATAGGTCGGCACGCCAAGCATTACGGTGCATCCGCCATATTTCGGATCGTCCTTGAAAAACTTCACCAGCTCCAGGCCCTCGGTCGGTGTGTACTTCCGGCCATCGTTGAAACCAAATCCCCAGATGGTCACGACCGGTTTGCCCGCGTGATGCAGGTAGGCCGGGTCTTTGGTGATTTGCATGTGCTCCAACAGCGCCTTCCAATCGTCCATTACGCGCTGCATTTGGCCGCCGCCCAGGCCGCTCAAATCGTACATCACAGCGTAAGTTCTTCCGTAAACATTTGCCCCTTCGCGGCAGTGATTCAGCACGACATTGAAATGTCGCGCTCCTCTGGGGCTCGAAACGTCCGTGATGAAGCGTTGCACGAAAATGCCATCGATGCCGCACTCCTGCATCCATTTGAAATGACGCAGCACCGTCTTGCGGTTGAAAGGACTGAACACCTCAGCCGCCTTGCCATCAGGCAGTTTGAATTCTGTCGGATACCGCTCGTCGGCGCCCAATTCGCTCACATCCGGCCAAAGGTCAGTGCAACAACTGCCAGGTTTGAATCCGTCGCGACCGCCCCAATGTGTCCATCCACGGCCGCCGCCGTCTGTTGGCGCTGCAAACCATCCCTGGTAACCGCACATGACCTTGCCAGTGAGCGTGCTGGCGTCCACTCCGTGATGGCTCTCGCCTTTGTAAGGCCGCATCGTGTGGGCGATGACCGCTTCCATGTTATCATTCGGTGAGCCCCAATCCTGGGAAGTTGCGTGCTCCGCGGCATCGATCCTAAAAACAAGCAACGCTGACGCCATTAACGTGAAAACCCGGCTGCCCGCGAACAGCGTGGCTTTTTTATTGGGTGAGGAGTCGGCCATATGAGAACTGCCTGAGAGATGATGAATTCCTTGCCTTTGATCAAGAGGAATCACCGGCCAATTCGAGTGATTCGACACGTCCGCATACATCGGGCTAGAATGGTCTCATGGCGACGAACCTGAAGCTGGATGACAAATTGATTGAAGAAGCAATGGGGCTCGGCGGTCACAAGACGAAGGAGGCCGCTGTTAACGCAGCACTAGCGGAATACGTGAGCCGCCGAAGCCGTCTGCGCATTCTCGAACTCGAAGGCAAAATCGATTTCGCTCCTGGTTGGGACTATAGAAAGATGCGGGGCAAATGAGTTCGTTTTTTTGACATCCGTCGAAGTTGTGGGAGATTCGCCCCCTGTTCTGTATAGCTCCGGCCTCGTAACCTGCGGCAGGAGCTATTTAGTCCAGGCGCGATGAATCAGAAGCTCGAACCGCTCAACGAAAAAATCATGCTGCTGTTGCTGGCAGCGATCCAGTTTACGATCAACCTGGATTTTCTGATCATCCTTCCGCTTGGGCCTCAATACATGCGCGTCATGCAGATCGGTCCGGCCCAGTTCAATCTCATCGTCGCCTCGTACGCCATCGCCGCGGGCATTTCGGGCGTGGCCGCCGGATTCTTTCTCGACCGTTTCGACCGCAAAGTCGCCTTGCTCTGCCTGTACACTGGTTTTGCCGCCGGCACGTTTTTTTGCGCTATTGCGCCAACGTATCACCTGCTCGTTGCGGCGCGCGCGCTCGCCGGCATGTTCGGCGGTGTGACTGGCGCGGTAATCCTGGCCATCATTGGCGATGCCATTCCCGAATTCCGCCGCGGCACCGCGATGGGCATGGTCATGTCCGCCTTTTCCGTTGCCTCGATCGTGGGTGTCCCTCTCGGTCTCGTTCTTGCATCCAATTTTTCGTGGCATGTCCCTTTCTATGCCATCGCCGCCTTGTGTGTGCCAGTCATCCTGGGCGTGCTGCGTTTTGTGCCTCGCCTGCGTGGACACCTCGAAGACGCGCGCTCCCAGCATCCGGTTCAGCGAATGTTGGCCGTGTTGCTCGAGCCCCATCACATCATGGCGTTCATTTTTATGGCGGTGCTGACCTGCGCCGGCTTCACCATTTTCCCAACCCTTGCCACTTACATGGTGTTCAACGTTGGCATGACCGAACATCAATTGCCTTTCATCTACCTCACCGGCGGGCTCTGCACCCTCTTCAGCATGAACTTGATCGGTCGCTGGGCCGACCGTGCTGGAAAACTCCGTGTCTTCAAGTTGATGTGGCTTGCTGCTACAGTACCAGTACTGCTGCTCACAAAT
>Ga0136846_1219732_pt1 | contig 11292 bp, 6 predicted proteins | sample HopSoiMetagenom2_FD_96841 | JGI IMG/M metagenome (GOLD analysis project Ga0136846, IMG submission 96841) | Grasslands soil microbial communities from Hopland, California, USA - 2 Assembly 2016 (version 4) | ecosystem: Environmental > Terrestrial > Soil > Grasslands | place: USA: Hopland... | reverse complement strand
GATTAGGCACGATCCAGCACGATTGACCCCGACTGCTCTTCGGGGCGGCCCAGGCGGGAAACGACCCAAACCGGATGACCGGAGTTGTGACCACGGATTGCCCGTCCGTACCGCTTCGAGAATCTGTGTCATCCGCGTAGTCCGTGGTCCTCTCTTCCCATACAAGTTTCGGCGCGTTCTCACCGAAGCTCACCGAGACGGCAGCGAGTCCCCTTCCAGCATGCCGCGCTGCGCCCCGCTCGGCCGACTCCGCATCCCCAACGCCCTCGCAACTTCACAATCTCGAAGAACCGCCTTCGGCGACAAAGACCTCACCGAGCACATGCGCAATTGAACACTGCATCACGCCCAAAAGTCAATTCGAAATCGCTGCGTCCCGCTGGCTTCATTTTCTCTTCGCCCGATAGTCGTCATCCAATCCCTTCCCCGCGAGGATTTGCTCCACGCACTTCTCCACTCGCGACTCCCGGGTCGTCGACTGCTTCGCCGCGGAGAAGTGCATGAGGTAGGCACGCTGGCGGCCCGGGGTCAGCGCCTGAAAGGCCTTCCTCAAGGCCGGCATCGCCTCCAGCTTCTTTTGCAATTCCTCCGGCACCGCAAAGTCCGTGATCTTCCTGTAGGTCACCTGCAGGCCCGCCTTCTCCGCCGCGATGGCTTCCCGCAGATACGCCTTCAAGGTGGCCGCCAACTTCTCGACCTCCCCCACACTCGTGAACCGGATCTGCCGTGCCGATTGCGAATTCTCCCCCGGCTGGATGAGAATGCCCTTCGGGTCCTTCAGCAGCGCGCCTTTGCAAACGATCAGCGCGCAGTGCTCCTTGAATGCCGCCATGATCACCACATTGGCCCCTTCAAAGGTATAGCAAGGCTTCCCCCATTTCAGTTCCTCGGTCAGCCCGCAATCGAGGATGATCTCACGCAATTTCCCCATCTCCTCCCGCCACTTTTTCGCGCGGCCAAAAAAGGTATCCACCTTCGGATTCGTTCTGCTCTTGGTCATGGTGTGTCGCTTTGAACTGCCTCAGATGATCGTGTTGTGGGAGCCATGATCGAAGCAAGGAAAAGTCGGGAAGTTAGGCGGTCAGAATTCGCCCGCTCGCACGGCATAAATACCGTGTCCACTTGAAAATGGGACGATCCGCGTCGCGGAGCGATGCCTGCTGGTAGCCGGGGCTTTCCAAGCCCCGGACCTGGTCGAAGTGGCGTTCGTCGCGGAGCGACGTTTGCACTTCCGGGGGGATGGATGAATGCAGACGTCGCTCCGCGACGATTCCACCGCGAAACGGATTCCCGGGCTTGAAAGCCCGGGCTACCAGCACAAGATCGCTCCGCGATCAAAAGAATCGGCCTGTGTCCAACGAGTCACGGTATGACACTCGATGGCGATCGTGTAAGATTTCCAGTGGTCGAATTGCACTATGCCGTGAGCAGGGCCGTGAAGCTCCTCATGGACGCAGAAGGCGACCCCGCCGCGCGGGCGAAAACGTGCTCGATGCGCGGGGCTTTCTGGAGCGGGATGACGGCGGCGGCTTCGCCCACGACGCGGGCCAGCGAGGCGGGGAGGAGGGCGATGCCGGTACCGGCGGCGACCATCACAGCCACGGCTTGGGCGCGCGGGGATTCCAGCACGATGCGCGGGCGGAAGCCGGCTTTTCCGCAGACCGCGCGCAGGTAGGCGGCGAAGGCGGGGGCGGCTTCGCTGGAGACGGCGACGAGGGCTTCACCGGCCAGCTCGCGCAGGTCGATCTGCCGGCGTTTGGCCAGCGGATGGCCAAAAGGGACGAAGGCGGCCAGCGGCTCACGACGCCACGGGATGAACTGGATGCCGGCTGTGCGCGCCTCGGGCGGCAGACCGATGAAGCCACCATCGAGCTCACCGCGGCGCAGGGCGGCGAGTTGCTCGGCGGGCGGGCTATCTTGCATGAGCAGTTGCACGGCAGGATGGCGTTCGCGAAAGATGCGCAGGACTTCCACGAGTTCCGGGCTGAGCACGGCACTGACAAAGCCGAGGCGGAGCCGCTCCGTTTCGCCGGAGACAAAGCGCCGGGTGGTCTCACCCGCGCGAACGAGTTGGGGCAGAACGGTGCGCGTTTCTTCATAGAAGACCGCACCGGCGGCCGTGAGGGCCACCTTCCGCCCCGAGCGGTCGAACAGCGCGGCGCCGAGTTTCTCCTCCAGGGCACGGATGTGCCGCGAGAGCGGCGGCTGGGCGAGATGCAGTCGCTGCGCCGCACGGGTGAATGACAGTTCGTCCGCCACGGCGGTGAAGCATTCGAGTTCGCGCAAGGAATAGTTCATTTGGAATGCGGAAATGAGGCGTCCACGAAATACACGAGAGGGCACGAAAAGAATGCGCTCGAGCGGAAAGTTTCTGCGCCCCGAAAAGGAAAGCCCAAAGGACGACACCTCTTTCTTTTTTCGTTCTTTTCGTGTGTTTCGTGGACCTCTCGCTCCCATATCATATTCATACCGAAACAGTATCATAACTGCACAAAAGTGGTAATTCTGTCATGGGATAGCCTTGGGTATTTTTTGGACATGGCCATCAGCGACACCATCAAACGCGGCGCCCTCCGCGCCCCACACCGCAGTCTTCTCCGCGCGACCGGCGCGATCCAGTCCGAGAGCGATTGGGACAAGCCCTTCATCGCGATCGCGAATTCCTTCGTCCAGATCATCCCCGGCCACGCTCACCTCGACGTCGTCGGGCGCAAGGTGCGCGCGGCAGTGCGGGCGGCGGGTGGGGTGCCGTTCGAGTTCAACACCATCGGCGTGGACGATGGCATCGCCATGGGCCATGGCGGCATGAATTACTCCCTCGCCTCGCGTGAGATCATCGCCGATTCCATCGAGACGATGCTGCGCGCCCATTGCTTCGATGGCGTGGTCTGCATCCCGAATTGCGACAAGATCGTGCCCGGCATGCTCATGGGCGCGGCGCGGGTGAATATCCCCACCGTCTTCGTCTCCGGCGGGCCGATGGCGGCGGGGCGCAATCCCATCACAGGCAAGGCGCTGGACCTGGCTTCGGTCTTCGAGGCCGTGGGGCAGCTATCCCACAATGCCATCACCGAAAGCGAGCTCGACCAGATCGAGCGCCACGCCTGCCCGACATGCGGCTCGTGCTCCGGCATGTTTACCGCCAACTCGATGAACTGCCTGTGCGAGGCGCTCGGCCTGGCGTTGCCGGGCAATGGCTCGATCCTGGCCACCGACCCGCGGCGCGATGCGCTCTTCGAGCAAGCCGGCCACGCCATCGTGGATCTCGTCTGCCGCAATCTGCGGCCATCCGATCTTCTCACCCGCGCTGCTTTTGAAAATGCCCTCGCGCTCGACATGGCGATGGGCGGCTCGTCGAATACCATCCTCCACAGCCTGGCCATTGCCCGCGAGGCCGGCGTGGACTTGCGCCTCGAGGAAATCAACGCCATCTCCGATCGCGTCCCGCACATCTGCAAGGTCGCGCCTTCCGGTCTGCATCACATGGAGGACATCGACCGCGCGGGAGGGATCTCCGCGATCCTCCACACGCTCAGCACGCGGCCCGGGTTGCTGCACCTCGACACGCCCACCGTAACCGGCCGAACCCTCGGCGAAACGATCGCCAACGCGCCGGTGCGCAATCCCGAGGTGATCCACTCGCTGGACGCGCCCTACTCGCCGCGCGGCGGGCTGGCTATTCTCTTCGGCAATCTCGCCCCGCGAGGCGCAGTGGTGAAAGCGGCCGGCGTGGCTCCTTCCATGATGACCTTTCGCGGCCCCGCCGTGATCTTCGAATCAGAGGAGGCCGCGCGCATCGGCATTCTCGTCGGGCAGGTGAAGGCCGGCGACGTGGTCGTCATCCGCTACGAAGGCCCGCGTGGCGGCCCCGGCATGCAGGAAATGCTCGCGCCCACCGCTGCGCTGGCAGGTCGCGGGCTGGCGGAATCAGTGGCCCTGATTACCGACGGCCGATTCTCCGGCGCCACGCGCGGCGGTGCCATCGGCCACGTCTCTCCGGAAGCCGCCGCCGGCGGCCCCATCGCGCTGATCGAACCCGGCGACCTCATCGAGATCGACATCCCCCAGCGTGCGCTCACGCTGCTGGTCGATGAAGCCGCGCTCCAGCAACGGCGCGCCGCATGGAAGCCGCGCTCCCAAGCTCTCGGTCGCGGCTACCTGGCCCGCTACGCCAGCATGGTCAGCAGCGCCGATGAAGGCGCGATCTTGAAGGTGTAGGGCGGCTGTCCCATAGGCGTTAACCCAAAGCCGCAAGCCGTTGAAAACAGGACGAGTCTTTTCGATCGCGGAGCGATCTGGTGCCGGTAGCCCGGGCTTTCAAGCCCGGGACCCGGTGGGCGACAGGATCGTCGCGGAGCGACGTTTGCACTCCTTCATTCCCGCGAAAGAGCAAACGTCGCTCCGCGACGGACGCCCAGCACGAAATCCGGGGCTTGAAAAGCCCCGGCTACCAGCAGGCATCGCTCCGCGATGGCGACTGCAAAGAAGGACCACGGATTGCACGGATGACACGGATTTCCCATTCGCTGCCATTTTTTTAATCCGTGCCATCCGTGCAATCCGTGGTTGGACCTTCACTCGTCCCATCTCGATTTCCCCTTTTGAAAAGTCCGCACAGCCGCGTCACAAAAACAGTCGCAATTGCACCGAATCGGAGTACAGCACGCCACATCGTGACTCCCTACCCTCGCAACCCCGGCCAGGATTCTTCGATCATTCTCGGGAAGATCATGTCCGCCCGCTTTCCCCGGCTTTGGCTTTCGCTCGCCGCCTTTGTTTCGCTACTCGCCTCTGCGAGTGCGCAGGATGTCGCTGCCGCGCCCACCGTGATCACCGGCGGTAACGCGGGCAAGGCTTTCTCGCTGGGCAACTCGCCCAATGCCCTCATCGTGAAGGCGATCGAATCCATGCCCACGGGCGGCGGCTATCGGGCAAGCGGACCGGCCATCACGGCATTGCGCAATTCCATGCAGGCCGGCAGCACCGGGATCGCACTCCAGCCGGGCCAGGCCACGCCGAGCTTTTGCTCGGGTGCGACCTATCTCGTCTTCCTCGCCGCGCTCAATGAACTGCAGCGCGAGGGACAAATCACGATGAGCGACGCCACTTTACGCGCCTTGTTGGTGGAAGGGCAGTCCGACGGCAGCGGAGTCTGGGGCCGATGGAATGCCAATGGCCCCGGCACGGCACGGCTCTTTTTTGAAACCGGGCTGGGGCGCAATTTCACTTCGTTCGACGAGGCACGGCCCGGGGATTTCATGAAGATCTGGTGGAACGACCAGATCGGCGCCTTGGAGCGAGGCCACTCGGTGGTCTATCTCGGCGTGGAGACTCGGTCCGATGGGCAGTACGTCCACTATTGGTCGTCGAATATTCCCGGCGGATTTGGCCATGCCTACGTGGCGCAGCAGAAAATGCGGCGCGTGCTTTTCTCCCGCCTCGAGCATCCCGAGCAAATCAACCGCGTGACAGCGTTGCCGGCGAAGGATGCCTACCTCGCTTCGATGCTGAGCAAATCCAGCACGCCGGAACAGATGGCCGCAATGGTGGGCCTCCCGGCGAAGGAATCATGGCACCTTTTCCCGGTGCAGCCACCTGCTGCCGCTCCCGCGGCGCGTCCCTCGGCTCCGGCGCCCAGCAGCGCGCCTGCGAAGACCAGCAGCACCGGCGTTGTCGCATCACCGAGCCCGTCACCGGCCAGCGTTGCTCCGAAGAAATCGTGGTTGGGGAATCTATTCCGCAAACAGTAGGCGCTCGCGGTCAACAATCCAAAAACGGCGCGAGGCAGCACGCGAAGCGTTGTGGGACGCGCGTTCCCACGAGTCAGCCACCAACGGCGCGAAGCGCCCACCTTTCCATCGCATACCGCGAGGAGGATTTCTGCAGGGGAACGATGACATTCTCGAATGGACTACGTAATTCCCCTCATCACAACTCCGGGTTTTTCCCTGTTTACGATTCGCGTCCTGTGCCCCAAACCTGCTCTCTCAGAAACGAATCTTCCACACCATGTCGCCTCGCCACTCTGTTCTCATTTTCGTTTCCCCGATCACGGCATGAAAGAGCCCGGCATCGCCGAGCTTTTCCCCAAGAGGGCGCCAAGGCTCCGGCCGTTGCGCGCGCTCATCATCGAGGATTGCGGTGACGATTTGCAGTTGATGTTGCAGGCGCTGCGTCATGCGGGGTTTGAGCCGGACTGGGTGTGCGTGGATTCCGAGGCAGAATACCTGGCCTACCTAAGCAACGATTTCGATGTCATCCTGGCCGACCAGACGCTGCCCTGCTTTTCCGCGTTGCGCGCGCTGGAGCTGCTGAGGGCGCGCGGCCTGGAGGTGCCGTTCATCATCGTCTCCGGGACGATCGACGAGGAGAAGGCGGTGACCGCGATGCGCCATGGCGCGACGGATTACCTGATGAAAGATCGCCTCGCCCGCCTGGGCGCCGTAGTGGACCATGCCCTGGAGGAGAGGCGACGGGGCGAAGAGCGCAGGGAGGCGGAGGAATCGCTGCGCTCCACCCATGCGCAGATGCGCCAGCTCCTGGAGCACAGCCCCGCGGTGATCTACTCCCTGGGCGTGGAGGGCAACGAATTTCTCCCTCATCTTGTCAGCGAAAATGTCACGACGCTGCTCGGCTTTACCGTACTGGAGACGCTGCGCCGCGGCTGGTGGCACCAGCAATTGCACCCGGACGATCGCGAGCGGGCGGAAGCCAGTATCGCGGAGACTTTGACCGGCGGCGCGAGCGTCACTGAATATCGGCTCCGCCACAGGGATGGCAGCATGCGCTGGATCGAAGACACGCGACGGCTCGTGCGCGACTCCGCCGAGCAACCAAAGGAAATCGTCGGCATCTGGGCGGACATTACCGAGAAGAAGCAAGCGGAGGAAGTTCTGGCCGCCGCGTTTGCCCGGGAACGGCAGGCCCGTCAGACCGTGGCTGTGCGTGAAATCACCGCAGGGCTGCTGGCCACCGCCATCCTCTGCGCGCTCGCCCATGGGTTGAAGCTTTTCAGCCGACCGCTGGATGGGCTGATCGGCACGTTCGGCCTCCTGACGATCGCCGCCGTGCCGGTGCTGGCGCTACTGGCCTCCCGGCGGTGGTTCGGTATCCGGTCGGAAATCGGCGAAGAGCAACGTGCCACGCTGGCCCTCCGCTCGCTGCTGGCCGGCCTCGACAAGCGCGTGCAGCAGAGCACCGCGGACCTGGCCCGCACGAATGAAGCACTGCGCCTCAAGATCGCCGAGCATCGGCGCGACGGGGACATCCTGCGCGAATCAGAGCGCCGTTTCCGCGACATGCTTCAGAATGTCGAACTCATCGCAGTCACGCTCGACAAGGGCGGCACAGTGACCTTCTGCAACGACTACCTGCTGAAGCTGACCGGCTGCCCGCGCGAGGAGGTCATCGGCAGCAACTGGTTCACGCAATTCATCCCGCATAGTCCGGAGTTGAAGGAACTGTTCCTCGAGCATGTCGAGGAAGGAAGCTTTCCGCCTCATTACGAGAATTCCATCCGGACCAGGAGCGGCGAGCTGCGCGATATCGTCTGGAACAACACGATGCTGCGAGGCAGCGGCGGAAACATCATCGGCACGGCGAGCATCGGCCAGGACGTGACTGAGCGAGCCCAGGCCACGGAGGCCCTGCGCACGAGCGAGCAGCGTTTCCGCTCCTTCATGCAGCACAGCCCCGTCGCAGGCTGGATCACCGATACGCAGGGGCGCTTCTGCTATGTCAGTCCCGGCTACTACCGCATGTTCCGCGTCGGCGTCGAGGATGCCACCGGCAAGTTAATCAGCGAGATTTATGGCCCGGACCTGGCCGAAAATTACCTGGCCAACAATGAAATCGTCTTCCGCGAGCGGCGGGCGGTCGAGACGGTGGAACCGGGTGTGCGACCCGACGGGACGGCGGGCGAATTTATGGTGGTGAAATTTCCCATGAACGGGCCGGATGAAACCCCGCTGCTGGGCGGGATCGCGCTCGACATCACGGAGCGCAAACAGCTCGAGCAGCAATTTCTGCGGGCACAACGCATGGAGAGCATCGGCACGCTAGCCGGCGGCATCGCCCACGACCTGAACAACTCCCTCGGCCCCATCATGATGGCGCTCGATGTCCTGAAGATGAAATTCCCGGACGCGGACAGCCACGAGATTCTCGACCTCATCAGCTCCAGTGCCCAGCGCGGCGCGGACATGGTGAAGCAGGTGCTCTCCTTCGGTCGCGGGGTGGAGGGACGCAAGGTGGAGGTGCAGGTGAAACATCTCCTGCGGGACATCGAGAAAATCGCCAACGATACCTTCCTCAAGAACATCGAGGTGAAAACGAGCTTCCACAACGACTTGCGGATCGTGCCGGGCGATCCCACGCAGCTTCATCAGGTGCTGCTGAACCTGTGCCTGAATGCGCGCGACGCCATGCCGCATGGCGGCACGCTCTCGATCTCGGCGGAAAACGTGGTGCTGGATTCCCAATACGTGGCGCTCAACCCCGAGGCAAAGCCCGGCCCCTGCGTGCACATCCAGGTGGAGGATTCCGGCACAGGCATCCCCCCGGAGATCATCGAGAGGATTTTCGATCCCTTCTTCACGACCAAGGAAGTGGGCAAGGGTACCGGCCTCGGCCTTTATTCAGCGCTCGGCATCATCAAGAGCCACGGCGGATTCATTCGCGTCTCCAGCGAGATGGGGCACGGAACGAAGTTCGAGATATTCCTGCCCGCGCAGACGGCGACCGATGGGGAGGCAGCGGCCCCGGAGACCACGCTTCCGCGGGGCAACGGCGAACTGGTGCTCGTCGTGGACGACGAGGCGATCGTACGCGAGATCACGCGCCAGACGCTGGAGACCTTTGGCTACCGCGTGCTCCTCGCGACCGATGGCGCCGACGGCATCGGCAAGATCGCCGCACCGGGCAATAACATCGCCGTGGTGGTGACCGATATCGCCATGCCGGTGATGGATGGCGCGGCCATGATCCAGGTCCTGCGCCGCTTTAACTCGCAGATGCCGATCATCGTCACCAGCGGCCAGGCGACGAGGGAACAATTGGCGCTGATCGGCGACCTGGAAGAAAAGCGCGTCCTGGCCAAGCCCTTCACCGCGGAAGATCTCCTGCACAAGCTGAAGGAAGCGATCGCCTCGCGGGGAACCGGAAAGCATCCGGCCGAGGCAGCGCCGGAGCCGGTTTCAGTGAGTCCCGTCCGCATCCAATGACCCCGCCTGCAACTCGCCTCGCTTCTGCCATGTCAGGAAACTCCCCGTCGGAGGCATCAGCCTCACATTTCTCGATGCAAGCGTCACCGAGGCGGGTTTCATTGCGCAGATGAAATCCCCCCTAAACCTGACGTTCCACGTCGTAAAGTCACTCGAGGAGCGTGGCTATTGCATTCTCGGCGTGGACGATCTGGAGCAATTGTTCGCTCACGCCCGCACCGAAGCGGAGAAGCTACGCGTTTTGCAAGAGTTTGCCGGCGCAACTGGGGCTCAGGTGGAAGTCGCTCCGCAATTGCGCTCGGCAAAATTGCATTTCGCCGCCGCTTGAGTCTCCGCCGAGACCGATGGCGACTGGTGCGGAACAGCGCTTGTCTGCCCAAGTCGTTTCGTCACATCGTCCTGGGATGGTCAACAAAATCATCCTGCTCCTCGCTGCGGCGCTGACATCTCTCACGCTCGAGGCTCTCGCGCAGGATTTCACCAGCCCTCGACTGGAGGCAGTGACTTCGTGGATCGGCAATAGCTACGGTGGGGCTCGGCAGTGGGTGCAGCAGGACATCCGCGCGATGGCGGTGATGCCGGATGGCACGGTCTTTACCAATGTCGAGTGGGACGAGGCGGGCGGGAATTCGGGAGAGTTTCGAGACGGCGCGCTCATCCGCTATGCCCTGCACATGCACGGCTGGGGCAACGGCGGCGGCACGGCGGTGGCGGCCAATTCGCGCTACGTCTACCTCGGCGTGAGCCTGAGCAATGAAGGTGGCAAATTGATCGACGCGGAAACCTGGCCGCCGAAGGATTCGAAATGGTTCGGCATTTCGCGCCGGCTGCGCTCGGATATTTCCAAGGGAGCGCCCTTCGAGGGAGGCAAAGGGGGCAAGGGCGACACGCTGAAGTCCGCGTTCCGCGTGGTGGCGGAGGTGCCGGACAGGGCCAAGAAACCGATTGCGGGCCTGGCAGCGAATGACTCGCAGATCTTCGTGGCCGATCCCTATGTGAACGCAGTGAAAGTCTACGACGCGGAGACGATGCAATTCATGACTGAGTGGAAGGTCGAGCAGGCCGGGCCGCTCGCGCTGGATGCCTCCGGCGGGCTCTGGATGCTGCAGCGCAAGACCGAGGCCGCGCCGGCCAGCCTCACGTGCTTCGACATGAATAGCGGGGACGTTCGCACGACCCACACCTTTGGACCCGAAGCGCAGCCGCTGGCGTTTTGCGTTTCGCGGGATGGCCGGATCTTTGTCGCGGACGATAACGCCGCGCAGCAGGTGCGCATTTTCACCGTGAAGAAGGATGGCACGTTTGCCGCCGCAGGTACCTTCGGCGAACAGGGTGGCATTGCGAGTGGCAAGCTCGGCGCGTTTGGCGACCGGAAGTTGAATCGCGTCACCGCGCTCGGAGTCGATGTGAAGGACAATCTCTACGTGACGCACGATGCGCAGAGCGGGGGCGGTGGCACAGTCCTGGAGAGCTATCGTCTCGCGGATGGCGGGCTGAACTGGCGGCTCTTCGGACTTACTTTCGTGGACATGGCGGATATCGATGCCGCCAGCGATACGGAGGTCTTCACCAAGGAAGAGCACTTTCGCCTCGACTATACGCAGCCCGCCGGTCGCGAGTGGAGCTACGCGGGTTACACCATCGATCCGTTTCAATTTCCGCAGGATCCGCGGCTGCACCTGTGGTCCGCGGGCGCGTGGGTGCGGCAGATCGGTGGCGCGCACGTGCTCTTCGTGAATGACATGAATGCCGAGCGGCTGCAGGTCTATCGCTTCGATGAAAAGAGCGAGGGCGAAGTGGCGATTCCGTCGGGACTGTTTGCGAAGAATCACATCAAGACGGATGACCACTGGCCGCCGAACCAACCGGAGAAAGGCGAGTGGATCTGGCGCGATGCGAATGGCAACGGCACCTTCGACGCGGGCGAATACGCCACCCGCGATGGCGCCGACGCGCCGACTTCGCAAGGCTGGTGGGTGGATCGCCAGGGCGGTGTGTGGCTCGCCACCGAGACGAAAGGGCTGCGCTATTTCCCCTGCGGCGGCTTCGACGCACACGGCAATCCGCAGTG
>Ga0136846_1214607_pt1 | contig 11294 bp, 9 predicted proteins | sample HopSoiMetagenom2_FD_96841 | JGI IMG/M metagenome (GOLD analysis project Ga0136846, IMG submission 96841) | Grasslands soil microbial communities from Hopland, California, USA - 2 Assembly 2016 (version 4) | ecosystem: Environmental > Terrestrial > Soil > Grasslands | place: USA: Hopland... | reverse complement strand
GGTGGCGGTCCCCGGGGCCCGGGCGGCCCGGCTGCGGGTACCCGTCACGGCGGTGCCCCGGCCCCCCGCGGGGCATCGGACACCGCCCAGCGCTCTAGCCTGGTGCGGTCCGGCGCCGGGATGGCCATCGGCACCCTGGTCTCCCGCGGCACCGGCTTCCTGCGCACCCTGGTCCTGGTGGTCGCGATCGGCACCGGCGCGCTCGGCAACGCGTACAACAACGCCAACACCTTGCCGAACACTGTCTACTACCTCATGCTCGGCGGCATCTTCACCAGCGTGGTGGTGCCGCTGCTGGTCCGGGCGGCCCGCCGCGACCCGGACAAGGGCGAAGCCTACGCACAGCGGATGTTCAGCCTCGGCGCGGTGGCGCTGCTGGTCGTCACCCTGCTGGCGACGGCGGTGGCGGCCCCGCTGGTCCACCTGTACGCGCCCACCTTCACCGGCGCCGAGCGCAACCTGACGGTGGTGTGGGCCTACTTCTTCATCCCGCAGATCTTCTTCTACGGGATGAGCTCGCTGATCGGGGCGATCCTGAACACCCGCGGCCGGTTCGCCGCGCCGATGTGGGCTCCGGTCGTCAACAACGTGGTCGTGATCGTCATCGGCGGCCTCTTCGTGATCATGGTCGGCACGAGGAAGACCCCGTCGGACATCTCGTCCTTCGGGGTGGAGTTGCTCGGCATCGGCACCACGCTCGGCGTGATCGCGCAGACGGTAGCGCTGTTCCCGTCGCTGCGGGCGGCCGGGTTCCGGTGGCGTCCGACCCTGGGGTTCCGCCGCGACGAGGTCAGCGAGATGGGCCGGATGGCCGGCTGGATGTCGGTCTACGTCATCACCCAGTGGGCCGGCAACCTGATCGTCCAGATCCTGGCCAACAAGGCCTCGTCGGCCCAGGGCGGCTACTCCGCCTACTCCATCGCCTGGCAGCTGTTCCAGCTGCCCTACGCGATCGTCGGCATCTCGGTGATCACGGCGCTGCTGCCCCGGATGAGCGAGCACGCCAGCGCGCGCCGGTACTCACTGGTCCGGGACGACTTCTCCATCGGGGTCCGGCTGGCCTCGGTGATCGTCGTCCCCACCTCGATCTACCTGTTCGTGCTCGGCGCCCCGGTGGCCGAGGTCCTGTTCGGCTACGGCAGCAGCTCTCCCGCCGACGCGCGGTACATCGGCCAGGTCTTCGGCCTGTTCTCCCTCGGCCTGGTGCCGTACATGCTCACCCAGCTGCAGCTGCGGGTCTTCTACTCGTTCCAGGACAGCCGGACCGCGGCCTTCGTCGGCGTGCTCACCATGGTCGCCAGCATCGCCGGCGCCGTCATCGCCGCGTCGATGCTGCCGGGCCGGCATGAGGTCGCCGGGCTGGCCGTGGCGTACGGGGTCGCTAACCTGGTCGGGACGATCGCCGGCTGGGCGCTGCTGCTGCGCCGGATGGGCAGCCTGGACGGGTGGACGATCGCCCGCAGCCTGACCCGGATGCACCTGGCGACCGTGCCCGGGCTCGTCTTCGCGCTGGCCGTGATGGCCGGCGCCGGGCACATCGCGCATAACCCGGGCACAATCTACGGCCTGATCGTTACCGTCGTAGGTGGCGGTGGCGCGATCGGCCTGTACGCGCTCTGTGCCAGGTCACTGCGGGTAGCCGAGTTCGGATTCCTGATGAAGACGATGGCCGCGAGGTTCGGCGGGCAGAGCGGGCGGCATTAGCATGGGTGGCAACCTATGAGCACATACACGTCGGAACCAGGAACCAGGCTGGCCGGACGCTATCGTCTGGTCGGCCAGGTGAACGAGGGTGCCGGCTGGACCTACTGGAAGGCCACGGACGAGGCCCTCGCCCGTTCCGTCAGCGTGCTCACGTTCGCCAGCGGCTTCCCCCGGATCGCCGAGACCGTGACCGCCGCCCGCGCCGTGAGCAGGCTCGGCGATCCGCGGTTCGCCCAGGTCTTCGACGTGGAAGACGGCGAAGAGCTGGCCTACGTGGTGCTCGAGTGGGTGGCCTCCGCCTCGCTGCTGGACATGCTCTCGGAAGGCCCGCTGGACCCGCCGCGCGCGGCCGCGCTGGCGGTGGAAGCGGCCCGCGCGATGATGGCCGCGCACGCCATCGGGCTCGCGCACCTGCGGCTCGATCCCGCCTGCCTGCACTGGACGGCGGCCGGCGGCGTGAAGATCGCCGGGCTCGGCATCGACGCCGCGCTGGCCGGCCCGGCCCTGACGGCGCCCGCCGATGACGCCGAAGATCCCCAGCTCACCGACACCCGGGACCTCGCCCGGCTGCTCTACGCTGCGCTGACCGGCTACTGGCCCGCGCTGCCCGGATCCGCCGGTGACTCCGCGCCCGGCCTGCTCCCGCCCGCCCCGGAGAACGGCGGCGAGCTGTGCACGCCGCGCCAGGTCTCGGCGGACGTCCCGGCCGCCGTCGACGACGTAACCTGCCGGGCGCTGTTCCAGCGGGCGAGCCGCCACGGGCCCGCGCTCAGCACCGCGACCGAGTTCGCCGACGCCCTGGCCGAGGCCGCCCCGCCGGTACCGCTGTTCTTCGGCCCGGCCCCGCCGGCCAGCCAGGCCACCCAGGATTACTCCTACGGGCAGGACAGCTCCACCAACCCGTTCCCGCCGCCAGCAGGCGCCCCGCGGCGCCGGCCCGCGGGCAGGCCCTCCGCCGGGGGACGCAAGCCGCCCACGTCGCACTCCGCCGCCCGGGCCGTCATCAGCATCGTGGTCGTGCTGGTGCTGGCGGCGGTCGGCGTGGCCGCCTGGTCGGTCAGCCGCAGCCTGCACCACTCCCCGACCACGACGCCCAGCCAGTCATCGTCAGCCTCCTCGTCGCCGTCCACGGCGGCTGCGGCCGTCCCGCTCAAGCCGGTCAGCGCGAGCGTGTACAACCCGGCGCCCGGCAGCAGCGGCGACGACGACCCGGCCGGCGCATCGGCGGCGATTGACAGCGACACCAGCACGTTCTGGCACACCAGCTTCTACTTCAGCCCGTTCTTCGGCCACCTGAAGCCGGGGGCCGGCCTGCTCCTGGACATGGGCCGGGCGGTGCGGCTGAGCAAGGTGGCGATCCAGTTCGGCGCCTCCTGCTGTACCCATGTCCAGATCGAGCTCGGCAACAGCAGCACGGTCAGCATGGCGACGCTCGGCAGCTTTACCGCGGTGCAGAGCTCCACCACGGCGGCGGGCGTCACCACCTTCAACGTGGCCAAGCAGGCCACCGGCCGCTACCTGCTGATCTGGATGACCGAGCTGCCGCCGCTGGCCGGCGATTCGGGGAAGTTCGAGACGATGATCTATAACGTCACCGTGCGGGGTTTCACCGCGGGCCAGTCGGGCTGATGCCCTATGCCGGACGCTTCGGGTCCCGGCCGGCCGGAGCCATCTGACGCCGAGCTGCTCCGCCGTCACGTGGCCGGGGACACCGAGGCGTTCGGCGAGCTGTTCCGCCGGCACCGGGACCGGCTGTGGGCGGTCGCGCTGCGCACCGTCTGCGACCCCGAAGAGGCCGCCGACGCCCTCCAGGACGCCATGGTCTCCGCGTTCCGCCGGGCCGGCGACTTCCGGGGGGAGTCCGCGGTCACCACGTGGCTGCACCGGATCGTGGTGAACGCGTCCCTGGACCGGCTGCGCCGCCGGGCCGCCCGGCCCGCCCTGTCCGCCGGGGACGAGCAGGCCTTCGAGGCGCTGGTGACCCAGGACGGCGATCCCACCCGCAGCACGGACACCCGGCTGGACGTGAACGCCGCGCTGCGGATGCTGCCGCCGCCGCAGCGGGCCGCGCTGGTCGTGGTCGACATGCTCGGCTTCGGGGTCGCCGACGCCGCCATCATCCTCGGCACCTCGCCCGGCACGGTGAAAAGCCGCTGCGCCCGCGCCCGGGCCCGGCTGCTGCCCTACCTAGCGCACCTGCAAGGGAACCGATCGGCGAGCGAGAGCGTCCAACCGGCGCAAGGAAATGACTCATGAGGGGACAGATGGCGCACCTGGACGCGGAGGTCCTGGCCGAGTTCCGGGCGGGACTTATCACCGGGCGGCGCGGTGCCTCGATCACCGCGCACCTGGCGGGCTGCGATCGCTGCACGGCCCTGGGCGACCAGCTCGCCGGGGTCTCCGCGCTGCTCGCGTCCGTCCCGGTCCCGGCCATGCCGGACCTGGTGGCCCAGCGGCTGGACACCGTGCTCGCGGCCGAGGCCGCCAGCCGCCCGGTCAGGGCCGCCAGCCCGGAACAGGCCGAACGGGCTCGCGCTGATCGCCCCGGCCAGCGCGCGACGCGCCACCGGCGGACGCCCCGCCCCAGTTTCCGTCTGCTGTCGGCGCGCGTGCTCGCTCCCGTCGCCGTCGTCCTGCTGGCGGCCGGCGGCTACGGCCTGAGCCGCGCCATCGGGCCAGGTAGCCAGGTCACCTCCTCGGCCGGCTCCGCGGCCAGCCGTTCGGTGGCCAGCGCCCCCAAGGCGGCGCCCTCCATCGCCGCCTCCGCCCACGGCCCCCTCAACACGCCCGTGTCACCGCCGGTGCGCGGGGCCCAGGGGACCGTGCCGCGGCCGCAGCGGATCACCGCGGCTAACTTCACCCTGGTCGCCAGCGCCACGAACTTCGCTGCCGCCACGCTCGGGCAGCAGGTCGAGACCGACCTCGGCCGGCCGGCGTCCGCCGAGGCGGCGCAGCCGGTGACCGCGCAGCTGCGGGCGTGCGTGCAGAACCTGACCCGCGGGGCCGCCCTGGTCCGGGTGGAAAGCGCCCGGTTCGCCGGGCAGCCGGCCACCCTCGTCGTGGCCCGCAACGGATCGGCTGACACGGCCTGGATAGCGGGCCCGGACTGCTCGGCGACCAGCCGTGACGTCCTTGCTACGACATCGGTCCCCTAGGGAATCTCCGAGCCCTAATATCGGTTCACTGGAGAGCCAGTCAGATGAGGGGTTGATAACGGTTGGCAGCGGGAACCGAAGTCCGGAACGTCATCATTATCGGGTCCGGCCCGTCCGGTTACACGGCGGCACTTTACGCGGCTCGCGCCGAGCTGAAGCCCTTGGTCTTCGAGGGTTCGGTCACCGCGGGCGGCGCGCTCATGCAGACCACCGAGGTGGAGAACTTCCCCGGCTTCCCGGACGCCATCATGGGCCCCGAGCTGATGGACTCGATGCGCAAGCAGGCGGAACGGTTCGGCGCGGAACTGCTGTCGGACGACGTCATCGAGGTCGACCTGGCCGCGGACCCCAAGGTGGTCAGGACCGACAGCGAGACCTACCTGGCCAAAGCCGTCATCATAGCCACCGGCTCGCGGTACAAGGAGCTCGGCGTGCCGGGCGAGAAGACGCTCGGCGGGCACGGCGTCTCCTGGTGCGCCACCTGTGACGGGTTCTTCTTCCGCGGCCACGACATCGCGGTCATCGGCGGCGGCGACTCGGCCATGGAAGAGGCGATGTTCCTCACCAGGTTCGGCAAGTCGGTCACCGTGGTCCACCGGCGGGACACGCTGCGGGCCTCGAAGATCATGCAGGACCGGGCGTTCGCCAACCCCAAGATAACGTTCCTGTGGAACAGCGAGGTCGCCGAGGTGCTCGGCGAGAAAAAGGTCACCGGCCTGCGGATCACCAGCACCAAGGACGGCACCGAGAGCATCCTCCCGGTGACCGGGGTGTTCGTGGCCATCGGCCACGACCCGCGCTCGGAGCTGTTCACCGAGCAGCTCGAGCTCGACGACGAGGGCTACCTGGTGGTGGACCAGCCGTCCACCCGGACCGCCATCGAGGGCGTCTTCGCCTGCGGTGACGTCGTCGACCATACGTACCGGCAGGCGGTCACCGCGGCCGGCACCGGCTGCGCGGCGGCGCTCGACGCCGAGCGCTGGCTGGCCAGCAAGGAAAACTGACAGCACAGTTTTCTCATCGCGAGTTAAGGGATGTGATCGCAAGTGGGCGCGACCAAGGTCGTGACGGACGAGACCTTCGAGGCGGAGGTCCTGAAGAACGACAAGCCGGTCATCGTGGATTACTGGGCCGAATGGTGCGGCCCGTGCCGCATGGTCGCTCCGGTGCTCGAGGAGATTGCCACCGAATACGCGGACAAGATCGCGGTGGTAAAGCTCAACATCGACGAGAACCCCGCCGTATCGCAGCGTTACGGCATCATGGCCATTCCGACCATGAACGTGTTCTCCGGCGGGCAGGTCGTCAAGCAGATCGTGGGGGCCAAGCCGAAGTCGGCGATTCTCCGCGAGCTGGCCGAATACATCTGATCCAGCTGATCCTGGTCTCCGGTACCAGGCCCGGGAAAAGATCTCAGCGACCCCTCAGGGACCCGCAGGCCGTTCTACACCGGCCGCAGGGCGCCCTGGGGGGTCGACGGCGTCATGGACCCGAGCAGCCGCTCCAGCGCCACCTCGACGTCTTCCCGCCAGGTGAGCACGGTCCTGAGCTCCATCCGCAGCCGCGGGTAGTGATGGTGCGGGCGGACCGTCTTGAACCCCACCGCGAGCAGGTAATCGACGGGGAGCATGCACCCGCCCGGTGATTCCCAGCGCCGGTCCCCGAAGGCCTCGATGGCCCGCACGCCGCGGCGCGTCAGGTCCTTGGCCATGGCCTGGACGAGCATCCGGCCGATGCCCCCGCCGGCGAACTCGCTGAGCAGGTGGGCGGTCATGAACAGCACCGCGTCGGCGCTCACCGGGCTGGTGGGGAAGGCAATCGAGCGGGGCACGTACTGCGGCGGGGCGAACAGCATGTACCCGGCGGGCACGCCGTCGACGTAGGCGATCTTGCCGCAGCTTCCCCACTCGAGCAGCACGGAAGAGACCCAGGACTCCTTCTCGAGTTCCGGGTCTCCGTTTTCCTCGGCTCGCGCCCGGCTGACCGGGCCGAGTTCCCAGAAAACGCATGTACGGCACTTCGGCGGCAGGTCGCCGAGGTTATCCAGCGTGATGTTGACGATACGACGTGACATCCTCATCCCCGGCGTAATCCACAAGCGCTCCCGGGAGATACCCCGTATCCTGGCATGATACTCGGGGGCGCCGGTGGGAGTCGTTCTCCTGGGTAAACCATTCCCAACGACTCAGGAGAGGCCCGTGACCGGGGAACAGCAGCCGATATCCCAGCCGCAGCGAATCGACCGTTACGTCGGCCAGTACGCCGAACGTGCGGTTGGCATGGTGGCTTCGGAGATCCGAGCTCTGTTCGCCGTCGCGGCCAGACCCGAGATCGTTTCCCTGGCCGGCGGATCGCCGTACGTGTCGGCCCTTCCGCTCGACGCCGTCGGTGACATGGTGGGCCAGCTGGTCGCCACCCAGGGTGCCACCGCGCTGCAGTACTGCACCGCGCAGGGCGACGCGGGCCTGCGCGAGCGGATCTGCGACGTCATGGAGCTCGAGCAGGTCCGCGCCCACCCGGACGAGATCGTCGTCACGGTCGGCTCGCAGCAGGCCCTGGACCTGCTGACCAGGATTTTCATCGATCCCGGGGACGTGATCCTGGTCGAGGCGCCTTCCTACGTCGGCGCGCTCGGCGCCTTCGCGTCCTACCAGGCGGACGTGGTGCACGTGGCGATGGACGACGACGGGCTGATCCCCGAGGCGCTGGAAGAGGCCATCCGGCGCACCGCGGCGGCGGGCCGCAAGGCCAAGTTCCTCTATACCGTGCCGAACTTCCAGAATCCGGCCGGGGTGACCCTCGCCGCCGGCCGGCGCCCCCGCATCCTGGACATCTGCCGTCGCGCGGGCCTGCTGGTCGTCGAGGACAACCCGTACGGCCTGCTCGGCTTCGACGGCGAGCCGATGCGCGCGCTGCGCGCCGACGACGCCGATGGGGTCGTCTACCTCGGTTCGTTCTCCAAGACCATCGCGGCCGGCCTGCGGGTCGGCTGGGCGGTGGCGCCGACGGCGATCAGGGAGAAGCTGATCCTGGCGGCCGAGTCGGCGGTGCTCTGCCACTCGAGCTTCTCGCAGCTGACCGTGCGCGAGTACCTGAACACCCAGCCCTGGCTGGAGCAGATCAAGGACTTCCGCGAGCTCTACCGGGAACGCCGGCATGCCATGCTGGGCGCGCTGGCCCGGATGATGCCGCCGGAATGCCACTGGACGCACCCGGGCGGCGGGTTCTTCGTCTGGCTCACGCTCCCGGACGGGATCAACTCCAAGGCGATGCTGCCGCGGGCCATCTCGTCGCGGGTGGCCTATGTGCCCGGGACGGGCTTCTACGCCGACGGCTCGGGTGCCCAGTACGCCCGGCTGTGCTACTCACTGCCCACCCCGGACCGGATCAACGAAGGCATCCGGCGGCTTACCTCGGTGATCGAAACCGAGGTCCAGCTGCGCGATGACTTCGGTCCTGCGCGTCCGGTTTCCTAGTTAAGGCTGTATTTCAAAATCATGAGCGATCTCGAGCGCATCGTCGTCCTGGCTGGCGGCCTGTCCCCGGAGCGGGAAGTCTCGCTGCGATCCGGGGACCGGGTCCGTGACGCGCTAGCCGAGGCGGGCATCCATGCCATCGTCGCCGACGCCGATGCCGCCCTGCTCGCCCTGCTGCGCGCCGACCCGCCCAGCGCCGTCTTCCCGGCCATCCATGGCGTCTGCGGGGAGGACGGCGCGATCAGGGAGGTCCTCGGGCTGCTCGGCGTGCCCTACGTCGGGTCCGTGGCCAGCGCCTGCCAGATGGCCTTCGACAAGCCCACGGCCAAGGCCCTGGCCGCCGCCGCGGGCCTGGCCACGCCGCAGTCCGTGACCCTTCCCCGGGAAACGTTCCACGATCTCGGGGCCGCCGCGGTCATCGACCTGATCGTGGCCCGGCTGGGGCTGCCGCTGTACGTCAAGCCGTCGCGCGGCGGCTCGGCCCTGGGCGCCGGGGCGGTCCGCACCGCCGCCGAGCTGCCGGCCGCGGTACTGAGCTGCTTCGCCTACGGCGACACCGCGCTGATCGAGCGGCTCGTGGCCGGCACCGAGGTCGCGGTCAGCGTGGTCGACCTCGGCCAGGGCCCGCAGGCGCTCCCGGTGGTGGAGATCGTCCCCGGTGAGGGCGGGTATGACTACGCCGCCCGGTACACCGCGGGCAAGACTGAGTTCTACGTCCCGGCCCGGCTGTCCGCCGAAGTCGCGGCGGAGGCCGCGCGGATCGCCATCGCCGCGCACACGGTGCTCGGCCTGCGTGACCTGTCCCGGACCGACCTCATCGTGGACGAGGCGGGCACTCCCTGGTTCCTCGAGGTGAACGTCTCGCCCGGGATGACCGAGACGAGCACGCTCCCGCTGGCGCTGGAGGCTTCTGGCCACCCGTTCGGTCGTACCTGCGTCCAGCTGCTCGAACTGGCAGCCGCCCGCGGCGCCTGAGCGCCCTCCTGGCGCCGTTACGCCACGAGCGCGGGACCGCGCTCCAGCCCGCGGGGTCAACGGATCAGGTCGCTCCAGGAACCGAGGGAGCTCAGGACGTCCGGCAGCCGGGCCGCGGGCAGTGCGCACGCGCCAGCGCGCCGCCGAACTGCCCCCGGCGGCCAGTTCGGGCGGATCATAGGGGGCGCCGAGGCCGAGCACCGTACAGATATCGTCGATACCGGTTCCCCTAGGGGTATCCGTGCCGCGGAACTGGCCGCTCTATGCATGGCCGACGGGATTATGACGGCTCCGGGCCCGCGTCCTAGGCTCATCTCATGACACAACGCAAGAGCTTCGGCAGCGACAACCACGCCGGCGTCCATCCCGCGGTCCTCCAGGCAATCGTGGACGCGAACGCGGGCGACGCGGTCGCCTACGGCGCCGACGAGCGGACCGGGCATGCGACCGCCGCGTTGCGCGAGGTCTTCGGGGCTGACGAAGCGTTCCTGGTGATGAACGGCAGCGGCGCCAACGTTCTCGGCCTGAGCCTGCTGCTACGCCGGCACGAGGCCGTCATCTGCGCCGAGACGGCGCACATCAACACCGACGAGTGCGGCTCGGCCGAACGGCTTACCGGCACCAAGCTGCTGGCCGTGCCGTCGCCGGACGGGAAGATCACTCCTGACCTCATCGCCGAGCGGCTCTCCGGCCGCGGCGACGACCACCGATCCCAGCCCGGTGTGGTCGCCGTAACCCAGTCGACCGAGCACGGCACCTGCTACACGCTGGCCGAGCTGCGGAAAATCACCGACTTCTGCCACGCCAGCGACCTCCGCGTCTTCCTGGACGGGGCGCGCCTGGCCAACGCGGCCGCCTCGCTGGACTGCTCGCTGGCCGAATTGGCCGAGTGCGCGGATGTGCTCAGCTTCGGCGGCACCAAGAACGGCGCGATGGGCGCGGAGGCCCTGATCGTCATGAGCCCCGGCCTGGCCGCCGACGTGCCGTACCTGCGCAAGCAGCAGACCCAGCTCACCTCCAAGATGCGTTTCGTGGCGGCCCAGTTCGCCGCGCTCCTGCACGACGACCTGTGGCGGGCCAACGCGGCCCACGCCAACGCCATGGCCCGCCGCCTCGCCGACGGCGCGGTCGCTGTGGACGGGGTGGATGTGGTCTACCCGGTCCAGGCCAACGCGGTCTTCGCCCGGCTGCACCCTCGCCACATCGCCGCTCTTCAGCGGGAAGGGTTCTTCCATACGTGGGATGAGCGTGACTCGGTGGTCCGCTGGATGACCGCCTTCGACACCACCGAAGCCGACGTGGACGCCTTCCTCGCCACCGTCCGCGCTACGGCTTCCGGCTGAGGCCCGCCTGGCTCCCGTCTGCGAATTACAGCGGCGTTGTTTCACGTGAATCATCGCATCGCCGCCTTCGGCGGTCCTATCTTCGGTCACCGCCAGGGTGAGACGTGCGGCCCGCGCGGCTGCCTCCATGGGCGCTGCCTCCACGGACGGCTGACTCCGGCGGAGCCGCAGTGATCTGGCTGCCTCCAGCGGAGCCGCGGTGACCCAGCCTGCCGCATCCGCCTCACAGCCCTTTCCCCGTCCCCGGCACCGTCCCGGTTTTCACGGTCGGTGGCACACGCGGTACCCAAGAACGTACCCAGTGGCACACCGACCGCATCCAGCAGCACCACCAGGGCCTTGTGACCAGCACCCAGCACATCACCGACCCCGTGAGCAGCACTTGGACCACGGCACGAAGCGTTCGCATGCGCTGTCCTGTTCTGACCTACCCCGATCTGCCTGCCCGTGTCACCGCCGCGCCGCCGATCCACCCCAGCGTGCAGGAGTACGCCCCAGCCCCGGCGTCGGCCCCGGCGGCATTCACCGACTGTGACACCGCCCCGGTCCAGCCTCCGCCCGCCCCGGCCGGGCGACGTTCACTGACTCTGGTGCACTCGCTGCATTCGCAACTGTGAATGACAGCCATGTTGTTTCACGTG
>Ga0136846_1242707_pt1 | contig 11298 bp, 8 predicted proteins | sample HopSoiMetagenom2_FD_96841 | JGI IMG/M metagenome (GOLD analysis project Ga0136846, IMG submission 96841) | Grasslands soil microbial communities from Hopland, California, USA - 2 Assembly 2016 (version 4) | ecosystem: Environmental > Terrestrial > Soil > Grasslands | place: USA: Hopland... | reverse complement strand
TCGACGCTCAGGCCTCGCACACGACGTCCTCGATCGGCATCTTCGGCTCGCGTGAGCAGCTGGGCGACGACTACCTCACCCGAGCCGTCGCCGCCCAGATGGGCATCTACGGCCAGGTGGCCGAAGAAGCCGTCTACGGCGGCAGCCGCCTGGACGCCAACGGCGACCAGCTCGTCGGCGACCGGACGTACACGCTGCGCTTCGACAAGGACGCGCTGCCGCAGGCGAAGTTCTTCTGGTCGCTCACGCTGTACCGGCTGCCCAGTCGCCTGCTCGCCGCCAACGCCATCGACCGCTACTCAATCGGCGATCGAACCCCCGGCATCGCCTACGCCGAGGACGGCTCGCTAGAAATCGCGCTCCAGTCGACCGAGCCGACCGATCCTGTACGCCGCGCGAACTGGCTCCCCACGCCCGCCGGCGAGCCGTTCACCGTCATCTACCGGCTCTACGGGCCAGGCGAGGAGGCGCAAGCGGGGACGTGGTCGCTGCCCGCCATCACCCAGGACTCATGAGCTGACCCACTACGGCGGGCGATGGGCCCGGCGCCCTTTGCTGCCCACGGCGTCCCGGAACTGATGTCGACCTGCGGCTCAGGCATACTCGCGCTACTTCTTTCGCCTGAGGCTGTCGCGACGTTCTCTACGGTTCCGTGACGCACAGGCCTCGCCGGAATCGCACGAATTCGACGATGGCTGGGGTTCGCGGCGCGGGCGAAGCGGGGGACCCAGGAATCGAACCTGGCGTTGCGGCTTTGGAGACCGCGGTTGCTGCGCGAGCCGCCTCAGTCCAAGAGCACCCGATTGCTGCTACTCGAGCGACCGCGGCGATTTCACGGGTTTGGTTGCTGCACACATAGACGCCGAGCCGCGCGACGCCTTCGGCATCGACGACCAATGCGGCCACTGTCGCTTTTCTGCGGTCGCCTCCCCTCCCGACGTCGGTGTACGCGGCTGCGCCGGACTGGGGGCAGCACCGAACTGGCACCCGCATCGAGCGCGCGCCAGCGACTTTGCGGTCATGGCCGGGCCGGCGTCGAGCAGGAGACCGCCGACCCACGGTCCGGCTACCGGCACCGGCTCGCCGGCGACGACAGCCGCGCCGGTGGCACCGCAGCCGGCGTCGACTTCGACTCACCGCTCATGCGGCTCGCGCCGGCGGCCACGAGACGCCGCGCGAGCGCAACGCGGCCTGACCCCCTCACCGCATCGCGTGCGCGACCACAGCCGCCCGCGCCGGCTCGACGAGCATCGGCTGCAGCCGCCGCGCCGCGTCGAGATGGTCGCCCGTCCAGATGACCTTCACCGCCGTCGCCGTTGCGTTGCCGTCGGGCCCGCGGAGGTCGCGGACGACCGCGTCGACGAGCCGTCCGTCTGCGAGCACGTCCGGCGCGAGCGGCTCCGGCACGACGCCGTGGGCACCGAGAGCCGACGCGAAGTCGGCGTACCAGCCGGCCATCCGCTCGCTCTGTGCCTCGAGTTCACGCCGCGCCGCTGCACGGTCGCCGTCGTGGGCGGTGTCCTCGCGCCAGAGATCTAGTACCGCATCGGCTGCGAGCCGCAGGCCCACGACACCGTTGACGAGGCTCGTCACCTCGGCGAGCCGCACGGGCTTCGCACCGCGCTCGGCGAGATAGCTGCGGAACGTATCGTCGAGGCGTCGGGATGACGCCGCGGCGCGGGTTGCGTCCTCGCTTGGCTCCGGCCATCGCGGTGCTCCCCGATCGCAGCGGCCGATGCCGAAGGCGACCGCGCCGGACAGGTAGGTCGCGCTGTCGCGATACGCCCGCGAGAGCGCGCGTCCGAGGGCTGCGCCTGCGCCTCGCGGCCACAGCAGCAGCCCTACCACGAGGCTGACCGCGCACCCCAGCGCGACGTCCTCGATCCGCACCAGCCCGAGGTTCCACCCGGCGGGCTGGAGGATGTTGAAGATGATCAGCACAGTCACCGTGAACGCCGCCTGGCCCGTGGCGAACCCGACCGCGGCGGGCGCCAAGCCGGCGAACAAGATGACAACTGGGAGGACGGCCCACAGCAGCGCCTCGTCGGTCCCGATCAGGGACACGAGCACGCCGCCGATCGTGAACCCGGCGACCGTGCCGGCCAGCGCCCGCAGGATGTTCTGCCCGGTGGTCAGGGCGTTGGAGCGCAGCACCGACAGCGCGCCGAGGATGACCCAGAACGAGTGCTGCACGCTGCTCTCCTCCGCGACAAACACGGCGATGCCCAGCCCGAGCGCCCCGCGCAGGCTGTTCTGCAACCACAGCGAGTGGCGCTCGATGTGCGCGCCGGTGCGCTCGCGCGCGGCGGCCAACGCGCTCGGGAACGCGACCGGCGCCCGCCCGAGCAGCCGCGCGAGCCACGTGCGGCGCTCGGCGGCCGCCGCCGCGCCCGCGTTGGCCGCCACCTGTGCGACGACGTAGCTGAGCTCCTGCGCGCGGAAGGTCGGGTTCAGCGCGGAGACCACCTCGCGGGAGGACCCCGGGAGCCCCGCGCTGGCCGCGCGCTCGAGGCCCGCCAGCGCCGCCTGCATGCGCTCGAGCGCCTCCTCAAGCGTCGCGGGGGAGGCCGAGGGCCGCTCGATGGCGCCGGCGGCCTCATCGAGCACATGCGCCGCCGCCGCCCAAACCGCGCGCACGTCCGCGGGCGCGCCGCGCGTCTCCGGCATCGCCTCGACGATGAGCGCGCTCAGCCACCGCAGCTCGTCGACGAGCCGGACGGCCGCCCGCGCCGCGGTGCTCAGCCCGGTCGGGCGAAACGGCGTCGCGAAGAACGTCGCGTGTAGCCGCCCCACCGCGGCGTCGGACGCGGCGACGCCGCCGGGCTCCATGCGCAGCCGTCGTGCCAGCGCACGGCAGGCCGCAATCGCGTCGGTGCGTACCGGATCGCGCGCCGGCGCCGGCCACAGCAGGGCGATCGCGAACAGCGACGCGGCCGAGGCCATCCCCCACCCGGCGAGCCGGTCGGGGATCGACGATGCCGGACCGGAAAGCGAGATCGGGAGGATGAACGAGAGCAGCAGCGGCTGGGTCGCGCCTGCGAGCACCGAGCTCGCCACTCCGGCGAACAGAACCCCGAAGGCGACGAGCGTCATGGCCACCGCGGCGAGCCACGTCGTCCGTGCGCAGAGCGTCGCCACGGCAATGAGCGCGCCGCACGCGATCCCCAGCGCCGCCTGGTTGCGCAGCCGGTCGCCGAGCGGCCCGCCGAAGTCGACCAGCAGCAGCATGGCGAACGAGCCGAAGGCGGCGAAGGTGGCGACGACCGGATTGCCGATGACCTTCGTGCCGAGCGCGAACAGCGCGGGCATGACGATCGCTGTCCGACCCGCGCGGCGCAGCGCCGCATAGCCGCGGTCGTGACTGCGCAACCATGCGAGCGCGCGCATGCGTTGACCCTAACGGCGCCCAGTGTGCCGACCGAGCGTGCCCCCGGATGGGTTGCCCGCCGGCGAGCGCGTGCTGGCATGCTGAAAGCGTGCGAGAGCGGCCAGTCGCTTCGACCCCTCGACGATGGGCGACGTCTCGCGCCTGCTCTTACGAGCGCGCGCCGGGATCCGTGTTGTGCGATCCACCGACCCGGGCGCCGGCGGGCCCAGGCTTGAGCGTAGGCACATGAACCCCGAACGGGACCGTGTCATCGCGGTCGCCGACGTGTTCGGCGCGCCGCCGGCGCGCGGCGAACTCGTGCCGCTACTCGAGCGCTTCGGGCGCCGGGCAGCGGCGGAGCGCGGCTGCCGCCGCTACACGTTCGCGGCATCGCTGTCGGATGCCGACCACTTCGTGTTCGTCGGGGAGTGGGATAGCGGAGAGGCGATGGAGGCGCATTACCGCTCCGATGCCTTCCGCGAGTTCCAGCTCGATTTGCACGGAATGCTCAGCCGCGCCAGCGAGATGATGATCTACACCGTCGCCGGCGAGGTCCGGCCGCTCGACTCCAACCCCATGGATCCGCGCGACGCCGACTAGCAGTAGGCGAACGCTCAGCCGCTTATGTCTTACGCGCGTTGCTTGGTGACGCGCTCGGCATCCGCGACGAGGTGCCCGGACATCCCGAGGCGCCCGCGCTGCTCCGTCGCGTGCTCGTGCATACGAGCGCCCCGACGAGCCAGCCCACGGGCCCCTCACCGCAGGCGCGGCGCGCTCGGTTGCTCGACAACCACATCGGGGAGGGTCGGGAGCGCGTCGACGCTCTCATACCGCTCCCGGGCGACCGCCGGCGGATCGGGCCGGCGTGCACGTCGCGAGGACGTCCCGCCGCGGGCTACTTTGCCTTCACCGCACCCCGGGGCCCGCGAACCGCTCCGTCCGCAGCCGCCCGATCGGCACGAGCCCCGCGTCGTCATACAGCTGCACCTGGACGTACAACCGCCGGTGCCCCCGCGGGAGCGGGACCCACACGTCCCAGCTGCCCTGATCGGTCGTCGCGTCCGGAGTGATGGAGACGTCGCGCGACTGGTCGAGCTGGTCTCCCGTCCGTGCGTCGATCAGCTGCCAGCGCAGTGGCAGGCGCTTGCCGCGATAGCCCTCGACTCGGAAGTCGAAGGCGACGTAGGCGCCGCGCCTCCCGAGCACGGATGCCGTGTACGGCTTGCGCGAGAGCTCCTTGCGGTCGAGGTACTGGCCGAACGTGATGTCGCGGTCGAGCGAGAGGTGGGTAAGCCGGGCGGCCTTCGTGGCGGGCACGCCCTGCGGCTGGTGGGTGGGCCGGGCGGCCTTCGTGGCGGGCACGCCCTGCGGCTTGATCGAGGGCCACAGCGCGAGCAACCCGCCGACGACCGCGACGGCCAGACCGATCCCGATGACGCGTGCGCCCGGCCGCCAGCGCCGGGGCTTCTCGCCCAAGAGGACCCGGAGGCGCCGGGCCAGGGTGTCGACGTCGTAGTCCCAGCGCGAGTCGGCGAGCTCGCACGCCTGCCGCCGGGCCAGCGGCGCCAGGTCCGGGGGAAGCTCGTGCTCCTTCGGCATGAGCGCGCCGTCGACCAGCACGGGGATGACCTCGACGTCCGGGCGCTGGAGCGCCCGCGCGATCTCGCGGCGCACGAGGTCCTCGGGATCGTCGAGGCGGCGGTTGCCGTCGGCGTCCGTCATCGACGTCCAGCTCTTGCCGATGATCGCAAGGAGCACGTCGCAGCCGTCGAGCAGCGACTCGACGTGCTCGTGGAAGTCCATCCCGCCCTGCATCGCGACGTCGCGGAAGGCCCGGCCCGTGCCGAGGCGCTCGTCCAGGTTGTCGTGCAGGCTTCGGGCCCAGCCGCCCGAGTCGGCGCGCCGGTAGCTGATGAAGATGCGCTCGCCCCTGACGTGGCCGTGCCGCCGCGGGCCGTCGCCGCGGGCGCCGGGCGTCGGCGCGACGCTGCGGCCGGTGCCTCTGTCGGCCCCGCGGCGGGCCGCTTGCCCGGTGCTCAACGGCCCAGGCGCACGCGCCGCGCCGTCGTCGCCGTTCGCCCGGCTCGATCCCGAACCGTCAGCCGCACCCGGTACACCCCCGCCCGCGCCCGCCGGGGCACCCGCAGCGCCAGCACGGCGCGCCCGCCCAGCAGGCTGCGGCTGCGGCTGGTTGTCGTCCGCTGCCCCTTGAGGAGCGCCACGCGCACGCGCGCCGCAGCGCTGACCTGGAACGTGACCCGGACCGTCCGGCCGCGTCCGCGGCCGCGCACCGTCGCGCGGACGATGCGCGCGACGAGCGCGCGCCGGCGCGGCGTGGCCCGTGAGCCCGCGGTCGCCCGGAACTCGGCCGAGATCGACGTCACCGGGCCGACGGCCAGCGAGCAGGCGGGCGCGGTTCCGCAGGCGCCGCGCCAGCGCACGAACCGCGAGCCGGAGCCGGGAACCGCCATAAGCGTCTCGCGGTTGCCGAAGGTGCGTTCCGTGGTGCAGCGCCCGCCACAGTCGAGCGACCCGCTGCGGACGGTGCCCGCGCCGTCGCCGACCTTGATGACGTGGAAGTTCACGCTCACCGACGATGGGACGGCGGAGGAGAACGGCTGGCCGTCGAAGGCGATGTTGCCCCAGCGCAACCCGTTGACGTCGATCGGACACGTGGCATCCCTCGCGGCGCTCGCGCCGGCCGGGTCGTCGCACAGCGGGCGCTCCGGGTCGCTCAGCGCCCGCTGCCACGTCGGCGGGACCGGGTTCGCCGGCGTGCCCACGAGCGTCACGCGCGACCCCATCGCAAAGAGGCCGCAGTCGGCCGTCGCGGGATCGTTGGGATCGACCGCGCACGGAGAACCGCCGAGCGACGCCACCGTGCCCGTCCCGGCGATCCTGACCCAGACGCGCTGGACGGCGTACGACGCCGTGACCGTCGTCGACTCCTCGTCGAGGGAGACGATGCAAGTGGGCGTCGGCGGGCAGCGCACGTCGCTCCACCCGACAAACTGGTTAACCGTCGCCTTCAGCGTCACCATCGTCCCGCGGGAAAGGGTGTACGTGCAGGCCGTGGTCTTTATGGCAAGCGCCTGACAGGGCGGATTCGCGACGCCGGCCGCCTCCACCGTGACCGCGACGCCCTCCGGGCCGTTCGGGACGACGCTGACTGTCGCGGCCCGACAAATCGCTGGAAATGCGAGCAATGCCGCGATCGCGACCACGACCGCGGTTCGCGCCCGTCGGTTCCGGCCCGGCGCGGCGGTCCGGCCTCGCACGGGTGAGTCCGAGGCGTCTGCGAGTCCGTTGTGCACCCGAATGCTCCTGCCCTCGTGGCGTTTTCCGACAGTCTCACTGCGTCATCGCGCTGTCAAGCCTAGGCATGCTTGTGTGTCCGCTCCCCCACTTCGATACACCGAATTTCTCTCACACTTGCGACGACTTGCTGTACGCCACACGGTCGTGGAATCGTGTCGACGACGCGAACCGTCGACCACAAGCCCAGCCACGCGGAGATGAGGTGATCCGCCACGATGCGCAGAGCGCTGCTCGTCGGCATCAACCACTACGAGTCGGCTCCCCTGAGCGGCTGCATCGACGACGCGAGGCGGATGGAGCGCCTGCTGCGCCGTCACGACGACGGCGGCGTGAACTTCGACACCCACTTGCTGACGTCCGATCGCGAGGTCGTGACTCGCGCCCGACTGCGGGAGAGCATCGAGAACCTCTTCGCCGATCCGGCCGACGTCGCCCTCCTCTACTTCTCCGGGCATGGCACGGAAAACGACCTGGGCGGTTACCTCGTGACGTCCGACGCGACGCTCTACAACGAGGGCGTGGCGCTCGGCGACGTCCTGGCGCTCGCCAACCGCGCGGCGCACATCACCGAGGTGGCGATCATCATCGACAGCTGCCACAGCGGCTGGCTCGGCACCATCCCCGCCGTCGACAACATGCAGGCCTCGCTCCGCGAGGGGCTCTCCATCCTCACCGCCAGCCGCTCTTCGCAGTCGTCGGTGGAGCACGGCGAGAGCGGCGTCTTCACCGAGCTCGTCGGCAGCGCGCTCGACGGCGGCGCCGCCGACATCCTCGGCAACGTGTCGGTCGCAAGTGTCTACGCCTACGTCGATCAGGCGCTCGGCGCATGGGATCAGCGCCCGCTGTTCAAGTCCCACGTCTCCCGCATGCTGTCCCTACGCAGCGCGAAACCGGCTATCGACGTCGCGATCCTCCGCCAGCTGCCGCAGTGGTTCGCAGGCCCGGACGTCGAGCTCTCCCTTTCGCCGCGCCACGAGCGCACGGCCGAGCCGCACGACCGCGAGGCCGAGGGCCTCTTCCGCTGCCTGCAGCGCTGCAACCGTGTGAAGCTGGTCGAGCCGATCGACGAGGAGGACATGTACTTCGCCGCGATCAACAGCACCGGGTGCCGGCTCACCGCGCTCGGACGCTTCTACTGGAAGCTCGCTGATTCCGGCCGGATATGACGCGCATCGGCATCACGGGCCACAGGGATCTTCGCGCGGGCACGTACCGCCTCGTGAGCGAGGCGCTTGCCGCCGAGCTCGCCGCCTATCGGGCCCTCCACGGCATCAGCGCCCTGGCCGAGGGGGCGGATCAGATCTTCGCCGAGCAGGTGCTCGAGGCGCGCGGCGCGCTGACGGCCGTCGTCCCGTCGGCCGGCTATGCGGCGGCGTTCACGACGGTCGCCGGCGTCGCGACGTACCGGCGGCTCCTGGCGCGCGCCGATGAGGTGATCGAGATGCCGTTCGCGTCCGCCTGCGAGGACGCCTACTGGGCGGCGGGGCGGCAGGTCGTGTGCCTCTCCGACGTCCTGCTGGCGGTGTGGGACGGAGGCGGGTCGGGCGGAACGGGCGGCACCGCCGATGTCGTCGCGTTCGCCGGTCAGCGCGGCGTCCCGACGACCGTCGTGTGGCCCGGGGGATCGCGGCGCGGCTGAGTCGTACGCACAGCGGTATCTGTGCTTAATATGTGCACCCCCTCGGAGAGCGCTGTTCATCCGAAAAATGCACGCACGACGCTCTCCATATCGCGCTCACAGTGTCGCCCGCTCCGCCGTGTGACACACGACACGCCAGCCTTGACGCGACGTTCCGATGGTGGGAGGGTCGCCCCGTAAATCGGCGTCTGCTCCGTCCTGTTCACCTGACGAAGCGCGCGCCCGCAGACCGGGTGGTTACACATGGATGAGTCGTTCCGCGACCTGCTCTCTCCGGGGACAGGCGACTGTGTCGTACAGATAACTGGACGCGTGCCGGCACGCGTGACGGATGGGGTGGTCTGATCGTGTCCGCTGATCACGCGATCTCCGCCGAAAGCGGTGCGCGGCTTCGCAGCGCACCGCGGACGCTGTTCGGCGCGGCGCTGTTCGCCGCGTGGGGCATCGAGACGATCCTGTGGGTCGCAAGCACCATCGACGCCGTCGGCAACGGCGAGGCGAAGCCGGGCATCAGCGCCGTCGCCGCGCTGGCGCTGATGTGCCTCCTGGCCGGGATGGAAGGACTCGAGGTGGCGGTCATCGACCGCTGGCGCTCCCTCTACCCCGACCGCACGACCTCGGAGCTGGCCGGCTGGCTGGCGGCCCGGCAGCTCTTCGTGGCGCTCATCGTGACAACCGCGACGCTCCTCGCCCATCGGGAGCCGATCATCATCCCGTTCACGTCGACACAGATCACCGGAGGCCTCGCTCTCGGGCTGTTCGACCTGACTTGGACGGGATTCACGGTGCTGTGGTTCGCGCAGATCTTCCCGAAGCATCTCGCGGCGACGAACCCCGACCGGTACCTCAAGCACACGCGCAACAGCCTGTTCCCGGTCGTTGAGGGCGTCCGCAAGGTCGGCGTCTCGCAGCCCGGCGAGTGGGTCGCGGGCGCGGTCGAGCGTCGTCTCGACTGGCCGATCCCGCACGTCGAGGCCATCCAGGAGAGCCGGCAGGGTGCGCCTCCGGAGTCGGTCGCCGAGATCTGGCGGGAGCTGATCCCCGAGCGCGCGCCCGCAAGCGCCTCTCCGCGCCGCGAACCGGCGGGTCACACCGGAGACTGATCGCGCCCCCGGGCGCCGGGCCTCGCCGTGCGGAGCGGCGCGGCGCGGCCAGGCACCGGGTCAGCCGAAGTCGACCCCGGCCGCCGCGAACAGCGGGTCGCCGGCGAGGCTCCACAGCGGCACCGCGTAGTTGCCGACCCCGTACCGGCCCCCGAAGTGCAGGCCGATGACCCGGCTCGTCTCGAGGTCCACGACCGGCGAGCCCGAGTTCCCGCCGAGCGTCGAGCAGTCGTGCTCGAGGGCGGAGTACATGGTCGAGTAGCCGACGGCCCGGCCCGGCTGCAGCCGCTTGACGTTGTACACGTCGGCGAAGATCCGGCGGATCGGCTCGGGCTCGTTGCGGCGGCTGTCGCGGGCCGGGTACCCGACGACGTACACCTCGCGCTCGTACAGGTCGGGCGGCTCGCCGGCCGCGACGACCAGCGGCTCGGCAAGGGCGCGGCCGTCGGCGGACGTGGGCTCCACGCGGAGCAGCGCAACGTCGTGGTCCTCGTGGAGCCCGATCGCCTCCGTGATCTCGAACTCGAGCGACGCGGGACTGCCCATCTCCGCAAGGAAGTCGACGTGCGCGGTCAGGCCTTGGCGGAACGTCCACCGGTCGCCCCGCCGTGCGCAGAACTCCTGTGCCACGTGGCGATTGGTCATCAGGGTCGCCGGGGCGACGAGCGACGCCGTGCCGAGCCAGTCGAGCTCGACGTGCCCGGCGACCTCGATCCGGCCGGATCGCGCGATGACCTCGCGGATCTGCCCGCGATGATCGGCCAGGTGCGACCACTCGTGCGGCGGGGCGCCGAAGTCGCCGTCCTCGACGAGCATGGCGGGGCGACCCTCGAGGTGGACGATCGCGCGCAACCCGAAGCGCTCCGCGTCGTCGAGATCGTCCTCCCGCCTGTGGGCGAGCTTCACGAGGCCGTCGATGCCGTGCCCGACGATCCGCTCGCGCTCCCGGCGCGCCGCCAAGGTGACCGGGTCATCGGCATCGTCCACCCGCATCGGCTGCAGCGCCGCGCCGGAACGCGCGGCCCGCAGCCGCTCCGCGACGCCCTCCACGTCGTCGAACATGCGCCGGACGTCCTCGACGACGCCGTCGCGGCTCATGGCCTCGCGTCCGCCGGCCGGCGGCCGTCGCCGGTCGCGTCCTCGACGACCGCGAGGCCGTCCGCGGCGGCGGGCTCGCCGGGGACCACGCCGGCCTCGCGATCGGAGCGTGACGCCCGCCCCGGAGCCATCTCGGCCAGCACCTGGTCGGCATCGACGAGATGCATCACGGCATTGATGAGGGCCAGGTGCGTGAACGCCTGCGGGAAGTTCCCGAGATGACGGCCGCTGTGCGGCTCGATCTCCTCGGCGTAGAGCAGGAGCGGGCTCGCGTAGGACAGGAGCTTCTCGCACAGCGTCCGCGCGCGGTCGACCTCGCCGATCTCGGCCAGCGCCGACACGAGCCAGAACGAGCAGATCGTGAACGTCCCCTCCTCGCCGCTGAGTCCGTCGTCGGTCGCGTCGACGCGGTAGCGCAGCACGAGGCCGTCCTCCGTCAGCTCGTCGGCGATCGCGAGCACGGTCGCGCGCACGCGCTCGTCCGACGCGGGCAGGAACCCGATGATGCCGACGAGCAGCAGCGAGGCGTCGAGCGCGTCCGTGTCGTAGTGCTGCACGAACACGCCGCGCGCGTCCGTCCCGTGCTCGCAGACGTCGGCGTGGATCTCCTCGGCCGCTGCGCGCCAGCGCGCCGCGGCCTCGTCGTCCCCGCGCAGGCGAGCCAGCCGTGCGCCGCGGTCGGCTGCGACCCAGCAGAAGAGCTTGGACGACGTGAAGTGCTTCGGCTCGCCGCGGACTTCCCAGATGCCTCGGTCCGGTTCCTTCCAGTGCTC
>Ga0136846_1239064_pt1 | contig 11298 bp, 8 predicted proteins | sample HopSoiMetagenom2_FD_96841 | JGI IMG/M metagenome (GOLD analysis project Ga0136846, IMG submission 96841) | Grasslands soil microbial communities from Hopland, California, USA - 2 Assembly 2016 (version 4) | ecosystem: Environmental > Terrestrial > Soil > Grasslands | place: USA: Hopland... | reverse complement strand
GTCGGCGGTACCGTTTCGAGCCACACGGTCTGCCACACCCCGCTCGTTCGCGGATACCAGATCGAATGCGGATCGAGCTGCCAGTCCTGCTTGCCGCGCGGCTTCGCCAGATCCTGCGGGTCGTCGTCGGCACGGACGACAATCTCGAGCGATGTGGCATCGACAGTTGAGGGCGTCACGTCGAAGGAGAACGGCGTGTACCCGCCGCGATGCGATCCAAGCAGCTGCCCGTTCACCCAGACCGTCGCCTCGTAATCGACGGCGCCGAAGTGCAGCATGACGCGAGAACCGTCAGGCGCGGGCTCGATCGGGACCGTTCGGCGATACCAGCAGGATCGAAAGAAGGACGTGTCTCCGATCCCGCTTGCCGGCGATTCAGGAGCGAACGGTACGCGGATCGTCGACGCCCAGGTCACATCGCCAGGGCCGCGCCAGCTGCCGGCGCGATCGAGCGCAAACTCCCAGTCGCCGTTCAGCGAAACCCACGCATCGCGAACGAGTTGCGGCCGGGGATAGCCGCGGCCAAACTGATCAATTTCCAGGAGGGCGTTGCGAGGCGGCATTCCTTCCAATATACGTCGGACGCGTTACGCGGTCACACGCGCCGGATTGCTGACGCCGAGCGCGACCGCAATGCGCGCGGCGATCTTGCGTCCGCCCGATCCGGACGGCTCGATTGGATTCGCGTAATCCGAGCGCCCGGTGCACACGAGCCGCAAATCGATCAGCCCCGTTCCATGCTCCAGTGCCACGCGGACAATCACGTCGTTGAACAGCGTCAGCCCGACGCGCGCGGCGGTCGCCTGAGTCTGGTCCTGCAGGTCGCCGTTATAGATCGTGCAGAGCGTTACCTGAGGTCCGGATGCCAGCACTGGCGTGACCGCGCCTCGATAGTCCCTCTCGAAGCGCGCGATCCGCTCGGCAAAAATCGCGAGCGCCTCGGCCGTCGATCTCACGCGGAGCGACAGCATGTCGATGTGCCCGAGCGCATCGTTCCCGCCGATCGATACGACCAGATGCGTGGCATCGGCCGGCAGCCGCTCGAGCTGCGCTTTCAGGCGCGTCGTGGTCGCGCCATCCACGGCAAGCAGCGTCGCCTGCCAGCCCTGGGGCAACATCCCACGCAGATGGGCTACGACGTCAGGCTGCCCGCGCGTATATGCCGCGTTGTCGAAGATCGAATCGCCAAGCAGGACGATGTGGCCCATGCGGACGCCGTTGCAGGCGGCGTGCCGGTGTTGCGAGTCGTGAGCCGCGGATCATGACGCGGACTCACGACTCGCGACTCACGCGCGTGCTCGAATCCGGCGGCCTGCTTACTGGCGAGCAACCGCCGGCTTCGCGAACTGCGCCTCGTCGATCGGCGCATTGAGCGTGACGTCGGTGAACTTCTGGGTGGTGACGTTGTTCCAGGTCGAATACCGCACCTGATACGGCATCTTGATCCCCGACACGTCGCGGTAGTCGCTGTAATCGACCTGCTCGCGCAACTGGCCGAGCGGCGTCCGCGTGAATACCGTCCGGCGCAGCAGCAGTCCATTCGCGCGGTCGAATTCCAGGTGCTCGACAACGCCGGTTGCCGGCGATCCGATCAGCACGATGGTCGGTGTGCCGTCGATCGAACCGTAGCGCGCAGACCGGAGATTCTGATAGCGCTGCTTCACGTTCAGGGGGAGGCCGAGATCGGCGAGCCGCGCGATCTGCTGCGCGTTCAGACCCTCCACCTCTCGAATCCCGTTCGGCATCTGCACCCACGCCGACTTGCCGTCGTACACGCGCGTCTGCGCGCCCTGTCGTCCCTGGATATCGATCCGATATTCGCCCGAGACCTTCTCCTGCACGTTTATCGGCGTCGTCTGGAGATCGCGACCCGTTGCCGTGCCACGCATCACGCGTGTCTTCGCGCGCGCGAGTGCTGCCTGTCCCCCAAGGGCCTGCACGTACTTGTCGAGGACCTGATCGACGGACTCGGCGGGCGGCGGTGGCTCGGAATCTCGCTGCGCTCCACGCCCCGCCGGGCCCGCTGGCGTACCGGGAGCAGCTGACGCACCCGGCGCACCTTGTGCTCCCGGCGCACCCTGCGCTGCCGCCGGACCCTGCGCTGCCGGGGCACCTTGCGGTCCTGGTCCAACGGGGGTGCTTCCGCCGCCTGGTCCACCGACCCCGCGTCCGCGCTCGCCTCCCGCGCGCTGCGCGGCGGCCGCTTCACCCGGCGTCATTTCGACCGCGAGGACGGTGTTCCGATCGGGCCGGTTGTTGCCGTGATGGCATGTCGTGCAGTTCACCTGCTGGCGTCCTTCGAACTGCTGCGTGTTGATCGCCTCCACCATCTGCAGCATCTTGCGCGCGGTTTCCTTTGGCTTCTTTTCGTCGCGATCGAAACCACCCTGCGGCCCCGTGACATGACAGAAATCGCAGCCGACACCGAGCGACGCCGCGATGAACTGCATCGCGACCGGAAGCTGATCGGCGGGCACGTCCTTCAGGATCTTGATGTTCTTGTAGTACTCGGCCGCGGTCTCACCCGGCCGTGGAGGACGCCTGGGTTGTTGCGCTCGCTGTGGCGGCGCTTGCGGCGATGCGCCCGCCGGCGCGCTCGTGGGCGCCGCACCTTGTGGTGGTTGCGCGGGTGCTTGCTGGGCGCGAACGCCGATGCCGACGATACACGCGAGCGCCGATCCCATGATGAATGCCTTGTTACTCTCTCGTCCGATCACTTGTAGTCGCTCCTTTAGCCAAGTCGAGCGATATTAAACACCGGAACCAGAGTGCGAGGGAGATCGGGGGATGTGAAAAAACCGTGAGGACGTGCCTGGGATGGGGTGACTGGTCAAGGAGCGAGGTGGTGAATCGGGATCGCGTATTCGATCACGGCCGACCAACTCGCTCACCGACCAGATCATCGTGAGGAGTAGAGAGGGCGGGTCGCCGGAGGACGAAGCGGCCCGCCCGGCAGCTTACCGGTTGCCCCCGCCGGAGCAGCTGCCCGAAATTTCCTTGATGGACGACACGCGCAACGTGCCGCCGCCCATCCCCGCGCTCGACGATCCGCTGCTCATGCCGCCGGAGGTCGAACCCGCGCCACTGGTCGATCCTGCGCCGGTCGATCCTGCGCCCGCGCTGGGCGAAGTCGACGACGTGCCACCAGCCGTGCTCGACGGGCTCGTCGAGGTATCGCCGCCGGTGGTGCTGCTGCCGGCACCGTAGCTGCTGCTGCTGGAGTTCTCGAGCGTTCCCTTTACTTCGACGCGCTTGTTCGCGTACTTCTGCAGGTTGTCCTTGCCCGTCAGGGTCAGCGAGCTGCCCGCGCCCATCGACGATCCGCTCGACATGCCGCCCGTCGCTGATCCGCTCGTGCCGCTCGTCGAGGTTCCTGCTCCGCTCGTGGAGCTGCCGGCCCCTGTCCCGCTCGTGGAGCTGCCGGTCCCGCTCGTCGAACTGCCGGTGCCGCTCGTCGATCCGCCGCCGTAGCTGCTGCTCGACCCGGAGCCGCTGCCCATCGAGACGTTCGTCAGGATGAACTGTCCGCCGCTGCCGCTCGAGCGGCTGGCGCTCGTGCTGCCGGCTGCAGTTCCGCCGGTCGCGGAACCCGTCGATCCTGATGTGCCGGTTGCGCCGCTGCTGCCCGCCGAGTCCGCACTCATCAGACAGCCGGTGACCGTGACCTGCTGGCCCTTGCTGCTCTGGTCACTCGATCCGTAACTACCTGTTGAAGAGGTCGGACTCTGGGACGTCGTGGGACTCTGAGATGTGCTGCTGGGGCTCTGTGCGCCCAGTCCGACGGCAAAGGCTGCCGCCATGACCGTGCCGAAAACGAATTCGCGTCTCATCTATTTGCCTCCTGGCTCTCGTAGGGTCTCTCTCCTCCCGTTGTGCAAACGGATCGCCCGCGGCGCCACGTACGAATGCGCAAAAACAGGCCCATTTTCTCGTGCAGCGGATCAGGATGCGTACGCTGTTTGTACGACCAACGAAAGAAAAACCCGTTCGAATCGCCGATCAGCGCAGGCCGGCCGGCGGTGTGCGCTTCTTCGTTGCCCGCTCGAATCCGTAAGCGAGGCGGAGCAAGGTCGGCTCACTGCACGCCATGCCGGTAAAGCTGACGCCGAACGGCTGGGGCTTCGGATTGAAGCCGGCGGGAAACGGACTTGCCGGTGATCCGGTTGGATTCGCTGCCGGGGTCGCGTTCGGCACCATGCCGAACGGCACGATCACGGTTGGATACCCAGGACGCGCCGCAAGGGCCGAACCGTTCGCGCCGGGGAACAACAGCGCATCGAGATTGCCCGTCTTCATCGCTGCGTCGATGCCGTGCGTACCGCCGAGGCGGATGTCCTTTGCGCGATCTGCTTCGGAGCGTGCGCGGTCGTGCTCGAGGTCCATCTCGTCCGAAATGTCGAGCTGTGCCTGACCGTACTTGAGCGCACCTGCTTTCTCGTGTGCCTTGTTCCACGCGCGCAGCTCCGTGAGCGTCTTCACGGGTGCGGCGGGACCGAGCGAGGCGAGCCACGCGTTGAAATCGCGTTTCATTCCGTACTTCAGATCGACGGAACAGTCGTCGTCCTTCCCCTTCGCGTCGTCCATTCCCGAACAGATCCCCCAGAGGAGGAAATTCTCTTTCGGATCCTTCTCGACGATGCTCGGGATGTCGGCCGGATCCACGATCACCGCCCCCTGCTGTTTCAGAACGGCAATCGCCTCCTCCATCACTTTCAACTGATCGGGATTCAGACCGCCGCGCGCTCGATCGGATCCTGGCGGGGTCGCGCGCTCGTAGAACGACGCGCGCGGGATGCCGATGCGCGCGCCCTTCAAGCCGTCGGCGCGAAGGAATTGCGTGTAGTCGTGGCCAGGCGGCGGCGAGCAGGCGCGGGTCGCGGAATCGCCCGGATCGGGCGCGGTGCCTTCCAGTGCGCCGAGCATGATCGCCGCGTCGGTCACCCACTTGGCCATCGGACCCGGCGTGTCCTGGTCCGCGGTGATCGGGATCACGCCGTGGCGGCTCACGCGGCCGACCGTCGGCTTCACCGCGGCCAGCATGTTCTGGTTCGAGGGACTGAGAATCGATCCGGATGTTTCGGTGCCGACGTTCGCGGTCCAGAAGTTGGCGGACGTGCCGATCCCGGAGCTCGAGCCTCCGGTTCCCATGACAGGACGGCCGTCGAACGTCGCGTCGCGGGGATCGCGCCGCGGATCGTACGGGTTCATCCCGTAGCCCTTGAGCGCGTTGTAATTTCCTGGCATGTTGCTCGACACCCAGTTGGCGAGCTCCGTCATCCCCGTCTTCGCGATGATGATCGCTCCCGCGTCGCGAAGATTCTTCGTCAGCGTCGCCTCGTACGGCGGGATCAAACCATCGAATGCGAGCGCGCCGCCGGTTGTCGGCATGTTGGTCGTCTGGATGTTGTCTTTCAGCGCCACGGGGATCCCGTGGAGTGGCCCGCGGAGCCGGCCCTGTCCGCGTTCACGATCGCGCTCGTCGGCATCCTTCAGCGCATCCGGGTTGATGGTAATGGCGGCATTCAGCTTGTCTTCGTAGAGCGCGATCCGGGTGAGGTATTGCTGCACGATCTCGTGCGAGCTGGTGCGACCGGCCTTCATCGCGGCCTGCATCTCGGGGATGCCCGCTTCGAAGACGCTGAACGTGGACTCTTCTGTCGGAGGCCGCTGGCCCCTGCGGACGATTGCGGGGAGGGCCAGCACGAGCAGCAGCCATGCGAGCGCGATCTGTTTCATGGCGTAGATGGCGGCGAGATGTCGTGACGTCGGATGAACCAGGTGATCGTGCGAACGAGCTCTCCCTGCGATTTCTCGAGGTGCGCGGCGTGATCCGCGCCTGGCAGGATCACCCACGCCTTGTCGGCGGTACCGAACCGCGCGAACAACTTCGCCTGGACGGAGACCGGTGCCTGAGGATCGCGCTCGCCCGTCACGAGGAGTGACGGCACGATCAGCTTCGACGGCACGAACGCGTTGAACTGCTGCTCGTCACGCCAGTCGGCGTAGACCGGATCGGCGCGGAGCGCCGAGCGGACGAACGCGTCGATTGTGGCGCCCGACGCGGCGTCCGGTGTAATGAAGTCGGAGATCGCAGCATCGGTCGTGTTGCGTTTCCGGGGAGGGGCCGCGGGTGCGTCGACCGAGGCGACGCGCAGGTCGGGGTCCAGTCCGAAGCCGAGCAGCACGAGCCCCGCCAGCTTCTCCGGCGCGCGCTGCGCCGCCAGCGCCGCGACCATTGCGCCGCGCGACAGGCCGAGCACGTACACGGGGCGTCCCGCGCTGCGCGCCGGGCCGCGCAGCCATTCGACGACGGCAAGCACGTCGGCGACCGCGCGGTCGGGCGTCAGCCACCCGGTCGCATCACGCGGCGTCGCACCGTACCCGCGCAGATCGATGGCATAGACGTCGAGGCCGGTCGCAACGAGCGCGTCCATGAACGAGCGGTCGCTTCCGACCTGGAGGTCGAAGTTCGGCAGGCTGCTCCAGGTGCGCCCGTGGACCAGCAGCATCGCCGCCCGCGGTTGCGCCGACCGTTTCTGCCACACCGCAAGCCGGTGCCCGTCGACTTCGACGTCGTGACGAATCGGCGGGGACCCGAGCACCGGCGTCGCGAACAGCAAGACGCCAAGGCATGCAGCCGGCGCCAGCCGCCAACGGCCACCTCTCATCTGCTTACCGTCCCTGCTCACGCCTGATGCCCTGGCGCAGTGCTTCCATCGTCTGCGGCGACGCGATGAAGAGACTCTCCGGGAAGTGCCCGGCATACGCGAGCATGTTCGAGTAGATGACGTCGCTCTGATAAAGATTGAAGCCGAGGCCGGCAAGGAACTGGAGGCGGAGGTTCCGATCGCGGTTGATGGCCGCATCCTTCAGCCATGGCGCGAGATCGCCCGCGGTGCCTGCGAAGGTCGAGAACAGATCGACGGCCGAGTGCATGCCAATCTCGCGGAGCGAGTCTGCGACGGGCGCGTACTCGGGGCGGTGCAGCCGCCGTTGGACCGCATCCACATCGATGCGTGTCGCCTCCGCCTGGCCGAGCAGCACGAGATCGTAGCCGGCGCCGTTGTTCGTGTTGCCCCAGACAATCCCTTGTGGAAACGCTTCGAAGAACGTCGCGATCTCGCTCTTCACCGCCTCGGTGTTGCTTTCGTACAGCTGCACGAAGAGGGTCACCGCGCCGCCCGGGTTCAAGTGCGCTTTCGCGATGTCGAAGAACTCGCGGGTGTAGAGCATCGCGGCCCCCTTGACCCAGGGATCGAGCGGGTCCGATGTAATCGCGTCGAAGGTTTCCTTCGTTGTCAGCAGAAAATGGCGCGCATCGTCGACGCGAATGCGGACTTTCGGATTGTCGACCACCCTGAAATTCTGGTCGCCGAAGTACTTCGAGATCACTGCCGGAACGAGCGGCTCGATTTCAGCGATCGTCTCGTCCTCGACGGCGGGGTCGATCGACACGGCGCCCGCGGTCACGCCGGCGCCACACCCGATCACGAGCACCTTTTTCGCCTGCCGCGGGATCAGCGTCGTCATGTGGCCAAGCATTCGCTGAAGGCGCATGTCCTGCGGCTCGCTCGATGCCTGGACCTTGCCGGCATTGTGATAGTTGAGGACGCCGCCCGGAAGGCGTGACACCGCGACGGTTGCGTTCCAGCCCTCGCCCATGTAGATGACGTCGGCCGATCCGATTCGTGTGGCGGCGTATCGGCCGTAGGCCGCGAGGATCTCCGGCACGGGATGAACGGTTCGCGACAAGAGTCCGGCGCCCGCGGCGGCAACCACGACCACCAGCGTGCTGGCGAAGGCTGTCGATCCTCTTCCCGGCGCCTCCTCCGGCGTACCCGTGGACAGGACGAGCAGTCCCGAGAGCGCGCTGATGAGAATCAACGCCTGCTGCGCGTGCTGGCTGCCAAGCCATACCACGAGCAGCAGGCTGGCGGCCAGGGATCCGACAATGGCGCCGACGGTGTTGGCGGCGTAGACGCCACCAACGAGACGCGCGGGATCCTGTCCCGGGAAGGCGACCGCCGCGAGCGCGAGCGGAAAGCTCGCACCCCAGAGGATTGCGCCGGGCAGCACTGCCCAGAGACACCGCACGAAATCGAGCTGAAAGTTGAACCACGGATCGGTGGAGATCGCGGGGTTGACCAGCCAGAACGGCAGCGACTGCGTCAGCATGAACGCGGTCCATGCAAAGGCGGAGCAGAGGAGCATCTGGCACCACCCGAACGCCACGCGTGGTTTCGCGACGCTGCGGCCGATGGCCGATCCGATGCTGCTGCCGATACCAAGGCCGAACAGGAACACCGCCAGGATCAGCGAGAAGGTGTAGACCGTTGCACCGAACAGCAGCGACAACACGCGCGTCCAGATCACTTCGGCGGCAAGCGCCGTCATCCCAGAGAGCGCGATCGCGACGTAGACGGCCCACGCCCCGGGGACCCGCGCATGCGACGCTGACTGCGGATCCATCGCACGCTGTTCGATGAAGGGGGCGTGGTTCGCGATCACCCATGCACTCGCCGCGACCGTGACGTTCAACGTCACGCCCACGTATGTGGCAAATGCCAGGTCGTGGACGCGCAGCAGGTAGAACCCGGCAAGCAGGCTGCCGATCACGCCGCCTGCGATGTTGCCGCCATAAAAAAATCCAAGCCACGACACCCCTTCAGGCGTCGATTCGACCCAGCGCGAAATTGCCGGAAGTGTCGCGCCCATCAAGAGCGTCGGCGGCAGCAGGCAGATGCCGGCCGCCACGCCGCGCAGCAGGATGCCGACGATCCCGGTCCCCCCCAGCAACGTATATGCAGTGTTGAGGAGCGGCATGCCGAAGAGGACGAGAAGGGCGATGATGCCAATCGCGATCTCGAGACACGCATAGACCCTCAGCGGATGCTGGGCGCGCGCAGCCGCCAGGCGCGGCAGAAGCAGGCTGCCGAGACACATTCCCCCCATGAACGTGCCGAGCAGGACGCCCATCGACACGGCCGAGGACCCGATGACGAGCTGAAGCAGCTGAAACCAGACGATTTCGTAGATGAGCGCGGCACAACCGCTGCCGACAAAGAGGAGCAGCAGGCCGGGCAGGAACCGGCGGGGCGTCATCAAGTCACCTTCCCGAACCATCCAAGTCTCGCGCAGAGAAGAGGATGCGTATCGTACTACATAGTGCCGGCCGTCCTCGTCGGGGTACAGTCGGCGTTCGGATCCCAACGACTCGGCGTCCGGCTCCGTCCAATACGCTCGGACAGATCACGGGCAGGGCTTGACGGCCCGGGCAGAGCGGCACACTGGAAGGAGACCTGATGGCCTGGTGGAAACACAGCAAGCCCGCGGACACCGCGGCGGATCCGAACCTGCCGCTCATTCGTTTCGAGGGCATCACGAAGATTTTCAAGGGAGATGCTGACGAAGAGACACGGGCCCTCGACAACGTCACGCTCGATATCGAACGAGGCGAGTACGTCGTGATCTCGGGACCATCGGGCTGCGGGAAGTCGACGTTCCTCTCCATGCTGGCACTGCTCGACGCGCCAACCGGGGGACGCTACACGTTCAACGGCCGCCGTGTCGACCAGCTCTCGCCCGCCGAAAAGGCGCGCGTGCGCAACGTGGAGATCGGCCTGATCTTCCAGAGCTTCAACCTGATCGGCGACATGACGGTGTACGAGAACGTCGAGTATCCGCTCACGCTCCGGGGCGTCAGCGGCGAGGACCGGAAGGCGCGCGTCGACGCGGCGCTCCAGCGCGTCGGGCTCGCACCGCGCGCGAAACAACGTCCGGGATCCTTGTCGGGCGGCCATCAGCAGCTCGTCGCGATCGCACGCGCGATAGCAGGGCGTCCGCCGATCGTGCTGGCCGACGAACCGACTGGAAACCTGGACTCGAAGAGCGGTGAAGCGGTCATGGAGATGCTGCGCGAGCTGAACGCCGCCGGCGCAACCGTGTGCCTGGCGACGCACAATCCACGCTATATCGAGATGGCGAGGCGCAACATCTACTTGTTCGACGGCCGGGTCGTGCCACAACCCGTCGCCTGAGACTCTTCCTGGTGGCAACCGGCGAATGGCCACTCGTCATTCGGATATCGCCAATGGTTCCCCTTTGACCTGGCGATACGCGCGTTCGACGGCGGGCTGCACGAAATACGCGTCGAACGCGCGCTGGGCGAGCGGGTCATCGCCGGCGAGCTCCTTCTTCCAGTCGTCGAGCGTCACGTGCTTCTGGACCTCCTCGAGCGTCGCGCCCGCCGCAACATCACGTTTCACCCGGGCGACGAGATCGGTCAGGAGCCTCTGGACCCGCGCCGCTGCGGTCCAGTCGTGCTGCACGGGACCGTGCCCGATCAGGATCGTTGCCGCATCCAGCTGCTGCAGCTTCCCGAGCGTGTCGGCCCACTCCGCGTAGTACGAGCCGATGCCGAACGGGACAGGCGCCACGACGAGATCGCCGCTCGCGACGATCTTCTCGTTCGGGAGGTACACCACGACATCGCCGCGCGTGTTGCCGCGCCCCAGATATTCGACGCGGATCGTACGCGACCCGGCCTGCAGCGTCAGTGATCCGTCGAACGTCAGGTCCGGCAGCGACTCCTTCACATGCGGGATCTCGTCGGCGTATTTTTTCAGCAGGCGCAGCGTGGCCTCCACGCGGTGCCGCCGCTCTTCGCTCAGCGGACTGCCGTCCGGGCCGTTCCCAGTCCGCAGGTACTCCTCGAACTTCGCCATCGTGGCCTTGTTGTTCTCCACGTCGGTCTTGATGGCGCCAAATGCCTCCTTCGCGGCATCGTCGCGCGTCCTGACATGTGAGATGACCTGAATACCCGGCCATTCCTCGCGGAACACGCCGTTGCCAAAGACATGATCGTCGTGCCAGTGCGTGTTCACGAGATAACGCACCGGCTTGCGCGTCAGCTTCCGGATCTCGCTGATGATCGTCCGGGCCGTTGACGGCAACATGCTCGAATCGACCACGAGCACGTCCTCGTCGTTGATCACGATGAGCACGTTGGGTTCCGGGTGAAAGGGTTTTTCGCGCCAGACGAACCCGTACACGCCGTCGGCGAACCTGACCACGTCGTATGCGTCTTCGGGCGCGGATGGCTGTGGAACGAGCAGTGCGGCCGCGAGCATGAAGGGCAGAATCATGGCGCGCAGCATACGTCCTGCTGCGAGCGAACGTGCTGAGGCGGTGATGAATCGCTGGCGGGGCGTGGCGGAAGGGTCCGATTACAGGGCCGGCACTTCAGAGCCGCCGTAGTGCCGCCTGGTGCCGGGTCTGAAGACCCGGCCTACAGCCGAT
>Ga0136846_1236573_pt1 | contig 11298 bp, 12 predicted proteins | sample HopSoiMetagenom2_FD_96841 | JGI IMG/M metagenome (GOLD analysis project Ga0136846, IMG submission 96841) | Grasslands soil microbial communities from Hopland, California, USA - 2 Assembly 2016 (version 4) | ecosystem: Environmental > Terrestrial > Soil > Grasslands | place: USA: Hopland... | reverse complement strand
TGTTGTCAGCATTTTCGGTGCCATGTTTGCGCCAAAGCCTTTTGATGTAGCCAGCGAAATGGTTCGTGTTACAAAACCGGGAGGTCGCATTGTAATGGGTAACTGGATACCAGGCGATCCAACACTGGTTGCACAGATACTAAAGATCAGTTCAGCCTACACACCTCCGCCACCGGAAGGATTTGTTAGCCCAATGCTCTGGGGTGTAGAAGATAATGTTACGGAAAGGTTTGTAAAAGCAGGTATTCCCAAAGAGAATATTTCCTTTGTAAAAGACAGCTTCCGGTTTGAAGCTTCTTATTCACCTACAGAGTTTGTACAAAAATTTAAGGATTATTACGGTCCAACAATGAACGCTTTTGAAGCTGCAGAGAAAAATGGAAAAAGCAAAGAGCTTCAAAAAGAACTGGAAGATCTGTTTAACAGCAAGAATGAAAGCAAAGACAGGAACAAAACTTCCATACCAGCCACGTTCTTAAGAGTAATGATAAAGAAATAGTCGGATACAATTTAATGATCTCATTATAAATAACCCTGCAAAGCAGGGTTATTTTTTTGCTGTACAATGAAGGTTTTTAGAGGATTATCTAAAGTTAAAACTGGTTATCCACTGTAAACAGTTCATCGGTGAGGAAAGAGATTTTCGTTGGGTAAGGGGATTGCTAAACCGTTTTCCCAGTCAAAAGAGAATCTTTCAATCATCAATTATCTAAAAATAAATTTGCGTAGTTAAATAGCTACGCTTATATTTGTAGTCAAATAGCTACAAAATGAACTTACGCAGAGACGTTTTCCAGGCGATATCAGACCCTACAAGGAGAGCAATTCTCCTCTTGCTCGCCTCACAATCATTAACCGCCGGCGCCATCGCCTCCAATTTTGACACAGCAAGACCTACCGTTTCCAAACACCTGGCCATCCTTACCGAGTGTGAACTGCTTACGCAGGAACAAACCGGCCGGGAAATACATTACCATATAAACGCAAAACAAATGAAAGAAGTAGCCGACTTTATTGAGCCGTTCCGCAAAATGTGGGACGACCGTTTCAACAAGCTGGAATCTATAATGAAAAAGTATAAAAAGGGTTAATCGCGATAGCCATCGGGATTAACTCAAGGATTTATGCAGTCATCCCGATGGCCATCGGGACTAAATAAAAAATAATTACCATGGAACGTAAAACAAAGATCGATGCCGAAAAGGGCACACAGGAATTATTTATCACCCGGGAATTTGCATTACCGGTAGACCTGCTGTTCAAAGCCTATGAAGATGCTGAAATTGTTGAACAATGGATGGGTACTAAAGTGGTGAAACTGGAGAATAAACGACAGGGGGGATATATTTTTGAAACTATTGACCCCAAAGGGAATAAACATATTTTCTCCGGCTCTATTCACGAATTTGTTCCTAATCAAAAGATCACCCGCACTTTTGAAATGGAAAATACTCCATTTGGCATTCAATTAGAGTTCCTGGAATTTGAACCGATTACTGAAGACACCTGCAGGCTCAAGATGCATGTAGTTTACAGATCGGTTGCCATCAGGGACCAGGTATTGCAGTTACCATTTGCACAGGGAATCAATATGGCCCATAATCGCATTCAGGATATCCTACGCCAATTAAAATAATTGATCGCATGAAAAACGATAAAAAGAAATTATCTGCAGCTCAGCAAAAGGAATTGATCAGCATATTAAAGACCCGATTCGAGAAAAACAGTAATAGACACAAAGGTCTTGACTGGTCAAAAGTAGAAGCCAGACTTGAAGCTAATCCGGAAAAGCTCTGGTCACTCAATGAAATGGAAAGAACCGGTGGTGAACCAGATGTTATTGGTCTTGATAAGAAGACTGGCGAATATATCTTCTATGACTGTTCGGCTGAAAGTCCAAAAGACCGCAGGAGTTATTGCTATGACCGTGAAGCACTCGATGCGAGAAAAGAACATAAACCGGCAAATAGCGTAATGGATGTGGCAGCTGCTATGGGCGTCGAGCTTTTGACGGAAGAACAATATAAAGAGCTCCAGGCACTCGGGAAATTCGATTCAAAAACATCCAGCTGGGTACTAACACCTCCCGAGATCAGGAAACATGGCGGCGCTATTTTTTGCGACTTCCGCTACAACCATGTCTTCACTTATCATAACGGGGCAGATTCTTATTATGCAGCCAGAGGATTCCGTGCGTCACTTAAAGTCTGAGTTAAGATATCCCCGCCTTCATTTATTCTTCCGGAATAAGACTTTCCTGTACTATCAGGATCTCGAGGCTCGCTATGAATCTGAATTATTGGGCAAGCTGAAGCCTTTCAATTTCTTTAACATACAAACTACTCATGGTCGCGGTGTTTTTTTTAACTTCAGGCTATGCCAGATTTTCTATTCACCCTCATCCTTCTTGGCTCCATCCAGGGAGTAATTGTCTGCGGACTTCTTCTTTTTTCAAAAGGCCGGTTATTACCCAACCGCCTGCTTACTTTTATTATCGGTGCAATAACCCTTCCGGGCTTTCACCTTTATTTTCATTACAAGGGGGTATATGATATAAACGAATTTACCAGGTTCATTCATGACATCATGCCGATGGTCATTTTTATGCCGGTTGGACCATTGATCTATTTTTATATTAGATCATTAATAGATCCGGCTTTCCGGCTTAATAAAAAAGCATGGGTGCATTTTCTACCGATTATTATTGACCTGATTCCAAAGATCGCCGGCCTCGTCCTGCATATTTCCTTCTGGGTGGGACATCCAATGAGTAGCCGCACTGAATATAGAGCTTTTGACGATCTATATAATCTATATGCGGATATTCCACGTTGGATATCGGTAACGGTATATCTTATCCTTGCTATCCGTTACTTACAAACCCACAGTGATAAACAACCGGCATCCCAAAAGATCAATACCTGGCTCAAATTATTCACTGGTCTTTTTGCAGGCTTTCAAATCATCTGGCTGGTCTATCTTATTCCTTATATATTACCTGCATGGTCCGACAAATTACTAACTGCCGTTAACTGGTTCCCTATCTATATCCCTATGACAATACTGGTTTACTGGTTCGGTATTCAGGGCTATCTCACCAGTTTAAAACTTACGATTCCTAAAAAGCAGAACCAGGGGAACTGGGTTGCTGATGCCTGGCTAAGACTGAGTAATTCAATGGAGAGGGATCGGCTATACCTGGACCCTGAATTAAGTGTCGGAAAAGTAGCAGAGCATACCGGACTGTCAACCAGGCAGATTTCAGAATTACTCAACCAGTACCGGTTCACCAATTTCAATGCTTTTATAAATCATTATCGGGTGGAGGAATTCAAAACTAGACTGGCAGGTCCTACTGCTAATCAGTTCACCATGGCGGGCCTTGCAATGAAATGCGGATTCAACTCACCCGCCACTTTTAATCGTATTTTTAAACAATATACCGGCATGGTGCCTTCAGCATTCCTTAAAGCAAATGGGAAAACCCCTGATACGGCTGGAAAGCACCTGAAATCTGCCTGAAGGTTTTTTATTTCCTGTAAACCGTATGGTTCTGGTAACTAACAGAGTAATATTATTAATACTGTGATTTTCTCTCAATTCATGATTTGAGACAGCATTGATTTTAATTAGCTTTCCTTTACTGCGAAGTTTGTCCTAAAAAAATGCGTACCATTTTATTTGTCCTTCTTCTCCTGGTGAACCTGGCGGTAAGCGCCCAATCCAAACCCATATTAGAGCCGGCTGCCATGCACGAGGATTTTGCTTACCTCCGCGGGTATTTGGAGCGTACCCATCCAATGCTTTATATCCATCATACCCCCGAGGCAATGAAGGCAAAAATGGACAGTCTGGCAGCTACCATGGATAAACCGCTCCCGTTCATTGATTTTTTTAAGAAGATATCATACCTGATCGCCGAAGTTGGCTGCGAGCATACCACCTGTGGTTATGGAGAAGGCTTTGAAACGCTGATGCGTTCAACCGTATTTTTTCCCTATCAACTTTATTTTACTTCCAATAAAGTCACCATACTGGTAAATATGACACTGGATAAGGATATTCAGCCTGGAGATGACCTCCTTTTCATTAATAATCACCCGATCGATAGTATACGCAAGGTCCTACATCAATATATTCCAGTGGATGGCCATATTATTACCTCAAAGGACCAGCAGTTATCCAGCATGGCCTTTAATCTCTGGTACAATTTGTACGTTGAGCAGCCAAAGGAGTTTACGATCACTGTTCGCACAAAAAAGGGGAAATTAATAAACAGGAAAGTGGCTGCTGTTGATCTTCAAAAACTTCAGGAAAACGCCGTTAAAAATCCAGTGAATAAACCAGTGCTGGAATTGGGTGAAAAATTCAAGGACTGGCGAAAAGAAGCCTTACATCTGGAATTATTGCCGGATCAGAAAGCTGCGGTGCTTTCAGTGCTCAGCTTTGCAACGGATATGAATAAGTTCCGGAACAGCATTGATAGTTTTTTTCATGTGATCGCAGATAATAAAATAGAAAAGCTGATTATTAATCTTACAAACAATGGGGGAGGGGAAGTTGAACTGGCTGCTGATCTTTTGAATTATTTCATTACTGCTCCCACCAGTATTGTGGAATATTCTTATCTGCTAACCGATAAAGATGAAGACCTGAAATTAGCCAGTCTGCCCGATGAGATCCGTAATTCAAAATATGATTATATCGAACCCATGAAAGATGGAAGATCTTTAGCGAAGCTCTCCAAATACGCTGGTGAATTAAAATTATTACAACCACGGGCTGATCGCTTTGCCGGTAAAGTGTATGTCTTTGTTAATGGTGGTACTTCCTCCGCAGCGTCCACTTTTGCAGCAGTAATGAAAAGCCTTGGTCTGGCAACCATTGTTGGTGTAGAAACGGCTGGTTGTTATGCCGGTGGCGGAACAGTTATTGGTCTTGATCTTAAATTGCCGAATTCTAAAATTACCACGCATACTGGCCTGATTTATCAACGATTCAGAACGAATGGTGGAATACCAGGCAGAGGAGTCATTCCCGATGTTCCTTATGAGATATCTTTTGATGAATTGTTTGATACAGACAAGCCCTGGAGACAATTTATCCTTGGATTAAATTAGTTGTCCCGATTGCTATCGGGATAATTTTCCCTCCCCCCATCTATTAATTGTTTTCACAATAGCCAATCCCTAATTTAGCTGGTTCATACATCAAAACGATAATTATGACAAAGAAACTGGGAATTCTTTTTCTGACAGGAATACTATTCTTCACTTCTAAAGTATATTCTCAAGACCCGAATTTTTATATCTTTCTCTGCTTCGGTCAGTCGAATATGGAAGGGGCTGCCAGACCTGAAGATCAGGACAAAACCGTTGACTCCAGTTTTATGGTACTGCAATCTGTAGATTGTCCAGACCTGGGCAGAACAAAAGGTAACTGGTATCCTGCCATACCACCTTTATGCAGGTGCAAAACAGGCCTATCTCCGGCGGATTATTTTGGCAGAACACTGGTTGCCGCTCTTCCTGAAAATGTAAGAGTAGGAGTAATACATGTTGCCGTGGCAGGATGTAAGATTGAATTATTCGATAAGGACAGCGTGAAATCTTATTCTTCCAGGCAACCCGTCTGGATGACGAGGATCATTGAAGAGTATGGTGGGGATCCGTATGCAAGATTAATTGAAATGGCAAAGCTGGCTCAAAAGGAAGGGGTCATTAAAGGGATATTGCTTCACCAGGGTGAATCCAACGCAAGCGATACTGCCTGGCCTTCAAAAGTAAATAAAGTATATAATAGCATTTTAAAAGATCTTGATCTTAAGGCTGGATCAGTTCCTTTACTGGTTGGTGAGGTAGTCAATGCGGATCAGAAAGGTGTAGCTGCCGGTGCCAATAAAATAATGGCCAATCTTCCCAGGGTTATACCCAATTCCTATATCATTTCTTCTGCCGGATGTACCGCTGGCCGTGATAACCTTCATTTCAATGCAGCAGGCTATAGAAAACTGGGAACCAGGTACGGAGTTAAAATGTTATCCCTGTTAGGTTATTAGTTGTTGTTTCAATTATGCCTGAATAAGGGCGATATCTTCTTATTTTTGTGGTTAATAATCCTAAATAATTATAACCATGATCAAAGCATTCCAACAATTATTTATAAGAGACCTTAACAAATTAAAGGAAGAAATAAAATCCTACAACAACGAACAGAATATCTGGAAAATAGACGGAAAGATTGCCAATACTGCAGGTAACCTTTGCCTTCACCTGGTTGGCAATCTCAATACCTATATCGGCAAGGAATTAGGAGGGACAGCCTATGTAAGGAACAGGGATCTTGAATTTTCGCAGAAAGATGTTTCTCAAAAAGAGCTGATTCAAAAAGTTGAGCAAACAATAGAAGTGGTTGATCAATCCCTGGCTAAAATAACTGATTCGGCACTTGAAGAAGAATATCCCCTGCAGGTATATGAAACTAAATCTACTACCGGTTTTATATTAGGTAGTTTATTGGCCCACCTGGGCTATCATTTGGGGCAGATCAACTACCATCGAAGGCTTTTGGATAAATAATGGCGGGAAGGAAGACAGCATGCAGCCACAGGTTGGCTATTTCTTATTCCTGATCCTTTTATAGATCCTGATCGCAATCATCAGAACAATGACCAGTATAAACAGTCCAAGCAATCCCCACCAGAAATCAACTGTATTCTTCAATACTACCAGAAACACAATCGCTACAAGGATCACCGTTGGTACCTCATTCCAGGCTCGTAATTGCTGACCGGAATATTTAAAGTAACCACGGCTCTGCTGTTTAAATATTACCTGCAGGGAAATAAAGTAGGCATATAAGAGCGCTACAAAGATCAACTTGATCTTTAGCCAGTCTGTAAGAGGGTAGAGACTTAGTAAGCGTCCTCCCAATAATAAGGTAAGAATTGCAGAAGGCCAGGTAATACCATAAAGTAACCGGCGCTGCATTACCTGGTATTGAGAAAGCAAAACAGTTTTCGCGGATTCATTCTCCATCTTATTCGCTTCGGCCGCATACACCATTAATCTGGGAAGATAAAATAACCCCGCAAACCAGGTTACTACAAAAATGATATGAACTGCCTTGATGTACTGAAATTCCATTTTGAACACCTGAATTTGGCGCCGCCAAAATTAATGATTATACCCAATCCCTGGGATGCAGACAAACCTGAAGTAATTTATCCTCTTCACTGCCAGGAGCAGGTTCGTAATTATAATCGAAACGCACGGTAGGTGGCAGGCTCATTAAGATACTTTCCGTTCTTCCATTTGTTTTTAGTCCAAATAGAGTGCCCTTGTCATGTAACAAATTGAACTCTACATATCTGCCCCGTCGAATCTCCTGCCAGTGTTTTTGCCTTTCATTGGAGGCATGGTCCTTTCTTCTTTGAACAATAGGCAGATAGGCATTCAGGAATGATTCACTGCAGGCTTTTATAAACTGGAAGGGCTCATCCCCTGAGAATGGATCTTCCCGCAGATGGTCGAAGAATATACCGCCAATGCCCCTGGTCTCATTATTCCTGTGCCTGTTGACGAAATATTCATCGCAATTCTTCTTAAATGAAGAATAGAATTCACTGTTATAGCGATCACAGACTCTTTGAAGGGTTCGGTGAAAATGAATTGCATCTTCTTCAAAGAGATAGAAAGGAGTGAGGTCCATTCCTCCGCCAAACCAGCTATCGATCTTATTCATTTTTTCATCGTACAATTCAAAATAGCGGAAATTGGCGTGTACTGTTGGAACATAGGGATTCATCGGATGAATTACCAATGAAAGTCCTGCCGCAAAAAAATGTGCTGCGCTTATTTGTAACTGTTCACGCATGGCGCGGGTCACTTCACCTTGCACCTCGCTACTATTTACACCAGCTTTTTCAAATACATTGCCATCCTGTATGATCCGGGTTTTGCCGCCACCACCACCAGGCCGTTGCCACCGATCTTCAGTAAATCTGGCTTTGCCATCTTCAAACTCCAATGCGCCACAAATAGTATCCTGCAATTGGCGGATATGCTGAACAAATTCCTGTTTTATTGCTATTGCCTGCTGGATCATTCTGCCTTATATTCTTTAACTGCCTGAACAAATGCTTTTGCATGGTCCACTGGAATATTCGGAATTATGCCGTGACCAAGATTGGCTATATAGCGGGTAGTGCCAAATGCGTCGATCATGGCTTTAACATCCTGGCTAATCTTATTTACAGGGTTAAGCAATTTTACGGGATCATAATTTCCCTGAAGCGTAATTGAATGATTGGTCAATTTCCTGGCCTGCTGTGGGGTATTACACCAGTCAATTCCTAATGCGGCAGCACCTGTTTCCTGTAACTCAGGCAGACTGTGCCACACGCCTTTTGCATATAGGATCACCGGGCATTCATATTTCACGCTTTGCACGATCTGCTGGATATAGGGCAGGGAAAAAATGGCGAAATCTTCTTTATCCCACAAGCCGCCCCAACTATCAAATAGCTGAAGGCAGTCTACACCAGCTTTTATCTGGTTTCTCAGATAGGCAATGGTAACATCAGTGATAGCCTGTAAAAGTGCATGGGCCGCTTCCGGCTGCGTATAACAAAAAGCTTTTGCTTTATCGAAGGTCTTGCTTCCCTTGCCTTCCACCATGTAACAGAGTAATGTCCAGGGTGCTCCGGCAAATCCAATAAGTGGAACACGGCCCTCCAGCTGTTGTTTGGTGAGAGCAATGGCATCATATACATATTGTAAATGCCAGGCTGCTTCCTCCACAATCAATTGCTCAACATCTTCCATGCAGCGGATCACAGCAGGAAGAGCTGGCCCTTTTCCTTCATGCATGGTTACTTCCATGCCCATGGCCTGTGGTACTACCAGTATATCACTGAAAAGAATGGCCGCATCGGTTCCAATGAGATCAATTGGCTGAAGTGTGATGGCTGCCGCCAGTTCCGGCGTTTGAACTCTGGTGAAGAAATCATACTTATTTTTCAGCTCCATGTATTGCGGCAAATAACGTCCTGCCTGTCGCATCATCCATACAGGCGGCCGGTGAACCGGTTTTCCATCCAATGCTTTAAGGAGTAAATCATTTTTTAAGATCCGGGTACTTATTGGCAGCGGTTCCTGCTTCACCATGTTTAATATATTTGAGAGAGAACGACGGCAAAGTTCCACTTGCACTGATTTTTAATGTCATTAATCAGTCAAAGTATTCGGAATGACAAATTCTTTACAATCCCCGGTTTTAATTTTGCACGATGCAGCATACGGCAATCCTTCTCGTTAATCTCGGATCACCTGAAAGTCCTACTACCCGGCACCTGAAACCTTACCTGAAAGAATTCCTGATGGATGAACGGGTAATCGATATTCCCTTATTCTGGAGAACGGTACTGGTGAAGGGTATTATTGTACCATTCCGGGCGCCTAAAAGTGCAGGCAAGTATAAAACTATCTGGACAAATGAAGGATCACCGCTTGTTTCCCATACAAAAAAACAATGCAGCCTGCTCCAGCAAAGAGTGGAACAGCCGGTTTATTATAGTATGCGTTATGGTACACCTGCAACAGAGGAAGTGCTGAAGAAGATACATGCGGAAAATCCTGGTCTGGAAAATATAATCGTATTGCCGCTCTATCCTCATTACGCCATGAGCAGTTATGAAACTGCAGTGGAACAGGTAAAGGACCTGCATACATCCAAAAATTATTCTTCAGCACTGCACATAGTTCCTCCGTTTTATGATCATGATGATTACATCCATGCATTGAGTGAGTCTATCAGGCCTTACCTGGATCAGGAATATGATCATATCCTTTTCAGCTATCATGGGATCCCGGAAAGGCATGTAAAGAAAACCGACTGCACAGGGAAACATTGTCTGCAATCCGTAACCTGTTGTGAAACCCCTTCAGCTGCACATCAATTCTGTTACCGTCACCAAATAATAACTACAACCAACAGGGTAGCGGGGCAGCTTGAAATTCCCGCTAATAAATTCAGTTATTCTTTTCAGAGTCGATTGGGTCGTGATCCCTGGCTTCAGCCTTACACTGTTCAACAGCTAAAACTATTTCCGGAAAAAGGGATTAAAAAACTATTAGTGGTTTGTCCAGCCTTTGTCAGCGACTGCCTGGAAACTTTGGAAGAAATTGCAATGGAAGGAAAGCAGGACTTCCTGCAACATGGTGGAGAGGAATTTACACTTATTCCGGCACTGAATGAAAATCAGAAATGGATTGTGTGCATGCAAGTCCTGATCAATCAGCAGGAACAATTATTTACCAAAGAATTCCCCGTTCTACAGGCATAATAATAATTTTATTTTGTGATTAATTATATCCTCACTACATTTGTCTACCAAGTTAGTGGGGTAATAGATTTCTACCTCATCGCTATTAATCGCCAATAGCAATAACATAGTTAATCATTAAAGTTTACAGCAATGTACACGCAAAACCATTCTGCAAATCCTTCAATGGCGATGAAATTCCGTTTTCGATCCTCAGTGAATTTTTATTGTTGTTGTTGTTAAGCAATTAAACATTTTATAAGCGCCATTATTCATGCGTCAGCATGAACAGGATATGGCTTGCCCATACAATTAAATTTCCCTGCCAACAGTCCGGTTGCGTTGATGAGTCGGCGATTGGCTTTAAACGCCTACCGGCTGTTGACCAGGGAAAATATGCAGCAATTCGATCACCTTAAATCAGCTTCAACTTACAATGAACTCAATCCCTGCAAGATCACGAAAATTACCTATGGCATTTTACCTGCTTATTACTGCTTTATTTATTTCACTTTTCGGCACTGCACAAACCAGCGCTTTAAAAGGAATAGTGATTGATGAACAATCAAAAATTCCGCTGGCAGGTGCAACAGTTCATATAAAAGGGAGTACGCATGAGGTAATTGCCAATGATAAAGGTGAATTCACTTTTATTACTGCACAACATCTTCCTTTAACATTCGCAGTTTCATATGTGGGTTACCAACCTGCTGAAGTCACACAGACTGATCCCGGCTTTTTTACAATTACGCTTCGTGCTGCCACAAGTCAATTGAAAGATGTTGTAATTGTGGGGTATGGGACCCAGTCCAGAAAAAACCTGGCAAGTGCTGTAAGCTCCGTTAATGTCTCTCAAATAGAGGATATCCCTGCAGCAGGTCTCGATCAGCTTTTGCAGGGTAAAGCTGCCGGTGTATTGGCCTCTGCAAATTCTCCCGTACCGGGCACTGGTATATTTCTTCGCATCAGAGGTT
>Ga0136846_1236369_pt1 | contig 11299 bp, 11 predicted proteins | sample HopSoiMetagenom2_FD_96841 | JGI IMG/M metagenome (GOLD analysis project Ga0136846, IMG submission 96841) | Grasslands soil microbial communities from Hopland, California, USA - 2 Assembly 2016 (version 4) | ecosystem: Environmental > Terrestrial > Soil > Grasslands | place: USA: Hopland... | reverse complement strand
GCGAATATTATTTTTGAAGATGCACCCATTGACCAGGCAGTTGAGGGTGTTATCAATGGCATATTTTTTAACCAGGGACATGTATGCTGTGCGGGCTCACGGTTATATGTGCAGGAATCAGTTGCAAAATTGGTGATCCGTAAATTGAAAGACAGGTTTGAATCATTGATCGTTGGCGATCCTTTGGATAAGAATACTGATATCGGTGCTATCAATTCAAGGCAGCAGCTGGAAAACATTCATAAATACCTGAAGATCGGAATACAGGAAGGCGCTGAAATGTATGAGAGTTCCTGTCCTTTACCAAAGAAAGGATTTTGGTGCAGACCTACCATGTTTACCAATGTTGCACAAAGTAGCCGCATTGCACAGGAAGAGATCTTTGGTCCGGTGTTAAGTGTACTTACTTTCCGTACGGATGATGAGGTTATTGAAAAAGCAAATAATTCACCTTATGGATTGAGTGCAGGTGTGTGGACGGATAAAGGTTCCAAAATTTTCAATATTACAAAACGCATGAGAGCCGGTGTGGTATGGGCCAATACTTTCAACAAGTTTGATCCATCTTCTCCTTTTGGAGGATATAAAGAAAGTGGATTTGGTCGTGAAGGTGGATTACATGGACTCCTGCCCTATTTGAATCTGAAAGGATAAATCTTCAATCACTAATTAATTAAACCATTTTGCAATGGCAAAAGATGCAGTAAATAAAGATGGGCTTACGGTAAGTGAGAATGGCGTTGAAAAGACCAATGGCGTTGACGGGTCCGGAAAGCGCCTTGAAGTTTTAAAGACATATAAGATATATATAGGCGGGCAATTTCCGAGAACAGAATCGGGCAGGTTTTATATACCGATTAACGGAGCAGGAAAGAAACTGGCCAATGTATGCCTGAGCTCGCGTAAGGATTTCAGGGATGCCGTTGTAGCCGCAAGACGAGCCGTTGGTGGCTGGGGTGGCAGAGCAGCCTTTAACCGCAGCCAGATCCTTTACCGGATGGCAGAAATGCTGGAAGGCCGGAAGGCCCAGTTCATCGATGAATTGATGCAACAGGATGCCACAAAAGCCAAAGCCGAAAAAGAGGTTAACCTGGCCATTGACCGGCTTATTTATTATGCAGGCTGGTGCGACAAGTTCCAGCAGCTTTTCAGTTCCGTGAACCCGGTAGCTTCTTCCCATTTTAACTTTTCTGTGCCTGAGCCTACCGGAGTGGTATCTGTGATCGCTCCTCAGCAGGACTCCCTTCTGGGGCTGGTTTCAGTGATCGCTCCTGTAATAGCAGGAGGAAATACCTGCGTGGTGCTTGCCTCCGAAACCAAACCATTATGCGCCGTAACCTTTGCTGAGGTTCTCAACTCTTCAGACCTGCCTGGCGGTGTTGTCAATATTTTAACAGGAAAAATATCCGAATTAGCTTCCTGGTTCGTTGATCATATGGACGTGAATGCAACCATTTACTGTGAAAAAGATTCTACGATTCAGAAAATGATGCGTGAGAAATCCGCATTGAACCTGAAACGCGTCTTCTTCTACGACAAAGTAAACTGGTATGCCTCTGAAGGAGAATCTCCTTACTTTATAATGGATACACAGGAAATAAAAACAACCTGGCACCCCGTAGAGAATATTGCAGGCGCTGGCGGTGGTTATTAATGGTGGTGACAGCAGTCAGTTTACCGTGTTTTCAGGTTTGGTAGGGTTTTTGAATTATCATCGCAGTTGTAATTATTGAACATGAAAAGAATAATCACCTTTGCTCTTCTGGTTTTTTCTCTGGATGCCATTTCCCAGGACATTGTTCCCGCTCCAGCTACCGATAGTAGTTCAGTTGCAGTTCATAAAGATCCCCGACTTAGCTTATTAGTTAACAAGCAGGCTCAGGTTAATGAACTGACCAGCAGGGATGCCCGAAAAATGGGTAAAGGCTTCCGTTTATTGATCATTCGTACCAATAACCGGGATGAGGCGATTGCTGCAAAGACAAAAGTTTATACCTATTTCCCCGAACTGAAGGCCTATCTCTGGCATCAGTCCCCCTACTATAATGTGAAGGCCGGTAACTTTAGAGATCGAAAGGAAGCCGAAGCCTATCAGAAAAAAATGAATGTCTATTTCCCCAAAGGCGTGTTTGTGATGAACGATGTGGTTGAGGTAAAGCTGGATAAGCAGCCCTGGGATGAATCTGAGTAAACTCCAGCCAATAGCTTTCCTTATTTTTGCAGGATGTTGGATAAAATAAAAGGTCTTGCAAAAAAATATGCTCCTGAATTTATAGAAGTGCGCCATCACCTTCATGCGCATCCAGAACTCAGTTACCAGGAATTTGAAACGTCGAAATTAGTGCAGCAACAGCTTCGCAGCTTTGGTATTGACTATGAGATCAAGGCCGAAACTGGTGTGGTTGGATTAATTAAAGGGAAAAATGCAGACCGGCGGATTGTTGCGTTGCGGGCTGATATGGATGCCCTTCCAATCACTGAAGAAAATAATATCCCTTATAAATCAAAGATAGACGGTGTAATGCATGCCTGTGGGCATGATGTACATACCAGTTGCCTGTTGGGTGCAGCCAAAATTCTGAATGAACTAAGGAATGACTGGGAAGGAACAGTAAAATTAATTTTTCAGCCAGGAGAAGAAAAAAACCCCGGAGGCGCCAGCCTGCTGATCAAGGAAGGGGTACTTGAAAATCCAAAACCTTCAGCCATATTCGGATTACATGTTCATCCGGGATTGAATACCGGGAAGATGAGCTTCCGTGGAGGAAAAGTAATGGCCAGTGCAGATGAACTGTACATAACGATAAAAGGAAAAGGGGGACATGCCGCTTCTCCTCATTTATGTATCGATCCCATTCTCATTGCATCACATCTTATTATCAGCCTGCAGCAGATTATCAGTCGCAATAACAATCCTCATAACCCATCAGTTCTTTCCATCACTGCCATCAATGGAGGAACTACAACTAATGTAATTCCTGATGAAGTAAAATTGAAAGGCACATTCAGGGCCATGAATGAAGAATGGCGGTTCAAAGCACATGAACTGATGCGTAAAATGGCTACGGACCTTGTCAGCTCCATGGGAGGAAAGATCGATCTGTTAATTGATGTGGGATATCCATCCGTATATAATAATGAAGCACTGAATGAGCTTGCAATGGAAAAAGCTTCAGAATTCATCGGAAAGAATAATGTAGAAGAAACAGAAAAAAGAATGGGTGCCGAAGATTTTGGCTATTACTCACAACAGATACCGGGTTGTTTTTTCCGCCTGGGTGTAATGAATAAAGAAAAAGGAATTACCTCCGGAGTACATACTCCTACATTTAATATAGATGAATCCGCTATTGAAACGGGTATTGGGATCATGGCGTATTTGGGAAGTTCGGTTGTCTTTAAATAAAACATCTAAAGGTATTGTTCAGTAGCGCTGCAACAATTAATTCCTTCGTATTTAGCTACCCTTAACACGAATGTTAAAGTCTATATTTTAGCTGGCATTGGTGCAACGGTGTCAAACTATGCGTGGTCAGGCTTATAAAATACAGATCATGAAAAAAATAGTTTTGGCAGTGTTGGCACTCAGCATCTGTACATTGTTTGCCTGCAAAAAGAACAAGGATGGGAAAAGTGAATATCCTTTTGTATACCTGAATGATTGCATCAGCAAAATGTATTCCCACGACAACATACGGTTGTGCTTCAATGAAATAATTTCCGATTCCCGCTGCCCCAAAGGCATGTATTGTATCTGGGAAGGGGCTGTGGTTGGAAAATTCACATTTTCAAGCAACAATAAGAGTCATGTATTGACGCTTGCTACCAATCCCTTAAATCTTCCGGTTTCAAAAGACACTGTTGTAGACGGTTATCGTATTGAATTCATTGACCTTAAACCCGACAGGGAACAGGGAACCATTCCACCACCTTCCCAGGTAAGAGCAGAAGTGAAGATCACCAGATTATAGGAATTCTTCTGTTTGATAAACTGGTGTGTGTGGTTTATCCAATTAATTCCGGCAATATTCAATCATCCGTTTACCCTGAATATCGCTGGAATTTTTATTTTATGGTTAATGTTGCAGGGTATATTTAGCAGATCATGTTTCCACGTCAGATGCAAATAACTGTTTATCATTCCCCTTCTTCCCTTAGCTTTGCAATTTCATATCCTGAAATGAAACTTTGACTGTAAATGCAAAAAGACTTACGCAAGCAACAGGCCCTGGAATATCACGCGAAAGGAAGACCCGGAAAAATTGAAGTAATACCAACTAAAGACGCCAAAACCCAAAGGGATCTCTCCCTTGCCTACTCTCCAGGCGTTGCAGAGCCTTGCAAAGAAATAGCTGAAAACAAAGAGAATGTTTATAAATACACTGCCAAGGGCAACCTGGTAGCTGTTATCAGCAATGGAACAGCTGTTTTAGGCCTTGGAGATATTGGACCCGAGGCAGGAAAACTAGTGATGGAAGGAAAGGGTGTGTTATTCAAAATATTTGCCGATATCGATGTATTCGATATTGAAATTGACGAAAAGGACCCTGAGAAATTTGTACAGATAGTAAGAGCACTTGAACCCACTTTTGGTGGCATCAACCTGGAGGATATAAAAGCCCCTGAATGCTTTTACATTGAGAAAGCACTTAAGGAGCAGTTGAAGATACCGGTGATGCATGATGACCAGCACGGTACCGCTATTATCAGTGCAGCCGCTCTTTTGAATGCACTGGAGATCCAGAAAAAGAAAATTGATAAGGTAAAATATGTGGTGAATGGTGCCGGTGCAGCCGCCATTGCCTGCATGCAACTCTATATAGCGCTTGGAGCTAAAACTGAAAATTTCCTGGTATTTGACCGCAAGGGAGTATTACATAAAAATCGGACTGACCTGGATGATCTGAAGAGACCACTTGCCAATGCAAAAGAGGATATTACACTTGATCAGGCATTGAAAGATGCAGATGTATTTATTGGTTTGAGTGTAGGCAATGTATTGACAAAGGATATGCTAAAGGGGATGGCAAAAAATCCAATCGTATTTGCCATGGCGAATCCTGATCCTGAAATCAGCTGGGAAGATGCTACAGACGCCAGGAAAGATATCATTATGGCAACTGGCCGTAGTGATTATCCTAACCAGGTAAATAATGTACTTGGCTTCCCTTATATATTCCGTGGGGCTCTGGATGTACGGGCTACACAGATCAACGAAGCCATGAAACTGGCTGCAGTACGTGCCCTGGCAGATCTTGCCAAAACGCCAGTTCCCGATATGGTGAACATGGCCTACAATGAAAAAACAATTTCCTTCGGCCCCAGCTATATTATTCCAAAACCACTTGATCCACGTCTTCTCTCCACGGTTACACCAGCCGTTGCAAAAGCAGCCATGGAAAGTGGCGTGGCGCAGTTCCCCATTATTGACTGGGATGTGTATACAGCTGACCTGGATAAACGACTGGGTATCGATAACCAGGTTATGCGTGTGATTGGCAATAAGGCCAGACGTGATCCAAAACGAATTGTATTTGCTGAAGCCGATAATGTGAAAATACTGAAGACAGCTCAGCTTGTATTTGATGATGGTATTGGTTATCCTATTCTTTTGGGAGATGAAGGTAAAATACGACAGATAGCCGCTTCCAATGGAATAGATATTGAAGGATTACCCATATTTGATCCCCGCAGTGAATCCACCCTGGAAAAGCGGGATCAATACGCAGAAGTATTCTTCCAGAAAAGGCAACGCAGGGGGTTCAATGCATATGAAGCGAAAAAGACCATGCGTGACAGGAACTATTTCGGTTGCATGATGGTGGAAAGTGGTGATGCAGATGCAATGATCTCCGGACTTACAAAGAATTATCCGGATACCATTCGTCCGGCACTTCATGTAATTGGCACAGAAGAAGGCGTAGGCAAGATTGCCGGTATGTATCTGATGCTAACGAAAAAAGGACCGCTATTCCTGGCTGACACTACAGTAAACTTCAATCCCACAGCGGAAGAACTGGCGGAGATCACCTTACTGGTAGCAAAAGAGATCCGTCATTTCAATATCATTCCCAGGATTGCCATGCTGAGCTATTCCAATTTTGGCAGCAGCAATTCTCCGGAAGCCAAACTGGTTTCAGATGCCAGGAAGATCGTGAAAGGGAAAATGCCTTCCCTGATCGTAGATGGAGAGATGCAGGCTAATGTGGCTTTCAACAAGGAATTATTGAAGGAGAACTATCCATTTTCGGAGCTGGTAGATAAAGATGTGAACACATTGATCTTCCCAAATCTCGCCTCTGGAAATATCACTTATAATATTCTGAAAGAACTGGGAACTGCTGATGCAATAGGCCCTATCCTGTTAGGGTTGAAGAAACCTGTGCACGTATTGCAATTAGGCAGTTCTGTTCGCAGTATTTTCAATATGGCATTAATTGCAGTGGTGGATGCCCAGATCAAATGCAAGAATATTCCTACGGATGAGATCGTAAAAGCATCTCCCTGGTGGAAGCGGTTCAAGAAAATGAGTAAGGATATGTAATAGATTCTTTGCCGATGTTTCGGACTCACGATCCTCAGGAAAAACATGGTTCGTGAGTCAGCAACACTGCAGACATTATAAAAATCGGTAACAGGAACTTAGCGTAAGTGCGATTTTCAATTTCATTTGTTTCATCGTATTTTACAGCGTAAATATTTGAATGGGTATTATCAGTGACATAGGCCGTTATCTCCTCATGCTGAAAGGCATGTTTTCCAGACCCGAAAACGGTAAGATGTACTGGAAAGAATTCATGCATCAATGTTCTGATATTGGCGTCGGCTCTTTAGGCATCGTTGCAATCATTTCAGTTTTTATCGGTGCAGTTTCCACTGTTCAGACTGCTTACCAGTTGATCACTCCGCTCATTCCCAAATCTACCATTGCTGTTATTGTAAGAGATACTGTTATCCTGGAATTCGCTCCTACCCTTACCTGTATTGTGCTGGCTGGTGTGGTAGGCAGTAAAATAGCAAGTGAATTGGGCAATATGCGGGTAAGTGAACAGATCGATGCGCTGGAGATCATGGGTATCAATACGAAAACATATCTGATAATGCCCAAGATAGCGGCTGGATTATTGACAATTCCCATGCTTATCGCCATTGCAATGGCACTGGGAATCTGGGGTGGAAGACTTGCTGCAAATATGGCCAATATTGTTTCCCCTGAAGAATTCGACAAGGGATTGCATGAAGGTTTCCTGCCGTATAATGTCTTTTTCGCGCTGGCCAAGTCATACACTTTTGCTTTTATTATTTGCAGTATACCGGCCTTCTTTGGATTTTATGTAAAAGGTGGATCGCTGGAGATCGGAAGAGCCAGTACCAAGGCAGTTGTGATCAGCTGTATTATGATATTGTTCGCGGATTATATATTGTCAGCACTATTGTTGTAAGTACACTAATTCATTGGCAGACTTTGATTGAAGTAAAAAATATCAGGAAGAGTTTTGGTGAGAAGATCGTAATAAACGATGTAAGCGCCGCCATGAAATCGGGGCAGTGCAATCTCATTATCGGTTCCAGCGGAAGCGGAAAGACGGTATTGATGAAATGTATGGTTGGCCTTTTCGCTCCGGATAAGGGTGAGATCCTTTATGACGGAGCTAATTTTGTAGAAATGACAGGCGAGCAAAGAACCAATATCCGGAAGGAAATAGGAATGCTTTTCCAGGGCTCGGCCTTATTTGATAGCCTCACTGTACAGCAGAATGTGATGTTCCCACTTGATATGTTCACGAAAGATACCACACGGGAAAAACTGAAGCGTGTAAATGAAGTACTGGACAGGGTAAACCTGGTAGATACCAATAAGAAATTCCCCTCTGAATTAAGCGGTGGTATGAAGAAGCGGGTAGCTTTGGCAAGGGCCATTGTACTAAACCCGAAATACCTGTTTTGTGATGAGCCCAATTCAGGCCTTGACCCACAGACCTCCCTTGTAATTGATAAACTGATCAGAGAGATCACGATCGAGTACAATATATGCACCGTAGTCAATACCCATGATATGAACAGCGTTATGGAAATTGGCAATTACATCCTTTATATGTATCAGGGCAACAAAGAATGGGAAGGCACCAATAAAGAGATCATTTTTAGCAAGAACCAGCGCCTCAATGAATTCATCTTCGCCTCAGAATTCCTTAAAGATGCCAAGGAAATGCGTATGCTGGAAGAAACCGGAAAGATGCCTCCGGGGAATAATTGATTTGTCCCTTTATTCCTTACTTTTGCCGGACTTTTAAAGTACCATTCATGAGCATTCTCGTCAACAAAGACTCCAAAGTTTTAGTGCAGGGATTTACCGGAACCGAAGGCACATTTCACGCAACCCAGATGATAGAGTATAAAACCAGCCTGGTTGGTGGTGTTACGCCCGGAAAAGGTGGGACCAGACACCTTGACAAGCCTGTTTTTAATACAGTTGCTGATTGTGTTAAAGCTACAGGTGCAGATGTCAGCATCATCTTTGTTCCGCCAGCATTTGCAGCTGATGCCATTATGGAGGCTGCGGAGGCCGGAATCAGGCTGGTAGTTTGTATTACAGAAGGAATTCCCGTTCAGGATATGGTGAAGGTGAAAAATTACCTTCAGGGTAAGACTACCCGGTTAATTGGGCCGAATTGCCCTGGTGTAATCACCGCAGGTGAATGTAAGGTTGGTATCATGCCGGGCTTTGTGTTTAAACAGGGTCGAATTGGCATTGTTTCCAAATCCGGAACACTTACATATGAAGCGGCAGACCAGGTTGCCAAGGCTGGCCTTGGTATCTCCACGGCGGTAGGTATTGGCGGCGATCCAATAATTGGGACCACCACTAAAGAAGCAGTTGAACTTTTCATGAATGATCCTGGTACTGATGCCATCGTAATGATCGGCGAAATCGGCGGAGGCATGGAAGCTGAAGCTGCCAACTGGATCAAATCTGGCGGAAATAAGAAGCCAGTTGTTGGATTTATTGCAGGCCAGACAGCACCTCCCGGACGTCGTATGGGCCATGCCGGTGCCATTGTTGGTGGCGCGGACGATACAGCTGAGGCAAAAATGAAGATCATGGCCGAATGCGGAATACATGTAGTAAAGAGTCCCGCAGATATTGGAAAGAAAATGGCGGAAGTCGTTAAGAAATAAAAAGGAAAACCTCCCTGGGAACAGGGAGGTTTTTTCTTAACCCTAAGTGTATAGCTCTCTAACGAATGTTACGGATAAAACGGGCCAGCTCATCTCTACTGCTGTTGAAATTGAAAGCATCGCTAACAATACCATAATTTCCTTTATCAACAGTATTTGTGTAAGCCTGCTTTGCCAGGTCCAGTTTGTTACTCTCAATTCCGAATAACATAACCATTTGTTTTACCTGGGCAGAAGTCAGGTTATTGGTGTGTACAATTTGAGAAGCTGACTTCATTTTGTTTGACTCCAGCCACTCTCTGTCTATTGACTGCAATACCTGCTGAAACTCCTGGCTGGTCATTACATTGTTATAACCATAGTTGTTATCATAATCACCATAACGGCCACCACGGTCACCACGATCATTGGAATAGTCACCAGCTCTGTTACCACGATCAAAATCGAAATCATTATCATGGTCAAAGTCATTGTTACGATCCCTATCCCTGTTATTCCATCCGCCCTGGCGGTTGTCTGATACAACAGCTCTACCGAAACGGTCGATATTGATCATGACATTGCTACGGGGATGCATAGAAACAGCACTATTGAAGATCACTTCATACCTGCTTCCAAATATGGTAAACATGCCATTGTTCCTTTGACGGTAAATTTTTACCTGGTGAGATCCGGCATCTAAACCCTGGATACGCATAGTATTATCATTGGGCTCAAACCGACGTCCATCTATCACTACTTTAATGGCAGTCCTGTCAACGGACTGAATGGTAAGTGTGCTTTTAGGCCTTGCGGCAGCAAAAAGACCGATGGACAAAACGAGGGAAGCCAGGAATGTAAAGATTTTTTTCATAAAGATTATTTTTTTATAAAGATTGGAACGGCTGTCAGGTCATTACCGGCTGAAAGACCATTCAGTCCAAATTTGTTTTTAATACCGGTGAGAATTTTTTCGATCATTTGTTTCATACTATTTAGAGATTAAGGGGTTTAAAAGGTTTAAGAAGTTTAAGAGGTTTAACAAGCTCATTTTGTTTGTTTGCCTTATCAAAGAACTTCTTCAACTCTTCGCCAGTATAATTTCAAATCAGGTGCCATTGAATGCTAAAACGATAAAGGAAACGTTAAACGGACATTTTGTGGCAAAAACGCGAATGAAAAAACCGATAGAATGCAGGACCAGAAAGGATTTCAGGCCAATGTTATTTAAGGTTAATAAGCTCCCTTATGCAATTCTTTAACATAAAATATGGGACTGTAATTCTAGCTTCGCTGTTAAGGAAAATAAAGATTTTAGAAACGATTAAACCTTTGGGATCTTCAGCAATCTATGCGGCCGTTTTTGGAAAAATGAGTAGTCAGGCAACTTGTGAAATATGAAGCGGTTCTGCATCTTATGCATGAATCTATTTAATTACTTTGCATTCCGATTTAATAACCTGACATGAAAAAATTAAGAACCGCCCTATTCTCCCTTGTCCTTATTCAATTCATTGCATTAGCCTCCTTTGGACAGGGCCCGATTAAAGATTATGCTGCTCAATGGAGGACCGTTGACGATTATGTAAAAAAACGGTTACCCAAATCTGCTCTTGCTGAGGTGAAAAAGATCTATGACCAGGCCAAAAAGGATAAGCAGGATGCTCAGGTCATCAAATCCCTAATATATACCATGAACCTCCAGGAAGGCAACCGGGAGGACAATGATATTTTTTCCATTAAAGAATATGAAAAGGAAATTGCCGTAAGCAGGGAACCTGTTTCCTCCATTTTAAATAGTTTGCTCGCAGAAAAATACTGGTCATATTATCAGAACCACCGCTATTTATTATTTAATCGTACGCAAACCGTCAACTTCATTAAAGATGATATTGCCACCTGGGCAGCGGAGGATTTCTATAAAAAGATCAGTGAATTATTCCTTGCTTCTTTAGCTAATGAAAAATTGCTTCAGCAAACAAAATTGGAAGCTTTTGAAGGAATGCTCATCAAGGGAAATGTACGGCACCTGCGCCCTCCCCTGTTTGATCTGCTGGCTAATCGCGCCCTGGCGTATTTTATGAATGACGAACGGGACCTGAGAAAGCCAGCTTATGCTTTTGAAATTGACCAGGCTGCT
>Ga0136846_1213854_pt1 | contig 11299 bp, 9 predicted proteins | sample HopSoiMetagenom2_FD_96841 | JGI IMG/M metagenome (GOLD analysis project Ga0136846, IMG submission 96841) | Grasslands soil microbial communities from Hopland, California, USA - 2 Assembly 2016 (version 4) | ecosystem: Environmental > Terrestrial > Soil > Grasslands | place: USA: Hopland... | reverse complement strand
GACGCCACGTGTCAGTTCAACCGGGACAACACGGGTGCGACGAACCGGCGTTGTGCCGTCGCATCGCGCCGTGGGGGCCCTGGTGGATGCCCTCTTGCCACCCGCCGCGATCGGGCGCGCGGCTCGTTTCTCCCGCGGCGGCGCCACGTCGGACGATTTGTTCGCGGCGCGCCGGACCGGTCTTGAAAGCGCGTGCGCACGGCCGGGTCGACCTCGACCGGGCAGCCTAGGGGTGTGCGTCTAACCGCCGCGCTCGGACGCCTCGCGCTGGGCGGCGGTGTCCTCCGGGCGCCGGATGCCGGCCACGTACTCGAAGCGGCGGCTGTGGCCGTCGCGGCGGTAGATGGCGAAGCGCGCGATGCCCAGGTTCTCGAGGTTGGGCAGGCCGGTCGTCCAGAACTGGTGGCGGCCGCCGACGACGACGATGCGCACCATGGCGTTGTCGCGCGCCGGCAGCATCTGGTCGACCGACGCGTCGCCCGAGGCGTCGATCGCGGCGCGGAACTGCTTCGCGTGCACGGGCCTGGCGGTGTCGGGCAGGCAGTGGTCGCACTCGCGCGCCATCTGCGCCTGCACGGCGGCCCAGCGCATCGCGGCCGTCTGCTGGCCGGGGTGGATGTCGTCGTTGCGCTGGCGCGCGGTGGCCGCGCTGTGGCGCAAGCCTTCGAATTCGTCGTGCGCCTCGCCGGCGCGGTGCGCCACGGCGTCGCGGGCGCCGCTGGCCATCAGCGCGCGCTGGCGCGCCTTGCGGGCGGCCTTGGCGGCCTGGCGCGCGGCGTGCAGTTGCGCGGTGACCTGGCCGTGCAGGTCGTCGAGCCGGCGCAGGACGCGTGTCGACTCGGAGAACACGATGGTGCGGCCGTAGCCGTTGACCTCCATGCGCCAGCCCGAGACCAGCGCATGGGCGCGGCCGGCGTGCGGCGGCAGCTGCGACAGCAGGTCCTGCACTTCGATGTAGCGCGTGGAGATGCCGTTCTGCAGTTCGCCGACGGAACTCGCGCGATCGACGATGCTGAACTGGGAGCCCCAGGTCTCCCAGTCGATTTCCTGCCAGCTGCGATCGTGAAAATTCGGCTTGGCCATGGCCTTGCGGTGCGGTTCGTCGGCATCGCCGCCGATTGGCGGCGCCCGAATCTGCTCGTCGGACGTCTCCGGCCTCCGTCGAGGGCGGCCGAGCAGGATGCTACAGGCCCGCTGCGATGCTTTGAAGACCACGCAGGGCGAAGCTAGGGATTCCCGCAGGCGAGCACCCCGAAAGCAGCGAGAACCGCGCGCACGGCGTCATGGGGCAGGGGGTATCGGTTACTTAATGTTACATATCCGTCGCGCCGCTGCCGTCCCGGTTTGTCGAGGCCGCGACTCCGCGCCGCAAGGCATGAAGGTGTTCCGCAGCGTCGCCTCGACGTGGCCCGGACAGGCCGCGCCGCGCGACGCGATGCGCGGTAAGTCGGCGGAAAGCCGGTCGCGGCGACGATGCGGGCATTCGACCATCGTGCCCGGAGCGCCCCATGACCCTCACCGCAACGCCCCCCGACGCCCTGCGCCCCGACGCCGCGGGCAACGCGCCGGGCCTGTTCGAGTCGGCCCTGCTGAGGGTGATGGCGCACGAGACCCGAGTCACCGCCGTGCACGCGCTGTCGCCGCGTTTCCGGCTGATGTCGCTGCGCGGCGAGGCGCTGCGGCGCGCCGCGCACGTGCCCGGCGACAAGGTGCAGGTCCGCATCGCCGGCATGGCGTTCCGCACCTTCACGCCGTTCCGCCTGGGCGAGGACGACGATGCGCTGGAACTCCTGGGCTTCGTGCGGGACGGCGCGCCGGCCGGCGACTGGCTGGGCGCCGTGGCCCCGGGCGACCGCTGCCATGTGTTGGGCCCGCGCCGCTCGATGAACCTGGCGGCGATCGACCGCTCGACCGTGTTCGTCGGCGACGAGACCTCGCTGGGCCTGGCGCTCGCGCTGTGCGGCACGCCGCTGGGCGGGCTCGACACCCACTTCATCTTCGAGGTGGCCGACGCCGTCGAGGTGCGCGCCGTGCTGGAGGCGATGGGCCGTGGCATGCTGCAGCATGCGTCGCTGGTCGAGCGGCGGCCGGACGGGTCGCATCTCCTGGAGGTCGAGGCGTCGCTGAAGCGCTACGCGGGCGCCGACTCGTTCCGGCAGTACGTGCTCAGCGGCCAGTCGCTGACCCTCCAGCGCCTGCAGCGCGTGCTCAGGGCGGCGGGGGCACGGCCGTCGCAGATCCTCACCAAGGCGCACTGGGCGCCGGGCAAGATCGCCCTCGATTGAATCGTCCCGACCGACCATGAACCGCATCGCCCTCGTCGAAGACCACGAACGCCTGTCCACGCTGGTGCGCAAGGCGCTGGCCGCGGCCGGCATCGAGGTCGACGTGTTCGATCGCATCGCCAGCGCGCGCCATGCGATCACCGAGACGCCCTACGGCGCCGTGGTCGTCGATCGCGGCCTGCCCGACGGCGACGGCCTGTCGCTGGTCCGCCGCATGCGCGCCGACGGCAATGTCACGCCCTGCCTGATGCTGACCGCGCGCGACGCGGTGCACGACCGCGTCGAGGGCCTGGAAGCCGGCGCGGACGATTACCTCGCCAAGCCGTTCTCGATGGAGGAGCTCGCGGCCCGGGTGCGCGCGCTGCTGCGCCGGCCGGCCGCGATGCAGAGCCTGACGCCGTCGCACGGCGACATCCGCCTGGCGCCCGACCAGGGCAACATGAGCTGCGGCGACGAGACGGTGACGCTGCCGTCGGCGGAGCTGCAGATCATGCTGTGCCTGGTCAAGGCCGAGGGCATGGTGGTGCGCCGCGCCGCGCTGGAGGCCGCGGCCTGGGGCCTGACCGAGGCCGTCACGCCCAACGCGCTCGACGTCGCGCTGCACCGGCTGCGCAAGAAGCTGCTGGCGATCGATTCGACGCTGCAGGTCATCAACGTGCGCGGGCATGGCTACGCGCTGCGTTCCGATGCGCAGTGACCCGCACGGCGCGCGCCGCCCCTGGCGCGACAGCGACTGGCGCCACTGGGACGCCGGCACGCCGAACCCGCGGCGCAGCGATGACGCCCACGCCGTGCGGCGCGAGCAGCGCTGGCGCCGGCGCGCGGCCTGGCGCCTGGTGCACTACCGCCGCCACCACCAGGGCGAGAGCCTGGGCAAGCGGCTGCTGGCCACCTTCATCCTCGCCTCGCTGCTGAGCATCCTGCTGGCGGCGCTGGGCCTGGAGACGGCGTTCCGCTGGCGCCCGACGATCGGCGTGACCCATGCGCTGGGCGAGCAGGCGGACTGGATCGAGTCGCACCTGGCCTTCGACGCGAAGGGCGCCCCCGTCGCGCTGAACGAGCCGCCGGATACGTCGTGGGTCTATGGAACCGCCTCGCACGACTGGAAGTACCGCGTGGTCGACGGGCGCGGCGTGGCGCTGTTGTCCTCCGATGCCGGCCAGCCCCCGCTCGCGCCGGCGGGCAGCGCCTTCGACGCCGCGCGCGAACGCTTCGACATCGTCGTCGACGGCCTGCCCATGCACGTCGTCACGCAGGCCGAGGCGCGGGGCGACCGGCCGCACTGGATCCAGGTCGCGGTCAGCGATCGCGCGGCGCGGCTGTTCAGCGGCGCGATGGTCGGGCCCATCCTGCAGAACGCGCTGGTGATCGCGGCGGTCGCGCTGCTGCTGTTCGCCGGCGGCGTGCAGGCGATGCTGCACCACCTGCTGCTGCCGCTGCGGCGCGCCTCGGACGCGGCCTCGCGCATCGCGCCGCGCAGCCTCGAGACGCGGCTGTCGGAAGCCGCGATGCCGCGCGAGCTGCAGCCGCTGATCCGAGCGTTCAACGAGGCACTGGATCGCCTTCAGCAGGGCTATCGCGTGCAACAGGAATTCCTCGCCGCCGCCGCGCACGAACTCAAGACGCCGCTGGCATTGATCCGCGGGCAGGTGGAGCTCAGCGAGTCGGAGGATCGCGAGCTGCTGCTGGGCGACATCGACCGCATGGCGCGCCAGGTGCACCAGCTGCTGCACCTGGCCGAGGTCAGCGAGTCGCACAACTTCAGGATGACCGAGCTCGACCTCGGCGCGGTCGCCGGCGAGGCGGTCGGCTTCCTGCAGCGCCTCGCGCAGCGCGCCGGCGTGCACCTGGACCTGCGCGTGGCCGACGGCCTGAAGCCGTGCCGGGCCGACCACGGCGCGCTGTTCGTGCTGCTGAAGAACCTGATCGAGAACGCGATCCAGCATTCGCCGCGCGGCGCGGTCGTGACCGTCGACGTCCGCGCCAACGGCCTGTCGGTGCGCGACGAGGGTGCGGGCATCCCCGACGAGCACTTGTCCGAGCTGTTCAAGCGCTTCTGGCGCGGCGATGCGCGCCGCGACACCGGCGCCGGCCTGGGCCTGGCCATCTGCCACGAGGTGTCGCTGGCACACGGCTGGTCGCTCGAGGCGCGCAACGGCAGCCTCGGCGCCGAATTCGTGGTGTCGTTCGAGACGGACTGACGGCGCCCGTCAGCGCTCGCTCGAGAAGGCCACGTCCACGGCCAGGCCCGTGCCGCCGGCGGCGGTGCGCAGCGTCAGCCGGGCGCCCAGCTGCGAAGTGAATTCCTTGACGATGGCCAGGCCGAGCCCGCAGCCGTCGGAGTCCTGGTCGGCCAGGCGATAGAAGCGCTCCAGCACGCGCTCGCGCTCGGACTCCGGGATGCCGGGGCCGTTGTCCTCGACCGTCAGCGTGGCGAATCCCGGCGCGACGACGATGCGCGTCGTCACGATGCCGCCGGGCTGCGTGTAGCGGATGGCGTTGTCGACGAGGTTCATCACGATCTCGTGCAGCGTCACCGCGTCGCCGCGCACCTCGACCTCGGTGGCCGTGCATTCGAACCCGAGGTCGATCTGCCGGCTCTGCGCGCGGCCCGCGAGATCGACCAGCACCTGGCGCGCGACGTCGTCCAGGCGCGCGTGCGCGCCGGGCTGGTCGGCAGGGCCGTGCACCTCGGCGCTGGACAGCGTCAGCAGCTGGTTGACCAGCCGCACCGACTGCTGCACCGTCTGGCGCATCGCGGCGAGCGATTCGGCGCGGCCCGCCGTGTCCGATGCCCGGATCGCGTAGCTCACCTGCGTGGTCAGCAGCGTCAGCGGCGTGCGCAGCTGGTGGGCGGCGTTCTGGATGAAGGTCTGCTGCACCATCGTGTGCCGCTCCAGCCGCATCGCGTACTCGTTGATGGCGCCCACGAGCGGGCTCAGCTCCCCGGGCACGGCGCCGATCTCCAGCGCATGCAGCGATCCCGGCCGGCGCTCGAGCATCGCGTCGCGCAGGCGCAGCAGCGGCTTCAGGCAGCTGCGCAGGCCCACCAGCACGAGCAGCGCGACGAGCGCGAGCGTCGCCAGCTGCTGCATCAGCGCGTGCATCCACAGGCTCTTGGCGAGCGCGGTGCGTCCCTGCAGCGTCTGCGCGATCTGCACCCGCACCGGCTGGATGCCCGTCTCGGTCAGCACGGGCTGCAGGTAGATCACGGCGCGCACCGGCTGGCCGCGGACGACGGTGTCGAAGAACTGCGACGTCTCGGGCTGCAGGCGCGCGGGCGACAGGGGAAACTCCGGATAACCCGTGATCGTTCGCCCGTCGCTGGTCACGACGCGGTAGTAGACACGGTCGGCCTCGCCCGACTGGAACAGTTCGAGCGCTGACGGCGGGATCGGATCGGCGATGACGCCGTCCTCGAAGCGCAGGTCCTCCGCGACGATGCGGGCAGAGCCGAGCAGGAGGCGATCCTGCACGACGGCCGCGGTGGCCTCGGCGTTCTGGCGGCTGACGACGCCGTCGAACACGACCGCTCCTGCGAGCGGCAGCATCACCCAGGCCAGCAGCCGGCCGCGCAGGCTATGCGCCATGGTGGACGGGCCGCAGCACGTAGCCGAGCCCGCGCAGCGTGACGATGGTGGCGTCGCTGCCCTCGAGCTTCCTGCGCAGGCGATGCACGTAGATCTCGATCGCATCGGCGGAGACGCCGTCCTCCAGCGACGACAGGCTCTGGCCCAGCGCCGCCTTGGACACGGTGGTGCCGGCCTTCATGACCAGGACCTCGAGCACGGTGCGCTCGCGCGGCGTCAGCGTCAGCGGCTTGCCGGTCAGCGTGAATTCGCGCGTGGCGCCATGGAAGACGAGATCGCCGCAGGCGATCTGGGGGTTCGCCACGTGGGCCGAGCGGCGCAGCAGCACGCGGATGCGGGCCTCGAGCTCGTCGACCTCGAACGGCTTGGCGACGTAGTCGTCCGCGCCGTGGTCGAGCTCGGTGACGCGGCTGCGCGTGGTGTTGTCGGCGGTCAGCACGAGCACGGGCGTGGTGTTGCCGCGCTCGCGCAGGCGGCGCAGCACCTCGTGTCCGCTCAGCTTGGGCAGCGCGAGATCGAGCAGCACGAGGTCGTAGGTCTCGGTGCGCAGCACGAAGTCGGCGTCGACGCCGTTCTCGACCCAGTCGACGGCATAGAGCTGCTTGCGCAGCGTGCGCGCGAGCCAGTCCGCCAGCACCTTGTTGTCCTCGACGAGCAGGAGTCGCATGGTGCCAGCGCGGTGCCGTCAGCGCGCGGCCAGCGCGAACTCGGTGGTGTACGTGCGCGACAGGTCGATCGGCTTGGCGGTGACCGCCCGCTCGGCCAGGCGCATCACGCGCAGCACGTTGGCCGGGCCGTCGGCCGGCATCACGCCGTCGGCCGTGAACATGGACTTGCTCTGCTGCAGCGTGCTGACGTACAGCGCGCGGTCGCCCGCGAGATAGTCGGCCGGCAACTGCGCCGCGATGTCCTGCGCGCTGTGCGCGGCGATGTAGCGCAGCGCCTTCACGAGCGCGTTCACCAGCCGCTGCACCTCGTCGCGATGCGCGCTGATCCACGGCGCCGACATGTACAGGCAGGCCGCCGGGTAGGTGCCGCCCAGCGCGCCCGTCGCGTGCTCGGGCGTGCGCAGGTCGACCAGCAGCCGCGCCTGGCCGGATTTCAGCAGCCGCGACGCCGTCGGCTCGGTCGTCATGCCCACGTCGATGCGGCCCGAGCGCAGCGCGTCGGCGAAGCCGTCGCCGGAGCCCACGCCGGAGATCCGGAGCTCGCCCTGCTTGAGTCCGTTGGCCCTGGCCAGGTACTGCATCAGCAGGTGCGTGGACGACCCCATCCCGGTGACCCCGAGCGGGTGGCCGCGGAAATCGGCTGGCGAGCGGATCGCCTCCGCGTGCCGCGTCGCCACCAGGACGACTTCGCCCGGCGCCTGGCCGAACTGCACCACGGCCTGCACGAACTTGCCCTTGGCCTGCAGGTCGATCGTGTGGTCGTAGAAGCCGACGACGCCTTGCACGCTGCCGGTCAGCAGGCCGTCTTCCGCGTGGCCGCCGGAGGTGTCGCTCAGCACCTGCACGTCGAGGCCCTGCTCCTTGAAGTAGCCGAGGCGATCGGCGAGGGCCGCGGGCAGGTAGATCTGCTTCTCGATGCCGCCCACCATCAACTGGATCGGCTCCGCGCGCGCGGGCGTCACGCACGCGAACGCGCAGGCGGCCGCGGCCAGCGTGCGCGCGAGGGTCGTCCGCAGGATCGTGTCGATGCTCATGGCTTGGTCGCCAGTCGTTGTGGGGGCCGTCTCCGGTTCGAATACTACGGGCGCAAGGCGCGCGCCGCACCTGTCGCCAGCCCTTCGTTGTTTGGGCGACTACGTGGTTTCCCTCGACCTGTCGGGCTGAAAGCTGTTGGAAGGGTGGGGGCTCATAGCCTCGTCGACAGACGGGGGACGCCATGACGTCCCACCCGCAACCACGGAGACAGACCCTCATGACACACGTCGTTTCGCGCCGCGAGGCCCTTCTCGCGGCAGCCGCCGCACTGGCCGCCTCGGCCTCGGGCGGTGCCCGCGCCCAGGGCGCGCCCATCGTCATCAAGTTCAGCCACGTCGTCGCCCCGGACACGCCCAAGGGCAACGGCGCCCAGCGCTTCAAGGAGCTCGCCGAGGAGCGCACGAAAGGGCGCGTGCGGGTGGAGGTCTACCCGAACAGCCAGCTGTACAAGGACAAGGAGGAGATGGAGGCGCTGCAGCTCGGCTCGGTGCAGATGCTCGCCCCGTCGCTGGCGAAGTTCGGGCCGCTGGGCGTCAAGGAGTTCGAGGTCTTCGACCTGCCGTTCATCTTCCGCGACCAGGCGACGTTCCGCGCGGTCACCGACGGCGCGGTGGGTGCCGACCTGTTCCGCAAGCTCGAGCCCAAGGGCATCCGCGGCATGGCGTACTGGGACAACGGCTTCCACATCATGAGCGCGAATCGGCCGCTGCACCGCGTCGCCGACTTCAAGGGCTTGAAGATGCGCATCCAGTCGTCGAAGGTGCTCGACGCGCAGATGCGGGCACTCGGCGCGATCCCGCAGGTGATGGCCTTCAGCGAGCTGTACCAGGCCTTGCAGTCGGGCGTCGTCGACGGCACCGAGGGCGTGCCGTCGAACTTCTGGACCCAGAAGATCTACGAGGTGCAGAAGCACATGACGCTGTCGTACCACGGGCACCTGGCCTACGCGGTGATCGTCAACAAGAAATTCTGGGACGGCCTGCCCGAGGACCTCCGCACGATCCTCGATGGCTGCGTGAAGGACGCGACGGCCTACGCCAACGCGCTGGCGGCCAGCGAGAACGCGATGGCGCTGGACAAGATCCGCGCCAGCGGCAAGACCACGGTCTACACGCCCACCGCCGCCGAGATCGACGAGTGGCGGCGGGCCCTGATGCCCGTCCACCACGAGATGGCCGCGCGTGTCGGGCAGCCCACGATCGACGCCGTCTACAAGGCCGCGGGCTTCGTGGCCCCGGCGTGAGTTCACGCATCTGGACTTTCGCCCAGACGACCAACCGCCCCACGAAAGGGGCGACAACCACCGGAGACACCATGACCAAGTTCGCAATGCGCGCGACCGCGCTGGCCGTGCTCGCCCTGAGCCAGCCCGTGTTCGCCAACGAGATCGACGACCTGAAGGCGGAGATCGCTGCGCAGAAGGCCGCCGAGGCGGCGCAGAAGGCCCGCCTGGACGCACTCGAGGCGCGCCTCAATGCCGTCACGAGCCCGCAGGCCGCGGCGCCCGCGCCGCAGAAGGCCACGCCCGTTCCCCTGGCGCTGACGACCGACCAGAACGGCGCCAAGCTCGCCGACGCTGAAACCGGCGTCTCGCTCTACAACAACGGCAGCACCAGCCTGCACATCTACGGCCTGATCGAGGCCACCGGCAGCCACGCCAATCACCAGACGACCGGCGGCGGTTCGACCACGGGCATGCAGGTGGCCTGGTTCAGCGGCAACCGGCTGGGCTTCGACGCCGACCACGCGCTGGCCATCGGCGACAGCATCGGACTGCCGGGCCTGAAGGTCATCTCCAAGCTGGAGACCGAATTCGAGCTGCCCACCGGCGACATGGACACCTCCGACGTGTTCTTCAATCGCGACGCCTGGATGGGCCTCTACAGCGAAGACCTGGGCAAGGTCACGGTCGGCCGGCAGAACACGCTGACGCGCGACTTCACCGCCAGCTGGGGCGACCCGTACGGCGGCGCCGACGTGTCGCTCAAGGAAGGCGGCTACTCCAACGTCAACAACTTCAAGCAGTTCATCTTCTATTCCGGCGGCGCCAACGGCACGCGCCTGAACAGCGCGATCGAGTGGAAGAAGAAGTTCGGCCAGCACGTCGTCGCCGGCCTGGGCTTCGCGTTCGGCTCGCAGGGCGCGGGCGGCAGCGGCGACGTGGGCAATGGCGGCTCGACGCCGGGCGATTTCAAGAAGGGCCAGACGCAGGAAGCGTCGATCGCGCTGAACGCGCTGCCGGTCGGCCCGGGCCTGCTCAGCGCGAACCTGTCGTACGACCGGGCCAACGTCAACAACCTGGTCCACCAGTCGGAGCTGGTCGGCGGCAACTACCGCATCGGCATGTTCCGCGTGAACGCCGGCTATGCGCACTACACGGCCGAGCAAGGCGCGGGCAACAGCGCCGGCACGCGCACCGACAATTCGTGGACGGTGTCGATGAGCCTGCTGCCCACGCCAGAGAACGAGATTGCGCTCGGCTTCAACGAGATGAAGGGGACGCACGCCGGCTTCAACGGCGGCGGCAACATCCTCAACCCGTTCGGCAACACGGCGGGCGTCTCCGCGGTGGCCGACGGCTCGAAGAAGGCGATCTACGCGTCCTGGATGTACCACGTCGACAAGCAGTTCGACGTCTACCTGGCGGGCGACCACTTCAAGGTGGACGGCGGCTGGGTGATCGGCGACGCGCAGGGCAACGGCAACCACTTCGGTGCCGGCCAGGCCTACAGCAACGAGACCGAGGTCGCGATCGGCGCGCGCTACAAGTTCTGACGCGCCACCCGCATCCGCGTGCTCAGCGCCTCTCCAGCACGAGCACGCGGAGCGAGCCGGCGACGCCCTTGCGCCGCTGGCCCTGGGCCGCCGGCTCGAACTGCGCGGTGGGCAGGTAGAGCCGATGCGTGGCCGGATCGGCGGCGATGGTGCGCGCGCCGAGGGCGGTCACGATCGTCTCGACGGTCTCGAAGCGGCCCGGGCGCGTCTCGCGCACGACGCTGATCGTGCCGTCCTGTCCGTTGGCGCTCCACGCCGCGCCATCCATCCATACGACGCCGTCCGGACCGGCGCCGATGGCGGGTCGCGCGATCACGTGGCCATCCGCGTCGACGACGGCCATCTGCCCGTTGTCGCACACCGCGTAGTGGTTCGCATGGCCGTCGTACGCGAGGCCGCTCGGGCCCTCGCACGGCGCCAGCGCGATGCGCTTGACGATGCGCGCCGTCACCGGGTCGAGCACGGCCATCTCGGCGGTGTCCTCGACGTTGAACCACACCAGGCCGCCGGCGCCCGCGTCGGCGAACTCCGGCTTGCCGCCCGCGGGCACGGTGGCCACCACGACACCCTTGGCCGCGTCGATCACGGTGACGTCCCGCGACTTCGCGTTGAACGTCATCACCCGGTGGCTCGCCGCGTCGTACAGGATCGCGTCGGGGGCATGGCCGACGGCGATCGTCGCGCGCAGCTTCAGCGTCGCGAGGTCGAATACCGTCACCGCGTCGGCGCGGCCGTCGCTCGCGAAGCCGAGGCCCAGGTCCGCGGCGACGGCCACGCCGTGCACGCCGGCGGTCTCGAGCACCGCGCCCAGGACCTGGCCGGTGCGCGTGTCCACCACCTCGACCTGCGCGGCGTGCGCCAGGTACAACCGGTGCGAGGCGCTGTCGACGGTCGGATAGTCCCAGCGCGCCTCGCCGCCGATGGCGACGGGCTCGAGCGTCTTGAG
>Ga0136846_1210981_pt1 | contig 11299 bp, 11 predicted proteins | sample HopSoiMetagenom2_FD_96841 | JGI IMG/M metagenome (GOLD analysis project Ga0136846, IMG submission 96841) | Grasslands soil microbial communities from Hopland, California, USA - 2 Assembly 2016 (version 4) | ecosystem: Environmental > Terrestrial > Soil > Grasslands | place: USA: Hopland... | reverse complement strand
GACCTGGTGGTGGTGGGCGCCGGCCCGGCCGGGGCTGCCACCGCGATCGGCGCGCTGCAAGCGGATCCGGGTCTCCGGGTCGCCCTGCTGGATCGATCGTCCTTCCCCCGGGACAAGGTGTGCGGCGACGGCATCGCTGCCCAGGTGATCGACCTCCTGGTCGAGGCAGGCGTCACGTCGATGGTGGACGACCGCTCCGGCGTACGACGGCTACGGCTGCGTCGCGGCACGGTGGGCGTCGAGCGCGCCATGGCACGCACCGCCTGGGTGGTTCCCCGCGCCGAGTTCGACCAGCGCCTGGTGACCGCCGCCCGAGCCGCCGGCGCCGAGCTGCTGCGCGACCGGGTACGCCGGGTGCACCGCGGACCTGTCGTGCGGCTCGACGACCGCCACGAGGCTCGCGTCGTCGTGGGCGCCGACGGTGCGCACTCGGTCGTCAGACGCTCGCTCGGCCTCGCGCCGGGACCGACCGCGGTCGCGCTGCGCGGCTACGCACCCACCCTGCCGGCCCATGCCGGGGCACAGGTGATCGCGTTCGACACGGCGCATCAACCCGCGTATGCCTGGTCCTTCGACCGCGGTGACGGCCTCAGCAACGTGGGGTACGGCGTGCTGCCGCGGCGGGGTCGGTCGGCGGTGACGAAGGCTCAGCTGCTCGAACGACTCGACGCTCTCCTGCCCGGGTCGACGGCCTGGGGCAGCCACTGGAGGGGCCACCAGCTGCCGTTGTCCGGCGGGCCTTGGCGACCTGTCCCGGGGCCCGTCCTGCTCGCCGGCGACGCCGCCGGGCTGGTCAACCCGATGACGGGGGAAGGCATCTACTACGCCGTCCTGACCGGCCTCGCCGCCGGTCGGGCCGCGGTGGAGGCGCTCGGCGCCGGTGACCCCTGGTCGGCCGGATCCCGACACGCGGCGCTCGTCCGGCCGCAGCTCGACGGCCACCTCCGGCACGTCCGGGTGGGCGGATGGCTGTGCCGGCACGGCGCCCTCCTCGACGCCGGTCTCCGGGCCGCCGCCGCCGACCAGAGCGCCTTCGACGACCTGGTCGAGCTCGGGCTCGCCCGCGGACGGATCACCCGCACCGTGGCGTCCGGGCTCGCCGGCCAGCTGGTCGCCACCGCGGCCCGACACCTGACCCGCACCGCCCCACCCGACGAGGAGACAGCATGATGCGCGTTCTGAGCGTCCATGGAGTCCTGCCCGAGCACCGCTACCCACAGGCGGAGCTGACCCACGCCTTCACCGAGGTCGTACTGCGTGGCCAGGTGGACGAGGCAGTGGTGGAGCGGATCCACGGCAACGCCGGCGTGGCCTGGCGGCACCTGGCCCTTCCCGTGCACCGCTATCGCGAGCTGAGTGGCTTCACGGAGTCGAACGACGCGTTCATCGAGGCCGGTGTGGAGCTGGGCGCCCGTGCCGTCACCGATGCGCTCAAGGACGCGGGACTCACGCCGCAGGACGTCGACCTGTTCGCGTCGGCGACCGTCACCGGGCTCGCCGTACCGTCCCTGGACGCGCGCGTCGCGGCCCTGACCGGGATGCGGCCGGACGTGATCCGGGTGCCGCTGGTGGGACTGGGATGCGTCGCCGGCGCAGCCGGCGTGGCACGGCTGCACGACTACCTCGTGGGCCATCCCGAGAGCGTCGCGGTGCTGATGAGCGTCGAGCTGTGCACCCTGACCCTGCAGCGGGACGACGTCTCGATGGCGAACCTGGTCGCCAGCGGACTCTTCGGCGACGGCGCCGCTGCCGTGGTCGCCGTCGGCGGCGAACGCGCGCGGAGGCACGAGGGGACGCACGGCGCGACGCAGCCGGAGGTGCTCGCCACCCGCAGCCGGCTCTACCCGGACTCCGAACGGACCATGGGATGGGACATCGGATCGACGGGCTTCAAGATCGTGCTCGACGCCAGCGTGCCGACCCTCGTGGAGCGCTACCTCGGCGAGGACGTCCAGGGCTTCCTGCGCGACCAGGGGCTCACCCACGACGACATCGAGTGGTACGTCGCCCATCCCGGCGGACCCAAGGTCCTCGAGGCGATGCAGCAGGCGCTCGACGTCCCGCGCGAGGCGTTGCAGGTGACGTGGGACTCGCTGTCCCGGATCGGCAACCTCTCCTCGGCGTCCGTCCTCCATGTCCTGGCCGACACCCTCGCCGACCGGCCGCCACGTCCGGGCTCCTACGGGTTGATGCTGGCGATGGGCCCCGGGTTCTGCTCCGAGCTGGTCCTGCTGCGGGCCCCGGAGGTGGCGGCATGATCTGGTACACCGCGCTGGTCGTCGCGGTCGCCTTCGAGCGCCTCGCGGAGCTCGTGGTGTCCAACCGCAACGCGGCGTGGAGCCTGGCCCGTGGTGGAGTCGAGTCGGGGCGGCGTCACTACGCCGTGATGGTCGTCCTGCACACCGGCCTCCTGGTCGGCTGCCTGGTCGAGGTGTGGTGGCGCCAACCCCCGTTCATCCCGGCGCTCGGTCTGTCGATGCTCGCCCTGGTGGTGGCCTCCCAGGCCCTGCGCTGGTGGTGCATCGCCACGCTGGGCCGGCAGTGGAACACGCGAGTGATCGTCGTACCGGGGTTGCCGCGAGTAACCAGCGGCCCGTACCGGTTCCTGTCCCACCCCAACTACGTGGCGGTGGTGGTCGAGGGTTTCGCGCTCCCGCTGGTGCACTCCGCCTGGGTGACCGCCGCCGTCTTCACCGTGTGCAACGCCGTTCTGCTCGGCGTGCGGCTCCGGGTGGAGAACCGTGCCCTGGCAGGGTTGACTCCCTCTTCAGCTCGGTCCACTGCTGCACACGCCGCGTCATGAAGGATCTGCTGGTCATCGGTGGCGGACCAGCCGGCTTGGCGACCGCGCTGTACGCCGTCCGGTCGGGCTTGGAAGTCTCGGTGTGGGACAAGCGGGCAGGAGTCCTGGACAAGGCATGTGGTGAGGGACTGATGCCTGGCGCGGTGGGCGCTCTCGCCGAGCTCGGCGTCGAGCCTGCCGGCGAACCGCTGAAGGGCATCCGGTACGTCGCTGGGCACCGGGTCGCGCAGGCGTCGTTCCGGGCCGGACCGGGTCGGGGGGTTCGCCGGACCACGTTGCACGCCGCCATGCGGACGGCCCTCGAAGCGTCCGGCATCGTCGTCGACGACCGTGCCGTCCGCGACCTGCGGCAGGAGTCGGATGGCGTCACAGCGTGCGGCGAGCGGTTCCGCTACGTGATAGCCGCTGACGGTCTCCACTCACCGGTCCGGCGCCGGCTCGGCCTGGAGCGGGCCCGTCCCGCAGGCGGTCGCTTCGGACTGCGACGCCACTTCCGCCTCGCGCCCTGGACGTCCTACGTGGAGGTCCACTGGGCCCACCAGGCCGAGGCCTATGTCACCCCGGTCGGTCCCGACCTGGTCGGAGTCGCTCTGCTGACGTCGGTCCGCGGCTCCTATGACGACCACCTGGCAGGGCTTCCGGCACTGCGCGCCCGGCTCGAGGCTGCCGAGCCGGTCGGCCAGGTGATGGGGGCGGGCCCGCTCCGCCAACCCGTCCGCGCGCGGGTCGCCGGCAGGGTTCTGCTGGTCGGAGACGCTGCGGGCTACGTCGACGCGCTCACCGGGGAAGGTGTGGCGCTGGCCCTGGCACAGGCGCGGGCCGCCGTGGCGGCGCTGGTGGCAGACACTCCCAGCCGTTACGAGCACGACTGGCGGGTCGTCACGCGCCGATACCGGCTGATGACCGCCTCGCTCCTGGCCGCCACCCAGGTGCGACCACTCCGGCAGCTGGTCGTTCCTGCCGCGGCGCGACTCCCGTCCGTGTTCTCCGCGGCCGTGAACTCCCTGGCGCGCCCGGCATGACGACCAGCGAAGAGGTGGTGCTCCTCGATGAGGCAGGGCACGCGATCGGCACGGCGTCGAAGACCTCCGTCCACAGCACACGGACGCCGCTGCACCTGGCGTTCTCCTGTTACGTCTTCGACACCTCCGGCCGGCTGCTGGTCACTCGGCGGGCGCTGGACAAAGCCACCTTTCCTGGCGTGTGGTCCAACAGCCTGTGCGGTCACCCGTCCCCTGGCGAGAACATCACGCGGGCCGTCGAACGACGGGGGAAGGAGGAGCTGGGGATCGACCTGACGGCCGTACGGCTGGTGCTGCCCGCGTTCCGATACCGGGCGGTGATGCCCAACGGTGTCTGTGAGAACGAGATGTGCCCCGTCTTCACCGCCGTCACCGACACCGAGCCACACCCCGAGCCGTCGGAGGTGGAAGCGGCGGAATGGGTCGCGTGGCCCGACTTCCGCGACGAGGTGCTCTCGGGTGCTCGATCGGTCTCGGTGTGGTGCCTCGAGCAGGTGACCCAGTTGGCTCGGCTCGAGGTGGCCGATGCGTCCTTCGCGCCAGGGTCGTACGCCGACCTACCCCCTGCGGCTCGCCCGTCTCCGGAATCCGCTCAGGGCTGACGGTCGGATCAACCCCGCGGACGTCCGATGAGCACGGCACCGTGCGCCACCCGCCCGGCCACCGACAGCCCCCAGCCGCCCACGATCGCGCCGGCCGCGAGACCGATCTGCCACGCGCGTCGTCGTCCACTCCCTCTCATGCCTCACCTCCGCAGTCGGGTACCCCCGGTACCCCGCCAGCCGGCGAGCACGCCGGCCGAGGGCCGAGGCTCAGGGCCGGCCAGGCAGCCCCGGCGCCGCCTTCTTGACACCGGGGCCTGGGCCGCGAACCGTTCCGCGGCGCGGATGCGGCCGTGATCTGGACGTACCCACCTCATCGGGCGCGAAGTCAGCGGGCCGAGTGATCCGGCGCCCGAGCAAGCTCGTGGCGACCCGTCGTCGAGCCTCCCTGGGGGCCGCGGCGCTGCGAGTCGCCGTACAGCACGCTCATCACCTCCTGGCGGCGACGGTCAGGAGGGCATGAGCGGTTGGTCCTCCCCGGGCTGCACGGGTGCATCCGGCTCGATGGGATCCGTCTCGGGCGTGGGACCGGGGTCGGTCGCCGGGTCGCCGCTGGGGACGACCTCCGGGTCGCTGCCGGGCTCCTGCGGTGTCGTGGTCATCTCGGACCGCCTCTCCGGAAGGGTGTGTTCGGTCTGCGGTACCCATGTGCCGTGGATCCATCCGGCACTGCGGCACGGAGGCAACGGACCAGCTCCTCGCCGTACGGGAGAGCGATGAAGACGCCGACGGCGCGCAGGATGGGGCCACGTAGCCAAGGACCTCGACCATCAGGGAGGGATCAACGACTCACGCGTCCCGCTGGTTGGACTCGATGCGGGTACGGCGGTGCATCACCCAGTCGGCGTTCCGGGGCACGAACCACGCAGGCGGCACGCCGTAGACGAGATAGCGCCGGGTTGCTCGTTGAACGGTCGACTCTGGTGCCACCGGCGTCACTCGGTCGTCGAAGCAAGCACCAGCGGGCTAGAGCTCGGTGGGCGGCTGCGAGTCGGGTGAGGTGTCCGGGTCCACCCCGGGTTCGGTGGTGGGTGGGGCGTCCGGGTCGGGTGACCCCGGCTGGGGCGAGGCGTCAGGGTCGCTGCCGGGGATGACGTTGGGGTCCTCGAAGGGATCGTCGGGTGTCGTGGTCATCTCCACTCGTACCCACTACGGGACCCTCCCGAACGCGGCAGGGTCACGCGTGGTGATGACGCCGGAACGGGGTACGGGCAGGTATGAGCGAGATGGCAGACAACCAACGGCCCGTGGAGGTGCCGGGCGTCCCGGAGGGTGAGCAGATCTCTCCCGCGGACGCGGCCGAGCGGGTGGACGAGGATCCCGAACAGCAGGAGAACCGCGTCGACCCCGTGTGGTCCGAGGTGCCCGCAGACCAGACCGACGGCGACCAGCCGTCCGGTCCGGGGCAAGAGGCAGGGGCAGGTTGAGCTCCGCCGTCACCGCGCTGGTCCTGGTCTGCACCCTGAAGCAGTCGCCCGCCGACTCGAGCTCCGACCTCCTGGGCAGCCAGATCCTCGCGGCCCTCGGCGAGCAGGGCGTCGAAGGTGAGGTCCTCCGGGTCGTCGACCACGACGTCCGGTTCGGAGTCAGCACCGACGAGGGCGACGGCGACGGCTGGCCGGGGATCCGTTCGAAGATGCTGGACGCCGACGTGCTGGTGATCGCCACCCCGATCTGGATGGGACAGCCGTCCTCGGTGTGCAAGATGGTGCTCGAACGCCTGGACGCCGAGCTGAGCGAGACCGACGACCAGGGGCGGCTGCTGACCTACGGCAAGGTCGCCCTGGTCGGTGTGGTCGGCAACGAGGACGGTGCCCACCACGTGATCGCGGAGTGCCTCCAGGCGCTGAACGACACCGGGTTCTCGGTCGCTGCGAACGCCGGCACCTACTGGGTGGGCCAGGCGATGCAGACCACCGACTACCGGGATCTCGAGCCGAGTCCGGAGGAGACCACCTCGGCCACCCGGTCGGCGGTGGCCAACGCGGTCCACCTGGCCAGGCTGCTGCAGAACGACGCCTATCCGGCGTCGTGAGCGAGCGTTCGTGATGACGTCTCCCTCACCCCGGTCGTGCGCGCTGCTGCTCGACATCGACGGGACCCTGATCGACTCGACCTACCACCACGCCCTGGCCTGGCATCGCGCCTTCCACGAGCTCGACGTCGGGGTCCCCCTGTTCCGGATCCACCGGGCGGTCGGCATGGGCGGCGACAAGCTGGTCGGCCACGTCGCGGGGGAGCGCGTCGAGAGGCAGATCGGCGACCGTCTACGCGGCGCCTGGCACGACCACTACGTCGCCATCAAGGACCAGGTGACACCCCTCTCCGGCGCGGCAGAGCTGGTCAACACCATGACCGAACGCGGGTTCCAGGTCGCTCTCGCCTCCTCAGGTGAGCCCGAGTTCGCCGCCGAGGCCGTGGCCATGCTCGGGATCGGCGACGACATCGCCGCGCTGACCACCTCCGCCGACGTCGACGATTCCAAGCCGGAGCCCGATCTGCTCGGGGAGACCCTGTCCAGGCTCGACGGGGTCACCCACGCCGTCATGGTCGGTGACACGCCGTACGACGTCGAGGCGGCACGCAGGGCCGGCCTCGGCTGTGTCGGACTCCGGTCGGGTGGCTACAGCGAGGCGGAGCTCGCCGACGCCGGAGCGGTGTGGGTGGCCGATCTGCCGGGGGACCTGGTGGACCTGGACTGGATCCGGCTCGCACGGCCGGTCCGCAGCCAGTGATGCGTTAGCTCCCGCGGTCTGTCGGGTACCGGCGACCACGAGGACACCCGGAGGGATACGCGGCGGGCAGTGGCGCACCCAGGGCCGCGCACGCCGGCGTGTCCTGCGCGTGACCGGGGACGAGGGAGGACGGATGCGGATCGGATACTTCCTGTCGGCCGAGGAGTACGGCCCGCAGGAGCTGCTCGACCAGGCCGCCGCGGCGGAGCGTGCGGGTTTCGAGTCGCTGTGGATCAGTGACCACTTCCACCCCTGGAACGACGAGCAGGGGCACAGTGCGTTCGTGTGGAGCATGATCGGCGCGATCAGCCAGGTGTGCTCGCTGCCGATCACGACGGCGGTGACCTGCCCGACCGTACGGGTCCACCCGGCGGTCATCGCGCAAGCCGCGGCGACCTGCGGACGGCTCACCGGCGGAGGCCTGACCCTGGGGGTGGGCACGGGGGAGGCCCTCAACGAGCACATCCTGGGCGGCCCCTGGCCGACCGAGGAACGCCGACTCGAGATGCTGGAGGAGGCGGTCGTGCTGATCCGTCGGCTGTGGACCGGTGAGGTCGTGTCGTGGGAGGGCAAGCACTACCGGGTCGACCATGCCCGCATCTACGACCTGCCCGACGAGCCGCCTGAGATCCACGTCTCCGGATTCGGTCCGAAGGCGACTGACCTGGCCGCCAGGATCGGCGACGGCTACGTGAGCACGGCACCGGACGCCGACCTCGTCGGCCGCTTCAAGGAGGCGTCGGGCGGAAAGCCCGCCGGAGCCGGAGCCAAGGTGGCGTTCGCGCCGACCGAGGAGGAGGGGTGGGCACACGCCCACCGGCTCTGGCCGAACGCGGGGCTGCCCGGCGAGCTGGCCCAGATCCTCCCCACCCCGGAGCACTTCCAGCAGGCGAGCCAGCTGGTCACCCTGGAATCGACCCGCGAGTCGGTGGTGGCCGGTGCCGACCCCGCCGCACACCTCGCTCAGATCCGCCGTTACGCCGACGCCGGCTACGACGTGCTGCACGTGGCGAACATGGGTCCCCACTACCTCGAGATGATCGAGTTCTACGGCGACCAGGTCCTGCCTTCCGTGAACCTCCGCTAGCACCCGCCCCATCATCTACCGAGAGCCACAAGAAGGGCCGGCCAGCACTCGCGCCGTTCCCGTTGCCACCGGGACAGCGAGATGCCCGGCGGTGGGGGTCACCGCCGGGCACCTCGTCGTCGCCCTACCTCGAAGAGTTCGTCCGGACTCTCAGAGGAGGCTGAACGCCCGGTTCAGGAGCTCACCTCCCAAGGCCGACCGCACGGTCACGGTGCCTGCAGCGGTGGGCTGCAGCGCCGTCGGTGTGTTCTTGAGCCGGAAGTCGAAGCTGCAGACTCCCAGGGCCGCCGTCGGGGTGGTGGTCCCCAGCAGGACCGGCGAGCCGCCCGGCTTGTTCCAGTAGACGCTGACCGTGTTGTTGGCCGAGCAGTACTGAGCGTCGCCACGGATCCGCCACTCGGCGCCGCCCCGCTTGAACGACGCACTGGTGAACACCAGGTCGTCGGGATCGGTGCGGACCAGGACCGAGTCGGTCGCGGCCGTGCCGTTCACGTCCTTGATGGTGAGCGTGAACGTGTAGTTCTGCGGAGTCGTCGCCGTCGGCACCACGAACGTCGGGTTGGCGGTCGTGGCGTTGGTCAGCGTGACGGCCGGACCACCGGTCTGCACCCAGGCGAACGTGGAGGCGAACTTCGAGGCGGTCCCGTCCAGGGTCACCGTCGACGTCGGAACGACGTTCAGCTGGTCCGGTCCTGCGTCGGCCACGGGTGGCGCCGAAGGATCGGAGACGGTGATCTTGAAGGTATCGGTCGAGGTGTTGCCTGCCCCTGCACCGGTGACGGTCAGCGACACCGTGTAGACGCCCGCCGTCGTGGCGGTGAACGTGCGTGCCGCACCCGCGCCGGTCAACGTCGCGCCGGAGGTCGGGGAGACCGACCAGGCGTAGCCGGTGATCGTGCCGGTCGAGGCGAGCCCGTCGAGCGAGACGGCCTGACCGGTCTGCACCGCGTTGCTACCCGCGGTGATCGTGGCCACGACCTGGGCGGAGGGGTCCTCGGCGCCGGTGATGACGACGTCCTCGGAGTCGACCCCGCCCTTGTCGGAGGTCACCATCACGTCGGACGGTGGCACGTTGAGGTTCGCGATGGACCAGGTGGAGATCCCGTTGACGATCACCGGGGCTGCGGCAGTTCCGTCGAGCTTGAGGACGGCGCTGTCGTCACCCGACTCGGCACTCACCTTGAGGGTGCGGTCGTCGTTGCTGTAGACGGCGCTGGCGATGTGCACCTTGTCGCCGAACATGGCGGCGTCCACGTGGTCGACGCTGTTCGGTGCGTCCGTCCTGTTGGTGACGGCGAGGTCCGCGGGCGGCGCACCGTCGGCGAACACGCGGGCGTAGTACTTCCCCGTGCTGGCGTCCTCACGCATCTTGGTCTGGGCGATCCCGGTGCCGGACACCGAGAGGTTCTGGCCCGGCTCGGAGAACGCGAACAGGTCGATCATGTGGCCGGTCCCCGAGTTGGAGTAGTAGGCCTTGGTGACCTCGACCCCGGCGCGGGTGGCGAGCTTGCCCTGCACCTGGAACAGGTCGGACTCGATGCAGTCGTCGAGCGCCGTGTTCGAGTCACCCAGGGTGGGGTCGGCGCACAGCTGCGTGGAGCCGGTGAACAATCCGGCGGGTCCCTCGATCCGGAAGAAGTTGGTGTTGAAGGGGCTGCCCGTGACGACGTGGTCGACCGTCGTGTCGCCGAGGTAGCCGGCCGGTGCTCCGGTGGGCCATCTGAGGAAGGGTGCCGACTTCGCGGCCAACGTCTGGTCGAACGTCCCGTCCGGGACGAGTCCACCGATGTCCTCGGTCGTGTTGATGCCCTTGACGGCTCCGACCTCCGCTTGGAGGTGGTCCACGCCGTACGGGTTCGTGACCGTGTACGTCGCGCCGTCGATCAGGCCCGCGGCCCGGACCCGGATCCGGCCGAAGCTGATCTGCGCGCCCTTGGCCGGCAGCCCGTCGGCGCTCCCGAACGCAGCCTCGACACCGGTGACCAGCAGCGCCTTGTCGCCGCCGCCGGCGTCGAGATTGACGAGCGCGTGCGACCAGAAGGCCTCGTCCGGGAAGTTGTCCGGGAACGAGACCGGCTGTCCCGGCGTCGGGAGGTCGCCCATGATGCAGTTGGCGTCGCTCGGGTCGACGCAGAGCTGCAGGCGGACGTTGTTGGTGTCCTTGAACCACAGCGGGAAGCCGTTGGACTCGTCGATCGGACCGACCTGCTTGAGGCCGGAGGTGCCGTTGTTGTGCGCCGGGGGTGGCGTCGCGGCGCGGGCGGCGATGCCGCCCACCGTCGCGACCATGACCATTGCCACCCCGATGGTGGCGGCCCGGCGGCTTCGCCGGAACCGTGCGAATGCTTCCATGAGTGCTTCCTCCTGAGGGAGTGGGCAAGACGCACTGCCGCGATCTACCGCCCCGAGGAAGCCTTGTGCCCTACCGATGGTTTCGGTGCCCCGTTGTGAGCCGCCCCCGTGGGCCACTCCCGTTCGTTGCCGCCGTGCAGGAAAGGTAGGAGTGCAGGGTCTGCGATGACAGATGGCTCTTGGTCCTAGGACCCGACCAAGAGGGCGTAGGCCCAGTACGAGGCAGAACCTGGCCGATGGTGCTAGCACCATGGTCTTGCGACCACCCAGATGGGGCGATCACATGTGACGGTGCATCGCTTCCGATTGACTGGCGGCCGCGGTGCACCGGCCCGAACGGGCCAGGTGGCTCCGCGGCGCGACAAATGGCTCGCCCAGGTCGGGCAGACTGAGCGGGTGCTGCTGACCGTCTCGACCACCCACCAGCCGGCGACGGACCTGGGATACCTGCTCCACAAGCACCCCGACCGGGTGCAGGAGTTCCAGCAGCCGTTCGGCGTGGTGACGGTGCTCTACCCGGAGGCCAGCGAGCAGCGCTGCACCGTCGCCCTGGTGCTCGACGTCGATCCGGTGCGACTGGCCCGGTCGCGCGGGCGGAGCTCCCCGGACTTCAGCCTGGCGCAGTACGTCAACGACCGCTCGTACGCCGCGTCGTCCCTGCTCGGGGTCGCCATGGCGGACGTGTTCAGCACGGCGCG
>Ga0136846_1219279_pt1 | contig 11302 bp, 8 predicted proteins | sample HopSoiMetagenom2_FD_96841 | JGI IMG/M metagenome (GOLD analysis project Ga0136846, IMG submission 96841) | Grasslands soil microbial communities from Hopland, California, USA - 2 Assembly 2016 (version 4) | ecosystem: Environmental > Terrestrial > Soil > Grasslands | place: USA: Hopland... | reverse complement strand
ATCTTGGTGAAGATGCCGCCGGCGATGCGCAGCGCCGAGGCGCCGAGCGACTCGCCGATGGCGAACCCGATGAAGCACGAGCCGGCCAGATTGGCTGGGATGAACAGCAGGATGCAGAGCATCAGCAGCAGCTCGACGCTGATCAGCAGCATGCCGATGCTCATGCCGGCCTTCAGGGGGATTGCGTGGTTCGGATACGGCTTCCCGGTCAGGCTGGCGAACGCGGTGCGGGAATTGGCGAAGGTGTTGACGCGAATCCCGAACCAGGCCACGCCGTAGCTGCCGGCGATACCGATCAGGCTGAACAGCAGAATGACGACCACTTTCACGAACGGGTAGCCGCGCACGACCGCGCCAGTGGCGTCCACGGTTTGCGCGAGCGTACCGAAGTACAGCGCGACGATCGCGCCGATGAACACCCACAGAATCAGAAGGAAGCGGCCCTGCGTGAGCAGATACGTCTTGCATGTCTCGTAGATGAGCTCGGAGATCTCCCGCATCGCACGGTGGACGGGCAAGTTGCGCAGCTGCGTGTATTGCGCGAGCCCGAACAGCAGGCCGAGCGCGCAGACGACGAGGCCCCAGAGGAGCAGCGCGCGCCCGCCGATGCCGCCGAGGAACGTCGCCTGATTGAGATCCGGCAAAACCAGGTTCGCTTCCCCGCCTGCAGCGTGCTGCGTGGGTGCCTGACCGGCAGCGTTCTGAAAGAACGCAAGCAAGGGCATCAAACTGAGCATGTGCAACGATCTCCTGGGGTGGTGCAGAACATGGGGGCCGGGGGGGGCGCGGGAGCGACCACTATCATGGCCGGGACAAGCTAATAGAGCGGGTGGCCGTCGCAAAGGCACGCGCGACGGCCCGTTGATTCACCTGCGGTTGGCGCTATTTCTCCGCGTACTCGTAATACTCGATGCCGAGGTGGGTGATCTGCTCTTCGCCCATCATCCAGCGCAACGTGTTCTTCAGCTTGGTCTGTTGAATGAACAGATCGTGCTCCGCATACAGGCCGGGCGCGAATTGGGGACTCTTAAAGTAGAAGGAGAGCCATTCCTGGATGCCGGACAAGCCGGCGCGGCCCGCGAGGTCGAAAAACAGCGCCAGGTCGAGCACGATCGGCGCCGCGAGAATCGAGTCACGGCACAGGAAATCGACTTTGATCTGCATCGGATAGCCGAGCCACCCGAAGATGTCGATGTTGTCCCATCCTTCTTTATTGTCGCCACGCGGCGGGTAGTAATTGATCCGCACCTTGTGGTAGACCTTCCCATACAGCTCGGGATAGAGGTCCGGCTGGAGGATGTGCTCCAGCAGCCCGAGCTTCGACTCTTCTTTGGTCTTGAAGGACTCGGGGTCGTCCAGCACTTCGCCGTCGCGATTCCCGAGGATGTTCGTGGAGTACCAGCCGGACAGCCCCAGCATCCGCGCCTTGAAGGCGGGCGCCAGGACGCTCTTCATCATCGTCTGCCCGGTCTTGAAGTCTTTGCCGCCGATCGGCACGTGCCGCTCCTCGGCAAGCCGCTCCATCACGGGAAGGTCGACCGTGAGGTTGGGCGCGCCGTTGGCGAACGGCACGTTCTCCATCAGGGCGGCATACGCGTACAGCATCGAGGGAGCGATCGACTGATCGTTCTGCTCCATCGCCTTCTCGAACGCCTCGAGCGACTGATGGGCCGGGCCAGGGACCAGGAATACTTCCGTGGACGCGCACCACACGATCACGATCCGGTCCAGCCTTTCATTCTTCTTGAAGGCGCGCATGTCCTCGCGGAGCTGCTCGGCCAGCTCGCGCTTGTTCTTGCCGCGCTTCACGTTGCTGCCCTGCAACCGCTTCACGTAGTACTGATCGAAGACCGCGGGGAGCGGCTTGATGCCCTGCAGAAAGCCTTTGATCGGATCGAGGTGCTCGTGGCGATCGAGCACGCCGGCCTTCACCGCCGCGGTGTAGGCGTCGTCGGGAATCGGATCCCACGCGGCGAACACGAGATCCTTGAGCTCGGCCAGGGGAACGAACTCCTTGATCTTGGGAGCGCGCTTTTCGGTTCGCTTGCCGAGCCGAATCGTGGCCATCTGGCTGAGCGACCCGATCGGCAGCGCGCGTCCCTGCCTGACGTTCTCCACTCCGGCGATGAACGTCGTCGACACCGCACCGAGACCCACCAGCATCACACCGAGCTTCCCGGTCGCCGGAGCGATTTCCCGCCCGCCGCCGGTCATCACCGCCGTATTCGTCTGTTCCCTGGCCATCATTGTCCCTTGCGGCGCACCGCCGCGACTCCTGGTAAAGTGTCACGTTTTGGAAGCGGCGCCGGCGGCGGGGCGCCGCGCGCGACGCGCGCGACGTGCGCGATCCGCTGGAATACGGTGACCACCGAAATGAACGCGAGCAGGGCCACGATGTAGAACAGCAGGACGCCCGGTCGTGCCGGCCCATCCCCGAACAGCACCGCCGGCAGCCCGAGCAGTAGAATGCGCTCCGCGCGAGCCGCAATGCCAACCTTGCACTCGACGCCAAGCCCTTCCGCGCGCGCCCGCGTGTATGAGACCAGTAGTGACGCCACGAGCGCGATCAATGCGGACGCGAACGCGGTGGGCACGAGCTCGAGCGGTAATGGCCCCGTAAGGAAGTAAATCATGAGTCCCGTGAAGACCGCCGCTTCGCCGATGCGATCGACCGTGGAATCATAGAAGGCGCCAAACGTCGTCGACATACTGCCCAGTCGCGCGACCTGCCCGTCGAGAATGTCGAAGATCCCGCTCAACAGTAGTAAGGCGCCGCCCAGCCGAATCGCGCCGTACCCGAACGCAACGCCCGCCCCGATCAGCACCAGCGTGCCGACCGTGGTAATCGCGTTGGGATGGACCCCGCCCTGAATCAGCGTCCGGACTAATGGCCGCGTCAATCCGACAAACCCGTCTTTTATACGTTGGGGGATGACATTCATGCCCGGGAGAAGCTAATCGCCGGTTACACCGGCGGTAGGGCTAAAGCACTTGATTTGCCGAAACATGCACCATTGGGCAATACGTGGGCGTTAATACCCCTCGAATAGATACCGCGCCCGCGCAGCACGAAAGCGCGCGAGATCAGCATCCCAGGCCGTCCAAATTTCATGCGCCGATTTCCCCCCCGCGATCGCGAGGCGCAAATCTGGGCCGGTCGCCAAGCGGTCGAAGCTCGCCGCGCGAAACTGAAACTCGGTGGGATGCGTCGCGCGGATCGCAACGAGCAACGCGACCGCCAGCTTGGTCGGATCGTACTGCGCCCGGTCGCGCACGCGAAACCGCATTCCGGGCAATGCTGTCCCGGCGTATTTCCCGTCCGTCGGCGTGAGAGGCGTGAATGTCTCCGACTTGGCCTCTACGCCCGCGAGCGCAGATCGCTCGAGCCGCTCGAGCACACGGGCGGGATTGAGCCACGGAGCGCCAAGTACCTGGAACGCCACCCCGGTGCCCCGCCCCACCGAGACATTCGTGCCCTCGAACAAGCATAGCCCGGGGTACAGCAGCGCACTCTCGAGATCGGGCATGTTCGGCGAGGGTTTGACCCAGGGCAGATTCGTCTGGTCATACAGCAGGTCGCGCTGCCAACCGGCGGCGGGGACGACGACGAGATCGGCGCCGAGCGCCAGGACGTCATTCGCCATGCGCATCAGCTCGCCGAGCGTCATGCCGTGCCGCATCGCGATCGGGAGGAACCCGACGAATGCGGAATCGGGATCGCCCACGCGCTCGCGCACATTGCCCTGGGTTGCTACTCCTCCGACAGGGTTCGGGCGATCGAGCACGATCACACGTTTTCCGGCGCGCGCGGCATCGCGAATCAGGATGGTCGCGGTCGCGATCGAGGTGTAATAGCGCGCGCCGATATCCTGGAGATCGACCAGCACGACATCGATGGAATCGAGGGCGGCGCGCGCCGCGCTACGCGATCCGCCATAGAGACTGTAGATTGGGAGACCGGTCGACGAATCTCGGCTGTCGGGCAAGCCCGAACGGTCCTCGGTGCCGCGAAATCCGTGCTCTGGACTGAACAACACCGTGAGTCGTGCGTCGGGCCGCGCGCGTAGCAGATCGACGTCGCGATGGCCCTGGCGGTCGATGCCCGTGGGATTGCTGAGCAGACCAAGGCGTTTGCCGGCAATCAGCTGGGCCGAGTCCGAGAGCAGCACTTCGATGCCCGGCCGAACCTGGACCGCAGCGGGTGACGGCGTCCGCGCTCCCGCGGAGCAGCCGACTCCACACACGAAGACAACGAGATGATGCGCGCGCATACACTCCTGGTCGTTACACTGATCGCTGCTTGCGGGGGCAGCCGGGCCGCGGGTCGCGCCGGCACGCCAACGCCTGTTTCCGTCGATGCCGCGCTGGCCAAGCTCACGCCGCGCCAAAAGATCGGACAGCTGGTCGTCCCGTGGCTGGGCGGAAATTACGCTGCGCTCGACGATTCTGCTTTCCAGATCGCGACGCGCTGGATCGATACGCTCGAGATTGGCGGCATCATCATCTCCGTCGGCTCGCCGTACGACATCGCGGCAAAGCTCAACACGCTGCAGCGCCGCTCGAAACTGCCTCTGCTCATCTCGGCCGATCTCGAGTGGGGAGCCGCGATGCGCGTCGTGGGCGCGACCGCGTTTCCCTATGTCATGGCGGCCGGTGCCACGGGTGATGAGCGCGACGCCTATACAATCGGCCGCGTCGCCGCGCTCGAAGGCCGGGCCGTCGGGATTCACGTGAATTTCGCGCCCGACGCCGACGTCAATAGCAATCCGCTCAACCCCATCATCAATACGCGCTCGTTCGGTGAAGATCCCCACGCGGTGGCGCGGCTCGTCCGGGCGTATGTTCACGGCCTGCAGGACAACGGCATGCTCGCCACCCTGAAACACTTTCCGGGGCATGGCGACACCGACGCGGATTCGCACATCGGGCTGCCGACGATCCGCGCCGACTATCCGCGCCTGGATTCCGTCGAGCTGGTGCCGTTCCGCGCCGGCATCGACGCCGGTGCGCAGATCGTCATGAGCGCGCACATCGCGTTTCCGGCGTTCACCGGCGAGACCCCCGCCACGCTATCGCCCGCGATGCTCACAGGCGTGCTGCGCGATTCGCTGAAGTTCAAGGGGCTGGTAGTGACCGACGCGCTGCAGATGGGCGCGATCGTCGCCAAGTATGGCGCGGGAGAAGCGGCCGTGCGCGCGTTCGAAGCCGGCTCCGACTTGCTGCTCATGCCGGCCGATCCCGACTCTGCGATCGCCTCGATGCTGGTGGCGCTGCAGACGGGACGGATCTCCGGGGCGCGCCTCGACGCGTCCGTCCGCCGCATGCTCGAGATCAAACGCAACCTGGGACTGTTCGCGCGGCGCACCGTACCGCTCGACTCGATTGCCCGCATCGTCGGATCGAAGCCATTCCAGGATGCCGCCGATGACATCGCGCAGCGATCGGTCACGCTGGTGCGCGATACGACGGGCGTCATCGCGCGCCTCCGCGCCAGCCGCAGCCGGATGGCGGTCATCGCGTACGGCGACGAGCTCAACAGCTACGTCGGGCAGCGCATGCTCGAGCTCCTGCGGGCGGGGGGCGACACGGTTGGCTTCTTCCGGCTCTGGCCGATGTCCGGCCAGGCATCCTATGACTCGGCGCGCTTCGTGATCGGACGAGCGCCGACGGTGATCTTCGCCATGAACGTCCGACCGATTGCCGCGAGAGGGAGCATTGCCCTGCCCGATTCGCTCGCGCGCCTCATCGCGCTGACCGATTCCGTGAAGCCCACGGTGCTCGTGTCACTCGGCAGCCCGTATCTCCTGAACCAGACGCCGATGGTGAAGTCATATCTCATCGCGTGGAGCGGCGTGCGGACCGCTGAGCGCGCCGCGGCGCGCGTCCTGCTCGGCTGGTCGCCGGTGCGCGGTAAGTTGCCAATTCGCGTTCCACCGGCATACCCGATCGGCCACGGCCTGGTGCTTCCGGACTCGACGCTGCCGCCGCCTCGTCCTCCGGCGCGGACGATCATCCCGTGATGCCTCGTGCCACACTCGGCGCGGCGGCCGCCGCGCTGCTGCTCGGTTGCGCGCATCATGGGCCCGTCCCTTTCGCCGCTCCCGCCCCGGAGCATGTGCAGTCAGGCAGACGCTTCGGACCGGTAATGGATTACCTCCGCTCACAGGTCGATAGCGCATTTCCGGGCGCGGTCCTCGCCGTAGGACGCCGTGACAGCGTTTTGCTGGTCGCCGCGGTCGGTCATTACGGCATCGACGACGCGCGTTCCGTCACTCCGGAGACTGTGTTCGACCTTGCATCGCTCACGAAGGTGATCGGTTTGACGACCGCGTGCATGTTTCTCGCCAGCGAAGGAAAACTGGAGCTCGATGCGCCGGTGCAGCGCTACGTGCCGACGTTCCGCGGACCCGGCAAGGACCGCGTCACGATCCGCCATCTCCTCACCCATTCGTCGGGCCTGCCCGCTTGGCGCCCGCTGTACATCGAGGCGACGACGCGCGCGGCCGCCGTTGCCCTGGTGGACACGACCGGGCTGCTGCGGCAGCCCGGCGACACCTTTGTCTACTCCGACCTCGGCGCCATTCTGCTCACGCAGGTTGTCGAAGGCCTCACCAGCCAGCGCCTCGACAGCTATCTCGATGCGCGTGTTTTCCGGCCGCTCGGCATGACGAGCACGCGGTTCCTGCCGCCGTCCGCCTGGCGCGACCGGATCGCGCCAACCGAGCGCAGCCAGGACGGGACGATCATCCGCGGCACGGTGCACGATGAGAATGCATGGAAGCTCGGCGGCGTATCGGGACATGCGGGGCTGTTCAGCACGGCGCCCGATCTGGCGCGGTTTGCGCAATGGCTCCTGGGACAGACGGGGTTTTTGGAGTGGACCAAGCGTCAGAACCTGCCGTCGGGCTCCTCGCGCGCTTTGGGATGGGATACTCCGTCTGAAGGCTCGAGCGGGGGCACGAAATTAGGAGCTCGCGCTTTTGGCCACACGGGATTTACCGGAACGTCGATCTGGATCGACCCCGACAAGGATCTTTTCATTATTCTGCTCACGAATCGTGTGAATCCCACGCGTGAGAACGGTCGCATCGCGCGCGTCCGGCCGCGTGTCGCGGACCTCGTCGTCGACGCGCTTACTCCACCACCGTAGCCCAGCCGCGTTTCGTGAGATCGCGGTAGATGACAAAGCCGCCCAGCGCCGCCACGACCAGCAGGATCAGGCCGGGGGCAGTCTCATGCAGTATCAGCTTGCCGACGCCGAACAGCACACCGTAGACCAGCACGCACCCCGCCAGCCAATCGAGCAGATTCGACAAGCCATTCGACGATGCCTTCACATCGGGTGTGAGCGCCGCGATCGGCGCCCAGCCGGTGCGCGACGGCCGTGTGCGGCGGTAGAACGCCGTCAACGTCTCGGTCGGTTCTGGCTTCGTCAGATAGGTCACGGCAAGCCAGACGGCCGTCGTGATCGCGACGGTCACGATCATGATCCAGGCGAAATCCTTCGGTTTATCGCTGTCCATCCCGACCACGAGCTGCAGCGTGAGCGACACCACGAAGGCCGAGATCATCGCCGAGACTTCGGACCAGGCATTGATGCGCCACCAGTACCAGCGCAACAGCAGCACGCCGCCCGTGCCCGCTCCGGTGACGATCAGGAGCTTCCATGCGCCGCCGATCGATCCCATGTAAAAGGTCACGACGGCCGAGACGAAGGTGAGAAACACCGTGGCCAGCTGCGAAGCGCGCACGTAGTACGCGTCGCTCTTGTCGCGCTTCACAAAGCGACGCCAGAAGTCGTTCACGAGATAGCTGGCGCCCCAGTTCAGCTGGGTGGCAATCGTGGACATGTAGGCGGCGGCGAATGCCGCCACCATGAGCCCGCGCAGCGCCGGGGGAAGATGATCGATCAACACGTGGATGTATCCGGTTTCCGGATCGGCCAGCCCCGGATAGAGGATCACCGACGCCAGACCAACCAGAATCCACGGCCACGGCCGAATCGCATAGTGCGCGATGTTAAACCACAGCGTGGCGAGCAGCGAATGCCGCTCGTCCTTCGCGCTGAACATGCGTTGCGCCACGTAGCCTCCTCCGCCCGGCTCGGCGCCCGGATACCACGTCGCCCACCAGTTGAGCGAGATGTAGACGAGGAAGGTGATCATCGGCATCCACGCCGAATTCAGATTGGGCACCATGTTGAGGGCCTCGCCGCGGCCGCTCGCCACGAATTGGCTCTTCATCGACTCGATCCCGCCGACCGCCCGGACGGCGAAGACCGCAAGCACGATCACCATCCCCATCTTGATCACGAACTGCACCACGTCCGTGACGAGCACCCCCCAGAGGCCGGACAGCGTCGAGATCCCTGCCGTCAGCGCGATCATCCCCAACACGATGGCCAGCGCCTCGAATTTGCCGATGCCGAAGATCAGCTCCAGGATCTTCACCATCGCCAGGTTGACCCACCCGAGGATGATGCAGTTGATGGGAATGCCGAGGTACAGGGCCCGGAAGCCGCGCAGGAAGGCCGCGGGTTTGCCGGCGTAGCGGATTTCCGCGAATTCGACGTCGGTCATCACGCCGGCGCGGCGCCACAAGCGCGCGTAGAAAAACACGGTGAGCATTCCGCTCATCAGGAAGCTCCACCAGATCCAGTTGCCCGCGATCCCGTTGCGCGCGACGAGACCGGTCACGACGAGCGGCGTATCCGCGGCGAATGTGGTCGCGACCATCGACGTCCCGGCGAGCCACCACGGCACGTTGCGACCCGACAGGAAGAACTCGCTGATGCTGCTGCTCGCGCGCGCCTTATAGTAGAATCCGATGCCGATGTTGAGCGCGAAATACGCGGCGATGACGAGCCAGTCGATGATGGTGAGTTGCATGGCCCACCAATTGGGGGGGTGAGAAGACCTTAGGCAAGTTTCGGTTGGACATTGGCTGCCAAGCAGCACGCCGTGCCGGTGACTGAAACCGTTGACACACCGGGGCTCACCTTCTAAGTTGCTGCCAGACTGGAGGATAGTGATGAGCACGACACAGAGACCAACCGTTACCCTGACGCTCACGGAGCGCGCGGGTGAAGAGGTCAAGAAGTTCCTGGCCGAGGAGAAGGTGGCACCCGAATCGGCCGGTCTGCGGGTCGCCGTGCTGCCCGGCGGCTGCTCGGGATTTCGCTACAGCCTGAACATCGAAGAGCATCCGGCAGCGGACGACGTCGTCGTCGAGAGTGCCGGCGTGCGGCTCTTCGTGGACGAGTTCAGCGCGCAATATCTCAACGGCACGGTGATTGACTACAAGAGCAACTTTCAGGAGTCCGGCTTCGCGTTCGAGAATCCGAATGCATCCGGCGGCTGTGGCTGCGGATCGTCGTTCACGGTTTGAGCGTTGATCCTTCCTGATCCGGTCGTCTGGGCCCGCGCATGTCGCGGGCCCTTTTTGTTCTAGACGTCGGGACGGCCAGCTATGCGCCCCCTCGACATCGCCGTCATCTTCGCCTATTTCGCCGCCGTCATCGTCTTTGGGTTGTCGCTGGCGGGACGACAGCATGACGCGTCCGATTATTTTCTCGGACACCGCGGGCTGCCGTGGTGGGCGCTCATGTTTTCCGTCGTGGCGACGGAGACGTCGGCGCTCACCGTCATCTCGGTACCCGGTCTCGCGGCGCGCGGCAATCTCACATTTCTGCAGATTGCCTTCGGGTATCTCGTGGGCCGCATCGGCGTCGCGTCGCTCCTCTTGCCGGGCTATTTCCGGGGCACGCAGGACACCGCCTATCAGCGACTCGAACACCGGTTCGGTCCCCTTGCCCGGCGCACGGCATCCGGCGTGTTCCTGTTCACCCGCGCGCTCGCGGACTGTGTCCGCATTTTTGCGACGGCCATCCCGCTGGCGATCATCACGCACTGGAGCCTCCCCGTCGGCATCGCGGCGATCGGCTGCGTAACCCTCGTGTACACCTGGGTGGGCGGCTTGCGCGCGGTCGTGTGGGTCGATGTCATCCAGCTGGGCGTTTATCTGCTCGGCGGCATCGCGACCTTGATCGTCGCGACGCACTTGGCCGGCGGGACGGGTGCATTCGCCCGCGCGTGGGACGCGGGCAAGCTCACGGCCTTCGACTTTTCACTGTCGTTCACCAAGACATACACGTTCTGGGGCGGCCTCATCGGTGGCGCACTCCTGTCCGCCGCCTCGCACGGCACCGATCACCTGATCGTCCAACGCCTGCTCGCCGCCCGCAACCTCCAGGATGCGCAGCGCGCGCTGATCGGCTCTGGCATATTCATCATCGCGCAGTTCGCGCTCTTCCTGCTGGTAGGAACGAGCCTGTGGCTCGCAGGCGCCGATCAACCCGGCATGCGCGGCGACGCGATCTATCCGACGTTCATCGTGACGCATCTCCCCACCGGCATCGCCGGGCTGGCCGTGGGCGGTATTTTGGCGGCCGCGATGAGCAGCCACGCGTCTGCCGTGAATTCCCTCGCGTCGGCGTCCACGCATGACTTTTACGCGCCGCTCACGGGTCACCACGACCCCGCCCAGCTGCTGCGTGTCGGTCGCTGGCTGACGCTCGTGTGGACCGTCATTCTGGTCGCAGGCGCCATCGCCTTCCGCGATCAGAACACTCCCGTCGTCCAGCTCGCGCTCAGTGTCGCGTCCCTGACCTACGGCTCATTGCTCGGCACCTATATCCTCGGGGGCATCTGGCCGCGCGCGCGCGAGATCGACGTGATCGTAGCCTTGATCGTCAGTATCCTCGTCATGTCGCCCATCGTACTCGGCGCGGTCATTCCTCATTTCCCGATGCACTGGCTGCCCGGATTGGCATGGCCGTGGTACGTCCCGCTCGGGACGGCCGTCACGGTGGTGGTGGGAATGCTGTCCTCACTCGTTGGACGGTCCGACGGCCTGACGGCCGGACGGGCCCAGCAGCCAGCATGACGGCGCCCGCCGTCCTCTTAGGTATCGACTCCGGCGGCTCCCATACCGCGGTTGTGGTGGGCGATCGCACGGGCCGCGTTCTAGCGCGGGCCGAAGGGCCCGGCTCGGCGATGCGACCCGGCGGCGCGGAGCGCTCGGCGGCGCTCATCCTCGATGTCGCCCGCCGGGCCGCCACGCAAGCACACGTCTCGCTGCCCGCCGGCATCGCGCTCGTCGGCGCGGCGGGCGCGGGCCGCGCGCCCGAACAGTCGGCTCTCGCGGCCGCGATCGTGGCAACCGGTGTGGCCATCCAGGTCGATGTGCGCGGCGACATCGAGATCGCGCTCGCCGCAGCCTTCGGAGACGGCGCGGGCGTGCT
>Ga0136846_1214294_pt1 | contig 11302 bp, 12 predicted proteins | sample HopSoiMetagenom2_FD_96841 | JGI IMG/M metagenome (GOLD analysis project Ga0136846, IMG submission 96841) | Grasslands soil microbial communities from Hopland, California, USA - 2 Assembly 2016 (version 4) | ecosystem: Environmental > Terrestrial > Soil > Grasslands | place: USA: Hopland... | reverse complement strand
CCCCGTCCTCGCTGGCCGCCTCGCTGGCCGGGGAGGCGGGCATGACCCTGGTCGGGTTCTTGCGCGGTACCACGATGAACGTCTACACCGGCGAGCAGCGTGTGATCACCGAGCCCGCCGCGGCCGGCGAGGCCGCTGTGGCACGGTGACGGAGACGCCGGCGTCCCCCTCCGCATCGCGCCCGGTTCAGTGGTTGTGGCGTCCTAACGGATAGGGACATGAGGTTGTGGCGTTCTCTGAATCCGCAGGGCGGCCAGGGCGTGAGATCGGGGGCCGGGTCAGGGGTGGGGGACCTGGTAGAGGTCGGCGCCGGCCGGGGAGACCTCGCGAGTGACCTGGCCGCGGACCAGGAGCACTTCGAGGTGGGCGGCCGTCTCGTTGACCGCCTGCACCTGGCCGAACAGGTCCAGGTCCCCGAACCGGGTCTGCCGCCGTGTCCACTTGACCGCCGTGGCCACCTCCAACGGGGTGGCGTGCCCCTCCCGTACCGCGGCGAGCGTTTCGTCCAGCCGGGTGTCATGGTGCGCGAGCAGCTCGTTCACCCGCTGGTGGGTGCTCGCGGTGACCGGCCCGTGGGCGGGCAGCAGCCGGGCGTCGGGCAGCTCCAGCGTCCGGGCGAGCGAGCTGAGGTAGTCGCGCAGCGCCATCCGGTTGCCGGCCGGCTCGAACCCGATCGAGGGCGTGATGTGCGGGAGCACGTGGTCACCGGCGAACATGATCTCGGCGGCGGCGTCGTGGTAGACGAGGTGGCCGCGGGTGTGACCCGGGGTGTGGACCGCCCGCAGCGTCCGTGTCCGCAGGTCCAGGTCGGCGCCGTCGGCCACCCAGCGGTCGGGGTCCTCCCAGTCCCTGAACATCGGCCCCTGCCGCTCCAGCGCGGGCAGCCGGTCAATCAGCTCGGCCGCTCCCAGCCGGCGCAGGTTCTCCCCGCCGAAGACCTTGTGGCCGCCCGCGCCATTGATCATCTCCCTGGTCGCGACCAGGTTGGCGCGCTCGTCCGCGCCGAGCGAGATCAGGGTGCGGAACTCCCGCCGCAGCTCCACCGCGAGGGAGTAGTGATCGATGTGGATATGGGTGACGATGAAGTTGCGCACGTCGCCGAGCCCGTAGCCGAGCTGGCGCAGGGCCTCGGTGAGCCGTTCGCGGGCCGCGACGATCGCGAACCCGGCGTCGATGAGGTCGACTCCCCCGGGATCGGTGATCGCGTAGACGTTGACGGCCTTCAGCCCGTCCAGCGGCAGCGGCAGCGGGATCCGGTACACGCCGGCGCCGAGGTCTTCGACGTCTGGTTCGATCCAGGCATACCTGTCCGCCGCGGCTTGGCTCATCGTGTCGCTGACCCCTTCGTTCGGCCCCAGGATCCTGGCGAGTCCTGAGCTACGGTTAAGTAACCATATCGGAACGCCTGCCGTCGGCAGCGTTCCGTATCTCGGCCTGCACCGGGCAGGCAGGTTTTTACGCTGAGTTCGAAAATGGCCTCCTCATCGAAACTGCCCGTCAGCTCCTGCGCCGGTACGCGGCGGCTCCGCGGGGTGCGGGATCCACGGGAGGCGGTCGGTGATGGCGACGGCGACGACCACGCCGGCCGCGCAGGCACCCAGGGCCAGGGCGGGGATGGCGCGGCCGGCCAGGGCCAGCAGGGCCAGGGCGGCGATCCCGGCCAGGCGCGGCCAGGACAGGACGCGCCACACCACGAACTTGAAGGCGGCGTGGCCGGCCAGGAACAGCGCCGGGCCGCCCAGGACCATCCACGCCGCCGCGGTGCTCGCGGCCTGGCCCGGATCGGACAGGACCTGCTCGTCGGCGGCCGCGCAGACGATGATGCCCGCCACCATCACCGGGTGGATCAGGTGGTACGCCGAACGACCGAGGCGGCCGGGGTCGTCCGAGCGGGCGATCTTCTCCGCCGCCGCCTCGGCGCTCTGATCGAAGTACAGCCACCACAGCGCGACCGCGCCGGCGAACGCGACCACGAAAGACGTCACGGCGGCGGTGGTGACCTTGACCTCGCTCAGGGTCGCGCCGATGATGACGATCGACTCGCCCAGCGCGATCAGGATGAACGCCTGGCAGCGCTCGGCGAAGTGGCCGCCCTCGATGGTCCAGTCCGAGGTACGGGAGCGGCCCAGGCCCGGCGTCCAGAAGCCGGCCACCCCGCCGAGCAGGTCGATGCAGACCGAGCCGAGCCACAGCAGGACCCGGGCGTGGCCGTGGGCCAGGCCGCCGGCCACGGCGAGCACGCTGCTGGCCACGCACCAGGCCAGGATGCGCTGGAAGTTGGCTTCCAGCGGGTGCCCGCGCAGCGCGATCACCATGAACACCGTGCGGCCGATCTGCTGGACCGCGTACGCCCCGCCGATCCACAGGCCCAGGTCCTCGAAGGCCCGCGGCAGGGACGCTGACATGGCCAGGCTGATCAGCATCAGCGCGACCAGCAGCAGCCGCACCGTCATCAGGTCCGGGTCGAGCCAGTTGGTGACCCAGGTGGTGTACGACCAGACCAGCCAGACCATCACCAGCAGCAGCCCGGCCTGCAGCGCCCCGGTCACGGTCGCGTGATGGAGCAGGTAGTGCGACAGCTGGGTGACGGCGAACACGTACACCAGGTCGAAGAACAGCTCGATGTTCGTGACCCGGTGCGCGCCGGAGCGGTCCCGGTCGCGCAGCAGCTGGGGTGCCCGTGAACCCGCCTCGGCCAGGTCGCTCATCCCTGCTTTCTACCAGGCGTAATGCTCCGGGGCGGTGCGGTATCCGGGGAACAGGTCGTCGAGCCGCTTCAGCACGTCGTCGTCGAGTCCCAGGGTCACCGCGCGCTGCGCGTCGTCCAGCTGCTCCCGGGTGCGCGGCCCGATGATCGGCCCGGTGACGCCCTCCTGGTGCAGCAGCCAGGCCAGCGCCACGTTGGCCGGCTCCTCGCCGAGCTCGTCGCACAGATCCTCGTACGCCGCGATCTGGTCCCGGTTCTGCTCCACGGTCTCCTTGGCGCGGCCCGCCAGCCGGCGGCGCCCGTCGCGCTCCTTCTTCAGGACGCCGCCGAGCAGGCCGCCGTACAGCGGGGACCACGGGATGATCCCGACGCCGTACTCGATCGCCGCGGGCAGCACCTCGAGCTCGATCTCCCGGACCAGCAGGTTGTAGATCGACTGCTCGCTGACCAGGCCGAAGAACCCGCGGGCGGCGGCCGCGTCGTTGGCCTGGACGATGTGCCAGCCGGCGAAGTTGGACGAGCCCGCGTACAAGATCTTGCCCTGGGCGACGAGCACCTCCATGGCCTGCCAGATCTCATCCCAGGGGGTGTCCCGGTCGACGTGGTGCATCTGGTACAGGTCGATGTAGTCGGTGCGCAGGCGGCGCAGCGACTCGTCGCAGGCCCGCCGGATGTTCAGCGCGGACAGCTTGCCCTCGTTGGGCCAGCCTCCCATCGCCCCGTACAGCTTGGTGGCGAGCACGGTGCGCTCGCGCCGCCCGCCGCCGGACGCGAACCAGTCGCCGATGATCTCCTCGGTCCAGCCGGCGTGCGCCTCGTCGTGCTGGCCGACCTGCCCGGGCGGGGTCATCGCGGCGCCGTAGCGGTTGGCGGTGTCGAAGAAGTTGATGCCGATCTCGTGCGCGTGGTCCATGATCACGTGGGAGTCGGCGGGCGTGGTCAGCGGCCCGAAGTTCATGGTGCCGAGGCACAGGCGGCTCACGGAGAGGCCGGAACGGCCCAGGTGGGTGTATTCCATGGAGATAAGCCTTTCACGCGCCCGCGGTGGCATTCTTCCGGTGCCTGGCTACCCGCTCCCGGGTCCCGCAGGCGGCCGAGCAGTAGCGGCGCGGGGCGCCCCGTCCGGTGTTCACGAAGGGGCGACCGCAGGACGGCGACGCGCAGAACCCGCCGGGCGGCGCCTGCCGCTCGGCCAGCAGCACGGCCAGGGCCAGGCAGGACGAGGTGAGGAACCACTCGGCCCAGGGGGCGTCGTCGCTGCCGTCCACGTGCAGGTGCCAGCCGGACGTCCCGTCGTGCGTGGTCAGCCGGGGCGGGTGCGCGCGCCCGGCGAGCAGGGCGTTGATCCGGCCGGCAGCGGTCCCGGCGTCCCCGGCCGTGAACACCTGGGCCAGCTCGGTCGCGGCTTCCCGCAGCCCGCCGAGGTCGGCGTCGGAGAGCTCGACCGGCTCCGGCTCGCCGTGCGCCCGCAGCGCCGCGATGACCGCGGCCCGCCCGGCGGGATGGTCCGGTCCGTGATCTTCCCGCGGCAGCAGGATGGCGAGCAGGTCCGCGGTGCGGCGCGCGGCGTCGTGCACGCTGCCGAGCGGTCCTTCCGGATGAGTCACGGAAGATAGTGTAACGTTTTTTCATGAATTCCCGTTATCAGGTGGCCCGGGGGCTCCGGGGCTACCTGGCCGGGGCCACCGCGGCCCGGGCGGGCGACGAGATGTCGGGCCCGGCCCTGCTGCTGCTCGGCTTCGCCGTGACCGGCCGGCCGGCCGCCGGGTCCGGGCTGCTGGCCAGCGTCACGATCGCCGGGGCCGTCGGCGGCCCGGTGTTCGGCGCGCTGCTGGACCGCAGCTCCCGTCCGGACCGGGTGCAGGCCTGGGCGCTGGCCGGCTACGCGCTGGGCATCACGGCCGTCCTGGCCGCGCTCGGCCGGCTGCCGCTGCCGGCTGTGGTGCCGGTCGCGCTGGCCGCGGGCCTGTTCAGCCCGGCGGTGGCGGGCGGCTGGACCGCGCAGCTGCCCCGCGTGGTGACCGGGCGCGAGCTGGACCGCGCCTCGGCCCTGGACGCGCTGACCTACACCGCGGCCAGCCTGGCCGGCCCGGCCCTGGCAGCCGCGGTAACGGCCGGGATGGGCGCCCGGATGGCGGTGCTGACGGCGGCGGCCCTGGTCGCGCTGGCCACTCCGGCTGCCTGCTCGCTCGCGCGCTACCGGCCGGGCACGCCGGACCCGGCCGCCCCGGACCGGCCAGCACTGCGCCGGCAGATGGCCGGGGGGTTCGCCGTGATCGCCGCCCGCCGCCCGCTGCGGCGGGCCACCGTGACCTCGGCCGTGTCCTACGCCGGGATCGGGATGCTGCTGACCTGCTGCCCGGTGCTCGGCGCGCAGCGGCTCGGCGGCCCGGCCCGCGGTGCGCTGCTGATCAGCGCGATGGCGGTGGCCTCGCTGGCCGCCAACGGGGTGCTCGCCCGCAAGGCCGCCCGGTCCGGATCCGGTCGGCCGGAGATCCTGGTGATCACCAGCACGCTGGTGATGGGAGCGGGCATGGCCGCGGCGGCGGCGGCCCCCGGCTGGCTCACCCTGGCGGCCGTCGCGCTGGCCGGGGCCGGCGAGGGCCCGCAGCTCACCGCGCTGTTCGCGATCCGGCACCGGGAGACCCCGGCGCGGATGCGCGGGCAGGTCTACACCACGGCGGCCAGCCTGAAGATCGCCGGGCTGGCGGGCGGGGCGGCGCTGGGCGGCCCGCTGGCCGGCCACTCGGTCACCGCCTGCCTGCTCATCGCGGCCGGAACCGAGCTGTGCGCCGCGGCCTGCGGCTTGCTATCATGAGGACATGCAGCAAGCAGCGCAGATGTGGCAGGCCGTTTAGGGACGGTCCCATCCTGCGTTCAGGCCGTCCGGATGGACGGCCTTTTTCGTGCTCCCATCCGGACCTACGGGAGGACGATGACGATGACAACGACAACCCTGGCCCAGGCAACGACAGTGGCCCAGCGGCGCTCGGCCGAGCTCGAGGACCTGATCGACCGGGACGCGGCGGCGTTCCGCATCCTGACCGGTGACCGGCCGACCGGGCAGCTGCACCTGGGGCATTACTTCGGCACGTTGCGGAACCGGGTCCGGCTGCAGGACCTCGGCGCCGAGGTCTTCGTGCTGATCGCCGACTACCAGGTGCTGACCGACCGGGACACGGCCGAGCACCTGGACGAGTACGTGACCGGCCTGGTGCTGGACTACCTGGCCATCGGGCTCGACCCGGCTCGCACGGTGATCTTCGCGCACAGCGCGGTGCCCGCGCTCAACCAGCTGCTGCTGCCCTTCCTCAGCCTGGTCTCGGTGCCCGAGCTGAACCGCAACCCGACGGTCAAGGACGAGATCGCGCACTCGCGGCAGGCGTCGGTCAGCGGGCTGATGCTCACCTACCCGGTGCACCAGGCGGCGGACATCTTGTTCTGCCGGGCGAACCTGGTGCCGGTGGGTCAGGACCAGCTGCCGCACCTGGAGATCACCCGGGTGATCGCGCGCCGGTTCAGCGAGCGGTACGGCCCGGTCTTCCCGGTGCCGGACGCGCTGTTGTCAGCCGCCCCGCTGCTGCTCGGCACCGACGGCACCAAGATGAGCAAGAGCCGCGGCAACACCATCCCGCTCTCGGCCACCGCGGACGAGACCGCCCGGCTTATCCGCGGCGCGCAGACCGATTCCGAACGGCACATCAGCTACGACCCAGCGGACCGCCCCGCCGTCTCCAGCCTGGTCCTGCTGGCCGCGCTGGCCCTGGACCGCGATCCGCGCGAGGTCGCGGCCGGGGTCGGCGGGGGCGGCGCGGCCGCGCTGAAGCAGCTGGTCGCGACCGCGGTCAACGACCTGCTCGCCCCGGTCCGGGCGCGCCGGGCCGAGTACGAGCGGGACCTGGGCTACGTGCGCCAGGTGCTGCGGGACGGCAACCAGCGGGCCAGCGAGATCGCGGCGGCCACGCTGGCCGAAGTGCGGACGGCGATGGGCATGACGTACTAGGGCCGGGGCGTCAGTCAATGACCGCCGGGGTGTCCAGGACCCGGCCGGGGCCGACGGCGCGCTCGGGGCCGGCCAGCGTGACCGAGCCGCGCAGCGGGAGCTGGTCCGAGGCGCCGCCGACCGCGACGCCGATCTCGCCCGGCTCCACCATCCGGGTCCCGGCCCGGCCGGTGAACGCGGTGCGGTCGGCGTGCAGCTGGAACGTGACCCGGCGCTCCTCACCCGGTTCCAGCGGCACCCGGGCGAAGCCAGCCATCCAGGCCATCATCGTGCCGCTCTACCTGCTCGTCTACAAGGCGCACCTGTACGACACCCTGTTCGCGCTGATGCTCACCATGAGCGCCGCCGCCGTCCCGGTCTCGGTGCTGGTCATGGTGAGCATCTACGACGGCCTGAACGTGTGGAACAACTTCATCTTGCCCCTGGTCCTCACCCAGAGCAACGGCGTGGCCGTGCTCCCGCTCGGCCTGACCAAGCTCGAGGACCAGTACGCCATCAACGTGCCCGCGGTGATGGCGGCCGTCCTGCTGTCCGTGCTGCCGCTGGTCGTGCTCTTCGCGGTGATGCGCAAGCAGGTCATGCGCAGCCTGGGGTCCGTAGTCATGCGCTGAGGTCCTGCTTCACGCATTTCGGGCCGAACGGGCTGGGTGCCAGCCCCGGGCTCGCCCAGGGCCGCGTCCGTGGCAAGGTTGCTTGCGTGGCACATGCGGACCTCGTGGCGTCGCTGCGGGAGGCGGGCGTGAACCGCGGCGACCTCGTCGCGCTGGTCGTCACGCCCGCGCTCGGGTACGGGCTGGCCGCCGCGGGCCGCACCTGGGCGGTGCCGGGCGTCGCGGCCGAGGTGGGGCGGGCCGACGAGGCGCTGCGACCGCGGTGGGTGACGTGGTCGGGTCAGGCGGCGGCGCGGCTGGCCGCCGACGGGGTGCGCCTGGCCACGGGCTGGGACATCGCGGCCGCGCACCGGCTGCTGTTCGGCGGCTGGCGGGCCGATCCCGGCTGGGCCTGGGCCCGGATACGGCGGCTGGACACCGACGCGATGCCGGCTTCGGGACCGCCCGACCTGTTCGGCATGGACGAAGGCGACGGCACCGATCCGGTGGCGCCGGACGGGCACCTGCGCCCGGCCTGGACCGGCGGCGGCTGGGCGGACCGTCCCGACCGGATCGCCCGCTGGGCCGGCCTGGCCCTGACGACGGCGGAACTCCAGCGCGAGGCGCTGTCCGGCCTGGAAGACCGGCCGATGGCGCTGCCCACCGTCCGCGCCGAATCCACCGCCGAACTGCTCTGCGCCGAGCTGTCGGCGGACGGGCTGCCGATGGACCGGGCGGTCGCCGAGCGCGTGCTGACCTCCCTCATCGGCCCCCGGCCGCGCAGCGAGGCCGAGGCCGCGTCGCTGCGGGCCGCGCGGGACGCCGAGGTGCTGCGCCACCTTCCGGCCGGCGTCACCGCTGACCTGCGCAGCCCCGTACAGCTGCGCACCCTGCTTGGCCGGCTCGGCATGGACGTGCCGGACACCCGGGCCGAGCGGCTGCGGGCGCTGCGGGACGCCCATCCGATCGTCGGCGCGCTGCTCGAGTGGCGCAAGGCCGAGCGGATCGCGACGACCTACGGCTACGCGTGGCTGGACCAGCATCTCGGCGCCGACGGCAGGCTCCGCGGCGCGTGGACCGGCTCCGATGGCGCGGCCGGCCGGATGACCGCCTCGGCCGGCCTGCACAACATGCCGGCCGCGCTGCGCCCGGCGGTGGTGGCGGCCGAGGGGCACGTGTTCGTCCGGGCCGACCTGGGCCAGATCGAGCCGCGGGTACTCGCGGCGGTGACCGGTGACCCGGCTCTGACCGCCGCGACCAGGGACGACGACCTGTACGCGCCGGTGGCGGCACAGCTCGGCGTGGACCGGCCGACCGCCAAGGTGGCGGTGCTCGGCGCGATGTACGGGCAGACCACCGGTCACGGCGCCCAGGCCCTGCGCCGCCTCAGCACGGCCTACCCGGTGGCCATGGCCTACCTCGACAGCGCCGACCGGGCCGGGCAGGCCGGACGCGACCTGCGCACCTACGGCGGCCGCCTGATCGTGCTGACCGCCGCCGAGCCCCGGAGCAGCAGCCGGGCCGCCGCCTACGGCCGGTACGCGCGGAACGCGATGATCCAGGGGGCCGCGGCGGAGCTGTTCAAGGTGTGGGCCGTCACGGTGCGGGCCCGGTGCGCCTCGCTCGGCGCGCGCATCGTGCTCTGCCTGCACGACGAGCTGCTGGTCCACTGCCCGGGCGAGCAGGCCCAGGCGGTGGCCCGGCTGGTCGACGACTGCCTGCGGGAGGCCGCCGGGCGCTGGGCTCCCGGCTGCGGGGTCCGCTTCATCTCCGATACCGCCATCGTCCGCAGCTGGTCGGACGCCAAGCACGGGACCTAGCGAGTCCGCTTGCCCGCGCGCAGCGACTCGACCGTCTTGGCCAGCCGCGTCGCGCGGGTCTGGGGCTTCTTGGCCTCTTCCACCCAGCGCACCCACTCCTTGCGGTGGGTGAAGGCAAGCCCGTCGAACGTCGCCCGGGCGGCGTCATCGCCGGCCAGCGCCTCGGCCAGGTCGGCGGGCACCTCCACCTCCCGGGGCGCGGTATCCGGCTCGATGTCCACCTCGACCTGATCGCCCGCGGCCACGCCGGCCGCCGTCCGGTTCTCCGCGCTCAGCGGCACCAGGTACCGGCCGCCCATCCGCGCGACCGTGGTCCGGTAGGTGTGGCCGCCGATGGTCACGGTCACCGGCGGGCGGCCGCCCGGCCCCAGGGCGGTGACGACCTCAGCGGGGACCTCGATGCCGGTCGCGGTCTTGCCGCCGAGCTCTACCGTCGCGCTGAACTTCATGAGATCGAGTATGGCAGCCCGGGTCAGCTCGTCACGGCGGCGGTGACCGCCGCGGCGAACGGTGCCGGGGGCTGCTCGGCCAGCGACGCGGCGACCGACCCCGCCCCCGCCCGGTACCAGGCGATCGAGGCGGCGAAGGCGCCCGGCGCGCCGTAGACCGATACCAGGTGGTCGAGGTGACCGGCGGACAGCTGGTAGCCGGGCCCGGACCAGTGCGACCAGAAGTGCCGCAGGTAGGCCCGGACCGCCTCCGGCTGCCCGTCCACCAGCTCGGTGCAGAGCTCCAGGCGGTGGAAGGCCTGGTACCAGAACTCCCGCTGGGCCTTCGCGGTGAGGATCCGGTCTCCGATACCGGGCAGCGGCGGCGCGACGACCAGGGCGCGGACCAGGTCCGGCCGGGCCCGGGCGATGGCCTGGGCGATCCGGCTGCCGATGTCGTAGCCGGCCAGGGCCACCGGCCCGAGGTTCAGCTCGCCGATCAGCGCGATGAGGCTGCGGGCCTGGGCCACCGCGCTGTACTGGCCGGCCGGATCGGCGGCGTGCTTGTCGGATTCGCCGAATCCCCGCAGGTCGGGCACGATCACGTCGGCGGCGGCCGCCACCAGCGGGACGACCTCGCGGTAGTCGGTCCGGTCCCCGGGCCAGCCGTGCAGCAGCAGGACCGTGGGCCCGGCCCCGCTCCGGTCGTAGGCCAGCCGGAATCCGTCGATCGCTGTCCCGGAGCGCATACCGGCCATTATCTGCAAGCTCTCGCTACCAGCTGGCGAGGGCCATCGCGTAGATGACGGCCTCCCGGCCCCCGTGTACCAGGGCCCGCTTCTCCGGGCGCAGGCCGATCTTCTCCGCGACGCGCCGGGAGGGCTGGTTATCCGGGTGGATGATCGCGATCAGCCGGGTGGCGCCGAGCACGGTGCGGGCGTGGTCGCGGCAGGCCGCGGCGGCCTCAGTCGCGTAACCGCGGCCCTGCGCCGCCGTCCGCACGTGGTAGCCGACCTCGAGCTCGGTCACGCCGTCGACGACCTGGGGGGTGAGCCCGCAGTCGCCGATGAAGCCGTCACCGGTGCTGATCAGCCACAGGCCGTAGCCGTGCATGCGGTACAGGCGGCGGTTCCAGTCGATCCACTGGGCGGCTTCCGGCCGGGTCTTCGGACGCGGGTAGTAGGTCATGACGGCGGGGTCGCCGAGCAGGGCGGCCATGTCGTCGAGATCGGCGGGCGTCATCTCGCGGAAGGCCAGCCGCGCGGTGTCGGGGGGCATAGCACCGACGGTAGTCCCAGGGCAAAACGAACCGGGCCGGACACAGTGCCGTGTCCGGACCCGGTTTCGTGCCGAAGGCTACAGCAGGCCGCCGAGCAGCGTGCTGAGGCTGCTGGGCACCGACTGGAGGAAAGTAAGCAGCATGTAAATCAACGCTGGTGAGGGGAGTACGCGTCGCCGTATCAAGGCCAGATAAGCCCCGCGCCGCAGGCGAGATCCACGCGGCGGATCAGCTCGGCCAGGCGGCGGGGAGCAGCGGGATCGCGTTGGCCCGCACCACGTTCGCGTAGAAAGCGGCGCTGGCCTTGGGAATCCGGCGCTGGGTGCCGAAGTCCACGAACACGATCCCGAACCGCTTCTGGTAACCCCAACCCCACTCGAAATTGTCCAGTAGCGACCAGACGAAGTACCCGGCCAGGTTGGCGCCGTCCTTGATCGCCCGCGCGGCCGCCTCGAGGTGCGTGTGCAGGTACCTG
>Ga0136846_1235635_pt1 | contig 11303 bp, 11 predicted proteins | sample HopSoiMetagenom2_FD_96841 | JGI IMG/M metagenome (GOLD analysis project Ga0136846, IMG submission 96841) | Grasslands soil microbial communities from Hopland, California, USA - 2 Assembly 2016 (version 4) | ecosystem: Environmental > Terrestrial > Soil > Grasslands | place: USA: Hopland... | reverse complement strand
TGTTCGTACTGGTCGGACCACACGTACGGGACCGGGTCGTAGGGCGGTGCCGTGGCTCCGTCCAGCAGGTTCGCCGCCAGCAGGCCCGCCTGCTCCGCGGCGTTGGTCCAGTGCTCGATCCGCCGGGTCGTACCGAAGCGGCCGCTCGGCCACGCCGCTACGTCGCCTGCGGCCCAGACATGGCCTCCCCCGCCGGCGACCCGGCACCGGTTGTCGCAGAGCACACCGTCGGACAGGGGGAGTCCACTGCCGATGAGCCAGTCGGTGCAGGCGGAGGCACCCACCCCGACCACGACGAAGTCCGTCTCGATCCGACTGCCGTCGGACAGGGTAACGACCGACCGGTCCCCGTGCTCCTCGGCTGCGGCGACGCTCACACCGAGGCGGAAGTCCACTCCGTTCTCCCGGTGCAGCTCCGCGATCACGGTGCCGACGGTGGCGCCCACCCCGCGCATCACGGGGGCGGGCGCGGGCTCGACGACCGTCACCGCCAGACCACGCCTGCGGGCGGAAGCCGCGACCTCGCAGCCGATGAACCCTCCGCCGACGACGAGGAGGTGGCGGATGGAGTCGAAGGCGGAGCGGATACGGCGGGCGTCGGCCGCCGTGCGCAGGCGCGTCACGCGCTCACCGTCCGGCAGACCGGGAAGTGAGCGGGCAGCCGCGCCGGTGGTGATGACGATGTCGTCGGCACGCACGGTGGAGCCGTCGTCCAGGACGATGCTCCGTTCCCGCAGGCTCAGCGCGGTGGCGCGCACGCCCAGGCGGAGCTCGATGCCGTCGTAGAAGCCTTCCGGCTCCAGCCGTTTCACGGGTGTGCGGTCCGGCGTCGTCAGGTACCGCTTGGACAGCGGCGGACGGTCGTAGGGAAGCTCTTCCTCCTCGCCCACCAGTACGAGCCGGCCGTCGAAGCCCCGGCGGCGCAGCGCTCGCAGCACCCTCGCACCGGCCAGCGACGCGCCCACGACGGCGATCCGGCGCGGCATGCTCACTCCCGCACCGTGATCGCGCCCAGCGGACACGCCGCCGCGGCGTCCTCAACCGCGTCTCGCAGGTCCTGCGGTGGCTCCGTCCGGAGTACCTTGAGCGCCCCGTCGTCACCGAAGTCGAAGACCGACGGCACGATACCGATGCACACCGCCTGACGCTCGCACAGTTCCAGGTCGACCTCGACCTTCATGTTCCGCTCCTTGTATCGATGAGAAGGGCCCTGCCGGCACCGCACCGTCCTGGCACACGCGGGGGAGGGAGTCGGGCGTGGCACCGGCAGGGAGATGAACTACCGCGTCGCCGCGAGCCGGGAGGCGTACAGCTCGTGGGCGTTGCCCCACAGGATGCGGTCGCGGTCCTCGTCGTCGAGCGCCGGGAGGATCTGGTCAGGGCGAGCCGAACTCCATACCGGATAGCCGCTGCCGTAGACGAGCAGGTGCGCCGCGTCGGTGCGCCGCGCCCACTCCACCACGGTCTCCGGCTCGGAGTCCGGCGGCCCTTCGAGCCGGTTGGTGACGAACCGGACATGCTGCCGCAGGTAGTCGCTGGGGACCTGCTTCACCCACGGCACCTCGGTGCGCGTGATCGGCCAGTCCATGTCCATCCGCCACATCGCCGGGGTGAGCATGTCGAAGCCGCCGTCCGCGAACACGATCCGCAGATCCGGGAAGCGGTCGAACGTGCCCTCGGCGATGAAGCTCGCCAGGTGGAAGAAGAACCGGTCGCGGTGGAGGGCACTGAACTCGATGTGTGTGCGCGGCATTCCGGTCATGGTTGGGAAGTACTCGACGCCCACGCCGCCTTCCGCCTTGACCGCGACGGGCAGTCCGTGCGCGACGGCCGCCTTCCAGATGGCCAGGTAGTACCGCTGGCCGTAAGGATGGTGGGACTCCAGCGGGACTCCGACCTGGACCATCCGCGGATGGTCGGCCCAGCGCTCGATCTCGGCGACCGCGCCCTCCGGGTCCATCGGGTTGACCCGGATGGTTCCGAGGAAGCGCAGGCCGTCCGACTCGTCCTGGAGCCATGTCGCCGCCTGCCACTCGTTGTAGGCCGAGCAGATGGCGCTGCCCTGGTCGGCTGCCGGAACCAGACCGCGCAGCGTCGGGTTGAGCACCGCCTGCGAGACACCGTTCGCGCGCAGGTACTCGTGGGTGCGCGCCGGAACCGAACCGGGCTCACGGGCGGTGTAGGTGCCGGCCGAGGTGGTGACCACCTCGCCGTCGGGCCGGGACTGCTCGAGCCACTCGCCGAAGGGAGGGATGCCGGTGGGCGTGGGGTGGAAGAACCGATTGGGCGAGTTGTACACCAGCCCGCTGTACGGCTGCCGAAGGTAGTCGTAGATCTGCTGCGAGGTGAGCATGCGCGGATGCACGGCCGCGTCGACCACGCCCTGGGTGTCTGTCCCCATCTCTACACTCCTTCCAGGATGACCAGGCCGTCCTCGACCCGGACGCGGTGCATGCGGATGCGTTTGGTGCCGACCTCGGAGACGCCGTCGCGGAGGTCGAACTCCCAGCCGTGCCAAGGGCACTTGAGGATCTCGTCCTCGCCGGAGACCTCGAACTGGTACGGCTCCGAGGGCTCGATGACCGGATAGCGCCGGCCCACGCACAGCGGACCGCCACGGTGAGGGCAGTAGTTCGTCACGGCACGGAACTCGCCGCCCACGTTGTAGACGCCGACGCCGAACTTGCCGACCGGTACGAACGTCGAGCTTCCCGGAGGGAGGTCGTCGACTCGGCCGACGACATGAGAGGTGGGGGTGCTTCTCACGGAATGGCTGCTCGTCATGTGATCGCTTCCTCCGCCCTCAGTCCGCCGACTCGATCCACGGGGTCTCGGCGTTGCCGTGACCTGCCGAGGCCGCCGCGAGGGCCGCGTAACGCCGCTCGCCCGCCTGCTTGCGCGGGTTCTGCGGTTCGATGTCGTCCAGATAGTCCCGCGGACGCTCCGCAGGCAGGCCGTACGTCTCCAGCGCGTTCTTCGCCATCACGCGGTCCCGCCAGCTCTCGGGTAGCTGCTGGGTCACCCACGGGGCTGGGTCGAAGTCGTAGTGCGGGTAGTCGGAGCTGAAGACGATGGCCTCTTCCGCGCCTCCCCATTCCATGAAGCGGGTGAGGTCGCCGCGGCCGGGCGGCTCGCACAGCGGCTGCGTGGCGAAGCGGACGTGCTCCCTGATCACCTCGGAGGGCCGCCGAGTGGACTGCGGGACCTCGGCCCGCAGTTCCTCCCACTGCCGGTCCAGCCGCCACAGCAGCGGGCCCACCCACTCACAACCGCCCTCCACGGCGACGAACTTGAGGTTCGGGTAGCGGTCGAAGATGCCCTCGAACACCGTGCTCGTGACGTGGCAGATGTAGGTGAAGATCCAGTTGGGCAGGGCCTCGACATGGTACGAGGGGAAGCCGACCGGAGTCATCGAGCGGATCCCCGAGTGGCGGTACAGATGGGTGGCCAGCGGTAGGTCGTGCCGGGCCGAAGCCTTCAGGAGGGGTTCGAACTGCGGCGCTCCGAAGGGGACGAAGGAGTCCGCGAGCATGTAGGACTGGATGAAGGCGGGGTGGCCTGCCCACCGCTCGACCTCACGGGCCGCGGCCTGGGCGTCCATGGAGGACACCTGGATGGAGCCGAAGTACCGGCCGTGCCTGTTCGCGCGGCCTTCAAGCCAGTTCGCGGCCAGCCAGTTGTTGGTGGCCGTCGCGTGCGCGGCGTCCCATTCGGCGTCCCAGTGCCGGGGCCGGAAGAACAGCGGGTTCATGATGCAGTAGTCGACCCCATTGTCCACGCACAACTGCTGGGCCAGGAAGTCCGGATCACTGCCGGCGCCGCCCCGCGGAGGCATGGCGTACCCGCCGGGCCCTCCCATGCCCTGGTTGCCGCCCGTGTTGGAGTGCGGGGTGTAGAGCAGAAAGCTCAGGGGGACGTCTTCGCGGTAGCGGGTGAAGTACCGGCTGCGGAACGGCTCTGGGTAGTGCTCGATGAACTCCTCCATGGTGGCCGGCACGGGGTGTACGTCGCAGTCGACGACCCGGACCGGGACCGTGGCCGCCTGTGGGTCGCGGCTCTCCGCAGAGACCATCTCTTTCCGCCTCTCTGCTGCTCGTTCATGTCTGCCGAGGACCGTCGTCGAAGAGATCGATCTCTCCGTGATCAGGGCTTCGGCCGATGTGAGGACGCGGTGTGTGCGGTGCGCGGCGCCGTCGCTCCGGCGGCCGCGCTGATGAGTAGAAGGCAGCTGAAGCAGGTCAGGGCGGAGGCTGCGCATTCGGCTCTCGACACCCAGGCCGTGACCTGTGCCACTCACTTTCCAGTCACAGTAAGCCAGTTTTGGCAGTCAATGTCAATAGAGTCATAGAGCACGGCGTGCTGTAGCATGACTGACGTGGAGCAGAGGCGTTGCACCTTGCGAGAACGGAAACGACGCGCGGTTCAGGACGACGTGGCGGCCATCGCCGCCGAGCTGTTCGTCGCCAACGGCTACGAAGCCACGACCGTGGAGCAGATCGCGACAGCGTCCGGACTGTCACCGAGGACCTTCTTTCGCTATTTCGCGAACAAGGAATCCGTCATCACCCACATGTTCGAAACAACTGGCGCGGACATCGCCGACGCGCTCGCGGAGCGGCCCTCCGACGAGGAACCCTGGATCGCGCTGCGCCGCGCCTTCGACGGACTCATCCGGCAGCTGACCGAGCAACCCACAGCAGTACCGCTGATCCGGATGATCTACGACACACCGACGCTGTACGCCGGTCAACTGCGCAAGCAGGCGCAATGGAGCGAGACCATCGCGAAGGTACTCGCCTCCAGGCTGCCGCAGTCCCTCGCCGCCGACGAGCGGCGACTGCGTGCGGGAGCGCTCGCCTCCGCCGGCGTCGCGTGCCTGGAGTACGCCCGCCTCGAATGGATCGCCGGCAGCGGCAAGGGCGAGATAGCGAAGCTCGTCGACGCCGCCATGAGCGCCGTATCACCACTTCCCGGACAATGACTGACCCGCGACCTCGACCGATCGGCCGGGTCCGGCGCAGCCGGCAACCGAGAGGCGCGGTCCAGTCCTGACCCCCGATGGCCTCGGCCGCGCGTGCAGCCGGACCGGATGATCGCCCCTGCGGCAAGGAGTTCGAGTGACCCACACGGAATCGACGACGACCGAGGCTGTCGCACCCGTGCTCCAGGAGTACGCGGCGGCCTGGACTGCCCTCGACCTGCAGAGCGTGGCAGACCAATGGGATCGCCAGGACCACGAAGTCACCTACATCGCCGAGGAGTTGGGTGAAGTCCTGGTCGGTCACGAACGTATCTCCGAACATCTCTTGCGCACGGAACACCGCATCAGCGCCTCCAGCGTCACCCTTCGGGACGTCCATGTGCGCGAACTGGCACCGGGGCTTGTGCTGGCCACGTTCATCTGCCGGTGGGAATTCGAGTGGGTGACGTACAGCCGCGTCAGCGCCCTGCTGCGCCGACGTGGCACGCGGTGGCTCTTCGCCCACTACATGGAGGCGCCCTTCCACATGGAGGACTGGGACCGCCAGGGTCGGACGTGATCGCTGACGGGTGAAGGGGCCGGCTCGGCGGGCTCTTCACCCGTCAGCGGGCCAGGCAGACGCCGGTCCGAGCGGCCAGACCGAGGAAGAGCACGAACCCGCTGATGATGAGAACGCGCGTGGCGTAGGTGCTCCACCACTCAACCCGGGGCAGGGCTGCCTTGGGGATCAACTCCCAGTCCACGTGTCGTAGCGCTGCCTTGTACAGGATCATCGCAACCATGCCCAGGCTGCCGGCCGCCATCAGGGCTTCGGCGAAGGACTGGAACGTTGTCGCATCCATGGTGCTTCCCTGTCCGGCGATGACGGGCCCTCAGAAGGCGAGGGCATAGAGCAGGTAGATGTTGATACCGGAGATGAGAACTGCCGCGACGCTGCCGAGGAGGGTCGTCAGGGATCCATTGACCAGATCTCCCATCAGGTCGCGCCGTCGGCTGATCAGGACGAGCGGGACGAGGACGAACGGGATCCCGAAAGAGAGCACGACCTGGGAGAGCAGGAGCGCGGTGTCCGGCGACACGCCGACTGCTATGACGACCAGAGCGGGCGCCATGGTGATGAGCCGGCGCAGGAAGAGGGGGATGCGAATGCGCAGGAAGCCCTGCATGATGACCTGTCCCGCGTAGGTCCCGACCCCGGATGAGGAAAGCCCTGAGGCGAGCAGCGCCGCGGCGAATGCCAACGCGGCCCCACCTCCGACGAGCCGCTCGAAGCCTTCGTGAGCGGCGCCCAGGCTGCCGTCGAAGCCTCCCGACGCGTTGAAGGCGGCCGCTGCGACGCAGAGCATCGAAAGATTGATCGCCCCGGCGACACTGAGCCCCAGCACGGTGTCGATGCGCAGGGTGCGCAACGCCCGTCTCCGTTCCGCCGGTCCTTCAGGAGCCCGGCGCTCGGCAGTCAGTGCCGAGTGCAGGTAGATGACGTGCGGCATGACCGTCGCCCCGATGATGCCGATGGCCAGGACGACGGAATCCGTGCCCTCGAAGGCCGGCACCATCCCGGCGGCCAGGCCGGGGGCGGACTGCCCGCCGACGGCGAAGAGGGTGTAGACGAATCCGAGGGCGATGACCCCGAGCAGGAAGGCGATGGTGAGTTCGAAGGGACGGTATCCGCGCCGCCTGAGAGCGAGGATGGCGAAACTCACGACGGCGGTGATCAGTGCCGCGGGGAACATGGGGATGCCGAAGAGGAGGTTGAGCCCGATGGACGCCCCGATGAACTCGGCGAGATCGGTGGCCATGGCGACGACCTCGGCCTGGGCCCAGAGACCCAGCACGACGGGGCGACGGAAGCTCTCCCGGCACAGCGTCGGCAGATCACGTCCCGTGGCCAAACCCGTCTTGGCCGACAGGTACTGGATGAACGTGGCGATCAGGCAGGCCGACACCAGCACCCAGACCAACAGGTAGCCGTACTGGGCACCGGCTTGGAAGTTGGTGGCGAAGTTGCCTGGATCGACGTAGGCGACGGCCGCGACGAACGCGGGGCCGTAGAAGGCGACGGCTTTCCGGGATACAGCGCCCGGGCGGGGACGGACTTCGCCCGGGGCGGTCCGGCGAGTCGCGGGACTGTCATGTGTCATGCGTGGCCTGCATTCGTCAGGTACGGAGTTTCATCCTGAGCCGGTGAACGTAACCGGCCGTTGACCTGTGCGGATCGGCGACGGAGGAGTACCGGACCTCGCTCCCGTGCCGACGGCTGCCCTGTCGGCGTTCACGGTCTCCCTCTGGCCGTGTGACCGGCCGGGAGGAGTCCTGACGCTCCAGCCACGAGACTCCCTTCGGCGGCAACTGCCTATATTGACAGAGGCTGCCAGTAGAGGCACAGTGTGTCAAGAGGGCGATCCCTCGGTCGGGACCGCCAACCAGCCACCGTCCCCGTCCCTCCGCACCCCATGGGGCGGCACATCTCAACGACGAGAGGACACACCCATGAGGGCCGTACGCATCCACGACAAGGGCGATATCAGGATCGAGGAGCTCGAAGCGCCCACTCTCGCGCTCGCGCCGGGCAAGGTTCTCCTGACCGGCGGATACACCGGGATCTGCGGTTCCGACCTGCACCTCTACTTCGCACCGGAGACTTTTCCCTGGGACTTCGCCACCCCTGCGAAGCTGACGGGCGCCACGTGGCCCCAGATCCTCGGGCACGAGTTCTCGGGCCAGGTCGCGGCTGTCGGCGACGGCGTGGGAAGTCCGCGTCCCGGCGACCGCGTAGCCGTCTTCCCCTACCACTACTGCGGCGAGTGCCCCGCCTGCCGCACCGGAAGGTACACGTCCTGCTTCTCCACCGCCTTCGAGGGCATCCAGGGGCAGTCCGGAGGCATGGCGCAAGTAAAGATCGTCGACGCGGACCAGTGCTTCGTACTCCCCGACACGGTGGACCTGCGGCTCGGGGCGCTTGTCGAGCCGATGGCGGTGGCCTGGCACGGCGTCGACCTGAGCGCCCCCGGGGCCGGGGCGGCGGTCGTGGTGGGCGGTGGCCCCATCGGTGTCGGCGCCTACTTCGCCCTCAAGGCCAGGGGCGTCGAGACCGTCGTGGTCTCCGAGCCGAGCGCCGGGCGGCGCGCCGTCCTGGCAGCCCTCGGCGCGCAGTACGTCGTCGACCCGGCTTCCGAAAGTCTGGTCGACCGGGTACGGGACCTGACGGGTGGAGCGGGCGCCGACGTCGCGATCGACTGTGCCGGAGTTCCGCAGGCGTTCCCCGACGCCCTGCAGTCCCTCGGGCTGGGCGGTCGTATGGTGATCGTCGCCGCGTACGAGAAGCCGATCGAGATCAACGCCAATCTCCTCTTCGGCGACAAGAGCATCCGCACGTCGGCTGTCTACACCCGCGAGGACTTCGCCGCCGTCATCGAGGCCATGGGACGCGGGCTGTACCGCACCGACGGCGGCTGGATCGAAACGGTCGGCTTCGAGGACGTCGAGACCGCCCTGCAGAACCTGCGTGCGGGCAAGGGCATGAAGGTGCTGGTCAAGACACCGTGACCGGGCGAACCTGGACGCGCACCGGTCCAGTGACTCGGGCTGTCTTGCGTGTCGCTCTTGCCTGCCGGGTCGACCGAGACGCGCACAGCCAGGGATAGGGCGAAGTCATCTGCCCGCCCGGCGACAAGCCACCCCCGACAACCGGCCCCCGCTGACCTACAGCGGAAAACAGTTGGGCAGCCAGGTGCCCCGCCCGGCTCTCTCCACAAGGCCAACGGCGCGATCCGAGTACCAGAAGCCGGCAAACCGATCCAATCAGCCCTGGTCCCGACTCCAGAAGAGCTCTTTCCCGGAAGGAAAGTCATGAAAATTACGGTCGATGAGCCGAAGTGTGTAAGTGGCGGACAGTGTGTACTGGCCGCGCCGGAAGTCTTCGACCAGCGCGATGAGGACGGCGTCGTCATCCTGTTGAACGATGCGCCGGAGGCGTCCCTGCACGAGCAGGTCCGGGAGGCCGCCGCCATCTGCCCCGCTGCCGCCATCACGCTCCAGGAATCATGAACCGCGTCGTCGTGGTCGGCGCGTCGGCCGGCGGCCTGGCGGCCGCCGAAGCGCTGCGCCGGCAAGGGTTCGACGGTGAGATCACCCTGATCGGCGACGAGCGGCTCGCGCCTTATGACCGGCCCCCGTTGTCCAAGCAGATCCTCGACCACCGGTGGCAGGCCGACCAGGTAGCGCTGCGCTCGCAGGCGGACCTCGATGCGCTGAAACTCGATCTGCGACTAGGTGTGGCCGCGGTCGGGCTGGATCAGGGCAGGCGGTCCGTGGAGCTGGCCGACGGCACCGGTGTGCCGTACGACGCGCTCGTCATTGCGACCGGCGTCCGCCCTCGCCGCACATCCCTGGCAGGGGCCGACGACGCGGCGGGAGTGCATGTGCTGCGGACGCTGGACGACGCGCTCGGACTGCGGGCGAGGCTACGGCCCGGCCGCCGGCTGGTGGTGGTCGGCGCCGGGTTCGTCGGCACGGAGGTCGCCGCGGTCGCCCACACCATGGGCGTCGACGTGACCGTCGTGGAGCCGGTGCCGGTTCCCCTCGCCCATGCTGTGGGGAGGAAGGTCGGCCTCTTCCTGACGCAGCTCCATGCCGATCGCGGAGTCGACCTGCGCACCGGGACCACGGTCGAGGAGATCCTCACCGACGCGGGGGAGGTCACCGGTGTGAAGCTCGCCGATGCCACCATTGTCCCGGCCGACGACGTACTGCTCGCCGTCGGATCGGTACCCAACACCGAATGGCTCGCCGGCAGCGGCCTGACCATCGACGACGGCCTGGTGTGCGACGAGTTCAGCGCCGCAGCACCGCGCGTCTACGGCGTCGGCGACGTGGCCCGCTGGCACAACCCGCTGTTCGGGACCGCGATGCGTATCGAGCACCGCACCAACGCCGCCGAGCAGGGCATGGCGGTCGCGTACAACCTGCTCCACCCCGACTCGCCCCGGCCGTTCGCCCCGGTGCCGTACTTCTGGACCGACCAGTACGAGCTGAAGATCCAGTGCTACGGCTACCTGCGCGGTCACGAGGAATGCGCGGTCGTCGAAGGCGATCTCGACGAGGGCCGTTTCGTCGCCGCCTACCGCACCGGCGACCGGCTGACCGCCGCGCTCGCGGTGGGCATGCCGCCGAAGACCGTCCGGTCCTGGCGGTCCGTCGTCGCCGCTCGCACCGAATGGTCGGCGGTCACGGGTGTACACGCCGCCCGGTAGAACCCGGTCAACCCCACCTGCACACATCGAGGAGGAATTTTCACAATGGCTCCAGACACAGCGAATCTGACGGAATACCCCCTGGCCCGTCCCGCAGCGTGCCCCTTCGACCCGGCACCGGAGTACCGGAGCTGGCTGGAGGTCCCCGGACCGCAGCGGGTCCGGCTGGAGGACGGCACTCCCGCCTGGGTACTGACCCGGTACGAGGACATCCGTGCCGCCCTCTCCGACCCCACCGTCAGCGCCTACGAGCTCGACCCCGGGATGCCTCCACTGGTCCGGAAGAGCGCGACGAAACACGATGAGGTGAGCTTCGTCCGGCTGGACGACCCCGAGCACGCCCAGCATCGCCGGATGGTCACCGGGGACTTCACCATCAAGCGCGCGGAGAAGCTGCGTCCGCGGATCCAGCAGATGGCGGACGAATTCCTCGACAGGATGATCGCCAAGGGAGCGCCCGCCGACCTGGTCAAGGACTACGCGCTGCCGATCCCCTCCACGGTCATCGGGCTCATCCTCGGCGTTCCGGACACCGACCACGAGTTCTTCCAGACCAAGAGCCAGCAGATGCTCGACCTGAACCTGCCCCCGGAGGAGAGTGCCGCGGCGCACAGCGAGCTCTTGGCCTATGTCGAGGAGCTGATGGACCGCAAGGAGCGCGAGCCGCAAGACGACCTCATCAGTCGGCTGATGACCCAGCGCGTCGCCACCGGAGAGATCTCCCGCAGCCGGATCCCCGCCATGGTGCAGGTATTGCTGGTCGCGGGCCACGACACCACGGCCGGCATGATCGCCCTGTCGACGATCACCCTGCTGCAACACCCGGACCAGCTCGCCCGGCTGCGCGATACCGACGACCCCGCGTTGATCGCACGGGCTGTCGAGGAACTGCTGCGCTACATCACGATCGCCGAGAACGTCCTCGTCCGCGTCGCCACCCAGGACATCACCATCGGCGGTCGCCTGGTACGCGCCGGCGAGGGTCTGATCATCAATCCGCTGGCCGGCAACCGCGACAGCTCCTTCGCGGCCGACCCCGACACCTTCGACATCGACCGCAACGCGCGAGG
>Ga0136846_1227666_pt1 | contig 11303 bp, 5 predicted proteins | sample HopSoiMetagenom2_FD_96841 | JGI IMG/M metagenome (GOLD analysis project Ga0136846, IMG submission 96841) | Grasslands soil microbial communities from Hopland, California, USA - 2 Assembly 2016 (version 4) | ecosystem: Environmental > Terrestrial > Soil > Grasslands | place: USA: Hopland... | reverse complement strand
GTGTACGCCGACCGGCTGCTGACCGTGCAGCCGCGGGACAACCAGCTGGTCGTTGCCGCGCACAACGACACCGACGAGGCCTGGTCGACCGAGGTGACGGTTACCCGGCGCTCGACCGGCCGTGACGGCGAGGTGCTGGCCCGGGAGACGTTCGTACTGGAGACCGGCGCGCGGTCCGCGATCCTCAACGGACTGCCCGAGTCGATCGCGGTCCCGGCGGATCCGACGGCGGAGTACGTCGAGGTGCGGGCAGCCGATGGCACTTCGGCGTACTGGTACTTCGTCGAGGACCCGTCGTTGCAGCTGACGGCGGACGCCTTCACCACCGAGGTGACCCCTACCGCGGACGGCTACGACGTCACCGTCACGGCAACCGCGCTGGCCAAGGATCTGGCCTTCTTCCCGGACCGGCTGGAACCGGCCGCCCGGGTCGACTCCTGCCTCGTGACCCTGTCGGCGGGCGAGAGCCACACCTTCCACATCACGGGCGGGAAAGCGCCGGAGTGGGTCGGCGTCCCCGTGCTCCGGTCGGCGAACGACCTGGTGAACTGACGTCCGTCGAGGCCTTGTGCGGCGGGACCGGAACCACACGGTCCCGCCCACCTCGAAGGATCCGCCAGGGGAGCGTGACCTGGCTCGTCAGTCCAGGTTGACCGCGACGTACTTGACCTCCAGGTACTCGTCGATCCCCACCGATCCGCCCTCGCGGCCGAGACCGGACTGCTTGACGCCACCGAACGGCGCGGCCGGATTGGACACGATGCCCTGGTTGAGCCCGATCATCCCGGCCTCGAGCTTCTCCGACACCCGCAGCGCGCGGCTCAGGTCCTTGGTGAACAGGTACGACACCAGCCCGAACTCCGTGTCGTTGGCCATCCGGACGGCCTCGTCCTCGGTCTCGAAGGCGGTCAGCGGCGCCACCGGTCCGAAGATCTCCTCCTTCTGCAGCCGCGCACTCGCCGGTACGTCGGCCAGCACAGTCGGCTGGTAGAAGTACCCGTTGCCGTCAGCAACCGATCCGCCGGTCAGTGCCCGGGCGCCCTGCGCGATGGCATCGGCGACCAGGTCGCTCACCTTGTCGCGCTGCTTGGAGTCGATCAGCGGACCGACGTCGACGCCCTCCTCGGTGCCGCGGCCGACCTTCAGCCCCGCCATCCGCTCCGTCAGCCGGGTCGCGAACTCGTCCATCACCGACGACTGCACGTAGATCCGGTTGGCCGCGGTGCACGCCTCGCCGCCGTTGCGCATCTTGGCCAGCATCGTCCCCTCGACCGCCTTGTCCAGGTCGGCGTCCTCGAACACGAGCAGCGGTGCGTTCCCACCGAGCTCCATGCTGGTCCGCAGCACTTGCTCGGAGGCCTGCTCCATCAGCTTCACCCCGACCGGCGTCGATCCGGTGAACGACAGCTTGCGCGCACGACCGTCGCGGATCAGCGGCTCCATCACACCGCCCGAGTCATGCGTGGTGACGACGTTGAGAACCCCGGCCGGGAGCCCGGCCTCGGTCATCAGTTCGGCCAGCTTGAGCATCGACAGCGGCGTCTGCGAGGCCGGCTTGATCACCATCGTGCACCCGGCCGCCACCGCCGGGCCGATCTTGCGGGCGCCCATCGCCGCCGGGAAATTCCACGGCGTGATCAGCAGGCACGGTCCGACCGGCTGCCGCATCACCAGGAATCGTCCCTTGCCGTTCGGCGCGACCTGGTAGCCGCCGTCGATCCGCACCGCTTCCTCGGCGAACCAGCGGAAGAACTCGGCTGCGTAGGCGATCTCGCCCTTGGACTCGGCGACCGGCTTGCCCATCTCGAGCGTCATCAGCACAGCGAGTTCGTCGGCCCGCTCGGTCATCAGCTCATAGGTACGCCGCAGAATCTCGCCACGGTCCCGCGGTGGCGTCGCGGCCCACTCCGCCTGCGCGGCGACCGCCGCGTCCAGCGCCGCCTTGCCGTCGGCCGGACTGGCGTCCGCTACCTCGCAGAGCGTCGTACCGGTGGAAGGGTCCTCGACGGGGAGGGTCTTGCCGCCCTCGGCCGCCACCCACTTGCCGCCGATGAACAGCTCGGTCGGACACGCCTCGACAACTTCCCGCTCTCGTGACATCGGCTCCGCCTTTCGTCTGGTGAGCAGTACCCAGACTAGGCCGTTGCTATGAGGGGTGGGGCGTGCCGGGGAGCGGTGCGGATGACGCGGGTCAGGCCCGCCGCGACGGTTCGGAGGATGGCTGAACGGATGAGGCCGTCGAAGGCGAGCGGGACCAGCATGATCTCGTCTGCCGTCGTGGCGGCGACCAGTGCGCCGAGTTCGGAGGCAACCGTGGCTCGGGAGCCGACGATGTGGCCAGGGTCGTCCAGCAGCCTCTCTGCGCGGCCACGCTCCCGTCCGGTCAGCGGCGGCTCCAGCAACGCCATCAGCTCGGCTGGTGTGGCCCGGGGGCCGGCAGTCCTGAGGCGGGTCTGCACCCGGACGTACTCCGCGAACCGGATGACCGCCTCCTCCTCGGAGTCAGCCGCGACCACTCCGACGGTGACAGCCAGGTACGGCCGCACCTTCGGACCGGTCGGCTGGAAGTGATCCCGGTACGCCGCCACGGCCGCCGGCGTCATCGCAGCCGCGCAATGGTGAGCGAGGAACACCGGCAGTCCACGTACGGCGGCGGTCGCCGCAGCACCAGGATGATCCGCCAGTACGAACACCGGCGGCGGCAGCCCGGCCAGCGAAAGCCGTACATCCCCAACAGGCACTCGGCCCGGCAGCCCGTCGCGCAGGAAGCCGCACAGCTCGTCGAGCCGCTGCGGGAACGTGTCACGGGCACCGCCGCCGAGTGCAGCCGCCGTACTGGGCGCAATGCTGTGCTGTTGCCCCACTCCGAGGTCGATCCGGCTCGGGTACGCCGCAGCGAGTGCAGCGAACTGTTCCGCGACGACCAGTGGCTGGTGATTGGTCAGGAGCAGACCGCCGGCCCCCAACCGGATCCGATCGGTCCGCGCGGCAAGCACCGCCGCGAGCACAGCCGGCGCTGCGCCGCCGACGCCCCGGACGCCGTGCTGCTCCCCCACCCAGAACCGGCGGTAACCGAGGTCGTCGGCGGCCTGTGCCACCTCCGCGGTCTCCCGGAGCGCGGCCGCAGCCGACTGACCTGGCAGCTGCGGTACGACGTCCAGCACGGAATGAGCCGAGACGGGCAGTCCGGGAGCGACAGGGGAAAGCACCCGCCCACGGTGGCAGCGCCGCTCGGTTCGCACATGGGGGTTCGGCACCCATGTTCGGGACTGCTCACCCCCAGGTAAGCCGGCCCGTCCGCAGCCGTGAATTTGGGGGTGCGGAGCCCTTGCCCGGCCCGCGACGGTGGCGGCATCGTTCCCGGCGTTCCTTCCGGATTTCGCGGACAGAGGAGGCCGACGACGAGTGCACGCACCTAGCTGGGAACCGTAGCGTTCCCGACCGAGCCGGCGGCCTTCCACCAGAGGCTGAACGGCCGGACGCTTGCTGCCGCGGGGTGGTCAACCCCCAGTCGTCACCCCGCGGCAGGCCCAGCCGGTGACCGAGCGACCGAGCCACGACCCTTGACCAGCTCCCGAGCCGAGAATATGGGGGCTGCTTACCCATGCCCGGACGCAGCCCACGGTGGCAGCCTGTGCGCGTGCTCAACTCAGTGACCGCCGGACCGCTCCGGACCGACCAGCGCAACACCTGGTGGTCTGCGGCGCTGCGTCCGCACGAGCTGACGCACGAACTGGTCCAGTCCGCGCCGGCCTGGGCCGAGTACGTGGAGCGCAGTACCTCCCTCCCACCGAGCGCGCCTGCCGCCGGTCGAGGCCCTGCAGGGACCGGTGTCATCGGCGGCCACACATCAGGTGGGGCGGCCGGGACGGCGGGTGGGCCTGACACGGACTGGCGGCAGGCGCTCATGCGTTGCCTGCAGCCGTTGCTCGATTTCGCGCGCGCGGACCTGGTGGCGGCCGGGCACACCGGCGTACTGACCGAGCAGTTCGTGCAGCGGCTCGGGCTGCGGCTGGTGAAGCTGGCCGCACGCACGCTGGTCCGCGAGCTCGCCCGGGCCCGCGACCGCGGCGAGCTGGCCGGCGACACTCCGGCCGCCCGCTTTCTGGACTTCACCCACCGGCTCGTCGGAGGGAGCGAGCTGGCGGATTTCCTGGCCGGGTACCCGGTGCTGGCCCGCGTGCTGGGCGAGTCGTGCCGGCAGGGCGTCGAGGGCCACCTCGAGCTGCTGGCACGGCTCGCCGAGGACCGTGAGGCGCTCGTCACCGGACTGCTGGACGGCCGGGACCCCGGCGCGCTGATCGCCGTCGAGCCGGGAGGCGATGCCCATCGGGGCGGGCGGTGCACCGCAACCCTCACGTTCGCGGACGGGCGTCGAGTGATCTACAAACCGCGGGCGCTCGACCTGCACCAGCACTTCAACGAGATTGTCGCCTGGCTGAACGGCAAGACCGCACTGGGCATCCGCACCGTCCGCCTGCTCCCCCGCGACGGCTACGGCTGGCTGGAATACGTCGTCCACGAGCCCTGCCAGGATCTGGCCGGGGTACGGCGGTTCTACCACCGGCAAGGCGCCCTGCTCGCACTGCTGTACGTCCTGGACGGCACCGACATGCACTACGAGAACCTGATCGCCGTCGGCGACCAGCCGGTGCTCGTGGACGTCGAGACCCTGTTTCATCCCAGCCATCTGCCGGTAGCCTCGCTCAGCCGCGACCCGGCGTACCGAACTCTCGTCAGCTCGGTGTACCGCACTGCGCTGCTGCCGCTGCTGGTGTCGGGTGAGCACGGTGTCGCAGACATGTCGGGGCTCGGTGGCGACGATGATGCGATGGCGCCGATGAGCGTCGTCGACTGGGCCGACGCCGGGCTGGACTCCATGCATCTGGTACGGCGTCCCGGACGGACCCGTAGCGCAGCCAACCGGCCGATGCTGGACGGCGTGATGATGGACCCGCGCGATCACGAGATCGCTGTGGTGACGGGGTTCCGGATGGCCTACGAGGCGATCACCTGGCATCGCGACGAACTGCTCGGACCGGACGGTCTGCTGGCTCGATGCGCTTCGGACCAGATCCGGTTCGTGCCGCGCAGCACCAGTCTCTACACCGGTCTGCTCGACGAGTCGACGCATCCGGATGCGCTGCGTGACGCGGCCGGCCGCAGTCAGCTGCTCGACCTGCTGTGGGACGCCGACGAGTCGCTGCACGCCATCGTCCCTTACGAGCTGGCGGACCTGTGGGCGGGCGACGTACCACTGTTCACCACGCGGCCGGACAGCCGCGACGTATGGGCGTCGGACGGCACCCGGATCGCCGACGTGCTGGCGACCGCGGGACTCGCAGCGGTCGAGGCCAAGATCGCCGGCCTTGGCGATGTCGACGAACACCGCCAGAAGTGGCTCATCTCCGCGTCACTGGCCACGCGGCCGGAGCCGATCGTGCACACGACCGCGGTCACCCGGCCACACGTCGGAGCGGACGAAGCAGACCCCTGCCGTCTGCTGGCCGCCGCCACCGACATCGCCGACGAGATCATGGCGCAAGTGATCAGTGAACCCGGCGGTGCGGCCAACTGGCTCGGTCTCGAACTGCTCGACGACCACCACTGGGCTGTCCGGCCAATGGGTGCAGGGCTTTCCAATGGCTACACCGGTACGGCGCTCTTCCTCGCACAGGTCGGCGTACTCACCGGAGCCCACAAGTACTGCGATCTCGCCCGTGATGCGATCCGTCCGATTCCCCAGCTGCTCGAAGGCCTCGCCGAAGACTTGGAGTCCGCCCAGCTGGTCGGACCGGGCTTCCACGGACTGGGTGGGATCAGCTACGGCCTCCACCGGCTGAGCGCCTTGCTCGGCGACGGCGAGATCGCCGACTGGCTGGCTGCGTCGCTGGAGCTGAGTGAGCGGCTCCTACCGGACGCCACCGAGTTCCCGACGTACGCCGAAGGTGCGGCCGGTGGACTCGCCGCAATGCAAGCATTACAAGGTTTTCCAGCCGCCCGCCGCCTGGCCGAGCGGTACGCCGATGAACTGGTCTCCACAGTCGAGAGCGGCCTCCGTGGCCGAGTAGCAGCGGATCACGGCTTCGCTCGCGGCTACCAGGGCATCGCGTGGTCGCTCGGGCAGTACGGCGTACCTGGTGACAGGTACGCCGATGCCGCCCGGGCAGCCGTCGATCTCGATCGACGGGACAGTCGGAGCAGGCAGGGCGGGCCCGGCTGGTGTGCCGGCGATGCCGGAACCGCGGTGGCCCGATCGGCCGCCGGGGTATCCGTGGACCTCGACACCTATCTGAGGTCCGCGTCCGAACGTCCGGTGCTCGCAGACCTCAGTCTGTGTCATGGCGAGCTCGGCGCGGTGGAGTCACTCGTGTGGCTCGCCGAACGCGAGTACCCAGCCGCAGAGGCGGTACGGCGACGCCGTGCCGGGCTGGTGCTCGCTGCAGTACAGCAGTACGGGCCACACTGCGGGACACCACGGGCCGTGCCGTCTCCAGGCTTGCTGACCGGTCTGGCAGGAATCGGCTACGGGTTGCTCCGGCTGGCGTTCGCCGAACGCGTCCCGTCCGTGCTGCTGCTCGAACCAACCACCGGATCGCGGTGCCCATCACAGCACCGGGATCCACACAGTGACAGGGGAGAAACATGACCGCCCAGCACCACGAAGTCCAGCCCGAAGTCCAGCCCGGTGTCCAGCCCGAAATTCCGGTCACGACCGGAAACCTGGCCGACCCGCTCGGCCCGATCACGCTGCCGAAGCGCACCAAGGTCGGCGCCCGCGCGATGGCCCTGGCCGGAACCGTCGGCCTGAGTGCGTTCGCGATCGCCGCCGTCGCCGACGGCAGCATCACCTGGCCGACCATCAGCGCCCACTGAGCACCGGCAATCGAGCGAACGTTTGACCGAGGCAACGGCCGGCCGCGGATGCGGCCGGCCGTTCCCGTGAGTCCCTGCGACGGAAGCAAGACGTCGTTAGAGTGGGCAACCATGCAGACCCGTTCGCCCAGAGTGGTCGGCAGAGACCCGGAGATCGATCAGCTCCAGCACCTGCTGACCGCCGCCCGAACCGGTCGCGGGGGTGCGGTCTTCCTGGTCGGCGAACCGGGCATCGGGAAGAGCCGACTCGCCGGACTGGCCACGACCGGGGCTCTCGAGGACGGCATGGCGACGCTGCGCGGCCGGGTCGGCGCGATCGGCACGATGGTGGCGTTCCGGCCTTTCACCGAGGCTCTGCTGTCGTTGATCCGGCGCGGCGAAATGCCTTCACCGGAAGGACTCGGGCCCTACCGGCAGGTGCTCGGCCGGCTCATTCCGGACTGGGACGACGGCACCGCGCACGACGCCGCCGCGTCGCCGGTGGTGCTCGGCGAGGCCATCCTCCGGCTGCTGACCCTGGTCGGCCGGGAGCGCGGCTGCCTGCTGGTCCTGGAGGATCTGCACGGTTCGGATCCGGAGACGCTGGCCGTGATCGAGTACCTGCTCGACAACCTGGAGGACCAACCGATCGCGCTGGTGGCGACGGTGCGGTCGGAGCTGTGTGCGGCGTACGAACTGGCCCGGCTGTCGGCGCAGCGCGGGTCTGCCGGATTGATCGAGTTGCAGCCCCTGCAGCGCAGTCAAGTGGCCGAACTGGCGGCCGGCTGCTTGGAGGTTCCGGTCAGCGGTGTGCCTGAGTCGCTGGCCGAGCAGCTGTGGCACGACAGCGCCGGAATCCCTTTCATTGTTGAGGAACTGCTGCAGGAAGCCACCCGGACCGGACAGCTGCTGTCGAAGCCGGATGGCAGCGTTCAGGTCGTCGACGGCCTGCACACGAACGTTCCGGCAGCCGTGGTGCGCAGCATCAGCAGCCGGACCGCACAGCTCGGTGCGCAGTCCCGCGACATCCTCGTGCTCGCCGCCGTGATCGGTCATCGGTTCCCGTTGAGCGTCGTACGCAAAGCCACCGGGACGGACGAGCGGTTGCTCCTGGCAACGCTGCGGGCCGGTGTGGCCGCCCAACTCGTCGGACCGGACGAGCCGGTGCCGGACTGGTACGCGTTCCGGCATCCGCTGACTGCTGATGCGTTGCTGGCCGGGCTGACACCGACCGAACGTTCTGCGCTCGCCCGACGGTGCGCCGACGCTGTCGAGGCGCTTCATCCCGGTCTACCGGGCGAGTGGTGCCCGATGGTCGCCGAGCTCGCCGAGACCGGCGGCGACAACATCCGGGCCGGTCGGCTCTTCGCCCTGGCCGGACGACGTTCCTTCGACGACGGCTCGACCGGGTCCGCGGTCAACCTGCTGGATCGTGCGAACACCTTGCTGGCTTGCGATCCGGACATCGGCTACCGGGCCGAGATCCTCGGCTCGCTGCTGCTCGCCCTGAGCGCGACGGGCAGGTTCGAGAACATCGGGGCCCACGCAGCGACGGTCGACGAGATGGCCGACCACAATCTCGACAGCCGCAAGGTGGCTGCGCTGCACGTCCAGCTCGCGAACGCCGAGATGATGGCCGGCCGCTGGTCCGCCGCGTTGAGCCATGTCGCGACGGCACGATCGTTGCTCGGCAGCGATGCCGGCGACGCCGATCTCGCACCGGTGGACGTGGTGGCAGCAAACCTCGAACTGGCCCGGACTAGTCCCGGCCGGCTCCGGTCAGCGACCGAGCTCGCCACCCGCGCGGCCGCGGCGGCCGAGCGCGCCGAGCTGCCCGAGGTGGCCTGTGAGGCCCTGCAACTGCTGGGCATCCTGGCCCGCGAGCACGACCTCGATCAGTCGATCGACTACTTCCACCGGGCCCGGCAGGTCGCCGAGGCACACGCCATGACGTTCCAGCGGGTGTGCTCGCACATCTTCCAGGCCGGCACGATCTGCCTGGCCAACGGCAGCATCCTCGAACTGCAGCGTGCCCGGCAGCAGGCGCTGCGGATCGGTGCGATCCCATTGGTCTACGAGGTCGACGGCATCCTCGGCCAGCAGGCGATCCTACGGTCGGAGTACGCGCGGGCCGCCGAGATCATCGACGAGTGCCTGGAGGTCACCCGGCGCCTGCGGATGGGCCGGTCGGCGACGTACTTCCTGGCCACGAAAGCGATCCTGGAGGCGCATCAGGGCCGGCGGGCGGCGATGGAGGCGACGCTGGCCGAGGTCGCCAACTGGGGTGGCGAACGGGCGTCGTACGAGCTGCCCTACTCCTACGGGCTGGCGCGCGCGTTCTGTGCGCTCCTCGAGGAGAACCGGGAGCTGGCCGACTCCGACCTTGCTCAGGCGCTGGCGTACGACGCGCAGAACCCGACGACGTTCCACACCTCCGGGAAAAACGGACTAGGCCTGTTGCTCGGCGTACTGTCCGGCCGGAACAGCTGGGCGCACTTCGAAGCAGTCACCGCGACCGCTGCCAGTGGCATGCGGTGGAACAAGCAGTTCGTCCAGCTTGCGCACGCCGTACTGCTCGGACGCGACGGACAGGTCGAAGCGGCCAATGTCAAGGTGCAGGAGGCGATGCAGACTGCGGAACTGTACCCACTGGCGCGGTACCTCGGGCTACGGATGGTGGCCGAGCCGGCCCACGCCGACGGTTGGGGCGAGCCGGTCGCTTGGTTGCGGCAGGCCGAGGACTATTTCCACAACGCGGATATCCAGGCCGTGGCGAGTGCGTGCCGCAGTCTGCTCCGGCAGCTCGGCGCGACGGTGTCCCAGCGACGGAGTGGTTCGGACCAGGTGCCCGCGTATCTCCGGCAGCTCGGGATCACCACCCGTGAGTACGAAGTGTGCCGACTGCTAGTGGACCGGATCGGCAACAAGTCGATCGCGTCCCGGCTGCACATCTCGCCACGCACCGTCGAGAAGCACGTCGCCAGCCTGATGACGAAGACGCAGCAACCGGACCGGGAGGCACTGAGCAGCTTCGCCCGGACGGTGCTGCAGGACTGACCGGACCGACCGGGTTGTCTCGACTGACCGGACTGTCTCGGCTGGACTGACTCGACTGGCTGGACTGATTGCCGGTCCGATTCCGGGCAGGGGTGCGTGTGCTGGGGCTGCGCGCACCCCGCGGGTGATAGTTGTCGACTCACGCATCGGTAACCGCCAGTCGGTGCGGCCAATGATCAGTATTTACGAACGCTCGCTATCTATACTGTGCGGGTGGCGAGCAAGGGGTCGGACATGAGCAAGGGAACGATCGGCGGCGGCGGTACGACGATGCTGCGGCGGATCAATGTCGCTTCGGTCCTGGATGCGGTCCGTCGCTCCGCGCCCGCACCGCTGCGGGTCGCCGAGCTGGTCGAGCGCACCGGGCTGGCCCGGCCGACCGTTGCCCAGGCCGTCGACGAGCTGCTCGACGCCGGCTGGCTGCAGCAGCACGGACCGGATTCGGCGGACCGTTCGCTCGGCCGCCCGGCCATCCGCGTCTCGCTGCGCGGCCGGGCCGCACCGGTCCTCGGGCTCGACGTCGGCCCGCACCGGGTGACCGTCGGAGTCTCCGACCTGGCCGGTCGCAAGCTGTCGCTGGTACGGCGCTCCGGACCGGGCTGGACCGCACAGCAACTGCTCGGAGTCATCAGCGAGGTGATCACCGAGGCGCTCGCGGAGGCCGAGGTGCCGGCCGAGGATGTCGCCGCCGCGGTGGCCGCGAGCCCCGGCATCGTGGACGAGCACACCGGTCGCGTCCAGTTGGTTCCGAGTGTTCCCGGCTGGTCCGCGGTCGACCTGATCAAGCACGTACGTGGTCTGCTCGACTGCCCGGTCATCCTGGACAACGACGCCAACCTGGCCGCGCTGGCCATCGCTGCGGCGCGTGGTGGCACCGGCACGCTGTTGGCAGTGCAGTGGGGTGAGCGGCTCGGTGCGGGCATCGTGATCGACGGGCGGCTGCACCGGGGGACCGGCGCGGCCGGTGAGATCGGCTTCATCGCCACCGGTCCGGACGACGCGATCAACCCGGAAGACAGCCGCGGGCCGCTGGAGCGGGCTGTCGGTTCGGAGGCGATCGCCGCGCTGGGTCGCCAGGCCGCACTGGACAACCCGCGGTCCCGGCTCGCGGAGCTGGGTGGAGAGCAGCTGGACACCGCGGACGTCTTCGCCGCTGCGGCGGAGCGGGATCCGGTGGCACAGAGCGTCGTACAACAGGTCGCTCGGGCCTTTGCTCGCGCGCTTGCTCCCGCGGTACTCGTCCTCGACCCGACGGCGGTGGTCATCGGCGGTGGGGTTGCCCGCGCCGGCGCCGTACTCCTCGATGCCATCTCGGACCAGCTTCGCCTCCTCACCCTCAACCACCCGAAGCTGGAGCTGTCGGCGCTGGCCGAAGACGCCGTCGTCACCGG
>Ga0136846_1238916_pt1 | contig 11304 bp, 11 predicted proteins | sample HopSoiMetagenom2_FD_96841 | JGI IMG/M metagenome (GOLD analysis project Ga0136846, IMG submission 96841) | Grasslands soil microbial communities from Hopland, California, USA - 2 Assembly 2016 (version 4) | ecosystem: Environmental > Terrestrial > Soil > Grasslands | place: USA: Hopland... | reverse complement strand
TTTCGATCGAATCTCGAAGCCCGAATCGCGGAAAACCTCGAGCATCCCCGTGTTGTACTCGAGCGTCGTGGCCTGGAATCGGCGGAACCCCCGACTGACGGCCGCCACGGCCAATCGCTCCAGCAGAGCCGTTCCCAAACCTTTGCCCTGAAAGTCGTCCGCGACCGCGAACGCCACCTCGGCTGTCTGCTCCGTGATCGCGATGTAGGAAGCCGTCGCGATGATCCGAAGGCCGGGACCGGCCGGACCGCCGCCGCGCTCGACGACGAACGTCAGAGCCCTCGACGGATCGGCTGAGTCGCTCAGGCGCGCGATGAGCCCGTCCGGAGGTTCTCCGGCCGTCAGAAAGCGTTGATAACGCGAGACGAGGGACAGGTGGCCGAAAAAGCTGCGGAGTGCCGGAACGTCGGCAGGTTCCGCGACGCGCACGCTGCCGACGGATCCATCGCGCAGCACGAGACGGGGCGACGACATCGTATCGGCCCCGGGAAGCGCGGGGGCAACCGGACGCATGACCAAGTGTCGAGCACAGGCGATGCCACCGCAAGGGTAGAATCCCTCATTCATGGACGCCGGCGGTTTTCACCCTTCTGACGAAACAGTCCGAATCCTGACGGCTCTCATCGAATCGTCGGACGATGCGATCTTCGCCAAGGATCTGCAGGGCACGATCCTGAGCTGGAACCGCGCGGCCGAACGCATCTACGGATATTCGGCGCAGGAAATCGTCGGGCAGCCGGTCCAGCTGCTCATGCGGCCGGATGGCGGTGTGGAACTCGCACATCTCCTCGAACGCATTTGCGGCGGAGAACGTGTCGAGCGGCACGAGGCAGTCCGGGTGGCCAAAGACGGCCGGATCATCGACGTCTCGCTGACGATATCGCCGATCAAGGACGCGTCGGGCGCCGTGATCGCCGCGATGGCCGTCGCCCGCGACACCACGGAGCGGAATCGCGACATCCAGACGCTCAAAGACAACGAAGCGCGCCTGCGCTCGATCGTCGACTCGGCCGTCGACGCGATCATCCTGATCGATGCGCGGGGCCACATCGAGTCGTTCAATCCGGGCGCAGAGCGGCTGTTTGGCTACACGGCGGCCGAGGTCATCGGGAGGAACGTCAGCATCCTCATGCCGTCGCCGTATCGGGAGGCTCACGACGGCTACATGGCCAACTACCTCGACACCGGTGTCGCGAAGATCATCGGCATCGGACGCGACGTGACGGCGCTCCGGAAGGACGGCGGTACGTTTCCCGTCCGCCTGTCGGTCGGGGAGTTGACGATTCGCGGGGAGAAGAAATTCACCGGGATCCTTCACGACCTCAGCTCACGCGTGCAGATGGAAGATCAGCTGCGCGAGCAGGCCGCCCTCGTTCGGCTGGGAGAAATGGCTGCGGTGATCGCGCACGAAGTCAGGAATCCGCTGGCGGCGGTTCGCGGAGCCGTCGAAGTGATAGGCGGCCGCCTGCCCGGCGGCAGCCGGGAGGCCGCGATCACCGCGGATATCGTCGCGCGGATCGATACCCTCAACCAGTTGGTGAATGACCTGCTGCTCTTCGCGCGCCCGCCGAAACCGCGTCCGATCGCCATGGATGTTTCGGTGCTGCTGGCGGCAACGGCGGCATTCCTCGGCGAGGATGCGTCGTACCGCGATGTGCGCGTGGAGATCTCCGGCAGCGTCCCGGCGGTGACCGCCGACGCCGAGCTGCTGAAGATCGTGTTCACGAATGTCTTCATCAACAGCGCCCAGGCGATGCGAGGAAAGGGCACGATACACGTCGCGCTGACGCCGGCCGGCTCCATGGCCCGGATCGTGGTATCCGATGAGGGTCCCGGAATTGCCCCGGAGATTCGCGCCAAGCTCTTCACCCCCTTCGTCACGACGAAAGCGCGCGGCACAGGCCTCGGACTCTCCACGGTCAAAAGACTGATCGAAGCCCATCACGGCGACATTCACGTCGAGTGTCCGCCGGCCGGCGGTACTGCCGTCACGATTCGCCTGCCCCTCGCCGCACACTAACTCTTCCCGCTCGCATCGGGGTGGCTCGCTTCTTGAGAGCGCTCGCGGATGGTCGGTCGCGGCACGCGGTCGTGCGTGCCGTGGTTGTGGAAAATCACCCGGACTCCATGAAAAATCCCCCAAGGCTGCGGGTCCTCGTCGTCGACGACGAGGCCCTGATTCGCTGGTCGTTGAGCGAGACCCTCTCGGAATCTGGTCATCAGGTGCAGGAAGCGGCCGACGGTGCGGCGGCGCTTCGCGCCCTGGATGAGCACGGGCCCTTCGACGTGATCGTTCTCGACTACCGCCTGCCCGATTCGAACGATCTGCATCTGCTCGCAAGTATCAGGCGCCTTGCGCCTCAGGCTGCGGTCGTCATGATGACGGCATACGGGACGCCGGAAGTCACGAGCGGAGCCCTCGCGCTCGGTGCGTATCGCGTCGTGCCGAAGCCTTTCGAGATACGCGACCTCGCGGCCCTTGTCACCCGGGCGCATGACGATCGAGCTGGCACATGAGTTGCGATGAACCCTTGCGCAGTTGTCATACGTTCTGGAGGCCACCATGGTTGAACAAGTGTTCGGCGTCTTCTTTCTCGCGGCGCTTGCGGTCCCCGCGCTGGCCGTCGTTGGCGGATTCGTGATGCTGGCGGTGACATCGAACAGCAGGGTGGGGCGCCCGGTGGTAGCGAAGGCGACACCCGTTCACGTGTGACGACTGGCGCTGTGTCTCCTGGCGTAACGCGGGAGGACATCATGATGGGCGTTCTCGTGGGCGTCGGCCTTGCCGGTGTGGTGCTGGTGTACTGGTACCCCGTTCGACGTTGGTACAGACATTGGGGCGCCACCGCCGCAGAGATCGCGCGGCCCATGCCGGGGGACTCGGAAGTCTCTGGCGCCGCCTACGAAACGACGCTTGCCATCACGATCAACGCGCCGCCGTACGCGATCTGGCCGTGGCTGCTGCAGATGGGATATCGACGCGGTGGCCTGTACAGCTACGACTGGCTCGATCGCGTGTTCGGATTTCTGGATGCGCCGAGTGCGGAGCGCATTCTGCCGGAATTTCAGCAGCTGCGCGTCGGGGATGTCGTTTCCGTCGGGCGGGGTGGCGGTTTTCCCGTCAGAATCGTTGATCCGTGTAGCGCCCTCGTGCTCGGCGGCGAGAGCGGCGGCGCGGGGTGGTTGTGGCAGTTGGGCCTGTATCCCGCCAACAGCCGGCAGACGCGGCTCGTCTCGCGCAACCAGGCGAGGCTGCCGCGGACCGTCGGCTGGGCATTGTTCATGTGTCTGCTCGAGCCGGCGGCCTTCATCATGACGCGCAGGATGCTGCTCGGTCTCAAATCCCGGGCGGAAGCGGTCGCGGCGATGGGACAGCGCGCCGCATAGCGGCGGCGGGGAGTCCGATGTCTGGATTCCGTGAACACAAAATCGTGACGGCGTGTCGATGGCTCGCGGCGGCTGTGGGTCTGGCCGCTGCGTCGTACGCGGCATACGTGGACACCGCCTGGTTCCGCTACGGCAAGGTGACACGGCCGGCGAACGGGAACGATCGGGACGCACTCCTCGATCAATTCATGCCGCTGTACGACGTTGCGGAGCGTCACCACGTCCAGATTGCCGCGCCCGCGGCGCTCACGTTCCAGGCGGCCAGCGAAATGCGCGTTGAACAATCCCCGATCGTCCGCGCGGTTTTCAAAGCGCGTGAGTGGATTATGCGGAGCCACGCGAGGCGCCAGCCGGAGGTGCGCGCGTTTCTGCAACAGATGCGGGCGATTGGCTGGGGCGTCCTGGCGGAGGTCGCCGGCCGTGAAATCGTGATGGGCGCGGTGACCCGTCCATGGATGGCCGACGTGGTGTTTCGTCCGTTGCCGCCAGACAAGTTCGCGGCTTTTGCCGAACCGGGCTACGTCAAGATCGCATGGACCTTACGGGCCGATCCGATCGGTGCGGGGGCCTCGATCTTTCGGACCGAGACACGGGTCGTGGCCACTGATCACGGCGCCCGGGCGAAATTCCGGCGATATTGGGCGTTCGCCTCGCCGGGCATCATCCTGATTCGCCGCGCGTTGCTCGGACCGCTGAAGGCGGAAGCAGAGCGACGATATCGGAGCGCGCGAGCACTGGCGACGGCCGAGGCGGCCTCATGACGCTTCCGTTCACCTCGGACGAGTTCTTCGAGGTGCTTGCCGCCTACAACCAGCGAATGTGGCCATATGCGCTTGGGCTGTGGTTGCTGACTCTCTGGGGCGTGATTGCCACGACGCGAGCCACGCCGGGCCGCCGGTGGTTGATGCCCGCGGTGCTGGCCGTGCATTGGGCATGGTCCGCGGTGGCCTATCATGCCGCGTTCTTTTCGATCATCAATCCCGCTGCCTGGCTGTTCGCCGCTCTCTTCCTGGTCGAGGCCGGACTGTTGTTCTGGTATGGCGCCGTGGAGCGACGACTGCCGTTGCCCCTCGGTTCCCCCTTGCGGGACGCTGTGTCGTGGGCTCTGATCGCCTACGCGCTCTTGTACCCGGTAATCGCGCGCGCCGAAGGACGCGCGTTCCCGCGGTTGCCGACATTCGGGGTCCCGTGTCCCACCACGATTCTGACCATCGGATTCCTCGTGGCAGCGGATCGATCCCTCCCGCGCCTGGTTGCCGTCATTCCGATGGTGTGGGCGTTCGTCGGTGGTTCGGCCGCGTTCTTGTTCGGTGTTCGCGCCGATCTGATGCTCATTGCGGCCGGTATCATCCTGGCGGTGGATATCCTGGCTTCTCTGCACCGAAAGGCTCCGATCCTGCAGGCCAGGAACGCAAACTCATGACGGTGTCTGCTCGACCCTGATTCGCTCTATCTAATCCCGTGCGCGGATACGCGGCGGCCGCGCGATCCAGCAGCGGATCGACGTCCTTGACCGCCGAGTAGAGCGCCTCGCGCAGCGCCACATCACGCGGATCTCCGGTCAGCCGGGTTCCCATCTGGCTCGTCACGTAGGCGTAACCGATGCCCTTCACCGGATCGGCAAAGCCGAGGGAGCCGCCGGCTCCGGGCGCGCCATACGAAGCGGCGCTGCCGAAGGGCCACTGCGGCGTCGACTTCATGAATCCCAGCGAGAACTGGATGTTCTCGCTCTTCATGCACTCATCGTGGAAGCCGCGGGCAGGAGGAATCGCCGGGGCGGCGAGCAGGTCCAGCGTGGTCTGACGCAGTGCGAGTTGATGGCCGCCGGTGGCGAACGCCCCGTAGGCCTGCGCGATACCACGAGCCGTGGCGACCGCGCCGCCGGACGGGACCTCGAAATTACGGGCATAGACGTGCGTCGGATCGTGCGGCAGTTCGGACCCTCTCAGCGCGCGCGTGATATTCGACCGCCGATTCAGCGCCTCGCACATGAACCTGGGGCCGAAGCCGCGCGCCATCTGGACAAATGTGGGCCGCGCAATTGTCGCCAGCCGCGCGTCGGGTATCGACTCGGGCAGCCGGATGTAGGTCTCGAGCCCGAGCGGCGACGCGATCTCGTCGTGGAAGAACTGCCCCAGGCTGCGATGCTTCGGATCGATCCGCCGCAGCAGTTCGCCCTCGTAGAACCCGAGAGTAATCGCGTGATACGCCTGTCGTGTACCCGGTTCCCAGGCGGGCCGCTGACGCGCGAGCACAACCGCCAGCTGGTCGAGGTCGGCGACGAGGGCGCGATCGAGCGGCTGGTCGAGCGCGAACAGCGCCGCCTGGTGTGCCAGGAGCTGGCGGACCGTGATGCGTTCCTTTCCCGCCTGCGCGAACGCCGGCCAGTACCGGCACACATACTCCTCGTAATCGAGCCACCCTCGCGAGTGCGCGAGCGCCAGGGTCATCGCCGACAGGCCCTTTGTGGCCGAGTAGACGATGACCATGGTGTCCCGCTCCCAGGGTTCGCTCGTCTGTTTGTTGCGAATGCCGCCCCAGAGGTCCACGACCTTCTCGCCGCGATAGTACGCGCAGCAGGCACCGCCCAGTTCGCCCCGCCGCGTGAAGTTGTCGGCAAATGCCTCGCGGACGGCTTCGAAACCCTGTCTGACGGCTCCCTCGATGACGGCAGTCATTGTCTCTCCTTCAGGTCTGCGCTTCGAACACCTCACGCAAGCGGCGTACCTGTTGCGAGCGCTCTGATGCCGGCGTCTCCCGGAATCGGCCGGAAAAAATCGAGGCGCCCAGGTCTGGTGAAAAGCGCAGGGCACGGGCGTTGCTGCAGGCGTTAACGGGGACAATGGAAGAATGTCGCAAGATGCGGGCCGTACGGCGCCGGAATATCAGCAGCCTGTCGAGCGCGTCGTTGTTGCGCTTCGGACCGATGTCCGGCGTGGGCTGACGGCAGACGACGCGCGGACGCGTCTCGAACGGTTCGGGCCGAACGAGCTGGCCCAGCCGCCTGCGGTCCGCCGCTGGCGGAGGTTTCTCGCGCAGTTCGAGGACGTGCTCGTCGTCCTCCTCCTGGTCGCGACCGCGATTTCGGCGGCTCTGTGGCTGTACGAACGCGACACCGCGCTGCCCTTCGAAGCGATCGCCATCAGCGCCATCGTGCTGCTGAACGCGGTGATCGGCTACGTGCAGGAGGCCCGCGCAGAAACCGCCATCGCTGCCTTGCGACAGATGTCGGCCGAACGAGCGCACGCGATTCGCGGGGGCGATCTTCGGACAATTCCTGCCGCCGATCTGGTGCCCGGCGACATCATCCTCATCGAAGCTGGCGATGTCGTTCCCGCCGATGCCCGCCTCATCGAGTTGTCCAGCCTTCAGACGTCCGAGGCCGCGCTGACCGGCGAAAGCCTTACGGTCCTGAAGAATTCGGAGCCGATCACAGGTGATGCCGCCGTCGGCGACCGTCTCAACATGATCTTCAAGGGCACGTCGGTGACCTCCGGCCGTGGGTACGGCGTGGTTGTGGCGACGGGGATGCAGACCGAAGTGGGGCGCATCGCCGGCATGCTGGCGGCCGAGCCGCACGAAACGACCCCGTTACAGCGCGAGCTCGCCCGCATCGGCAGGACCCTCGGCCTCGTCGTCTCGATTATCGCTGTAGGAATGATCGCGACAATTCTGCTGGTCGAAAACGTGCGGGGCATATCGGCCTTGCTCGACGTCCTGATTCTCGGCGTTGCCCTCGCGGTCGCGGCCGTACCCGAGGGCCTTCCGGCGATCGTGACGGCGGTCCTGTCGATCGGCGTCCAGCGGATGGCGCGCCGCAACGCGATCGTGCGTCACTTGAGCGCGGTCGAGACGCTCGGATCGGCTTCGGTGATTGCCACCGATAAAACGGGAACACTGACCCGAAATGAGATGGCCGTTCGTGAGGTCGTTACGGCAAGCGGTCGAGCAGTGTTCGACGATACCGGATACGCTCCTTCCGGAGACGTGCCGGAAGGCGGCCGCCGGATCGCATCGGATTTCCTCCGTGCGGAGCTCGACCGGACGCTCACCGCCGCCCATCGCGCGAGCAATGCGGTCCTGCAGCAGCGGGAGGGGCGCTGGCTCGTCCAGGGCGATCCGATGGAGGGCGCGATCCTGATCGCCGCTCGAAAAGCCGGGCTCGACGCCGGAGCCCTCGAGCGACGTTTCGAGCGCATCGCCGAAGTGCCGTTCTCGTCGGACCGGCGGATGATGAGCACCGTCCATACCGACGCTGACGCGGATGGCCGCGTGCTGACGTTCACCAAGGGCGCCCCTGAAGTATTGCTGCCGCGGTGCATCAGCGAGCTGCACGGCGAGGACTCCAGGCCGCTCTCGGGCGCGCGGCGGGCGCAAATCCTCGAGACCAATGAACTGCTCGCGGGCCGCGCCCTGCGAACGCTCGGGGTGGCTTTCCGGATCACGGACGACGGTTCACTGAGCCGGGAGAACGTCGGGGAGCACGTCGAGCGGGACCTCGTTTTCGCAGGACTTCTCGGCATCATGGACCCGCCGCGAACGGAGGCCGCCGGCGCGGTCGCGCGTGCAAAGAGTGCGGGAATACGTCCGGTCATGATCACGGGCGACCATCCCAGGACTGCGTCCATCATCGGCCAGGAGCTTGGACTGGATACGGACGGACGGGCCGTCAGCGGTCGTGAACTGCAGGGGATGAACGACGAAACGATGGACGCGACGGTTCGATCCGTCGCCATCTACGCGCGCGTCAGCCCCGAAGACAAGCTGCGGATCGTTCGCGCCCTGCAACGGACCGGCGGCGTCGTGGCGATGACCGGCGACGGCGTCAACGACGCACCGGCGTTGAAAGCGGCCGACATCGGTATCGCGATGGGCGCGGCCGGAACCGACGTCGCCAGGCAAGCGGCCGATATCGTTCTGGCGGACGACAACTTCGCGACGATCGTCGCTGCCGTCGAGGAAGGCCGGTCGATTTTTTCGAACATTCGAAAATCGCTCCGGTATCTGTTGTCCTCGAACATCGGCGAGGTCATGACCATGTTCTTCGGGATATTGCTCGCGAAACGTATCGGCCTCGATTCCGCTGGCGCCGCTATCGTCCTCCCGCTCACCGCCAGCCAGCTGCTGTGGATCAACTTGCTGACGGACGGCGCACCCGCCATCGCGCTTGGCGTCGATTCACCGGACCCGGGCCTGATGGCCAGACCCCCACGTCCCGCCGGCGAAGGCATCGTCACGCGACGCATGTGGATCGGCATTTTCGCGATTGGCGCGATTATGGCGATCGGATCGCTCTACATCCTCGACGCCGATTTGCCGGGGGGCTTCGTGGCGGGTGGCGGCACCCTGCGGCACGCGCAGACCATGACGTTCACGACGCTCATGCTGTTTCAGCTGTTCAACGTGTTCAACGCGCGATCTGATGAGGAGAGCTCCCTGCCCGGGCTGCTCGAGAACCGATGGCTGCTGGGCGCGATCGCGCTGTCGATCCTGCTTCAGCTCGTGGTCGTGTACGTGCCGTTTCTCCAGCAGGCGTTTTCGACAGAGAAGCTGTCCGGTTTCGATTGGCTCCGGTGCACGGCGGTGGCCAGCTCGGTATTGTGGCTGTGGGAGATTCAAAAGGCCTTGCGGCGCCTGGCGAGGAAGTGATCCGACACGGAGCGGCGTTACGTCAGCCGCGCACGTTCGTCTTGCGCGTCACGCGTGGGATTGCGAGCACAGGCACTTTCGTTCGCTGCAGGACGGCACGCGCCGTCGATCCGAGGAACAGGCGCTCCATGCCGGTCAGGCCGTGCGTGCCGAGGATGATGAGATCCGCCCGGAAGCGTTCGGCCGCCTTCAGGATCTGCTCGGCGGGTTCGCCGCTCATCGCAGTGATCGTGGGGGCGCGTCCCGTGGAAAAACGGCGGGGCAGGGTGGTCTCGACAAATGTCCTGAGCTCGCGCCTGCTTTGCACCACGGCACCCGGATAGTGCAGGCGCGACGATGCGGCGGCCACCAGCAGCGGATCGTTCACGTAGCACACGTGGAGGGCAGCGCGCGAACGCCGCGCGACGGCGTTCGCATAGCGCAGCACGGATCGCGAATGATCCGAGAAGTCGATCGGGCAGAGGATCGAGCGAAAGCCTTCCCACCGCGCGGGGCGCTGTGACGCGGCCATGTGCTTCAGCGCCGGGTTCCTGTTACCCGTCGCGCTACCCGTCGCGCACGGCGCACCCGCTTGCGGACCGCCCGCGCCGGAGTCCGCGGAGTCAGCAGCCTGTCAATGATCCGCATCTGCAGCTTGTCGCGTTCCCACATGGCGTCGGTCGCGGCCCGCACGATTCGATTTCTGGGCCCGGTGGACATATCAGCGTCCCTCAACTGCGCCGTGCTGACAAATCGCGGAGCGCTTTGTCAGGCTTGTGTTGCTACCAGGCAGCGCCGGCGCGATGCTGCTTCCGGTGCGGCACCCGATAGTGCAATGCGGGCCGTCGGCCGCCGCGGTGCCGCCGAGCTTCGCCCGCCTGCTCCAGAAGATCGGCAAGCGTCACGATTCCCGTCGCCTCGCCCGCATCGACGACGATCAGGCACCCGATCGAGTGGCCTCTCATCAGATTGGCAGCCTTGTGCACGGAGGTCCCGGATTGAACGGCGACGACGGTCGGCGTCATGAAGTCGGCGACGACGGTTCGGCGAGGTTCATTGCCTCGTCTCGCACCCCGTTTGAGGTCGCGGGCGGAGAGTACGCCAACCAGTTCGCGGCCTTCCTTGACGAGCAGGTGATGAATGCTACGGCGGCGCATGTGCTCGCGGGCGGTGGCTGCCGGTGCCCCGGGTCTGATGACCTCGACTCCCCGGGTCATGATTTCAGAGACTGGTGTCATGCCTGTCGATGTGGCAACAGCGATGCCATGCGGGGGCCCACAGCGTCCCCCTGACAGCCATCCAATAGCCCTGCGAATTCATCTGTGTTATCCGGGTGCGAGATCGTCGACGAGGTAACCACGGATGTTCTGGCGGCGTAGCGCGAAAAAACCCGCGTACCGCGGGTGTTTTCACACGTGGGCCTGGAACCCCCGATGGTCTGCGGCCGGACTTCGATTCCAGGAATTCTTCGATACGTAGGCGGCAGGCGAGGACTGTCACCCCGATCCTGCACGGGAATTTCGCGCCCATCCCAGACGCTGTGGAATCGTGAGTAAAAAGGCCCGGATGCGAGGCCGCATCCGGGCGTCCGGGGGAACAACTATGACCCCTGCCCCTGACTCGACGCGGCGAACAACCGCTGCCCGTCGGCCAGGGTGACGTTCCTGGCGTTTGCGATTTTCGTCCCGTCCTTGGCCTGGCTGCCGTCCACCGTCACGACGTCACCGATCTTCAGCGACGTGCGTGTCCAGCCCTGACGCATCAGGCCGTTCGGGCTGCCCATTTCGAGCCCCCAGTTCGTGACCTTGCCCGATTCGTCGCGCACGTCGATGAAGAAATAGGTGTGCGGATTCGTCCACTCAATCTTCGTGACAGTGCCCGTCAGCTTGACCGGCTTGCCGGCGTCGAACTCCGCCGCGAACGAATGATGGGCAGACGCCGGTACCGTCGCCGAGAACAGCGAGGCGGCGACCGTCGCGCCCGCAAGAATCTTCTTCATACAGCCTCCTTGTTACCGAACCGAGGTGCCATCTCCCGCCGTACTGTCAGTCGAACGTGCCGCCCCATTTCCAGCCGTCGGACGGCCGGACGATGGTGCGCATGCGCAGCCGATGATCCTCGGGGTTTCGTCCGGGGTTGCCGGTGACGATCACGTGATCCCCGGGCTTGAGGGTTTCGCGCGTGACACCCTGGCGATTGAGCTGCAGGCCGGCGCCCCATTCCACGGCATACCGTATCGGGTTTCCGTTCGCGTCCTTCGTTTCGATGTGCACGAAGGAATGCGGATTC
>Ga0136846_1216453_pt1 | contig 11306 bp, 10 predicted proteins | sample HopSoiMetagenom2_FD_96841 | JGI IMG/M metagenome (GOLD analysis project Ga0136846, IMG submission 96841) | Grasslands soil microbial communities from Hopland, California, USA - 2 Assembly 2016 (version 4) | ecosystem: Environmental > Terrestrial > Soil > Grasslands | place: USA: Hopland... | reverse complement strand
TCGCCCGGATCGGCGTCGCTGCCTTCTCGACCAAGAATGTCGGCCTCGCGGAGAATCTCCTTGTTCGCCGGCGTTCCGATGATCAGGCCGGCTTCCTCGACACCCGGCAGCGCGGCAATCTGCCGGGAGATGCGCATCAGAACGATGGAGTCGAGATAGGTTGCGCGGCGAACCTCGTTGAGGATCACGCTCATTCCACGCCCATAGTCTCGGCGAAGGCCACGAGCCCATCCTGGAAGCACTTGAGCGGCGCCTTCACGATGCCGGCACCGACCTGACCGACGCCGGGCTCGCGATGCGCGATCCCGGTGTTGATGATTGGAGCGAGTCCGGTCTCGACGACAAGGCGGATATCGATGCCCGTCGGCACGCCGGCGAAATCCATCGCTGGAATGGTCCATGCGGGGTTGGACCCGACAACGATCTCCGCCATCGACCGCGTGAAAACTGCGGCCTCGGAGGCGCGCCCCGCGCCGATATATCCGACCACGGCCGGCGCCGCAGCCATCGCGAAAGCTCCAAGCCCGATGGTCTCCACGATGGCGGAGTCTCCCATATCGGGATTAGCGTCTTTTTCGCTGAAGCCCGGGAAGTAGATTCCCGTCGGCATCTCAACAGGCGCGGTGAACCAGCGGTCTCCCGTGCCCGAGACCCGAAGGCCGAAGTCCGTGCCGTTGCGGCACATCGCCGTGACCACACACGACGCCTGGATGTCGCGTGCCGGGTCGGTGAGCGCCTTCCCCATCGCCATGGCGACATTGAGAAAGAACTGATCGTTGCGGCCGATGAAATCGAGGCACGTGACAAGCTCACCGATATCTTTCGATGTGCGCGCCAGCAGCGGCGCGAGTTGGCGCAGCAGCAGGCTGGAGCAGGCGACGTTGCGCTGATGCATCTCGTCGCCCATGGTGAGGCCGCGCGCAATCAACGGCTTCAGCGGAATACCGGCCGATTCGCGGATCGCGCGTCCCAATGCGGGTCCCAGCGTCTCGCGAGTCCAGCGCAGGCGATCGAGGACTTCGGCGTCATTGCCGCCGAAGCGCATCACCTTGCCGAGACCCTCGTTGATCGCGCAATAGGCGCGATTGCCGAACGTCTTGTTCTCGACCACCATCACCGGCTGGCTTCTGGTCGTCATGCCCGTCATCGGGCCGACCGCGCCGAAGTCATGGTTGGGGTGGAAGGTGAAGGAGCCGGCGGCGGCGATCGAGGCCGCATCGTCGAGATCCTTCGCCCAGCCTTCGAACACGGCAATGCCCATGACGGCCCCGCGCATCGGGCCGCACATCCGATCCCAGCCAATCGGCGGCCCGGCATGAAGAATGGTGCGATCTGCGAGAGCCGGAATAGCGTCGGATGCCGGAATCACATCCACGAGAACCGGATCACCGGCGAGAATACGCCGCAACGCTTCTTGGTTGGCTTGATCGATTGTCTTCAAAGACTGGTCATCTCAGGATTTCATCCACCTTGGAGCTTTTCGAGAAGGCGCGCGAGGTGAGCGTTCCCGCCAGCTGGCGGACTCCAGCGCACGTGTGCGACTTTGGTATCCTGCTGAGCGAGGTTCACGGCGAATATCTCAAGCCCGATGTTGATCACCCGCGGCGGCGCCGCGAGCAAATCTCGCGAAGCGTCGCGATCCTTTTCGGTCATTTCCGCTGTTCTCGGCTCCGCGCGCCCGACAGTAAGTCAAGCATCGATGCCGTTGCGGGTGAGCAGCCGCTCGGCGCTGTCGTTCCACACGTCCATTTGCACGATTTTGCCGCCGCAGACGACAAAGCGATCGACATAGCGGTTGCCTTCGAACGGTGTGCCGTCCGGCCATTCTCCGTAGAGCGTGCCTGTGTTGTAGACGATCGTCTCGCCGTGGCCGGGCGCCACATCCGAGCGCTCCATCCTCTTCTTCACCCATTTGTAGCGCTTGGCGTTGAAAGCGGTGCTCTCGCGCGGATGGCTAAACTTGCGGCCCCCCGTGAAAGTCAGCTTGAGTGGCTCGGCGATGTAGCGCGCTGCGGTTTCAGGGTCCGGCACCATCGAGGCGACGAGGAATTTCTCGACGATGTCGGCTGCTGCTGCTGCTGCTGCTGCTGCTGCGGTTCCGTCGGAGGGCGTGATCATGGCGGCTTTGGCGGCTGCGGCGGACATGCTCTTTTCCCTCTGTTTGATTTGGTATTGCATACGATGAATCCAATCCGTCGGCCATATTGGCTATTTTCTGTGCAAAAAGGGCGTAAGGCGCGGGATTCACAGGATTTTCCAACAGATAAGCGATGGCATGTCCCTTGCGAACGGACAGCCTTAAGATACCGGGTCTCACAGAGAGGTAACGCCATGTCCGAACTCACACGTCGCCTGTTGCTGGCCGCCGCAGCCGCAAGCGCACTCACCGCGCCTGCGTCTGCGCAGGACACGTTGAAGCTCGGCCTCGTCGCGGCGATGTCCGGCCAGTCGGCGAAATCGGGCGAGGCGATCGTCCGCGGCCTCTCGATCGCCATCGACGAGATCAACGCCAAGGGCGGCGTGCTCGGCAAGAAAGTCGAACTGCTCGTGCGCGACGATGAGAGCAACCCCGCGAAGGGCGCGGTGGCGGCACGCGAGCTCGTGCAGCGCGAGAAGGTTGTCGGCCTGTTCGGCGGCCTCGACACACCGGTGTCGATCGCGATCGTGCCGTTCGCCAATCAGAACAAGGTACCGTTCATGGGCGTCTGGGCGGCAGGTACGCCGATCACCCGCAACGGCGTGGCGGAGAACTATGCGTTTCGCGTGTCAGCCGTGGACGTGCTGGTCGACAAGGCGTTGGTCGATTACGCGACCAAGAAATACGCGACCAAGAAGCCTGGGATGATCCTGATCAACAATCCCTGGGGGGAGTCGAACGAGAAGGGGCTGAAGGAGGCACTCGCCGAAAAGAACATGCCCTATGCGGGCATCGAGAAATTCCAGGATGCCGATGTCGATGTCGTGCCGCAGCTCACGCGCCTGAAGGAAGCCGGCGCGGACGTGCTGTTCCTGGTGGCAAACGTCGCGCCTTCGTCCCAAGTGGTCAAATCACTCGACCGGATGGGCTGGAACGTGCCGATCGTCTCGCACTGGGGGCCGGCGGGCGGGCGCTTCAGCGAGCTCGCAGGGCCAAGCAGTCAGCGGGTCCACTTCATCCAGACGTTCAGCTTTTCCGGAAAGCTGTCGCCGAAGGCCGAAAGCGTGCTTGCGGCGCTGAAGAAAAAATATCCGGAAATCAAGAGTCTCGCTGACGTAACCCCCGCCGTAGGAATCGCCAACGCTTACGACGCGATCAATCTGATGACGCTTGCCATCGCCAAGGCAGGCTCGACCGAGGGTCCGAAGGTGCGCGAGGCGCTCTATGCGCTTCCGAAATATGAGGGCCTGATCAAGACCTACGACAAGCCATTCACGCCCGCGAACCACGACGCGCTGACGTCGGACGACTACATCTTCACCCACTTCAAGGACGGCGAGATTCTCCCGCTGACGAACTAGACTTCCGGCGAACACGGCGGGGCGCGGGCGCATCGGCCTGCGTCCCGCCGCGTTTTCATACGGGCAAACGATGCTTTTGATTTCGGCGATCGTTTCCGGCCTTGCGGTCGGAAGCATGTATGGGCTGATCGCGCTCGGCTTCCACGTCACTTACGTCGTTTCCAACACGGTCAATTTCGCGCAGGGCTCCTCGATGATGCTCGGCGCCGTGCTCGGCTACACCTTCGCGATCAAGCTCGGCTGGCCAATGCCCCTCGCGGTCGCGACGTCGCTCTCGCTGTGCGCGCTGTTCGGCCTTGTGGTGGAGCGCACGCTGGTGCGGCCGTTCGCCGAGCGCGGCTCGAACGCCTGGCTGATGGCGACGGTCGCGGGCGGGATCGTACTCGACAATGTCGTGCTGTTCACCTTCGGCAAGGAGCCACGCGCTTTTCCGTCGTTCCTCGCGCAAAAGCCGATCGATCTTTTTGGCGCAGGCGTGTTTCCGCTGCAGCTGATTATTCCGATCGTCGGTATCGCCATCGCGGTGGGGCTGCAGATCGCGTTCCACCGCACACGTCTCGGCAAGGCGCTCCTTGCAGTCGTCCAGAACAAGGATGCGGCACGCCTTATGGGCATCAACGTGGGATCCGCGATCGCGTTCTCGTTTGCGCTTTCAACCGCACTCGCGGGTCTTGCCGGCATGCTGATCGCGCCGCTGTTCAGCATCCATTCGGAGATGGGCACCCTGTTCGGCATCAAGGCATTCGCGGTCGCAATTCTGGGCGGCATCACCTCCGCGTCGGGCGTGATGCTGGCAGGCCTGTTGTATGGGCTGATCGAAGCTTCGGTCACGGCGTTCATCGGGTCGACCTATACGCAGATGATCGTATTCGCGGTTGTCATCATCGCGCTTGCCGTCATGCCGAACGGATTGCTCGGCCGCGCAGCGGTGAAAAAAGTATGACCATGCGCGCGGCCGCGCCCTCGACAATGACGCTTGCGATTATGACGCTGACAGCGGCGGGCATCGCCCTGGTGTTTACTTCCGAAGGCTATACTCACTTCATTCTAGCCCTGGTCGCCCTCACCGCGGTCGTCGGCGTGGGGCTGAACGTGTTGCTCGGCCTGGCGGGACAGGTCTCGCTCGGGCACGTCGGATTTTACGCCATCGGCGCGTACACGGCGGCGATCCTGACGCTCAAGGGCGTCAGCTTCTGGTTTGCGTTTCCGGTCGCCGGGCTGGTAGCGGGTGCGATTGGTGGAGTGTTGGCACTGCCGGCGCTGCGCGTCACCGGGCCCTATCTCGCGATGGTTACCATTGCGTTTGCCTTCATCGTCCAGCACGCCACCATCGAATGGAAAGACTTGACCGGCGGCCAGAACGGACTGATGGGCCTCGTGCCTCCCGAAATTGGCGGACACACCTTCGCCGAACGCGATATGGCGCTGTTGGCAATTCTGCTCGCGGGTCTTTCACTCTGTGTATTCCATCGGCTCGCCGCGAGCGCATGGGGCATGGCGATGGTCGCGGTGCGCGAGAGTGAGGTCGCGGCACGCTCGGTCGGGCTCAATCCGGTCAGCATCAAGACAGCGGCCTTCGCGATCTCCGCGGTGTTCGCCGGGCTCGCCGGCGCGATCTTTGCACCGCTCATGATGTTCGTCGCTCCGGATTCCTTTCCGTTCTCGCAGTCGATCCTGTTTCTGCTCGCTGTCATCGTCGGCGGCTCGGGCTTCGTTTTCGGTCCGGTGGTGGGAGCGGTCGTGACGGTGCTTCTCCCGGAGCTGCTTTCCGGGCTTGCCGAATATCGTCTTCTTTTCGTCGGCGTCCTGCTGCTCGTCGTGCTGTGGCTCGCACCCGAGGGAGTGATCGGAACGATCGCGCGCTATCTCCGGCGCCCCAATCCAGCGGGCGTGGCGGCTGCCAACTCCGGCGTTGCGCAACTGCTCGCGGTCGAGAACGCGCCGTCGCTATCAGTATCCGGCATCGGCATTTCGTTCGGCGGCATCAAGGCCGCGACCGAAGTGAGCTTCGCAGCGCCGCCCGGACGCATTACCAGCGTCATCGGGCCAAACGGCGCCGGCAAGACGACCGTCCTGAACATGATCGGCGGATTCTACCGACCCGACACAGGCAGCATCCGGCTCGCCGATGCGGAGCTTGCAGGAGCCCCGGCCTGGCGCATCGCGCGCGCCGGCATTGCGCGCACCTATCAGACCACCCAGCTGTTCGGCGCGATGAGCGTGCTCGACAATGTGATCGTCGCGGCACGCCGGGGGCGGCTCGGCGATCCGCTTGGCCGCGCCGCCACGGTCCGCGATCGCCGCAATGCCGAGGCTCTGTTGTCGTTCGTCGGGTACCAGGGCGCGCTCGCGACGCCCGCACAGGATCTGCCGCATGTCGACCGCCGCCTGGTCGAGATCGCCCGTGCGCTCGCGACGCATCCGCGGGTCCTGCTTCTCGATGAGCCAGCGGCTGGTCTGACGCGCTCTGATAAGGCGGCACTGAGCAAGCTGATCCGCCGCATCGCGGATCTAGGCCTCGCGGTCATTCTCGTCGAACACGACATGACGCTCGTCATGGGCATCTCGGACCATATCGTCGTGCTCGACGCCGGTGCGGTCATTGCCTCAGGCCCTCCGGCCGAAGTGCGCCGCGACCCGCGCGTCCTCAAGGCCTACCTGGGCGATGGCGAGGTGCGGGTTCGCCCGCGCGCTATGGCGTGGAGCGGCCCGCGCGATGCGATTCTGTCCTGCGTGAAGCTGAGCGCCGGCTATGGCGCAGCGCCCGTGCTCGACGAGGTCTCCTTCGAAGTCAGGCCCGGCGAAATGGTGGCGCTACTCGGCGCGAATGGCGCCGGCAAATCCACCGCGATGCGCGCCGTGACCGGTCTGCTGCGCCCCGTCACAGGCGCGATCGTGCTCGACGACAAACCGGTAGAGCATCTCCCCGCGCATCGGATCGCCGCGAGCGGCGTTGCGCTGGTGCCGGAAGGCCGGCAGGTTTTTCCTGAATTGAGCGTGCGCGACAACATCATGCTCGGCGCGCACACGCGCGAGCACATCGATCATGACACGGAGATCGCTGCGCTGCTGGCGCAGTTCCCGCGGCTGCGCGAACGGCTCTCGAGCCGGGCGGGGCTCCTTTCCGGCGGCGAACAGCAGATGTTGGCCATCGCGCGGGGCCTGATTGCGAAGCCGCGCATCCTCCTCCTCGACGAGCCGTCACTCGGCCTCGCGCCGACCATCATCAGCGAGTTGTTCGGCACGCTGGCGCAACTGCGCGAGGACGGGATGACAATCCTTCTGGTCGATCAGATGGCCGCGTTGGCGCTGACCGTCGCCGATCGGGGATATGTTCTCGAGTCAGGCCGCATCGTTCATGAGGGCGCGGCCGCGGAGCTCGCGGACGACCCTGCGCTGGAGGCCGCGTATCTCGGCCACACCGAAGCGGCGCAATAGTCATGCTCGATTTTGTCCTCCGCAGAGCGCGCCTCGCCGGGCGTGGCGAGGCAACATTCGATATCGGCATCGCGAACGGCAAGATCGCCGAAATCGCTCCGGTAATTTCGTCCGACGCGGCACAAGCCGAAGATGCCGGCGGCCGGCTCGTGACGCCCGGGTTCGTCGACACCCACATTCATCTCGACAAGTCGTGCATTCTCGATCGCTGCGCGCTGAGCGAAGGCACGTTGCAGGAAGCCATCGCCCAGGTCGCGGCCGCCAAGAGTGGCTTCACGGAAGACGATATCTACGCACGCGGGCGGCGCACCCTGGAGAAGGCGATCGTGCAGGGCACGATGCGCATGCGCACGCACGTCGAAGTCGATCCTCGCGTTGGCCTGAAAGGTTTCAATGCGGTGCGGCGGCTCAAGCGCGACTACGCCTGGGCGATCGACCTTGAAATCTGCGCCTTCCCGCAAGAAGGCCTGCTCAACGATCCCGGCACGGAGGAGCTTCTTGTCGCCGCATGCGAGCAAGGCGCCGATCTGATCGGCGGCTGTCCCTACACCGACAGGAATCCGCACGGGCATATTGCGCGCATTTTCGAGATCGCGCGGCGCTTCGACCTGGATATCGATTTCCATCTCGACTTCGATCTCGACCCCTCTTGGATGGATTTGGACGAAGTCTGCCGTCAGACCGAGGTGCACCGGCATGGCGGGCGCATCGCGGTCGGCCACGTGACAAAGCTTTCGGCGTTGCCGTCCGCGCAAGTCGCCGCATTGGCGCAGCGGTTGGCCGACGTCGGAGTCGCCGTGACGGCACTGCCGTCCACGGACCTGTTCCTGATGGGCCGCGCCCACGATCACAATGTTCCGCGCGGGGTCACGCCCGTGCACACACTGATGCGGCACGGGGTGACGTGCTCGCTCGCAACCAACAATGTGCTTAATCCATTCACGCCGTTTGGCGACTGCTCGCTCATCCGGATGGCGAACCTCTATGCGAACATCGCGCAGACCGGCGCCCCGCATCAGCTGGCAACCTGTTTCGACCTGGTGACGACCCAGCCGGCGCGCCTGATGAATCTCAAGAACTACGGACTCGCGATCGGGAATCCGGCTGACCTCGTCCTGCTGGACTGCCGCGATGCAGCCATGGCCATCGCGGAGATTTCATCCCCGCTCCTGGGTATTAAAGGCGGACGACGCAGCTTCACGCGCAGCGCACCGGTGTTGAATCCTCCCATATCGTGAGGTGATGCGCGGCGGACTACTGTCGGGACTCTCATCTTGCTCCCCGCTTGTCACTGACGGTCCGATGGACACCCGCGGAGTGAAGACAATCGGCTGAGACGACTGCCTTCACACTGCGAGGGAGATCAATTCGGCGCCTTCCTAGATGCCCCCTTCGCTGACCTTTGAGGCACGATCGAAATAGGATTGCTCGTGCTGGCCGAAGCCGTTTGGTCCGGCGTAGCCCTTGGAGGTCAAAGCGACGGAGGTGGTGGCGAGAATCAGGGCAGCGATCAGGGTCTTTGCGAACATGGTGCGTCTCCTTGGTGCTCGGGCGGGCGTGGTCCAATACCAAGCCGCTTGCAGGCACAGTATTCCGCAGAACGGCAAATCGGTTTGTGAGATACGTCACCCGAAGACCGCACCTTTTTGTTTGGTTGGAAGGCGCTGATCGAGGAGGTCACCGCAGAGCAGCGGACGACGACGCGTCGGCTCTTTATGTCTGCTAAGCCCCAAGAGCGGAAAATCAGTTCAAATGCAATTCTGTCCCTTTGCCCTGTCAGCTCGGATTTCCTGAGCCTGCGAGTGGCCTCGCGATCTCGCGCGCACACTCCACCAGCAGGCGCTGCGCGGGATTGGGCGTTCGGCCCTTGAGTGTGACAATTCCGATCGGCCACATCTGAATGGGCATCTCGACCGGCAAGACTTTCATTGACAGCCGCTTCGCGCTGAAGTGCAGCATGGTCGCCGGCAGGAAACTCAGGAAACGTCCCGTCGAAAGTAGAGTTGTTTGCATCAGGATCGAATATACGGTCACGCTGGCACGCGGTACCTCCAGGCCGGACGCATGAAATGCGTTGGCAATCCAGCCGCCTGGAAAACTGTCGCGCGGTGGCAGGCACCAACGTTCATGAATTAGCTCGGCGAGGCGTATCTTGCGTCGTCGCATCCACGGGTTTTTCAAACCTGCAACCACGACCCCGCTTTCATGCAATAGCACTTGCACGTCGGTGTCGGCGGCCGGTGTCGGGTTTGGTAGCCGCCCGATCATCAGGTCGATATCGTGGTTGCGCAGGTGTCGGTCCTGCAATTCCGGCGGTTCGCCCTCGATGACATGAAGCGCGAGCTTGGGGTACTGACGGGAAAGCCGGTCAATGATGGTAGGCAGCAATCCAGCCATCACCGGCTCCGTGCTGCCGATGCGCAATTCGCCCATCGTCGGGTCCGCGAGCGATTGCAACTCGTCAACGCCACTGCGCAAATCGTTGCACAGCGCGATGCTGCGCTTGAGCAAAGCCTTGCCGTAGAGCGTCGGCTCGACTCCGAGTCGACTGCGCTCCAGAAGCGTGACGCCAAGCGTTTGCTCCAGAGTAGCGATCATCTTGGAGATGACGGGCTGCGAAATGGAGAGGTGTTCGGCCGCCTTTGCCATGCTCCCGTACTCCACGACTGCGATGAAGACGGTCAGCTGCCGAAGCTTTATCCGACGGCTGATCTGGGATGCATCGGGCATACGACCCTTTCGCAAATAGAATAGAACGATCGGAAATTAGAACTTTTCTTCTATAGAGCCAGACGACAAGCTGCAACCGACCTTGACCTCCACTGCCAAGCTTTGGAGAGACCCATGTCGAAGATCCAGCTGCCCCGTCGCGCATTCCTGCTTGGAAGCCTCGCGGGATTTTTGTTACCCGCGCAGATCGCAGCGCAGCCCTATCCGTCCAATCTGATACGGATCATTGTCCCCGCTAGTGCAGGTACCCCACCTGACATCATCAGCCGCATGATTGCCGATGAGCTCGGCGCAAATGAAGGCTGGCGGCTTGTGGTGGAAAATCGTCCGGGCGCATTGCAGACGATAGCAATGAACGACGTGAGCGGCCGTCCGGCGGACGGCTATTCGCTGCTCACCATGAGTCTTCCGATCACGGTCACACCGTCGCTGCTTCCGAAGGCGGAAGTGCGCCCCGACGTGGATTTCGATCCGGTGATCAAGATCTCGAAGTCCTACACCGTGCTCGTCACGACGTCTTCCTTGCCGGTCAATTCGCTGCCCGAGCTAGTCGAACTCCTCAAAAGCAAGCCAGGACAGTTCAACTTCTCGTCCGCCGGCTTCGGGACACCGTCGCATCTGATCGGCGAGATGTTCGCATTGCAGGCGGGCGTGCGCGCCACCCACGTGCCGTACCAGCAGTTTTCCCAGGCAATCGCGGATCTGATCAGCGGGAACGTCCAATACATGTTTGTCACCACGCTGCCCGTCATTGACCTCATCGCGGCCGGCAAGCTGCGGGCGCTCGCCGTCACAGCGCCAACCCGGATCCCCGCCCTCAAGGACGTTCCCTCCGTGGTCGAGGCAGGATTTCCCGATCTCGTTGTCGCCGACTGGATCGGCTTCGCGGGCAAACGAGGAACGCCGGCGGAAGTCACTTCACAGCTCAACAAGGCAATCAACAAGGTTCTTGCGGAGCCTAAAACCCGCACTTTGCTCGAAAAGATGGGAGCCGTGCCCGTGGGCGGCACCGCCGCAGAATTCGGCGACGGCGTCCGGACCGACGTGGCCCACTGGGCGAAGGTCATCAAGGACGCGGATATCAAGTTGCCCTGATGAGCCAGGACGGATCCAAAATTTCGATGAGCGGCGGCAACGCCGGAATGTTTGCGAGCACGCCGCCGCAGATCCTCGGACCGTTCTACCCGGTCACCGATCGCCCCGATCTGACGGCTGATCTTGCGCGTCCAACCGGCAGTGCCGCTGAAGCGCAAGGCCAGCTCATCTATGTCAGCGGACGCGTGCTCGCCCGTTCTGGAGAGCCGGTGTCGCGCGCACGCATCGATATCTGGCAGGCGAACGCTGCGGGAAAATATCGCCATCCAAGCGACACCAATCCCGCGCCACTCGATCCCAATTTCAAAGGGTTCGCGCGGATCACAACGGACGCGGCCGGCCGCTACAGTTTTCGAACGATCAAACCGGGCTCCTATCCGACGCCAGAAGGCGACGTCCGCCCGCCACACATCCACCTGACCATCGAGGGCCGGTTCGACCGTCTGGTAACCCAGCTCTATTTCGCCGGCGAAGTCGGAAACCTGACCGATCGGTGGCTCAATGCGGCCCCACATCCGGAACGGCTGATCATCACGTTACATCAG
>Ga0136846_1236039_pt1 | contig 11307 bp, 10 predicted proteins | sample HopSoiMetagenom2_FD_96841 | JGI IMG/M metagenome (GOLD analysis project Ga0136846, IMG submission 96841) | Grasslands soil microbial communities from Hopland, California, USA - 2 Assembly 2016 (version 4) | ecosystem: Environmental > Terrestrial > Soil > Grasslands | place: USA: Hopland... | reverse complement strand
TTGAGGTGCTTGAATTTTTGGGAGGCCCATTGGCTGGAGTATTGCGGTCATTAGGTGTAACAAATCCTTCGTAGACAGCCTCCAGTTCGGCGTATTCACCAGGCCGCTTTGCTGGAAAACGGCAACAGCGTCTTCGACTTACATTCCCTCGGGTAGCTTGACGCGCAGTTTCATAGTTTCCTGATGCTGGACTGCTTCAGAGCAGATTACCAGATTACCCTTTCTTTACCATTGCGGGTTTGACGTGCTCCCCATTTTTGGAGCTTTGCTGTGTGTTTTTTGTTCGGCGGGATTGCCGATCGGGGATTTGATTTTGGACGGGAAATGGACAATGAGAAGGGGCCGAAAAAATTCTCGATCATGGTCTCCGAAGATCGCTCCACCCAGCAAAATGCTGACAAGCAACTCCCATGCGCAGGCAACATTTTCCAACCAACTTTTCGAAAATTAAAAATTCGCCTTTCCTCCGCGCCATTTTATCATTCCTTCATGACGACGTCAGGCCTATCGACGTCGCCGAGTTCGAAAGCTAATCTTGAAAGCAGTTCTCTTGAGCTTCTTCCAAGACCCGCTTCAAAACCCGGCGACACACAAATATCTTCCACACCTGAAGTGTGTACATCTACGGCGCACCCGTCGGCGGTTTCATTCCATCCCGCGACGCCTTGGTCGCCTCTCCCGGGGCAGAGGTTAGGTGAGGGCGAACTTTCCCCGCGCAGGCCACTGATCCAAATCGAAAATCAAAAATCAAAAATTGAAAATGATTTCCAGGTTGAGGCCGATCAATTAGCCGTCTCGAATTTTTTACTCCGGGACGCTCGTTTCACCCCTGATTTTCTGAGAGATTTTAAAATTTTCTACTTTTGTTTTGATCCCGAGATTCAATCTGAGAAACGAACTGAGAAAAAGTTGAGAAAAGTTGAGAAAAAACTGAGATTCTCAGTTCAAACTGAGAATTTTTCGCATTTACCAACCACTTACGTAAAAAAACACGAAAATCAAAAATTCCGTGAGGCTGAGCTTTTCCATCCACAATCACTGCCGCGCATTTTTCGGCCGAGAATTCCCTTGCCTCCATCACCCGCATTTGTAGCATCGGCCAACAGCGAAGAACCGGGGCGATCGGAGCGCACCATGACCGATTGCCCGCGGTGCTTCAATGAAAGGAACGTACGCATGTCCAACAGGAATCAAAATTCTTCAGGCGTCTCCCGGCGCGGATTTCTTAAAGGGGTCGGTCTCGGCACGGCAGCGACCGGTGTTTTAACGGCCGTCAGGCCGGTCGCGGAAGCAGCCACGGGCGATCCCAATCTGAAGGGTCCGGGTGAAATCCCCATTTCCCTCAAGATCAACGGCCAAACCAAAAAGGTGAGCGTCGAACCGCGTGTCACTCTCCTCGATACGTTGCGCAATCGGCTCGATATCACAGGCCCGAAAAAAGTTTGCGATCGCGCCACTTGTGGTGCCTGCACAGTTTTGGTCGATGGCAAGCCGACCTATTCGTGCACACTACTCGCCGTCGAAGCGGAAGGGCATGACATCACCACGGTGGAAGGGATCGGCACCCCGGATAAGCTCAGCGCCGTCCAGAAAGCCTTTATCGAAAATGATGCGCAGCAATGCGGATTCTGCACGCCCGGATTCGTCACGGCCGCGACCGCCTTCGTCCGGCAGCATCCGAACGCTTCCGTCGACGATGTCCGCAAGGGACTTGGCGGGAATTTATGTCGGTGCGGTACCTATGCGGGAATGTTGCTCGCGGTTTCTGACGCGGCAAAGAAAGGAGCGGTATAACCATGGCAAAAGTTGATTGGCCCTCGAAAGATAAACGGACCCATCTCGGGAAAAGAATTTCCCGCATCGATGGTCCGCTCAAGACGACCGGCACGGCGAAGTATTCCTACGATATCAATCGCCCGAAAATGCTTTGGGCGAAACTGGTCACATCGCCCTATGCCAAAGCCGAAGTTTCGAGCATCGATACCAGCGCGGCGGAAGCACTCCCCGGCGTCAAAGCCGTTTGGAAGGAAGAGCAAAACAAGAACATGCAGTATGTCGGCCAGATCATCGCCGCTGTCGCTGCCGAAACCGAAGAAATTGCCACTGAGGCAGCGCACCTGGTCAAGGTCCAGTACAACATTCAGGACGCAGCCGTCAGCGACACCGATGCTTCCCTTTCGAAAGATAAGCCGACTTTGAAAGAAGGCGGCAAAGTGGACGAGGCTTTTGCGGATTCCAACAGCATCACGCATTCCGGGACGTACGGAATTCCGGTGATTAGTCATTGCTGCCTCGAGCCGCATGGGCAGGTCACTGAGGTGAAGGACGATGAGCTGTATGTTTGGCCCTCGACTCAAAATGTTTCCCGCTACACCGATCGTCTCGGTGATTCCGTCGGCATCCCGCAAAATAAAATTCACGTCGATTGCCAGCACATGGGCGGCGGGTTCGGTTCCAAATTTGAGTACGACAAATGGGGCGTGATTGGCGGTCTGCTCGCCAAACAGAGCGGCCGTCCTATAAAACTCATGCTCGATCGCGATCTTGAATTGATGATTGCAGGGAATCGTCCTTCCGCTTACGCCAAAATCAAAGTGGCCGCGACGAAAGACGGCACTCTCACTGCCCTTGATGCGGAAGTGTGGGGCACCGGCGGGAACGGCGGTTACAATCCTCCTCCGGTTCCGTATGTGTTCACCAAAATTCCGAACACGAAGCTCGTCGGAAAAGGAATCAGAACCAATCGTGGCGGCCAGCGCGCCTGGCGCGCGCCCAATCATCCGCAGGGGTGTTTTTTGACGATGTCCGCTTTGGAGGACACAGCCGCCGCGCTCAAGATGGATGCGCTCGAGTTCTTCCTTAAAAATGTCCACCTGACCGATCGTCCTGATGTTTATACCGAAGAACTGAATATCGCCGCCGAGTTGATTGGTTATAAGCAGAAGGCGCATCTGCGCGGGCAGGGCGGCGGTGACGGTCCGGTGAAGCGCGGCCTTGGAATGTCAATTCACACCTGTGGTGGCATGGGTCATCCGTCCGAATGCGAAGTAACCATCAATCCGGATGGCTCCGTTCTGACTCGAATCGGTTCGCAGGATTTGGGTGTCGGAACGCGCACCTCTTTGGATATTGTGGTGGCGGAAACCCTGGGGCTTCCGCTCAAAGCGGTCACGGTCGAGCTTGGGAAAAACTCTTACCCTCAATCTGGAGCCTCTGGCGGCAGCACTACCATCGGTGGAATTTCAGTTTCCTCACGCAAAGCGGCCACTGCGGCGCTGAACGACTTGCTCGAAAAAGTTGCGGCGCGGGCAAACACCACTGCTGACAATCTGGAAGCACGCGATGGCTGGATTCGCCAGATCGATAAGCCCGATAATAAAATGGCATGGAAGGAAGCCTGCGCCCTTCTCGGGCCGACCCCGATCGTTCAGCGTGGAAAGAGCGTTCCGGGCGAGAGCCAAAAAGAAAAATTGATCGACGCGGGAGTTGGCGGAGTGCAAATGGCCGACGTTTCCGTCGATATCGAAACGGGCATCGTCACGATTAACGAAATGGTCGCGGTACAGGATTGTGGCTTGATCGTAAATCTGAAGACCGCCGAAAGTCAGGTCTTCGGCGCTTTGATCATGGGCATTACCTATTCGCTCTTCGAGGAAGCGGTTTACGATCACAAGACCGGTCGCATGCTTAATGCCGATATGGAGTTTTATCGCCTCGCCGGCATTCACGATGTCGGAAACCTCAAAGTGCACATGATGACCACCGACCGGCACGAAAGTCGTGGCGTCATCGGACTTGGGGAACCGCCGGTAATTTCCCCGGGAGCAGCCATTGCCAACGCGGTCGCCAACGCTTGCGGTGTTCGCGTCCCGCAACTGCCGCTCACACCGGATCGCGTGATTGCGGCTTTGTACGAAGGAGGGAAAGTAGCATGAAATCATTCGAATACGCAGCGCCAAAAAATATTAAGGAAGCCACCGCGCTTCTCAGTGATAATTGGGGTGAGAGCGAAATCCTTGCCGGCGGCACGGACCTGGTGACTTGCCTCAAACAGCAGATCGCCACGCCGAAACGCGTCGTCAGCCTCAGGAACATTTCCGATTTGCGCGGCATCAAGGCGGATTCAAAAGCAGTCCGCATTGGAGCGATGACGACGCTGGAAGATTTCGCTTCGAACAAGGATGTGCAAAAGCATTTCCCCTCGCTCGCCACCGCCGCGAAAAATATCGCGAGCCCACAGATTCTCTCGCGCGGCAGCGTCGGTGGCGATCTCTGCCAGCGGCCCCGTTGCTGGTACTACCGCAATGGCTTTGGCCTGCTCGGTAAAAACGGTGACACATCCCAGATTAAAGAAGGGGACAACCGTTATCACGCCATCTTCGGGACCGATTCGTCAGCGCTTTTCGTGAACCCTTCCAGCCTCGGGCCCGCCTTGATTGCATTAGGCGCGACTCTCAAAGCTGAAGGCCCAAATGGCAAGAAGCGTGAAATCCCGGCGGCTGAATTCTTCAGCGTGCCCAAATCGGACAAAGACCGCGAATACGCGCTGAAGGCGAACGAAATTCTGACGGAAATCTCCGTTCCGATCAGCGGCCTGAAGAACGCCACGTATGAGATTCGTCATCGGCAAGGTTTGGATTGGCCTTATGTGACGGCTTCAGTCGCCTATGGCGAAAAAAACGGAAACATCTCCGACGCGCGGGTGGTTCTCGGGCACGTTGCGGCCACGCCCTGGCTAGCAGCCTCGGCGGGTAAAGCTTTGAATAATTCCGCTCTGAATGAAGACGCGGCCGCCAAATGCGCCGAAGCAGCCGTCGAAGGCGCTAAACCTTTGAGCCGGAACGGTTACAAGGTTCAATTGGCAAAAACGGCGGTCAAAAGGGCGCTTCTGGCCGCGCGCGCTGCGTGAGGTGTGTTATGGAAAAAGAAAAAGAACCTATCCCTCTCGGCAGCATCAAAATCCCTTGCCGCCATTTACGCTCCAAGGAGATGTACTACCAGGATTACGGGACCTCCGAAGACGAGTTCGCCAGCGGGGTCTATTGGTGTGGCAAAACGCAGGAAAATTTCGGGCCAGATGGCGAGCCTTGCGGAACGAGCCATTGTTGCGCAGAGCGCGCTTGTTATCTCAGCTGAGGAGTGGTATTCTCGTGCATCATCTGTAAAAGCTAAATTGTGCCTATGAAATACTCCGTTTTACTCTCTTTGGCTTTCGCCGCCTCATCCGCTTTCGCGGAACTGCCCGCCTCGAATATTTCAGGCAGCTATCTGGAAGTTCGCTCCTGCGACGTTTACACCGGCCCTTGCTTTGCCAACGCCGAAATGGGCCTCGCCGGGAAAGAGGGGATGCTCTTTTGGAACGTGCGTGAAGGTTCGTGGAACGGCGTCAAACTGGATGGCCTCAGCGTCATGGCCGTGGTCAAAGCCGACGGCACGTTGGGTGACCTGAAGTATAATCCGCGCTCCGGCGACGCCATTCTCATCGTGGATCAAAACGCGAATTCCGCTCAACGGACCGCCCTGGCTGATTTTGCCAAAAACATGAGCGGCAAGCTCATCTCCAGGGTTGTCGATGTTAAGAGCGTGCCGATCGAATCCAGTCTCGGCACGTGCACACAAAAAGGCTGCGCCGCCGTCAAAGCCGGGGATCTCGTCGAAATCAACACGAGCTGCCTCTCATCCAAGCACGACATCTGCGGAAACGAAGAAACTTTTTATCCTCCGCTCTCAGAGGTTCAGGGTGCCTATCCGGTATTCACGGACCTGGCCACCTACACCGGCTCCGGTCTGAATCTGACCTGGCAGATCTCGGGAAAGCGTAGTGCTTTTCTGGCGACATTCTCGACCAGTTCAACGGCGGCCAAAAATCAGGTCGCCGCGCGATAAGCAGAAGGTCATGAATTTGCGACGGGCTGGAACTTGCATTCCGAGCCCGTTTTCATGTACGAATCAAACCGGCGCTCGAAGCGTCTTTGTTATTATGATCAAGGAGAGATTTGTCATAGCGGGGATTCTCGGAGTATTTGCATTGCTCGTCGGCAGCCTTCACGCCGCCGATTTGAAACTGAAAGTTTCTGACCAGGCGCCACCAAAAGAAATCAGCGACTCGATCAAAGCCCTTCTCTCGCCCAAAGCGATCTGCCTGAACGATGGCGACAAAGCTGCTTTTCAATTCTGGCCGGTGAAAGAAGTATCGTTGAAATCAAAACCATCCTCGGCCTCCTCTGCTTTGGATTCGATCGCAGAAGCGACGCTCATCGGCGCAATCTCAGTTCAAGGCAGCGGATTCAAGGACTACAAGGACAATGATATTTCCAAAGGCGTTTATACCGCGCGATTTGTTCTCCAGCCGCAAAATGGCGACCATCTCGGGACAGCCGAATTCAATTACTTCATCGCGCTGGTCGGCGCTGCCGACGACAAGGAGCCAGGCTCATTTAAAGCTTACACACCGCTCGTGAAGGCCAGTGGAAAGCAAACCTCCAGTGGACACCCGCTCGTCATGAGTCTTCGCCCCGCGGAATCCGCATCCGAAACGCCTTCACTCACCGAACCGGCGAGCGAACACAAAGCCATTCGCCTGAAGCTCTCCGGAAACGCCAGCGGCCAAAAAGCGGACGTTCCGCTCGATTTGGTTTACGAAGGTCACGGCCACATTCAGTAGAATCATTTCGCCGGCTCTTCCACCAACCGCACCGGTTGCCGGCAACACTGGCACGGTCCGGGAATGCTCGATTTGATCGAGCAGATATCGCAGTAATAATAAAGCTCGTTCACCTTGCCGTCCTTCATTGAATGGAGATTCCCTGTCACTTCAAACGCCCGCTTTTGCGGAACAATATTTCCCTTCAGCAGCAGAATTTTCGTGTGCAGATTCGTATCCAGAAACAGAGCCTCTGATTGCGCCGTCCGTAACAATTTGTAAATTGTGCCACTCTCAGTTTTGAAAGTGAGGTTAGTGCCGGAACCGGAGGCAGGAATAACTCGCCCCTGAAGGGTGACTGCGTTCGTCGTCGAATCTGCCACGCTCGCAAGCAGAGCGAATGTAACGCCCAGGACGAATACGAAATACCGCATGATACAATGTAGCAGATTCTCGCCGACCTTCAGGCGGGCGCGAGATCCGTTTTGATTGCGCTTTGGGTGCAAGTGTTCGAGATGCCGCGGAGTTGGAACTCGGCTCGTTTCTGCACGTATTGCGCCATAATGCTGACCGCGATCTCCGGGACGCTCACGGCATCGATATCAATCCCGACTGGGCAAGCAACCGCCGCGAGCCGATCTTCCGTCGCAATTCCTTCACGAACAAAATGCGAGAAGATGATTTGCTTCTTCCGCTTGCTTCCGATCATTCCCAGAAAAGCGAACGGCCGCTGAATCCAGTCTTTCAATACCAGCGCATCATGCTGATGCCCTCGCGTCACAACCAGGCCAAAAGTTGGCCGCGGCGGCAGAGGCTCCTGTAAAAGCTTCTCCCAATAATCGACTCGCAATCGAGTGCCTTCGGGAAAAAATTCCGGATGCGCCATTGCCGGTCGATCGTCAAAGACCGTTACATCGAAATCCAGTTGCTGCGCCAGAGGGGCAACGGCGCGCGCGATGTGCCCCGAACCAGCGACCCAGAGATTGCATGGTGGCGAAATGGTTTCTTTGTAGATCCAGCTCTCGTTTTCGTTTTCCTTGACCCAATCAATCTTGAAATCTTCCGTGACACCCCAGTTCAAAATTTTTTCGCGCCGGGCAAGCTCGCGCCAGATGGGAGCGGCTTCATGTGCGTTTGGCAAAATCATCCCGGCGACTTTGCCGCCGCAGATCAAACCATCATCCCAGCCAAAATCGTGATCGAGCAACAGATCGAAAACTTCCGGTTCGCCGCTGACCAGCGCGTCACACGCGCGGCGACGGACCTCCGCTTCCAGACATCCTCCACCCAAAGTCCCGACGATTCTGCCGGTCGGAAAAAATAATGCTTTGGCTCCCTTCTTCTGCGGGCTGGAGCCCTTCACCCCGGAAATGATGCCAAGCGCGAATTTCTCCCCGCTCGCAATCGCGCTCAGCAATGAATCGAAAAACGAAGGCATAGGTCTTCTTCCCCGGTCAAAAAGCGGCCGTCTTTTTCCCGCCGCCAAAGCTCCAGAGGTGGTCCGCTGTTCGGATGAAAAGTTTTCCAAGCGCGACGGCTGGGGTGGTGTGGCAGAGCTCGTTTAATGGATAGCGGTGGAGAACATTAAAATTCCGGCTGGCTTCGAGCACTACAAGTTCTCCGGCGGTCGAAATGCAGAACAGGCGTTTATCAATCCAGACCGGTGAACCGAAAAAGTTTCCGCCGACCCGCTCCTGGTAATAAACCTCTCCGCTTTGCGGATTGAGGCAGGTCACAACTCCGCCATCGCTCCAGAGCCACGCGAGGTCATCTTTAACAATTCCCGTCGGCACGTACGGCGCGGATTTTTTTAACTGCCAGGCCAAAGCAGGGCTGCCATTTGAGCTTGCGTTTCCAGCTTTCACCGCCGTCACGAAATTACCACCGCCGCCGCTGCCGCAGGAGCCCATAATAATATCGCCGGCGATCATCGGAGAGCTGACGCTGCGTTTATCAAAGGCTTCATTGTAGTCCCAGAGGACTTTGCCGCTGTCCGGTTCTACTGCGTAAATCCCATGCCCCTGGCTATTGAAGATCAGTTCCGGGCTGGCGTTCTTTGGTTGATACAGACAAGGAGTTGAATAGGCGACTACGGCGCTTTGCCGCGGAGTCTTCCAAACTGTCTTGCCGCTTCCGGCATCCACCGCCACGATGAAGCTCTCGCCGGATTTCTTGTGTTCAGGAACTTGCTTTTGATCATCTTGTTCATTCCCGAGAAAAACTTTGTCCTTATAAACCACAGGCGAAATTCCGCAGCCGTGCTGGCTGACAAACGGGCCGAAATCGCGCTGCCATACTGGATTGCCTTTGTGATCCAAAGCGGCTAAATAAAAATGATCCGGCTCATTCCAGACGACATACACCCTCTGCGCATCCACCGTCGGGGTTGAAGAGGCATAACTGTTGAATTTGTGTTTCGGAAAGGGATTCAACGGAAAATCATGGCGCCAGTTTTGTTTGCCAGTCTTCGCGTCCAGCCCAAGCACGGATAATCCGCCCGAACTATCACCGGTCGTGGTGAGAAAAATTTGCTCGCCCCAGAGCACCGGAGAAGAGTGGCCGCTCCCCGGCAGTTCCACTTTCCAGTTCAAGTCCGCGTCTGAAATTTTGGTCGGGATTGTTTTCGCCTCGCTGATCCCTGTGCCATTCGGGCCGCGAAACCGGGTCCACTCCTGGGCGGACGAACTCGCGACAGTGATCACGGCCAAAGTGAGAATGCAAACAGCTCTATTCATGGACGTTCTTCAAGCCTACCAAGCTCTGGCGGAAATTTAAACTACATAAGTGCGGTTTTTTTCAGCATTCCGCCGCGCAAAGTTTGCTTTTTCCCCCTCTTCCCGATATTTCTCTCCAGGTGCCGTTCGAAGCATGAGGACGGCGCCAGCAAGTATGACGTTCTCGACATTTTCGTTTCCAACCACGACCGTCTTCGGCGCCGGTTGTGTCCAGGAATTGCCTAGGCGACTAAAAAACCTCGGGCTCGCAAATCCCCTTGTAGTCACCGATCCCGGCCTGGTGCATACGGATGCTTTCACCATCCTCGAAAGGACACTCGGGAAAGAAGATCGGGGGAAGAGTTGGCATTTCTTCTCCCAGGTCCATCCGAACCCAATCGAAAAGGATGTCATTAGCGGCGCGGAAGCTTATCGGTCCGGCAAGTGCGATTCGATCATCGCCTTCGGCGGCGGAAGTGCGTTGGACGCCGGCAAAGCGATCCGCTTGCTTGTGAAGAAACCTGGATTCGATCTCTCCAAATTCGATTGGAAGGACGATTGGTACGGGCTCGTTCCATGTATTTGTATTCCGACGACGGCCGGAACCGGCAGTGAGGTGGGCCGCAGTTCAGTTATCATTCTTGATAAAACGAAAAAGAAGTCGGTCCTGTTCCATCCCGGTTTGCTCGCCAATCTCGTGCTGCTCGACCCGGAACTGACCAAAGGCTTGCCCGCGAAGCTCACTGCGGCTACGGGCGCGGATGCGCTGACTCATTGCATTGAATCTTTCACCTCACCGGTTTTTCATCCGCTTTGCGATGGCATCGCGCTGGAAGGCATTCACATTATCGTTCAGGCGCTGCCTCGCGCTTTTCGAAACGGCAACGATATCGAAGCGCGCGGCCATATGTTGGTTGCCGCCGCGATGGGCGCAGTTGCCTTTCAGAAGGATCTCGGTGCAACCCATTCGCTTGCGCATCCGCTTTCAACTATTTGCGGCATGCACCACGGTCTGGCTAACGCGCTTTGCCTGCCGTTTGTGATGCGGTTCAATGCGGACCGTAAATCAGGGGTTTATCGGAGAATTGGCGTCGCCTGCGGCCTCGACGTGCTGCAGTCGAGCGACACGGAAGCTGATGAACAGACCATCGACTTCATCGGCGACTTCCTCAATAAGCTCGGCCTCCGTCCAGGCCTCAGAAATTATGACGTCACGGAAGCGCACATTGAAATGATGGCTCCGCAGGCTTATGCGGATTCATGTCATCAAACCAATCCCGTTCCAGTAACCGAAGCAGACTTGCGCGACCTCTACTTACAGGCGTTATGAGCGATTTTCCAAACCGACTTTTTATTAATGGGGAATTCCGGAAAGGCTCCGGCGAAAAAAAGATTCGTCTGGTAAATCCCGCGGATGAAGAGGCTATCACCGATGTCGAAACAGCCGACGTTAACGAAGTAAATGCCGCGGTGGAAGGAGCCCAGCGGGGTTGGGAGCAGACCTGGCGAGACATGCCTCCCGGCAAACGCACCGAAATTCTCTTCAACATTTCGAAATTGATTCGCGCCAACAGCGAACAACTCGCCCATGCAGAAATGACCAATATCGGGAAGCCGATCTCTGACGCGCGTGATGAAATAGCGTTGGGCGCGCGAGTGTTCGAATATTACGCCGGTGCAGTCACAAAATTCTATGGAGAAACCATTCCCGTTTCGCGCGGCGGGTTTGATTTCACGCTCAAACAATCCATGGGCGTTGTTGCGGCGATCGTCCCCTGGAATTTCCCTTTTCCGATTGCCTGCTGGAAAGTCGCGCCCGCGCTGGCGGCGGGAAATGCGGTCGTGCTTAAGCCCGCTTCGCTTTCGCCACTCACTGCATTAATGCTTGGCCAAATCGCGCACGAAGCAGGTTTGCCAGCGGGGGTCTTGCAGGTTTTGCCCGGCTCCGGT
>Ga0136846_1215452_pt1 | contig 11307 bp, 8 predicted proteins | sample HopSoiMetagenom2_FD_96841 | JGI IMG/M metagenome (GOLD analysis project Ga0136846, IMG submission 96841) | Grasslands soil microbial communities from Hopland, California, USA - 2 Assembly 2016 (version 4) | ecosystem: Environmental > Terrestrial > Soil > Grasslands | place: USA: Hopland... | reverse complement strand
TCGGCCTTGCGGTCGACGACGTACTCGCCGGCCCAGCCCTGAGCCGGCGCGCCCTGGAGCGCCGACGCGTCGACGCCGAGCGTGCCGTTGGCCTTGGCGGCTGCGACGGCTGCAAGGCGCTTGTCGGTGGTCTCGGCCTGCTCGGCTGCCTCCGGGTTGCCGCCCTTGCCCTGTTCCTCGGCGTCCGGCTCTTCGGCTCCTGGCTCTTCCGCGGCGGGCTCCTCGGTCGCGGGGTCGGTCGCCGCAGACTCGGTCGGGCCGGCGGCCTGCGGCGGCAGCGACTGTCGGTTCGCAAGCACGACGACGAGCAACAGCACGAGTGCGGCAACGACCGCGGCTATCGAACGACGCTTCATGGGGGTCCCCTCCCAGGGCCGGCGGCACACGCTAGCCTCGGGCGCCCGCGCGGGTCAATCGGTCGTTCGGTCCGGAGGCGCGGTGAGCCACGCGGGCGGTGGCAGGCCTTCGGTGGCGAGCAGAAGCCACCGCATCCGGCCGAGCGCGGCCGGGTCGACGAGCATCGTCGCGCGCGATCGCATCGACCAGGTGCGGACGGCGTCGAGCCCTGCGCCTCGCGCGAGCTGATCGTGTTGGGTCGCGAGCTCGTCGCGGAGCCACGACTCGAACCCGAGCGCCAGCAGCACGTCTGACTGCGTTGCGAGCGGGAAGGCTTGCATATGTCGCTCACGCGCCCGTTCGGCGATCCAAGCAAAGTCGACTCCTGCGGTGACGTCGACTGAGCCCGGCGCCTGGAGCACGTCCTCGATCGGTTGTTGTCGCGTGTAGCCGTGCACGGGACCGGACGCGTCCGCGCCGTAGTCGATCAGCAAGGCGTACCCGCGCTCGAGCGTCGTTGCGACGCGGTCCACGAACGAAAGCGCGCCGGTCGCCACGACGATGTCGCCGGCGATCGCGTGGTGCCCGATCGTTGCGCGGAGTTCCTCGTTGAGGGGGCGTGTGCGTTCGGCGAAGCCGTCGCCATCTGTGTCGATCACTACCTCCGAGCCATCACGAACGAGCCGGAACGGCAGGTTGTCGAGGAGCTCGTGTGCGAGGACGACGTCGACGGGCGGCCGAAGCTTGCTCGCGACCTCGAGCCCATGGATCGTGCCGAGTGTTGCTCGCGCGCCGGGACTCACCTCGACGGCCGTGTAACGCACCTCATGGAGTCGTTCCATGAGCTGGCGCGCGAGCGTCCCGTCCCCGGCTCCGACCTCCGTGAGCCGGAGGTTGGCTCGCGGTGCGATCGCCTCGCGCAGCGCCTCGATCGCCCGCGCGACGAACCGGCCGAACGCGGGGTGGACGTGCGGGCTCGTCACGAAGTCGCGGTCCGCGCCGACCGGCGGGCGCTCGTAGAACCCGCCGGGCCCGTACAGGGCGAGGTCCATGAAGAGATCGAACCCGATCGGGCCGTCGGCCCGGATCCGCTCCCGGATCGCGTCTGCAGCAGGGGTCGGCACGGACGCAGTATGGCGACCTGCAAGGATGGCGCCGATGGACGAGCGACCGATCCGCCGCGCCGCCTCTGCCGTGTGCGTCCGGCCGGCGTCGTCCGGCTTCGAGGTGCTGGTCGTCGAGCGGAGCGCGGCGAGCCGGTTCCTGCCGGGCTACATCGCGTTCCCCGGCGGCGCCGTCGACGCCGACGACGAAGCCCGGGCCGAGCGGTGGTTCGGTGACGGTTCCCACGCGCCGCGCGCGGCCGCCGTGAGAGAGCTCGCCGAAGAGGTCGGGCTCACGCTCACCGGGCACGGCCTCGTCGCGGCGGTCGACCTTGCGCCGGCCGACGCCGCCCCGCCTCAGGCGGAGCAGATCGCGCCCCTGTGCCATTGGGTCGCGCCGCCGGACGTGCCGGTGCGATTCGACGCTCAGTACTTCACGATCGAAGGCAACGGCGTCGAGCCTCGCGCCGACCGCGGCGAGATCGCCAAGACATGGTGGGTCGACCCCCGGACGCTGCTGGAGGAGTGGCAGCGCGACGAGCACAAACTGTACTGGCCGACGTGGTACACGGTCACGCAGGTCGCGGCGTGTACGAGCGCCGGTGAGGCGATGGCGCTGACGTTCGAGTCGCGCGATCCGACCGCGGAGGAAGAGGCCTCCATGCCGCTGCACGTCATGGAGCAGGTCTGATGCTCCGCATCCTCCGCGTCCTTGCGCCGAACCCGAGCGTGTACACGCTCGACGGCACGAACACGTGGGTCGTGGGCGCCGAGCCGTCGATCGTGATCGATCCGGGGCCACCCGACCCGGGTCACGTCGCGCAGATCCACGCCGATGCGGGGGTGGTGTCGGCGGTGCTCGTCACGCACGACCATGAGGACCACGGCGAGGGCGCGGTCGCGTTCGGCGAGCTCGTCGGTGCTCCCGTCTTCGCCTGGCGGCTCGACGGTGCGACCCGCGTGACGGACGGTGCCCGGTTCACCGCCGGTGGGTGTGAGCTCGTCGCCGTCCACGGCGCGGGGCACAGCCCCGACCACGTTGCCTTCTTCGAACCGAGCGCGCGCGCCCTCTTCACCGGCGACACCGTGGTCGGGCGAGGGACGAGCTTCATCGATCCGCCGGAGGGCGACCTGGCTCGCTACCTGGTCACGCTGCGCCGGCTTCTCGAACTCCGTCCGCGCACGATCTATCCGGGTCATGGACCGGTGCGCACCGACGCCGAGGGGGTGCTCGGCGAGTACCTCGCGCATCGCGAAGAGCGCGAGGCCGAGGTCCTCGCCGGTCTGGACGCCGGAGACCGAACGGTGCGCGAGCTGGTCGCGCGGATCTACGCGAGCTACCCCAACGAGGTGCACGATCTCGCGGCGCGGACGGTGACGGCCCACCTGATCAAGCTCGAGCACGACGGCGCCGTGCACAAGAAGGGCCGCGGCGGATCGCAGACCTGGGCGCGCCAGGAGCCGACGGCGTGCGCTCGCTGCGGACGACCGGTCCGTGGGCGAGGCCGCTACTGCGGGTCGTGCTCGCTCGCGCTGCTACAGGGCGAGCCCGCCGGCCCGGCGTAGCTGTGGCGCTGCCGTCACCAGGCGCAGCTGCGAACGCACGACGTACCGCCCGCGTCCCTGCCGCTCGAGCACGCCGCGCGCGAACAACGTCTGCAGCGCTCGGTTGGTGGTCTCGCGTGTCGCGCCGACCATCGACGCGAGGTCGTCCTGCGTGAGCCGGATCGGGATGAGCGTGCCGCCCGACGCCGGATGTCCGATCCGTGACGCCAGATCGCACAGCCGGCGCTCGATCCGCTCCGTGACGCCGAACCATGCGAGGTCGGCGGTGAGCGTCGCGATCCGTGCCGCGAGCGCGTTGAGCGCGTCCAGCGCGTCCTCGCCCCGCAACGGTCGCAACCGTGCCGGGCGTAACGCGGTTGCGGTTACGGAGGCCGGCAGCTCGCTCGGGCCGCCGACCGGGTCGCCCGGCCCATAGAGATCCATCAGGAACGACCGTCCCTCCGCGTTGACCATGCGCGCGGCGAAGACGCCCGATTCGATCGACCACAGATCGGGACAGGGCTCGCCCTGCCGCACCGCGGTATGACCGGTACGGACGACGACGAGGGGGAGTGGTTCCACGACGCCCACAGGGCGAACGACCATCGGCACCACCCGCGGAGCACCCTAGCCCTGGCGTCTGACACCCGCGCTGGGCGAAGCGGCTAGGCTGACGCCGAGGAGGGCGATCCACGTGGCGACGAAGCTCGAAGACGTCCTGGCATACGTGCCGTTGTTCCGGGGTCTGAACCGGCGGCAGCTCAAGCATCTCGCCGGCCTCATGGATGTGGCCGATTTCATGGCCGACGCGACGATCGTGCGCGAAGGCACGAAGGGCGACGCGTTCTACGTCGTTTTGAAGGGCCAGGCGGTGATCACCATGGACGACCGGTTCCTGGTGCGTGTCGTCGCCGGCGACCACTTCGGCGAGATCGCCGCCCTGGACGGTGGGGAGCGCTCGGCGACCGTGACGAGTGAGACGCCGATCCAGCTCGGCGTGATGAACCGGAAGGCGTTGATGAAGGCGCTGAAGGACGACCCGGAGCTCGGCTACGCGCTGATGACCGAGATGGCGCGGATGATCCGCCGGACCAGCAAGGACGCGTACGGGTAGCGCCCGGTAGCCTGGGCGCGTGAACGTCGAGTACTACAACCCCGACGACGAACAGAAGCTCACGGTCGCCACAGCCTATTGGGACGGTCGCGAGGTCACCGTCACCGCCGAAGATGCCGCGGTGCGCGACTCCCTCGCCGGGGCGTTCCGGCGATCACCGGTCGTGATCGACGATCCGTCCCTCCGCCGGCTCGGCACGCACGGTCCCTCGACCTTGCAGCCCGGTGACCTCGAGTGGTTCCGCGCCGTCGCGCGCTACCGGGCGACCGACGAATCGGGGCTCATGGCTCGCTTCGTTCCGGGGGCGATCGTCGGCGGCTTCGACCCCGCCGCGAACTACCGCCGGTTCGAAGACCAGATCGAGCGGCTCGACGCTCGGAGCCGCAGCTAGGCGTTCTCGGCGAGCCACGCCTTGCCGGCGTCGCAGAAGCCCTTGAAGTCGCAGAACGTGCACCAGCGACCGGGCGTCGGCTCGTACGTGCCGGTCTCGATCGACGCGAGCGTCGTTTCGACGCGTGACCGCACGTCGGCGGGATCGCCCATCGGGTGAGACACCGCCTCGTCGCGGGCCAGGTAGTAGTACGTGAGCGTCAGCTCCTCGGGCGCCTTGTGCCAGATCTCGGTGCATGCGAGCCCGTACAGTTCGAGCTGGAGCGGGTCGGCGGCTCCCGACCCGGTCTTCCAGTCGACGATCTCCCAGGGGCCGTCGGCCTCGCCGTAGATCGCGTCGATCCGCCCGCCGACCGCGAACGCGCCGACGCGCAGCAGGAACGCCCGCTCCGCGAACAACGGCGTCCGATCGGCGAACCGCGACCCGAGGAACGCCTGCCGCAGCCGCTCGACCCGCCCGGGGTCGCCGGCGAGCTCCTCCTGCGTCAGGTCGACCGCGTCGTCGGACTCGAGCAGCCGGCCCTGACCGGCGGCCCGCCGCTCGATCCACCGGTGGATGTCGGTGCCGATCCTGGCCGCCGGTCCGCTGAACCGAGGAAGCGGGCGCACGCGCGTCCAGTAGAAGCGCTTCGGGCACAGCGCGTGATCCATCAGGGAGCTCGCGGAGAGTGTGAGCGGGATGCGGTCGTCGCCACGAGAGCGGATCGCCCGGTCGGCGGCTTCGCGCTCGACCAGGTGCGCAGCGAGCTGGACCCGGTCGGCGGCGAGGGCGTCGAACGACGCCCTCGCCGCGGGGTCGAGGGCGTCGACCAGTGAGGTCTGCACCGCCGCGTCGAGCGACGCATCGCGCCAGCCATCCTCGAACACGTCGTCTGGTTCCACCGCCGGCGACGCCGGCCCCGGCCAGTCGCGCACGAAGCGCTCGCGCAGGCCGAGCATCGGGTTCTCCTCACCGGCCTCCTCGGCGTCAAGCGTCACCGACGCGAGCCCCGACTCGTCGCCCCAGGCGATCAGCTCGTTCAGGAACTTGCTCTCCTTCTTGGGGTACGCGTTGTCGCCGTACCAGTAGGCGCCGCTCACATCGAGCGAACGCCGCGCGCGGGTCAACGCGACGTAAGCGGTGCGCCGTTCCTCGATGATCTCCTGCGAGCGCAGCGCGTCCTTGAAGCGCGAGAGGTTGCCGTCGTATCGCGGCAGGATGTCCGCGTCACCGCGCAGCTCGAAGTCGAGCGACTTGCCGCGCTCGGCGGGGTTCTGCGGGATCTCGGGATTCGGCAGCAGCCCGTGCGCGAACCCAGGCACGAACACGTGGTCGAACTCAAGGCCCTTCGCGACGTGAATCGTCATCACCTTCACGGAGTCGGCGTCGGATGGCTGCACCGGCGCCCATTCCTGCTTGTCGAGCCGCTCGACCGCGTCGATGTGGTCCAGGAACGCCCGCAGCGTCAGCTCGCCCTCGACCGGGACGAACGCATGGACCTCGTCCAGGAACGCCGCGAGGTTCCGCCGAGCGCCGAGCCCGTGGCGCCGGTCGGGGTCGGCGTCGAGCTCGTCCAGGATCCCTATCCGGCGGATCACCTCGCCCAGGAACTCGCCGACGGGCCGGCGGGCCTCGGCACGCAACACGCGGAGCTCCTCGCGGAACTCGCCGAGGCGCGCGCGCCCTTCGTCGGACAGGCCCTCGGCGGCCTCGAGGTGTTCGAGCGCCTCGGCGAGCAGCACCGGCTCGGCCTCGACGTCGTCGTCCTCCATCTCGTAGGCCTCACGTAGCTGCGCGGTCTCTACCGACGCGAGCCGCGAGACCAGCGCGATGTCCTTGAACCCGACGCGGTAGCGCGGGCCAAGCAGGATCCGCGCCAGGGCCACGCTCGCCGTCGGGTCCTGCACCGCCCGCGCGTACGCGAGCACCTCGACCACCTCCGGCATCTTCAACAGACCCGCGAGCCCGACGATCTCGACCGGCACGCCGCGTTCGTCGAACGCCTGGCGGAGCAGCCCGAACAACCGGGAGGTCCGGCACAGCACGGCCATCTCGGCCCACGTCGAGCCGCCCCCGTGCAGCTCCACGCACCGGTCCGCGATCGCCTGCGCCTCGGTCCATTCGTCAAGAACCCGACTGACCCTGACCTCGCCCTGGCCGCGCGCCGCCCATGGGACGAGCCGCTTGCCCGGCGGTCGCTGCGCCTCCGGCACCGACGCGATCACGGTGTCGGCGGCGGCGAGGATCCGCGCACCCGACCGGAAGTTGGTGTAGAGCGGCAGTCGCATCGCGGGCGTCCCGTCCGCGCGCGGGAAGTCGTCGGAGAACCGGAACAGGTTGTAGAGCGACGCGCCGCGCCACGCGTAGATGTTCTGGTCGGGGTCGCCGACCGCTGTGACCGGGTGCCCGCCGCCGAACAATGCGCCCATCAGCTCGGCCTGGGCGACGTTCGTGTCCTGGTACTCGTCGAGCAGGACGGCCTGGAACCGGGCGCGATGGTCGGCCACCACGTCGGGGAACCGCGTGACGATCTCGATCGCGCGGTCGATCTGGTCGCCGAAGTCGATCACCCCGAGCTCGGCCTTGAGCTCCCGGTAGACGATCGCCGCCTCGGTGAGCTCGATCCGCTCCAGCGCGGCCCGGTACGAACGGTCGGACTTGTGGCTGTTGAGCGCCTCGAGCCGGTCGTGCAGCCACGCGAGCGCCTCGGCCGGCGCGACGCGGTGGTTCTGCAGCTGGTCGTCGAAGTCGAGGATCTTGCTGACGAGCGACGGCTGGTACGTCGCCGCGGCATGCTCGAACGTCATCCGATCGAGCACGCGGCCGCAAAGCTCCTCGCGCTGCGCCTGGTTGAGTACGCGAGCGCCCGGCTCGAACCCGGCGAGCACGCCGTAGCGGTCGAGCAGCGACGCCGCGAAGCCGTGGTAGTTCATGATCTCGGGCTCTTCGCCTTCGGCGAGCTCGAGGTGGGCGAGCGCCCGCCGCACGCGAAGCCGAAGGTTCTCCGTCGCCTTGTTGGTGAACGTGAGGCACAGCACGTTGCCTGGCATGACGCCCGGTGCGTCGACCCGGCCGAGCGCGCCGAGCGCCAGGTAGACGACCCTCGCGGCCATCACCGACGTCTTGCCCGAGCCCGCGCCCGCGATCAGCACGCACGGCTCGAGCGGCCACGAGATGGCGGCCCACTGCTCGTCGGTGGGCTCGGCGCCCAACGCAGCGGTGATCTCGGCGGGCGCGACGCGGGTGCTCATCGAACCGCCGCCTCGTCGAACACCGGCTGCCCCTCGGGGAACAGCGGACACAGCGACTTGAAGTCGCACCAGAAACAATTGGCGGTCGGGTTCGGCCGGTACACCTCGGTCTCGTTCAGCTCGCGCTTCAACGCGATCAGGTGTGCCAGCGCCGCCCGCACCACCGATTGGTAGCGCTCCTCGTCGTCCTCGTCGATGTGCCAGGACGGTTTCACCAGTGGGTGATCGCCCTTCCAGCTTCCCTTGATGAACGCGAGCTCGACCTGGCGCACCGGCCGGAACTCGGCGAGGTCGTCCGACGCTTGGACCGCGAGGTAGTAGATCCCGAGCTGCAGGCTCTCATCGGCCTTCGGTGCGTTGTCCGGGTTGCCGGTTTTGAAGTCGGTGATGCGCGTGCCGCCGCCCGGCATCGGCCCGATCCGGTCGATCACCCCGACGATCGTCGTGCCCTCGAAGTCGAACTCGAACCGCACCTCGTTCCCGAGCGAGATCTCTTCGCCGTACTCGAACCACCAGTTCTTGAACATGCGCTCGTCGACCAGCTTGCGGTGCGCCGCCGACACGGCCTTGGACGGGAACTCTTCCGGGCGCCAGCGACGGTCGACCTCGGCGAGGATCTCGTCCTTCGTCTTGCCGAGCTTGCCCTTCTCGATGTCCTCGATCATGCCGTGGACGAGCTTGCCAACCCATGCCTGGTACCCGGCGACGCGCCCGAGCCCGAGCTCGTCGCCGAGGACGTGCTGCAGCTCGCAGTTGTCCAGGTTCGACATGCGTGAATAGGAAAGCCGGAGCGTCTCGCGAAGCGGACGGCCCGTGTCGGTCCAGTCTCGCTGGTACCACCAGGTGGCAGGGTCGGCGCCGAGCGCCTCGAGGCCCTTCAGTGCGGCGAGCCGGCGCCATACCTCGACGTCGGCGTCGGCCAGGTGCCGGCGCCATGTCGCGATCGCCTCGCGCACGCTCACAGGGTCGTCGTCGGTGCCCTCCGGCGCCGGCGTCCACGCGACACCGAGCTCGTCGACGAACCGCGACCGCGGCGTCAGTTCGTCGGCGTCGGGGTGCACGTCGGCGGCGACCAGCACCACGCGGCGCCGTGCGCGCCCTACCACCATCCGGAACAGACGGCGCTCGTCCTCGAGCCGTTCGCGCACCTGCTCCGAGCGGCTGCGGACGCGCTGCAACGCGGCGAGGTCGAACATCGGCTCGGGTCGTGACAGCGAGGGGAAGTTGCCTTCGGTCGCGCCGGCGACCAGCACCGTGTCGAAGTCCTGCCCAACCGTGCCATGCGCGGTCAGCACCTGGACGGCGTCGCCTTCGGCCTGCTCGCGCGCGGTCCACCCCGGTCCGTGCTCGCCGGCGTCGAGCGCCTCGAGGAACGCTTCGACGCCGCTATCGCCTTGCTCCGACGCCTCGGCGACCACGTTCGCGAACGTCACGACGGTGTCGAGGTCCGGCCCGCCCGCTTCGACCAGCTCGGCAGAACAGGGGAGCTCCTCCCACAGCACCTTGAATGCGTCCTGCACCGACATGCCCGCGAACAGCGACGCCTTCGCGATCGTCGCGCGCGCCTGTTCCACCCGCGTGGCCTCATCGGGCGCAAGGCCGTCCGTTCGATCGAGGGCGGCTGCGGCGCCGCGCGGCGTCGGCCCTGTGGTTTTCGCCAACCGGATCAAGCCGCGCGCCGCCGCCGGCGAGAGCCCGACCTCCGCGGAGGTCAGCAACGGTTCGATCAGCTCGTCGCGACGGGCGGGGTCGGCGACCAGCCAGCGAAGGGCCAAGACATAGGGATAGGTGGCGGACTCGAGCGTCAGCGACCGCCCGCGCTCGGGAACCGCACGAGGGATCCGCGCGTCGTCCAGCGCGCGTAGCAGGTTCCCCAGGTGCACGCCTTGGCGTCGGACGACGACCGCCAGCGAGCCCCAGCCCACGCCGTCCTCGACGTGGATCCGTCGCAGCTCGCGCGCGACCGCGGCGTGTTCCTCCGAGCTGTGTGCCGTGACCCACGCGGCGATGTCGCGCCCGTCCGGGGCGCGGTGGTCCTGAGGGAGCTCGATCTCCACGGCACCCGTGAACGTGGTCGACGCGAACCGCGCCAGCGGCACCGCGCTGCTGCCCTGGAAGGAGAAGACGTGCCCTTGGGGGTTCGCAGTCACGACGGTTGTGGTCGTGGCGAGCCCATGCAGCAACGCCTCCTGAGCGAGCGTGGTGTCCTGATAGTCGTCGACCAGGATGTGGTCGAACAGCGAAGGGCCGTCGCCCGCCACGGCGGCGCCCATCTGCACCAGGCCGGCATAGTCAACTTGATTGACCATCGCGAGTCCGTCGAGATATTCCTGTGCGAAGGTCGCGAGCTCGTTCCAGCCGGTGAGTCCCGCGCGATCGGCGGCCGCGGCCAGCTCCTTCGGGCTCAGCAGCGACTCCTGCATCCTCGTGAGGAGCTGCCGGACCTGATCGGCGAACCCGCGGACCCCGAGCAGGCCGCCGTACGCCGGCCACGTGACCGGATCCTGCGTCGACAGCAGCTCGCGGACCTTCGCGAACTGTTCCGCCGCGCCGAGCACCTCGGGCGGCTCGCCCTCCCGGAGCTTGATCACCCGGTTGGCCAGCCCGTGGAAGGTGACGACCTGGAGCCCGGGCAGGGAGGCGGGCAACCGCTCGAGCATCGCCGCACGAGCGACGTCGCGGGCCCGGCCCGAGCCCAGAACCAGCGCGACCCGTTCTGGCTCGGCGCCGGCCTCGATCAGCCGCGCGAACCGTTCGCGCAGCACCGCCGTCTTGCCCGTGCCCGGGCCACCCGTGACGAGGACGGGCCCCGCATCGTGCGCGAGAACCGCCTCTTGGGCACCGTCGAACACGAACGGGGGGGGCGTCATCGACCGCATGCTACGCCTCGGTACCGACAGCCCAGGTCGGAGGCTAGACGTCGGGCCGCGGCGGGAGAACGCCGGCCTGCGGGATCGAGGCGCCGGGCCGGTCCACGAAGCTACCGGTCGACCAGTGGCCCTTCATCCAGCGGTCCAGATCGTCCACGTCGATCACGCCGACCGTGCCGGTGGCGTCCTGGACGAGCGACTCGTTGCCGGCGATCCACTCGAGCGCGTCGCTCAATGACTCGTCGGCGCCGACCGCCGACCGCTCGGTGAACGGCATCATAGCCTCGCGAACCTGCCGGCCGGCGGTGGTGTGCGAGGCGTCCTCGAGCGAGATGGTGCCGACAGGACGGCCGTCCTCCACCACAGAGAACGTGCGCGCCGGGTCGGCGCGGAGCCACCGCTCGGTCGCGTCGTAGACGGTGATGTTCGCGGGGACCCCCGCGCCGAGAGGTCGCATCGCGTCGCGGACCCTTCCCCGCGACAGCTGCTGATGCAACGCCGCTCGCGCCGGCACCTGCCGGCCGACGCCGATCAGCACGAACCCGAGGTACCCCATGAAGATCCCGAATCCAGCGTTGCCCTGGCTGAAGCTGTACACCGCGTACCCGAGCAAGACGACGCCGATTGCCATCGATCCGAAGCCGGCCACCTTCATCGCGGTCCCACGGTTCTTCGTGAGGCCCCACGCGGCCGCTTGCAACATCCGCCCGCCATCGAG
>Ga0136846_1238825_pt1 | contig 11308 bp, 9 predicted proteins | sample HopSoiMetagenom2_FD_96841 | JGI IMG/M metagenome (GOLD analysis project Ga0136846, IMG submission 96841) | Grasslands soil microbial communities from Hopland, California, USA - 2 Assembly 2016 (version 4) | ecosystem: Environmental > Terrestrial > Soil > Grasslands | place: USA: Hopland... | reverse complement strand
CGGATGTACTCGAACGTGCCGTCGACGGTCAGCGTCGCCGATGTCAGCACCGTCGCCTGCATGCGATCCAGCAGCAGCTCGCGCACGATCGCCGACACGTCGATCGGCGAGGCACGCAGGAAGACGCCGCGTCCGCGGAACTCGACGAAGTACACGTATTCCGGTTCCGAGGCCCGCATCAGGAATCTGAGCTCGGTCCGAATTTCGCCCGACCTGCGGACGAGGGCGGCAACCTGTTCCGAGGCCGCACCCGAGTCGGTGTCCTCCGGCGGCACGCGATTGGTGGGAGTGGTTCGAGCAGATGCGCCGTCCGGTTTGAGCCTGGCGAGCACGTGTTCGAGGCGATCGATCGCACCCGTCAGCCCCGCCGCTGCGTCGCTCGCGCGCGACAGCGAGGTCTGTGTCGCCCGGACGCGCTCCTCTCCGCGCGGCCGGTCGTCGTTCCGGTGCGCATATGCCAGCCCGGCAAAAAAAGCCCGCGCGTGATCGCGCAGGTCGTCCACGCCTCTCTCGACGTCATCCCGATCGCGGCCTTCGACGATGATCCCCGCCGCCGCCAGCCGCTGGGCGTCCCTCGCCAGTTCCTCCACGCGATACGTACTGACGCTGAAGCCGAAGTACTGGGTGGCCACGTCCTCGAGCTGGTGGGCCTCGTCCACAATCGCGTGGCTGCAGGCCGGGATTACCTCGCCGAACGCGTGCTGCCTGACGGCGGCATCGGCGCAGAGCAGATGATGATTCACGATCACGATGTCGGAGGATGCGGCACGCTGTCGCATGCGCGTGACGAAGCAGTCGTCATACCGCGGGCATTCGGTACCAAGGCATGTTTCGGCAGTGGCCGACACTTCGTTCCAGAACGCGATGTCTTCCGGCAAGTCCTCGATCTCGGCGCGATCACCGGTTTCGGTGGTCGTGGACCAGTCGCGGATGATCGGGAGAAACACGTCGTGGCTGGGAGCGCCGCTTCCAGCGTCGTTCAGCTGATCGAGGCGATGCAGACACAAGTAATTCGCCCGGCCCTTCATGTACGTCGCCGTGAACGGCACGTCCAGGGCGTCGCGCAGAGCGGGGATGTCCTTGAAGAAGATCTGCTCCTGGAGATTCTTCGTGCCCGTGGAAATCAGGACGCGTTGGCGGCTCAGTATTGCCGGCACCAGGTACGCGAGCGTCTTGCCCGTGCCGGTGCCCGCCTCGGCGAGCAGGACGCCGCCCTCCTCGAACGCCCGGGCAACGCCTTCGGCCATGGTCTGCTGCCCATCGCGGGGTTCGAAGTCGGGAAGCTGGCGGGCGAGCGGACCGTCCGCCGCAAAGACGGCTCCGACGGCGTCGACCAGGTTGTGTTGGGCCGTCAGGCCGGCATGTCCGGGTACAGCGGGAACTTCTGGCACAGTGCCTCGACCTCGATCCGGATGCTTCCAAGCGCGCGGTCGTCGTCCGGGGTTTTCAGGGCCCGCACGACCAGTTCGGCGATCGCGTCCATCTCTGGTTCTCGCATGCCCCGGGTGGTGACAGCCGGTGTCCCGATTCTGATCCCGCTCGCCACCATCGGGGGGTTGCGATCGAAGGGGATGGCGTTTTTGTTGACCGTGATGCCGGCCTTGCCGAGGGCTGCTTCGGCGGCCTTGCCGGTGATGCCCTTTGAGAAAACGTCGACGAGCATCAGGTGATTGTCGGTTCCGCCGCTGACCAGCCGGAAGCCGGCGCCAGATAATGCGTTCGCGAGCCTGCTCGCGTTTGCCACGATCTGACGTTGGTAGGCGGCAAAGGCCGGTTCCGACGCATCCTTGAGGCAGACGGCCTTCGCCGCGATCACGTGCACGAGCGGGCCGCCCTGCAGCCCTGGAAAGACGGCCTTGTCGAGGTCCTTTCCATATTTCTCCGTGCACAGCACCATGCCCGATCGCGGTCCCCGCAACGTCTTGTGCGTCGTCGTTGTGACGAAATCCGAGTGCGGCACCGGGCTCGGGTGGACGCCCGCGGCGACCAGGCCCGCGATGTGCGCCATGTCCGTCACCATGACGGCGCCGACGCGCTGGGCGGCGGCGCGGATGCGCGGGAAGTCGATGACGCGGGGATACGCGCTCGCGCCGACCATGATCATCTTCGGCTTGTGCTCGTCGGCCAGCCGGTCGAGTTCGTCGTAATCGATCCGTTCATCGTCCGGCTTCACGCCGTAGGGAACGACTTTGTACAGGAGCCCCGAAAAGTTGAGCGGGTGGCCGTGCGTCAGGTGGCCGCCGTGGGCGAGGTTCATGCCGAGGACGGTATCGCCCGGCTTCATGACGGTGAAATAGACCGCCATGTTGGCCTGCGCGCCCGCATGCGGCTGCACGTTCGCGTGCCCGGCGCCGAAGAGCTGTTTCGCGCGGCTGATCGCGAGGCTCTCGACGACGTCGACGTACTCGCAGCCGCCGTAGTACCGGCGACCGGGGTAGCCTTCAGCGTACTTGTTGGTGAACACCGAGCCCGCCGCAGCAAGGATGGCGCGGCTGACGAAGTTTTCAGAGGCGATCAGCTCGAGGCCGTTCCTCTGCCGGTTCAGTTCGTTGCGCACCGCGTCCGCGATTTCCGGATCGGCTTCGGCGAGAGTACGCATGTCCATAGTGTTCCGCAACTACCTTGATGACGTTCGCTCGGCGTCGCGAATCTGATCCACGCGGCGCTGGTGACGCCCACCGCCGAAAGGAGTATCCAGCCAGACGGACAGGATTTCGTCCGCGAGACCGAACGCCACGATTCGGCCGCCCATCGAGAGGACGTTCGCGTCGTTGTGCTCCCGCGAGAGTCGTGCGGTGTACAAGTCGTTGCACAGTTCCGCGCGGAGGCCCGCCACCTTGTTCGCCGCGATCTGTTCGCCCTGTCCGCTGCCGCCAAGCACGATGCCGCGGTCCGAGCGGCCTTCGGCGACGGCGCGGCCAACGCTCAGGCAGATCGGCGGGTAGTCGACAGACGCCTCGCTGTCGGTTCCGTGATCGTCCACGTCGTGACCCAGGCGCCGCAGCGTCTGTTTGAGGTGTTCTTTGAGAAGAAATCCCGCGTGGTCCGCGCCAATCGCGATGCGCACGGGCAAGATTGTACTATGAAGGTACGGACATGATTCCCACCGTCACGATTTCGGCGCGCGGTGAAGCCCGTCTCCAGGCGGGCCACCCGTGGATTTACCGCGCCGATCTGGGCGACGTACACGCCGTCGGCGGGGACCGCGTCCTCGTGCGGAACGGCCGCGGCCGGACGCTGGGGCACGCCTTCTACAGTGATCGCTCGCAGATCGCCCTGCGCCTGCTCACACGCGGCGAGGAACCGGCGGACGACGGGTTGATTCGCCGCCGGATCGAGGCGGCGATTGCGTTCCGCCGGATGCTGGCGATCGACGCCTCGGCGTATCGTCTCATCCACGGCGAAGCCGATCTCCTGCCGTCGCTCATCGTCGATCGCTACGGCGACTACCTCGTGGTGCAGACGCTGTCCCAGGGCACCGACCGATTGCTGCCACTCATCGTCTCGGTGCTGAATGATGTGGCTCATCCCATCGGGATCCTGGCCAGGAATGACCCCCGGACCCGCGCGCTCGAAGGTCTCGAACAGAAGGTCGAGGTGCTGAGCGGCGAGGTTCCGGAGACGATCGCCGTCACTGAGAACGGCGTGGAGTACGACGTCGACGTTCGCCGCGGCCAGAAGACCGGACTCTTCCTGGATCAGCGGGAGAATCGAAGCGCGGCGGCGCTTTATGCCAGGGGGCGTCTGCTCGATTGTTTTACGTATCAGGGCGCTTTCGCACTCGCGCTTGCGCCCCGGTGCGAACAGGTGATCGCGTTTGACGTTTCGGCCGATGCCATCGACCGCGTCGGGCGAAACGCCGCCCGCAACGGGGTGACAATCGACGCCCGTGTCGGCAATGTCTTCGATGAGCTGCGCGGACTGGATCGGATGGGCGAGAGATTCGACACGATTGTGCTCGACCCGCCGGCCTTTGCCAAGAACAAGGCCGCGGTACCGGGCGCGCGCGCCGGTTACAAGGAGATCAACCTGCGCGCGCTGAAGCTGCTCAACCCCGGCGGCACGCTCGTGACGTGCAGTTGCTCGTACAACGTCAACGAAGGGATGTTCGGCGAGCTCGTGTACGACGCAGCGGTCGATGCGATGGCCAGCGTGACGGTTGTCGAGAAACGCATGCAGGGCCGCGACCACCCGGTTCTGCTCGGAGTACCTGAAACGTATTACCTGAAATGTTTCATCCTCAGAAAACTGTAGCTGCATCAGCCGCAGAGGCGCGGTCCGCGATCACGCGGCTCGCGCGGCCGACGGGCAACTTCGACGCCAGCCGCTATTTCCGCGGCGACCACGGTCTCGGCTTCTACAATGTCGGGACCGTCCCGATGCGGGCTCTTGCGCGATCGATTCATGCGGCGCAACGCGGGCGCTGGCGTGTGATCGATGCGATGGCGTTCGCCGATGTGCTCGTCGCCGACCGTTATCTCGAAGTGAAGTCTGTCGGTATCGAGGTGGTCGCCCGTTATCGTCGCGATTTCACGCCGGCTCTGCTCGGCCGATGGAAGCGTTGGCTGTCCGCGAACTACTCGGCGAACTGGGCGACGACCGATGCGATCTGCGGGATGCTGATTGGCCCGTTGCTTGTATCGCATCCGAGGCTTGCCCCGCAGCTGCGCGCCTGGTCGAGGCACCGGAATATGTGGGTTCGCAGGGCGTCGATCGTCGGGTTGCTCCCCCTGGTCCGGCACGGGGGCGGCGTTGACCTCGTGTACGAAATTGCCCGGACACTGCACGCAGATCCGGAAGACCTCATCCAGAAGGCGGTCGGCTGGGCCCTCCGCGAAGCGGGAAAGGTGGACAGGCCGCGGCTCGAGCGCTACCTGCGCGCCAATGTCCGCGACATTCCCCGTACGACGTTCCGCTATGCGATCGAGCGCTTCCCGCCCATGACGAGACAGCGCCTTTTGAACTTGCCCTCCGGCCCGCGCCTTCAATCTCTTACCCCTAATCTCTAACCTCCAACTTCCAGCTCCAACGCCTACGCCTTTTCTTGGTATAGTCACTGTTTACCGCCAGGGGTATCCCGTGCGCCGGGATTGAGAGCAAACCCTTGGAACCTGCTCCGGTTGAAACCGGCGAAGGGAGAGCGGCATGTCAGACTTCTCCACGGCGTTTCCCAATTCCAGAAAGATTCTCGTCGAAGGTCCGCAGAACGTGCGCGTGCCCGCGCGCGAAATCACGCTCGGCAACGGCGCCGCGTCTATCCGCGTGTACGACACGAGCGGTCCGCAGGGTCACGACGTGAAGGACGGCCTCCCGAAGCTCCGGGCGCCCTGGGTCGGTTGCCGCAAGACGGACGCGTGCGTCACCCAGCTTCATTACGCTCGCAAAGGCGAGATCACGCCCGAGATGGACTTCATTGCGGTCCGCGAAGCGCTCCCCGTCGAGTTCGTCCGCGACGAGGTGGCGCGCGGCCGGGCGATCATCCCCGCGAACATCAATCACCTGGAACTCGAGCCGATGATCATCGGCCGCAACTTCCTGGTGAAGATCAACGCGAATATCGGCAATTCGGCCGTGTCCTCCACGATTTCGGAAGAGGTGGAGAAGCTGCGCTGGGCGACCCTCTGGGGCGCCGACACGGTGATGGACCTGTCGACGGGAAAGAACATCCACGAAACGCGCGAATGGATCGTCCGCAATGCGGCCGTGCCGATTGGGACGGTGCCCATCTATCAGGCGCTGGAAAAGGTCGGCGGCCGCCCGGAAGATCTGACGTGGGATGTCTACCGTGAGACGCTGATCGAACAATGCGAGCAGGGCGTGGACTACTTCACGGTGCATGCGGGTGTGCTGTTGCGCTATATCCCGATGACGGCACGCCGCGTCACCGGGATCGTGTCGCGCGGCGGATCGATCATGGCGAAGTGGTGCCTCGCCCATCACCAGGAGAACTTCACGTACACCCACTTCCGCGAGATCTGCGAGATCATGCGCGCGTATGACGTGTCGTTTTCACTTGGCGACGGCCTCCGGCCCGGATCGATTGCGGACGCCAACGACCAGCCGCAGTTCGCGGAACTGCAGACGCAAGGCGAGCTGACGCGAATCGCGTGGGAATACGACGTCCAGGTCATGAACGAAGGCCCCGGCCACGTGCCCATGCACCTCATCAAAGAGAACATGGAGAAGCAGCTCGACTGGTGCAGTGAAGCGCCCTTCTATACGCTCGGACCGCTCACCACGGACATTGCGCCCGGGTACGACCACATCACGTCGGCCATCGGCGCCGCGATGATCGGTTGGTACGGCACCGCCATGCTGTGCTACGTGACGCCCAAGGAACACCTGGGCCTGCCGAACCGCGACGATGTGAAGGCGGGCGTCATCGCGTACAAGATCGCCGCCCATGCGGCGGACCTCGCCAAGGGGCATCCCCGCGCGCGGGAGTGGGACGACGCCCTGTCGAAGGCGCGTTTCGAGTTCAGGTGGGAGGATCAGTTCAACCTGGCGCTCGATCCCGTCACAGCACGCGCGTACCATGACGAGACCCTTCCCGCCGACGGCGCGAAGGTGGCCCATTTCTGCTCGATGTGCGGGCCAAAGTTCTGCAGCATGGAGCTGACACAGCAGGTGCGGGAGGAAGCCGCGCGCGGGATGGAAGAGAAGTCGCTCGAGTTCCGGAAGCGCGGCGAGATTTACGTCGACCAGGCCTAGCCCGGCCGCTACTTCGGAACCGCGACGATCTGGATGATGGTCGGGAACCGCGCCGGCTGCCCGCCAGGCTTGGGGTTGGGATACCCCTGCGACACATCCGTCTGGTAATCCTTGATCACGACGCCGGGCGGAAAGGCCATCCGCTCCTCGTCGAATCGGCCGACGTCGAACTCGTGCGTGGCGGGAACTTCGTAAACGAGTTCGCCCCGCTGCTTCAGCGCGTTCCGGTAGTACGTCACCAGATCGACGAAAGACGCCGACGAACCGAAGATGTAGTAACGCTGTCCGCGGCCCGCGTTGTACGACGCGATGAACTGCGAGCCGGGATAAATCGGTACGCCAAGCGCGACCTCGGTCGGCGCGGTTTCCGCCGTGTTCGGGGCGGGCGCCGACGGGGCAGGTGGAGGCGTCACTCGAGGCGGCTGGGCCGGTCCGGCCGGTCGGGCGCCGGCTGGCGGCGGCGTCTGGCCAGCGGCGAGGATCGCGACGGCCAGCATCACGGCGAACATATGACGATTATACGGCGGCGGAACCGCGGCGAGACCCGCGGCGTCTGATAAATCAGGAGACCGGATACCCGTATGTCAAACACCGTCAAAACCGCCTTGTTGCTCGGCGCGCTCAGCGCCATGTTCCTCTTCATCGGTGAAACGCTGGGCGGCGCGCAGGGCCTTGTTCTCGGTTTTCTGTTCGCGGTCGTCACGAACTTCGTGTCGTACTGGTTCTCGGACACCATCGTCCTGAAGATGTATCGAGCGGCGGAGGTCGGATCCGATCATCGGCTCTACAGGACGGTGCAGCGCCTGGCGTCGCGCGCCGGGCTTCCTCAGCCCCGCTGCTACGTCATCCCCGAGCGGTCCCCGAATGCATTTGCGACCGGACGGAATCCCGAGCATTCTGCTGTTGCGGCCACTGAGGGGATTCTGGAACTGCTGAACGATGAGGAACTCGAGGGCGTCCTCGCGCACGAGCTCGCCCATGTCAAACACCGCGACATCCTGACAAGCTCGGTTGCGGCGACCCTGGCCGCGGCAATCATGATGACCGCCCGGTTCACGATGTTTTTCGGCGGAGCCAGAGACGATCGCCGAGGCGGAAGTCCCATCGCCCTGCTGGCGACGGTCATCCTCGCGCCGTTGGCCGCGATGCTGATCCAGGCGGCCATTTCCCGGTCGCGCGAGTTCGACGCCGACGCCGGCGGCGCGTCGATCGCGGGATCGCCTGCCGGTCTCGTCAGCGCGCTGCAGAAGATCGAAGCGGCGTCACGCGTCAGGCCCATGGATGCGAATCCCGCGACGGCACACATGTTCATCATCAAGCCGTTTTCACCTGGCGGCCTGATGGGTCTGTTCAGTACGCATCCTCCGACGACAGAGCGGATTCAGGCGCTGCTTCACCACTAATCCCACGCGAAGGCGACCTGCGCGCCGTCCGGCGGCATCTCGTCCTCCGGGCGTTCACCCGTGCGATCGACAGACGGCTTCTCGTCTCGTTTCGAGATGCCGTACCGGCGCTGCAGCACGTTGACCATCGCCTGCGCCTCCTTGCGGTAGGCGGCCGGCGCGTTGGCTGTCGCGTACAACTTTTCGAACCGCGGCCGCATCGCCGGAAATTCGCGCGCGATGAAGTTCATGAAATGCGTGCGGGTTCCGCCCTTCAGGTGCATGACATTGCACCCGATGAACCGCGCGCCATGGTCGGCGATGGCCTTGATGGTGCGCTCGATCTTCGAGCGCGACGAGGTGAAGCCTGGCACGATGGGCGCCATCAGCACGCCCGCGTGGATGCCGGCGTCGGTCAGCTCGCGAACGGCGCGGAGGCGTTGCAGCGGATGGGCGGTGCCCGGCTCGAGCGTCCGCCAGGCGTCTTCGTCCACCGTCGGGACGCTCATGTAGACGGTGCAGCGCGCCCGCCGATCGAGCTCCTGCAACACGTCGCGATCGCGGACCACCATCGGGCCCTTCGTGACCAGCGACACGGGCGTACGCGCTCCCGCGAACACCTCAAATGCGCGGCGCGTGAGCTTGTAGTGTCCTTCGATCGGCTGATATGGGTCGGTGGCCGTCCCCACGGCCACGAGCTCGCGTTTCCAGGACGGGCGATCCAGTTCGTGGCGCAGGACGTCGGCGACGTTGATCTTCACGAGGATGACGGACGCGAACTCATCGTCCGGGTTCATGTCGAACTGTTCGTGGTACCGGCGGGCGAAGCAGTAGTGGCACCCGTGTGTGCAGCCGCGATAGACGTTCAACGTCCAATCGAAAAATGGCATGCCTCGCACACGGTTCAGCGCCGAGCGGCAGGACACTTCCTGATAGCGCGCCTGGTCGGCCCGGAGTTCGGCGCCGGTCAGGGCGGCAGTTCCGCCTGATTTGACCGTCAAGGCGATTGTCCGGGTGGTGGGCCTGCGGCTGCCGAGCTCGAACAGTGGCATTCGCTTTATCTTCGCCATCAATAGTGGCGGGAAGTTCGCCTCGAGTCAAGCCTGGACGCGGGCGCGCCAGTCGTTCAGCAGATCGTCGAGTGTCTGATCGAGCGGAATATCCGCGCTCCAGCCGAGCTCGGTGCGAATGCGTGCGGGATTCCCGAGGATCACCGGCACATCGTTCGGGCGCAGCCGCGCCTGATCGACCCTGACGTTCACCGGTACTCGCGCTCGTGCGAGGAGCCGGTCGAGCAGCTCGCGAATCGTGATGGTGCGGCCCGAGCACACGTTGTAGGGACGGCCGGGAATGCCTCGCTCGAGGATCGACGTGTACGCACGGATCGTGTCCCGCACGTCGGTCAGATCGCGCTGCGCGTCGAGGTTGCCGACGGCGATCTCGGGCTCCCACCGGCCCGCCTCGATGTCTGCGATCCGCCGCGCGAATCCCGACGCGGCGAAGTGCGGATCCTGCCGGGGTCCCATATGGTTGAACGCGCGGGCGATCATCACACCGAGCCCGTCGCCGATTGCCCTGACGCCTTCCATTTCCTGTGCGAGCTTGCTGAGTGCATAGGGGCTCGTCGGGGTGAGCGGGTCGTCTTCGCTCAAGGCACGCTCAGCTGGCGCGTACACCAGCGCCGAACTGGGGATCATCACTCTCGCGGGGACCTTTGCGTGGCGGATGCCCTCGAGCAGGTTGTGGGTGCCGCGCACGTTGATCGCCAGCGTCCGCGCCGTGTCGCCCCAGGAGAGGCCGACGTGCGCTGCGCCGGCACAGTGATACACAGCTGCCGGCTTGAGCTCGGCGATCTCGCGGCGGACGCGCGCAGCGTCGAGCAGATCGACAGCCTGCCACGTAGTCTGTGATGAAGACGCGATGGGTGTGTTGTCCGGCGGAGCCGTGCCGCCGGTGCGGTACCACGCCACGACGTCGATGCCGCGCGCGCCGAGCAGGTCGATCAGGTGTCCGCCGACAAAACCAGCGGCGCCGGTGACGAGCGTTGGACCCTGCATCGCTTAGCGCGGCACCCCGCTCATCGCACCGTTGAAGGGCGAGAAGTTGCCGAGCCCCGCAAGGGTGAACGACAGGAAGAACCGGTGGTCGGAGGGCACCGGAAGGCCGGCGGTCACACCTCCGTAGTTAAACGTCTGGTAATCGATGGAGACGCCGCAGCACTGGGAGTTGTAAAAGGCCGACAGGCGCTGATTGAGCAGCCTCCCCTGCGTCACATCGTAGCTGAACGAATAGATGCCTCCCAGGCCGTTGTCCCGTGTGTGGACGTTTGTCTGGGCGTTGACGGCCTGGGACAGGATTGCCGCGTTGTCGTAGCCGACCAGCTGCGGGATGTAGCCCTGTTTGCTCCAGGCCACGTTCGAGAGGACGCGGCCGGACCAGTTGTAGCTCCCGCCGGCGGAAATCTGACGGACCGTCAGGTAGCGGCTGTCCACCTCGATGCTCGCCGTGGCGTTCAGGTCGTTGCTCGGCAGGCCCCGAAGGGTGAAGAGAATCGGCGAGAAGTTGCTGGCGGCCACGCCCGCATTCGCCGAGGTGTAGCGCGGATCGTACTGGGACGCCAGCGAATTGGTGTAGTAGGTCTGCGACACCGACACATCGAGGATCTCGCGCGCCTGGCTGGGCCGCCCGCCCTCGCCAGGACGCTTCGCATAAAACCGGTTGTTCACGCCGTAGGCGTACTGCGTGCTGCCCCCGACGATCGTGTCGGTGCCGTCGATCTGGATGATCTGCGAAAAGTTGTCGATGGACGACGTGCGGCTGATGTTGAGAAACGGTTCGACCGTGTGCTTGAACTTCTCCGCGTACCCGTTGTTGGGGGTGTCCCAGATCCTGTTGAACACCGGTCCCACCAACTGCGCGGTCAGCGTGTAGAACGCACGGTTCAGGGGATCGTCCGTCACGGCCTGCGGGGCGGACGGCTGGGAAGGATCCGCCGCCGACAGGCTTCGCGAATAGTACGTGTCGCGCCAGGAGGCCGTGGTGTTGACCGTGAACCACTGCCATCGCTTGAAGGGAAACCTCACCTGCGGCGTGAAATCGACGCGGGTCACGTCGCGGTTGTAGGTGCTCTCGGGCACGGTCGTATCGCCGCCATGATTCAGCATGCCGGCGTACTCGCCCCCGACGGAGAAGTACAGAGGGGTATCCGGAATGAT
>Ga0136846_1229252_pt1 | contig 11308 bp, 10 predicted proteins | sample HopSoiMetagenom2_FD_96841 | JGI IMG/M metagenome (GOLD analysis project Ga0136846, IMG submission 96841) | Grasslands soil microbial communities from Hopland, California, USA - 2 Assembly 2016 (version 4) | ecosystem: Environmental > Terrestrial > Soil > Grasslands | place: USA: Hopland... | reverse complement strand
GGGACGCGGCAGTCGTCGAGCACGACGCCGTGGGTGTCGCTCGCGTGCCAGCCCAGCTTCCGGTAGGGCGGCTCGACGACCAGTCCCGGTGAGCCGCTCGGCACCACGAAGGCGCAGATGCCGTCGTCGGTGCGGGCCGTCACGGTGACGATCGAGGTGATCGGCGTGCCCGAGTTGGTGATGAAGGCCTTGGCCCCGTTGAGCACCCACTCGCCGGCCTGCTGGTCCCATGACGCCTTGGTCGCGGTGGCGCCGGCGTCGCTGCCACCGCCCGGCTCGGTGAGGCCGAAGGCCCCCAGCCGTCGCCCGGCGACGAGGTCGGGCAGCCAACGCGATCGTTGCTCGTCGGTGCCGAACCGGAAGATCGGATTGGCCCCGAGCCCGACCCCTGCCGAGAGGGTGATCCCCATCGACTGGTCGACGGCCCCGATCTCCTCGATGGCGATGCACAGCGAGGTGAAGTCGCCGTCGCCGCCGCCCCACGCTGCGGGGAACACGATGCCGAAGAACCCGAGCTCGCCCATGCGCAGCACGGTGTCGATCGGGAAGACGTGGTCGCGGTCCCACGCCTCGGCGTGGGGGGCGATCTCTGCCCGAGCGAAGTCCCGGACCACCGACCTGAACGCCTCGTGGTCCTCTGACAGCTCGAACATGGCGTGCCGCTCCCGTGTCCCCTTGCGGCCCACCGTAGCGACGGTGCCGCTAGCTGGTGCGCGTACCGATGTCGTTGCAGTCGGGGCACTCCTCGACCAGGCCGACCCGTGCCAGCCAGCCGTAGACGGTGCAGCCCATGCAGAAGCCGGCGAACGCCTCGAGGGCGGCGAAGGTGGCAAGGATCCCCAGCAGCGCCCAGGCCGCTGTCGACGCGCCGATCGCCAGCAGGAGGACGACAGCGGACGTGAAGCTGGTGCCCATGCCTTGGGCGAAGCGCTTCGGTGTTCCTGGGACGGGCCTTGGGGCGATGGCGAGGCGGGGGCGGATGACTCGGGTGACGAGCAGGGCGAGCGGGCTGAAGCGAGGGCCGCTGGCGACCCGGAGCAGGAAGCCCAGCCACAGGACCATGACGAGCGCCGGGCTGTGCAGGGCGATGGCCAGCACCGCCCCGGCGAAGACGCCCGTGGCCACCAGTCGGGCCGACACCTCGTCGACCGGGTTCGGAAAGGCGAGCAGGGCAGTCATGGTCAGTCGCCGAGCAGCTTCCCCATCAGCTCCACGAACGTGCGCGACTCGGCGGCGTTGAGTCGTTTGGCACCGACCAGCGGCTCGGCCATGGCCTCGCGGGCGCTCTCCCGGGTCTTCTCCCCGAGCGGGGTGAGCTGCACCAGCTTCACCCGCCGGTCAGTGGGGGACGCGTGCCGTTCGACCAGACCGCGACCCTCGAGCTCGTCGACGATCGACGTGACGTAGGACGCATCGCAGGCCATGTGCTCGGCCATTGCCCGCATGGTCGGTGGGCGGTCGGGCTCGAGCCAGAAGAGAGCCTTCAGGAAACCGGGGTTCGGGACGCCGATCTCACGGGAGACGTCGTGCAATCGGGCGTGGACACGGTCGTCCATGAACACCCGGAACAGCGACGCCCATGCTCGCCGGGTCGGGTCCTCGCCCACGGGCTCATCGTACAGCAGATTGCTTCTGCGTGAACGATTGTTGATAGAGAAAGAAAGTTGATCCAGGTCAATGAAGTGGCGTAAGGTGGGCGGCCATGGAGCAGCAACCGGCAATCCTCGTGGAGGACGTCCACAAGCGGTTCGGCACGGTCGAAGCCCTTCGGGGCATCGACCTGGTTGTGCCCACCGGCACCGTGTTCGGGCTGCTGGGCCCCAACGGCGCCGGCAAGACCACCGCCGTGCGGATCCTCACGACCATCCTGCGACCCGATCGGGGCCGGGCCACCATCCTCGGGCTCGACGTGGCCCGTGACGCCGAGCGCGTGCGCCAGACCATTGGCCTGGCCGGGCAGAGCGCGGCCGTCGACGAGAACCTGACCGGCCGCGAGAACCTCCGGCTGATTGGCCGGCTCACCCATCAGCCGAAGGAGCAGATCCTGCCGCGGGCGGCCGAGCTGCTCGAGCGGTTCGACCTGGTCGACGCGGCCGACCGCCCCGTGAAGACCTACTCGGGCGGGATGCGCCGCCGGCTCGATCTGGCGGCCGCCCTCGTGCACCGACCGGCGGTGCTCTTCCTCGACGAGCCCACCACCGGTCTCGATCCGCGCTCACGAACCGATCTCTGGGGCGTGATCGAGGGTCTGGTGGCCGAGGGCGCCTCGGTGCTGCTCACGACGCAGTACCTCGAAGAGGCCGACCGGCTGGCCGACCGCATCGCCGTCGTCGACCACGGCCTGGTCATCGCCGAGGGAACGGCGGCCGAGCTGAAGGCCCGGTTGGGCGACACGATCGTGCACGTCGACCTCGTCGCGCCGGGTGAGGCCGAACAGGTCAAGAGCCTCCTGGCCGAGCTCGGCCCGGTCGAGATCGGGGAGGACGGCAAGAGCATCGAGGTCAACGTGCCCGACAGCGGTCGCTCGCTCCTGCGGGCGGTGCGGATCCTCGACCAGGCGGGCATCGAGCCCGAGTCGGTCGCTGTGCGGGAACCCAGCCTCGACGACGTCTTCCTGTCGATCACCGGCCACAAGGCCGAGGACGACGAGGTGCCCACCGAGCCGTCGAAGAACATGACGAAGTCCGACAAGGAGGCCTCGTGACCACCATCACGCTCGACGCGCCGGTCGCCGCCGGCAACACGCGCAACACGGTCGTGGCCGACGCCATCTCCATCACCTGGCGCAACCTGCGGAGCATGATGCGGACGCCGGAGGTGGTGGTGTTCAGCACGATCCAACCGGTGATCTTCGTGCTGATGTTCCGGTACGTCTTCGGCGGCGCCATCAAGGTGCCGGGTGTTCCCTACGTCGACTTCTTGATGCCCGGCGTGTTCGTGCAGACGGTGGTCTTCGGCGCCACCAACACCGCGGTCGGCCTGGCCCAGGACATGCAGACCGGGATCATCGAGCGGTTCCGGTCGCTCCCAATGGCCCGTTCGGCGGTGCTGGCCGGGCGCACGCTCGCCGACCTCGTGCGCAACGTCTTCGTGGTCGCGATCATGTTCCTGATCGGGTTCGCCGTCGGCTTTCGCGTCCACACCAACGTGCTGTGCCTGTTCGCCGCGGTCGGACTGGTGCTGCTGTTCGCCTTGGCGTTCTCGTGGGTGTTCGCCTTGATCGGGCTGGGTGTGCGCAACGCCGAGGCAGCCCAGGCGGCGTCGTTCCCGTTGCTCGCCGTGCTGGTCTTCGCGTCGTCGGCGTTCGTGCCCCTCGGCTCGATGCCCGGCTGGCTCCAGGTCTACTCCCGCCACCAGCCCGTCTCGAACACCGTCGAAGCGGTTCGCGCCCTCGTCCTGGGCGGTCCCACGATGCGGCCAGTCCTCATCGCCCTGGCGTGGATGATCGGCATCCTCGCCATCTTCACCACGCTCGCCGTCGACCGCTACCGCCGGCTCTGAGTCCTTCCGTTCCTTGGCGACTTGCCCGCACGCTGTGCGGGCAAGTCGCCGGAGAACGAGCTAGGGCTGGGCGATCAGTGACCGGTTCTTGACGATGGCCTTGCGGTAGTCGCGGTTCATGTAGGCGATGAAGTCGAGGCTGATCTCCTTGGGACAGGCCTCGTGGCACTCGCCGTGGTTGGTGCAGGAGCCGAAGTACTGCTCCATGACCCCGACCATGCGCACCGTGCGGTCCCACCGCTCGGGCTGGCCCTGGGGGAGCAGGTTGAGATGGGCGAGCTTGGCCGACGTGAACAGCTGGGCGGCCGAGTTGGGGCAGGCGGCCACGCACGCACCGCAGCCGATGCACTGCGCCGCATCCATCGCGGTGTCGGCGACCGCCTTCGGCACCAGCGTGAGGTTGGCTTCCTGGGCGGCACCGGTGGTGACCGAGATGTAGCCGCCGGCGGCGATGATCTCGTCGAACGTCGACCGGTTCACGACCAGGTCCTTGACGATCGGGAAGGCGGTGGCCCGCCACGGCTCGACCACGATGGTGTCGCCGTCGGAGAACTTGCGCATGTGCAGCTGGCAGGTGGCGGTGCCCTTCTGGGGGCCGTGGGCCTGACCGTTGATCATCATCCCGCACGAGCCGCAGATGCCCTCGCGGCAGTCGTGCTCGAAGGCGATCGGCTCCCGGCCCTCGACGATGAGCCGGTCGTTGAGGACGTCGAGCATCTCGAGGAACGACATCTCCTCGCTGATGCCGGGAACGTCGTAGGTCTCGATCCGGCCCTCGGTGCCAGGCCCGGCCTGGCGCCACACCTTCAGGGTCAGGTCCATTACTTGTAGCTCCTCTGCGCCAGGTGGACGTACTCGAACTCGAGCGGTTCCTTGTTGAGTGCCGGCGCGTTGCCATCGCCGGTGAACTCCCATGCCGCCACGTACGAGAAGTTCTCGTCGTCGCGCTCGGCTTCGCCCTCGGGCGTCTGGTGCTCCACGCGGAAGTGGCCGCCGCACGACTCCTCTCGGTGGAGGGCGTCGATGCACATCAGCTCGGCCAACTCGAAGAAGTCGGCCACTCGCCCGGCCTTCTCGAGCGACTGGTTGAGGCTGTCGCCGTCACCGAGGATCCGCACGTCCTTCTCGAACTCGGACCGCAGGGCGGGGATCTCCGACAGCGCCTTGGTGAGCGTCTCGGTGCTGCGGGCCATGCCGCAGTTGTCCCACATGATCTTGCCGAGCTCGCGGTGGAACCAGTCGACGGTACGGGTGCCGCCGGTCGAGAGGAGCTGCTTGGTGCGATCTCGCACGGCGGCCTCGGCCTCGGCGAAGGCCGGATGGTCGGTGGGCACCGGCGGCCGGCTCAGGCGGTCGGCGAGGTAGTTGGCCAGGGTGGCCGGCAGCACGAAGTAGCCATCGGCCAGGCCCTGCATGAGCGCCGACGCCCCGAGCCGGTTGGCGCCGTGGTCGGAGAAGTTGGCCTCGCCGCCGGCGAAGAGGCCGGGGATGGTGGTCTGGAGGTTGTAGTCGACCCACAGCCCGCCCATCGTGTAGTGGACGGCGGGATAGATGCGCATGGGCACCTTGTAGGGATCCTCGTCGGTGATGCGCTCGTACATCTCGATGAGGTTCCCGTAGCGCTCCTCGATGACGTCGCGGCCCAGGCGGGCGATGGCATCGGAGAAGTCGAGGTACACCCCGTTCTTGAGCTCGCCCACGCCCCGGCCCCGGTCGACCTCGGCCTTGGCGGCCCTCGATGCGACGTCGCGGGGGACCAGGTTGCCGAAGGCCGGGTAGCGGCGCTCCAGGTAGTAGTCGCGCTCCTCGGCGGGGATCTGGTCGGGTGACCGCTTGTCGTCGAACTCGGTCGGGACCCAGATGCGACCGTCGTTGCGGAGCGATTCCGACATCAGCGTGAGCTTCGACTGGAAGTCGTCACTGGCCGGGATGCACGTGGGGTGGATCTGCGTGAAGCAGGGGTTCCCGAAGGCGGCGCCCTTGCGGTAGGCGCGCCAGATGGCCGAAGCGTTGGAGTGCTTGGCATTCGTGGAGAGGAAGAAGACGTTGCTGTAGCCGCCGGTGGCGAGCACCACGGCATGCGCCGACCAGGACTGCACAGCACCGGTGTGGAGGTGGCGCGTGACGATGCCGGCCACCTCACCGTCGACGACGACCACGTCGAGGAGCTCGGTGCGATCGTGCAGCTCCACCGTGCCGGCGTCGACCTGGTGCATGAGCGACTGGTACGCCCCGAGGAGCAGCTGCTGGCCGGTCTGCCCCCGTGCGTAGAAGGTGCGCGAGACCTGGGTGCCGCCGAACGAGCGGGTGTCGAGCAGGCCGCTGTACTCGCGGGCGAACGGCACGCCCTGGGCGGCGCACTGATCGATGATGTCGACCGACAGCTCGGCGAGCCGGTGGACGTTGGCCTCACGGGCCCGGAAGTCGCCGCCCTTCACCGTGTCGTAGAAGAGGCGTTCGACCGAGTCGCCGTCACCCTTGTAGTTCTTGGCCGCGTTGATGCCGCCCTGGGCGGCGATGGAGTGCGCCCGCCGCGGCGAGTCGTGGTACGTGAAGCAGCGGACGTTGTAGCCGAGCTCGCCGAGGGTGGCCGCCGCGGCCGCGCCGGCAAGCCCGGAGCCGACGACGATGACGTCGAACCGCCGGCGGTTGTGGGGCGCCACCAGCTTCATGCCGAACTTCTGGTTGTCCCACTTGTCGGCGATGGGGCCGTCGGGGATCTTCGAGTCGAGGTTCAAGGTCATCGAGGCCTCAGCTCAGTAGGTGACCGCATGGGTCACGATCAGGATCGGGAAGGAGATGTTGCCGAGGACGATGGCCCCGGCGAAGGCCCATGCGAACCATGAGCGCCATTGGTTGAACCTCGGGTTGTTCCAGCCCATCGACTGGAAGAGGCTCCAAGCGCCGTGCCACAGGTGGATGCCGAGCGCCACGTTGGCCACCACATAGGTGATGGCGACGGGTGGCCGCCGGAACGAGTGAACCATGTTGTGCCGTACCGCCCCCCGGATGAAGTCGCCGTTGGCGGCGCCCCAGGTGAGGTCGGCGAGGTGGAACACGATGAACAGCCCGACGAGGATCCCCGTCCAGCGCATCGTTCGGCTGGCGAAGTTGGCGGCGATGAAGTCGCGCCGGTTCGTGTACTTGATGTCGGCCCGGTGGTTCAGGCGGGTGAGCGACCAGGCGGCGTGGATGTGCAGCACCACCGCAGTGATCAGCAGTCCTCGGAGGAGCCACAGGAAGACCGTGCGGGGGAGGGCCGGCTCGCCGATGGTGCGGAGCCACTCGCCGTAGACGTCGAGGTGATCGCCCCCGAGGTAGAGCTTCAAGTTGCCGACCATGTGACCGACGATGAAGAGCATCCCGATGATGCCCGTGATCGCCATCACGTACTTCTTGCCAAGGGCCGTTCCGTAGAGCTCGATGAACCACGGGCGCTTGCGCTTCGTGGTCGCGAGCTCGGCCGCGGCCGGACGTGTCGTCGTCGCCATACAGCGACCGACGCTATTCCTGGTCCCTGGAATCCGGGGAATTGCGGGTCAGGCCGATATGACCGACTCGTAACGATTGGTCACTGCCACGTCGTTGGCGGTCAGCCGCAGCGCGAACGAGAGCGGCCCGGGGGCGTCGGGGACCACCAGCTGGGCGGTGCCGACCCGGGCGCAGCCGTCGGCCGGCACGTCGCCCTGCCACCGCCAGGAGCGGTCGCCGCCCGTCCATGTCAGCGTGGCCTCGACGACCGCCCCGGCCAGGCGCTGGCGGCGGTCGCTCACCACATGGACGTCGAGGGTGAGGGTGTCGCCCGGGGCCACCGCGTCGGGCAGCGGGTCGGCGGCGACCACGACCGGCTGGGCCACGCCCTCGGGGTCGGTGCCGGGCGCCAGGCAGAACCCGCCGCTCGGCCGGTACTTGAGCCTCCGGAGCGACTCCGCCTGGCGGCGGTCGACGCCGGTCAGGAACCGCACCGCCCGGGGCATGACCCGGCCGAGCCGCAGCACGTCGCGGCTCTCCCGGCCGGCGGCGGCCCGGCTGGCCACCGGCCGGGTGCCGTCGGCCTTCTCCAGCGCCCGCACCGCGGTGCCCTCGAGCAGGTTGGCGCCGCGGTTCGGCCACTCGTGGGCGCACCAGATGGCGATCGAAGGATGATGGCCGAGCAGGTCGACAGCTGCGCCCGCCTGCCGGGCCGCCTGCTTGCGGACGCCCCGGGCGTACGGGCCGCTGAGCGGCAGGTCCTGCCACAGGAGCAGGCCCAGCTCGTCAGCGGCGTCGTAGACCTCAGGCCTGGTGATGTGGGCGCGCAGGCGCAGCAGGTCGAAGCCGGCGAGCCGCAAGCCCTCGACGTGGTCGCGCAGGTCCTGCGGCTCGGCGGCGGCCAAGTCCGGTCGTGCCGGCCCGCTGGTGGTGCCCTTGAGGAACAGCCGCTCGCCGTTGACCGCGAGGATTCGGTCCTTCCGGGTGACCGACCTCAGCCCGATCCGGCGGGTGAGGATGTGACTGGTCGTGCCCTCGGCGTCGACCTCGACGGTGAGGTCATGGAGCGGTTGGCGGCCGAGGGCGTGCGGCCACCACCGGTCCGGCCGGGGCACGGTCAACGTCCATTCCACGAAGTTGGAGCCCTCGGCGATCGACCTCTCCGTGCTGTCGGCGGCCTCGTGGCCGGCGAGCGACGTGCGCAGCGAGACCGTGCGGGCGGCGTCGCTGAGGAGCTCGGCCCGCATCAGGAGCACGGCCTGCTCCTCGGTCGCGTCGCGGCACACGACGCGCAGGTCACGCGCCCGGACCGGACCAGTGTGCTCGAGTCGCACGCCGCGCCAGATCCCGCCCGGGTTCCAGCCCGGGTCGTCCCGTTGGAACGCCCCGGTCAGGCTTCGGTCGGAGCCCGGCGGGCAGCCGACCTCGACCGCCAGCAGGTGCTCCGACCTGGCGGCCAGCTGCGCGGTGATCTCGAACGTGTGGCGGTTGAAGTAGCCCTCGGTCGTGCCGAGGTACGCCCCGTCGAGCCAGATGTCACCGAGGTAGAAGATGCCGTCGAAGACCAACCACGCCCGCTGGGCAGCAGGGGCGGCGCCGGCCGCGAACTGATGCCGGTAGAGCACGGGCCCGTCGGTCCCGGCGAACGCGTCGGTCGACCGCCAGTGGCCGGGCACCGTGATCGGCACCCAGTCGTCGTCGTTGGTGCGAGGGAGGGTGAAGGCCCGCCGGAGGGTCTCGTCGGCGATCGCCGCCCGCCAGTCGCCGGCCAGGTCGAGCACGGCTGCATCGGTCGGGTCGATGCCCAGACGGTAGCCAGGCCGCTTCCGGTAGCTTCGACGGCATGACCTCTCGACCCGCGACCATCGGTCAGCTGCGGGATTCCGGCTGGGAATCGGTTCCGGTGAAAGAAGAGCTCCGGCGCAACGCCATGCGGAAGATCGCCGCCGGCGAGCAGCTCTTCCCCGGGGTGCTCGGCTACGACGACACCGTCCTCCCGCAGCTGGAGAACGCCCTGCTGGCCGGTCACGACGTGATCTTCCTCGGCGAGCGGGGCCAGGCCAAGACGCGCATGATCCGCAGCCTGGTGCAGCTCCTCGACGAATGGCTGCCGGTGATCGCCGGCTCCGAGATCAACGACGACCCCTACGAGCCGGTGTCCCGGCACGCGCGCGACCTGGTTGCCGAGAAGGGCGACGAGGCGCCGATCGAGTGGGTGTCCCGCGAGACCCGCTTCGGCGAGAAGCTGGCAACCCCCGACACCTCGATCGCCGATCTCATCGGCGAGGTCGACCCGATCAAGGTGGCCGAAGGGCGCTACCTCTCCGACGAGCTGACGTTGCACTACGGGCTCGTTCCCCGCACCAACCGTGGCATCTTCGCCATCAACGAGCTCCCCGACCTCGCCGAGCGGATCCAGGTGGGCCTGCTCAACGTGCTCGAGGAGCGCGACGTGCAGATCCGGGGCTACAAGGTGCGGTTGCCGCTCGACGTCATGTTGGTGGCTTCGGCAAACCCCGACGACTACACCAACCGCGGCCGCATCATCACGCCGTTGAAGGACCGGTTCGGCTCGCAGATCCGCACGCACTACCCACTCGAGCTCGAGACCGAGGTGGCGATCGCCAAGCAGGAATCGCGCAGCCTCGACGTTCCGGGCAAGCGGGTGGCCGTCCCCGAGTTCCTGGCCGAGGTCGTGGCCCAGCTGTCGCACCTGGCCCGTTCGAGCCCGCACGTCAACCAGCGCTCCGGTGTGTCGGTGCGCCTCACGGTGGCCAACAACGAGACACTGCTGGCCAACGCCATGCGCCGCGCCTTGCGCGGGGGCGAGGACGAGGTCGTGCCGCGGGTCAGCGATCTCGACGCCCTGGTGGCCTCGACCGCCGGCAAGATCGAGCTCGACACGGTCGAGGAAGGTCGCGACGAGCAGATCGTCGAGAACCTGGTGAAGGCGGCGCTGCTCACGACGTGGCGGGCCCACTGCAACATCGGCAGCCTGGTCGACGTGGTCGGCTCGTTCGACGAGGGCCGGGTCGTCCACGCCGGCGAGGACGTTCCGTCTGCCCACTACGTCGAGCTGGTGGCCGACGTCCCCGCCCTGCGGCCCCACGTCCAGGAGCTGATCGGCGACGACGAGAGCCCCGCCATGGTCGCCAGCGCCGTCGAGTTCCTCCTCGAGGGCCTCCACCTCTCGAAGCGGCTCAACAAGGACGCCATCGGCGGCCGGGCCACCTACCGAGGCCGCGGCTAGTTCCTCCTTCTCCTGTTCTGCGGTATCGCGGGTCCGCTCAGCGGACCGCTGATACCGCAGAACAGGCAGGGTCAGAGGGGTTGGCAGGTCTCGCAGGCGTAGGCCCAGCGGCCGGCCAGATCCCAGCGGCGGACGGGGGCGCCGCAGGTCTGGCAGGCGTCGAGCCGGTAGATCGTCCGGCCGCTGATGCGTCCTTCGCGCACGCCCTTGCGCAGGAGGCGCACGAGCGTGCGCCACAGGGCACGCCACTCCTCCTCGGTGATCGACGACGCCTGCCGCAGCGGATGGATGCCGTGGGCCTTCAGTGCCTCGGCCCGGTAGACGTTGCCCACGCCCGCGACAACTGACTGATCGAGCAGCGCCTGGCCGACCGGGATCCGCCGGCGGCGCAGCGACTGCCACGCTCGATCGGGATCGGCATCGGGGCGCAGCGGGTCGGGGCCGAGGCGGGCGAGCACGGCCGCCTTGCCGCCGCCGTCGAGCAGCTCGCAGATCGTCGCCCCAACCAGGTCGACGGCCGCGTCGTCGCCGACGATCCGCATCCGGCACGTCTCCCGTGGCGTCGGCGCGGGGAGCGCATGGGTCGTGAACGTGCCGTAGAGCCCAAGGTGGACGTGCACGATGCGGCCGCCGGCGTACTCGTGGAAGAGGTGCTTGCCCCACGCGTCGGTGGCCTCCAGCACCGCGCCGTCGACCACGCGGGCGTCGCCGAACCGGCCCTGCGGCGAGGACACGCGGACGGGCGTGCCGGCGAAGAGCCGCTCGTGCTCGGAAGCCAGCCGGCGGATCGTGTGGCCCTCGGGCATGGCGGAACTCTGCCGCATCGCCGCGCTGTGCTGTGATGTGTAGGTACCTACGCGGACGTGGTGCCGGCAGGTGTTGGTGGCCGGGGTGGTCGCCGGGGTGGTCCTCGGCTTGGTGGGCTGCGCCTCCAATGACGTCACCGGTGGGCGGCCGACGCCCCGCCTGCCCAACGGGCCCACCGCCGCCCTCGCCGCGGTCCCGCTGCCGAACGGCAGCCGAGAGGTGAGCCGCTCCATCGCCGGGCCCAACCGGATCTCCGCCGACTACGACGTGCCGACGGCC